>Ga0335085_10017456_pt1 | contig 10336 bp, 7 predicted proteins | sample Lox_Sample_45_FD_206712 | JGI IMG/M metagenome (GOLD analysis project Ga0335085, IMG submission 206712) | Soil microbial communities from Loxahatchee National Wildlife Refuge, Florida, United States - Lox_Sample_4.5 | ecosystem: Environmental > Terrestrial > Soil > Wetlands | place: USA: Florida...
CGGCAGACTGTCGGGTAGCTTCCTGGGCAAAGGGGGCCATTGTTCAGGCCACACCTTACTAACGCCTGTCGGTTGTACACGCCAGATCCAGCAGGGACTAGCGGGGTGACCAAATTGAGATGCATTACGTTTCCCGCCGAAGAACTAGGGGCCTTTCGCAGCCGCGAGATCAATTTTTCCCTCGTTGCATGAGAGTTCAGGAATACCGTGTGCGGAATAGCGGGGGCCTACGGTGCGCTGGATTTTGAGGCGTCGCGCGAACTCGTTGCGGGCCTTGTGATCGATCAGCGCCAGCGGGGGCCCGACTATCAGCAAGTAATGCAGTATGGAGTTCGCGGGCGAGGAGCTGTCTTCGGCCACGATCGGCTAAGCATCCTAGATCCGTCCCCCGCTGGCCATCAACCCATGAGGTCGAACGATGGCAGGTACCACATCACCTACAACGGTGAGATCTACAACTACATCGAGCTGAGACTGGAGCTTGAGGCGTTCGGTACAACCTTTCGAACGGGGACTGATACTGAGGTCCTGATTGCCGCGCTTGCCAGATGGGGCAAAGATGCTCTCGTCCGACTCAACGGAATGTTTGCATTCGCGCTATATGACTCCGAGCAACACAGGCTCTTGCTCGTTCGCGACCGGTTCGGCGTCAAGCCGCTATACTATGTCCTTGAAGGCGATCGCGTTGTCTTCGCTTCAACAGGGCGCGAAATAGCGCGCCGGCTTCGCTTGGGGCCAAATCTTACCTACGTCGCGAGGGGCCTTCGCTACTTGGTGTATGAAGATGAAAGTGACATCGCGCCATACGAGAAGCTCAGGGCCGTTCCCGCAGGACATTGGGTAGAGTTTAGCTCTCTACCGGATGGAGCCGTGGTGTCTGATAGCGGCAGGTGGTACGATCTTGAGGCTAGGGTCTTGCCACTTCGCGAGGAGCTGGCCTCATGCCCGTACACAGTGCTCGGAGAAAGATTCGAACAGACGTTAGAAGACGCCGTGACAATCCGCCTGCGGTCTGATGTGCCTGTCGCCATATCGATTAGTGGAGGACTCGACTCATCTTCAATCGCGGCCATCGCTTCCACCCGCCAACCGCGGCTAGCCGGTTTCTGCTACGGGCTTCCAGAGATCGCGGGATCTGAGGGTCAACCGGTTGCCTCGATGGCAGCTCGAAATGGTCTGGATGTACACTATACCTGGCTTCCGACGAACGACGAACGGCGTCAAGCGTTCTGGGATACACTACAAGCTCAGGATGCGCCCTTCCCCAACCTGAGCATGGTGGCCCAGTACGCAATCTTCAAAGCAGTCCGTGCGGGGGGCTACAAGGTGGCTCTTGGTGGGCAGGGAGGAGATGAAGCTCTCATGGGCTACCACAAGTTTAGGCTCCTCCAGCTTCAGGCCTTTAGGCGTAGCGGGGACTATCTGTCCGTGTTGCAGGCTGCGGTCGGACTCTTGCGTGTCGTTGTGGCCTCGTGGGAACAAGTGCCGGCTCTCTGGCAGCACCGGGCTCGCTATGCAGGGAAGGGAGGGCTCCCAATTCGGCTCTGCCTGCCTGAAACACAGGCCTTCGACCTCCGTGGCGATCCTTTAAAGCAGCTATGGCACCGTCAGCTCCTGGATATAGTCCGCTTTAGCCTTCCAACGCTCTTGCGGTACGAGGACCGCAATTCGATGGGGAACAGCGTTGAGAGCAGACTCCCGTTCGTCGATTACCGAATCATCGAGTTAGGTGTTGCGATGCCCGACGCGGCTAAGCTCCGCCTCGGGCGTGGGAAATGGATCCTTCGCTCGATAATGAAAGGAAAGCTCCCCGAGAGAATTCGCATGAACTGGGCCAAACGCGGCTTTGATATCAACGGCCAAGCTTGGATCCAAGCAGGTCTAGGGAAGGCAATTCGGGAGAAATTAGCAGACGCTCGGAGATCCATAAGTGAGTTCCTTCCGGAGCGTACTCGGATTGAGGATTTGTTCTCAGATGACTCCCTCCTAGGCTCAGGTAACGCTTTCGCTGAGGCAGTCTCGCTCCTCTGGCTTGGTGCTGTATCCTAGTGGCAAGTATTCTTTCTTGTCCGCTGGGTCTAACTCAATGACCCCTCCCAATGGCTGAACTCGATCTGCTGGCGGTCCTTCAGTCAATGCGGCGTTGGCTGAAGGTAGTGCTCTTCGCGAGCCTTGCGGCCGCTGGGCTTACTGCTCTGTGGGCAGCTTTCGCTCCTTCCAAGTACACCGCCCGAGTTGTACTTGCAGCCGTTGGCCCTGGCAAGCAGGGTCTGTCACTTTCTGGAGCCGCATCTTCCCTCCTTGGGGTTGCCCTCAACCTTGGCGGAAACGAGGGGATCCAGGCGACGCCAGACATGGTCGGGTATTTGCTGAATTCCGAAACGGTTCTCGTCGCAGTTGCGCAGGCACCTTTGAACGGCACTACGATCTCGCAAGCAATTTTTCACGAGACCTTTGAAGCCATGGGACGAAATCGTACCGTGGACAAGATGCGCGACCTTCTGCATATAACGATCGACCGGCAAACCGGGATGATCGCTCTCGAGGTCCAATTGCGAGACAGCACAGCTGCTAGATCTCTGGTTGAGGGGCTTCTGGGCCACGCTCAAGAGCAGTTCGCAGACCTGACTCGAACTCAAGCCAGTGAGTCTAGGCGCTCATTCGAAGCTCGGGTTGACACCGCGCAAGAACGACTGAGGGAAGCGGAGGAGCGCTTGCTTGCATTCAACGAGCGGAATCGAAGTGTACCTGCAAGATCCCGCTTGGCTCTAGAACGGGAGCGTTTGGAAAGGGAAACGGCCACCCGGCAAGACATTTATCACATAGCCCTGGGTGACCGCGAGTCTGCACGAGCCAAGGAACTGGAAGCGCGTCCAGCACTTGTAGTTGTTGAGGCCATGCCGGCGGCCCTTCCTACTCAGGATCGGCAGGTCTTGCTGCGAGCGTCATTCGCGGGGCTTGGATTCGCAGCGGTGAGCCTTCTCGCGTTCTTCATCAGAGAATTACTGGTTGCCGGTAACGTGCTCGTGACGACTGTTACCGGGGTTCGCGAGTCTTAGGCGGCAAGGAAGACGATTCCAGAAGTAAGAGTAAGCTCTTGGGGTCAGCGTCTTATTTGTACAAGATCTTTCGGCGCGCTTTGAGGGTGATCGCGGCCCAGCGTCGGAAGACAGAATTGCGCTGAACCCGCCAAGCGTACTCGGAAGCGAGACGGGCACTTCCTGAAAGCAGCGCTAGGACTGCAAGGTACCCAACTTCCTTCCTGTAGTAGTATGGGCTATTGAGGTTGGCCACTGGCGACCGAGTGTCGAGGTCATAGAGGGTCCAACTCCCACGGCGGTAGAAGGGGAGCATTGCCTCAAGGGAACGGATTCCAAGCATGAAGAGCTCCGAGAACTTTGGCTCGAGCCAGCAACCAAGTTCGTATAGTCCAAATAGAGTTGCCATAAATCCATTCAGCACTGCAGTGGGTTCGCCGGGATACTCTTCGTAGTAGGGTACATTCGCCATTGGGTGGAGTGCTTGCAGCCCACCGTGCTCGAGTGGAACCTCGAGGGGAGCAGCACCTGAAATTGCCGCGCTACGGTATAAAGGCTTGTGTGTCAGCAGCCAGGCACGAAGCATGACCGACATACCCCGCGACTGAGCCAAGGACGAGCTCCAGGGAGCCCTGGAATGGTGCCAGTCGAAGCGATAGAGCCACTGGCCTCCGGAGCTCTGGTCTGCGGCAAACGTGTCCGCATAGTGCAGGAATGAGGCCCGAAGAGTCTCGTCTCTGGTTGCAAGGTAGGCATCGTGGAGCCCGAGGGCGTACTGGAAAGCTGCCTCGGGATTCACTTGAGCGCCTATCGGGTCAGGATAGTTCAGGATCACTATCCCGTTTGAGTTGGTCTGTCGATAGCTAAGCTTTGGTCGATAATCGATGAAGTATGGCGGCGAGCCGAGCGCTGGAGAGTGATATGCCGATAACGCTTCGGGGCTCGTAATCATTGCAGGGTCTGAGATGTACCAGAAGGTTGCTGTTGAGGGCCCAGTTCTCTCGCTGCGGATGACGTAGGTTGCCAGGAGGGAAATCAAACGGCGAAGGAGCTCGGCGGACTTAGAGGTGTGAGACTCCATGGTCATAATGAAAATGTCGAGGGGTACAGTTCACACGGGAGCGCGAGGCGTTGGTGAGCTAATACTCCCTGCAACCCTTTGGCTGCTGGTTCTCCTGACGCTAATCGGGAGACCTGCACCGACCAGCGTGGGGGTGGTTGAAGTGCTCCTCGCTGCTACGGTAATCGGTGTTATGCTAGCCATGTGCGTCCGCGTACTGCTCCGGCGGCCTCTGCCGATCAGTGAAACTCACAGATCCATTCTAGCAATCCTTGGCCTTTATTGCCTATCGTTCTTGGGTGCCTTCGTTGTTGGGGTCTCGCAGGGCGTTGGCATCGGTGATGCGTTTCGGGCCTCCGTGCCGTATCTCATCTTTGTACCGCTCGTGCTTGCCGCTCCGGTTCTAAGCGCCCGTAACCTCGAGCCCGCAATTCGCGGAGCACTCACCGCGGTGGGAACATTACAGGCATTATACCTGATTGGCCTCTTCATAGTAGTCACCCCAAACCTCACAGATGTCCAGTCGCTGCTACTGCATCGGACAACGTTTCTTGATAGCCGTACCACCGTCCCGCTCTTTCTTGCTTCCTGCATTCTCCCTCTGCACTGGATGTTTGATGGCCGGACCTTCTTAGTGCGAGGAGGGTCCGCTGTCTTGGTAGCTGCATCGATTGCTGGCGCGCTAAGCACTCAGACACGCTCGCAAGTCATCGCAATAGCCTGCGGGGTTGCGACCTATGTGACGTTACGTGCGCTTCTGTCGGTGATCCATGGAGGAACCTCGATCGCAAGACCCATCATGAAGGCGGCGCTTGCCATCGTAGTAGTCACTGTTGTGGCAGGGACCGCCTTCATGGCCGTGAAACCTCTCAGGACTATGGTGGAGACCGTGGTGTCTAGGTCTGGCACCGACCAGGACAACGGTCGAATCGACGACGAGTGGCGCCCAGCCGTGCGTCGCGTCCTCCATGCAGGACTCGTTAATCTCGCCCTCGGGATTGGGGCGGGGGAAAGGTTCATTACGGCGGGAGGCGAGGAGCGACCGTACGTACACAACCTTGTGATCTATCTGCTGGTCTTTAATGGCGCCGTTGGCCTGCTCATGGGCGGGGCGTTGTATGCAGTGATTCTGATTGCTTTGCTTCACGGCGCGTCGAAGTCTGGCGGTCAAGTACTGGGAGCCTACGCGGCGCTCCTGACTGCTCTCTTTGTCTATGCGCAATTCTTTGCAGTACACAAGTTGTTCTCGTACAACCTAATGCTAGCCCTGATAACAATAGTTGCTCTACCACCGATGCAGTTGCGGCGGCTCAACTCCCGGTGACGGACAGTCGCCCCGGGGAGCGGCTGTGGCCGGGCTGGCTTGGTCGGCTGGTCAGCGCAGTGAGGCGCGCTGGCCCTTACGGTGTGGCTGTCCCGCTCTCTGCCGCTAGCGCTGCGGTTGGGCTGGTTAGGGAGGGCCTAGTGCTGTGGAAGCTTGGTCTTACACACCAGAACGACCAACTCCAATTCTATCTCTCGGTCATCTACACCGTCTCGCTCTTTGGTGACGCTGCGCGCCTCGGCACCATGAACCTGCTCCAAGAGTTCTCATTGCCACGGGTTGCGTTCTTGGTGACTGCGCTGGGAGGGGGGCTAGGGCTGGTTACGACGACATGGTACTGGTTGGGAACAAAGGGGATGCTTTGGTCCTTAACGGCTGTAGCCGGTGTAGGTGGAGTCCTCAACTTGCTGGCCGTGACGCTTGTTGTCGAGCGCCAGCGGGAGGGACGCTTCCTCATGGCGCACATGGCTACAGTGTCTCCGAACTTCCTCATTTGTGCTGGTGCCCTAGTGGCATTCCCTTTGTCTAGCGGCGCGTTCATAAAGGTCATCGTCTTACTCTTCCTGAGCGCGCCAGTGCTTCAGATTGGGATATTGCTGGCCGCGGGCGCTCGGTTTCTGGCACCTTCAGAGAGGCGAGAGCGATCTTGGATTGGTCCAGGCTCTCGCCAACTAGGCCTTCACGCCTTGCAGGCTGTGGGTATGCAGTGGGGGCAGGTGCTAATCCGGACCGGGCTTTCTGCAGCCAGCCCTGGGTCCCTCGCGCTTTTCTCCATCATCGCTCGGAGCGTCGACGCTGTTAGGGCCGTGTTCGTTGATTCATACATCGGGTCGAGAGTAAGCAGCTGGGCGGCACGTCGAGAGGGTGTTCCGACGTTGTTAGATCCTCAGCGCTACACTCCAGTCACGCTTATTGCTATCTGTGCCCTTACTGCTGCGCTGACACTTGTGATGTCTCCCGGAACGGTCGGCATGGGCTCCGCAGCCTGGTATTCCGCGATACTGATTCTCGGAGCCTATCTTCAGTTCGCTGGTCGAGTCGGCTACTTCTTCGTTAATAGCTATTCCTCGCCCTCTGCGCTAATTCTGCGGTCCTCGGGGTTGAACATTGCGCTGGCAGGACTGATGGCAAGCCTTCAGGCGGTTTGGGTCGGGGCGATCCTGTGGCTGATCTGGATTTTCTATGTTGCCCGAGCTGCCATTCAGCTCTGGCTTGTTCGCGGATATACGCTTGTGTCATCTGCCCAATAGGCACTCTCAGCATCCCCGGTGTCCAAGAGGAACCTTCCCTCCGCTTCGCTATGGATCAGAAGTACAAGCAGGACGGACAGTTGAATGCACTGCAGATAGCATACCTCGTTCAACAGTTTCCCCCCGAGGTCGGAGCAGGTGCGGCTCGCGCTGGAGAGATGGTGTCCCACTGGCAGCGGCGAGGAGCGAGCGTCCTGGTGTTTACGGGAATGCCAAATCGCCCGCAGGGCGTTATTCAAGCGCAGTATCGGGGACGTTTGTCGGTCGAGGAGGAATGGAACGGAGCTGTTGTATATCGATCATGGCTCTACGCCAGCCCCCGCCATGGCTTCATTCGAACTCTAGCAAACGGAGTCTCCTTTATGGTCAGCAGCGCTATCGCCTTGCTGATGACCAGGAAGAAGATCGACGTCCTAATCGCCAGCTCCCCTCCCTGGTTTCCTCATTTTGGCGGATGGCTAGCGAGCAGGATTCGAGGTGTTCCCTTGGTGCTTGAGGTGAGAGATCTATGGCCGGATTATCTCGCGGAGATGGGCAGGCTTCGCTCGCGAGCGTTAAGGGCCGTCGTCTTCCGGCTAGAGGCAGGATTGTTGCGATCGGCAGCTAGGATCGTGGTGGTGACTGAATCGTTAGGGGCGCGCATTCGCGAAAAGGGCATCCCACCAGAAAGGGTAATTGTGATACCCAATGGGGTAGACCCTTCACAATACCATCCTGCACCTGACTCTCCACCGCTAGCGGAGATGACCAAGGCTTCAGGGGAGTTCTTGGTCGGGTACCTGGGCAATTTCGGTGCAGGTCAGAACCTGGAGGTGATCCTGCAGGCTGCACAGATACTCGCGCGGCGCACCTCCCGTGTTCGAGTTGTAATGGCAGGAGATGGCACTGAGCGGGCCAACATCGTTCGCCTTGCGAAGCATCTTGGCTTGCCGAATCTCCAGATTGCTCCCGTGTTACCAAAAGAGAGTACCAGGAGCTTCTATAACACTTGTGACGCTTGCCTCATACCACTTGCCCCCCTTCCCAGCCTGACTGGCGCTTTGCCTACCAAGCTGTTCGAGGCCTTAGCGTGCGAACGACCAGTCATACTCTGTGCGAGTGGGGAGGCCGCCTCTCTTGTCGTATCGGCACAGGCTGGTATGGTTGCGCGGCCTGGAGATCCTGGAGCCTTGGCGGGTGCTATCGAGCAGATGGCGAGTTGTTCCGAGGTCGATCGCGCGGCGATGGGGAAGCGCGGCCGCAGGGTAGTCATGGAGCGGTTTAGCCGAAAAGAAGCAGCGGACCGGTTCCTCGATATGCTTGTTGAGACCTCGCACAAGCCTCTATAGCCCTAGGCGCCCAATCTTGAGGCCTAGAGGTCCCATCAAGTCTTCCATGCAGGTGTGATTGACTGAGTTCCTGGTTGTGGTAGCCTGAGCTCCTCTTGATCGCCGGCGCATGCGAGCTCGCCCTGCCGCACGGGTCAATGCCATGACGAGTCATTTCGGGAGGGCATAATGTTGCGACGCCACTTTCTGAGAGTTCCGGTTGCCGGGCTCTTGTTACAGCCGTGGGGAACGGGCTCAGGGAGTCCTTCAGGAATCACTGGTCTTTCTCTTACTAGCCAGGGGGTTGGTGCCATTGGTGATGGTGTCACAGATGATACCGCCGCGCTGCAAGCTGCCATCAACGCCAACCCGAGCAATAAAGTGCTGTCGGGCGAAGGGAAGACCTACAAGATCACCGCGCCTCTGCTGATCCCAGACGGAAGCACCCACCTTATGCTAACAGACCTCAATCTCGCGGTTTCGGGTGATGTGGCTTCCCTGAAGGGTCCTTCCAGTGAGGGATTGGTTCGATTCTTTCGCTTGGAACGGTGCCTCATCACATGCAAAGAGCATGTTCAAGTCGGAAGACCCGCGGTTGACTTTCAATGCTTCTCGATGTCGACATTCCGCGACGTCTGGATCCTGGGGACTGCGGGGATTACTGACTGTTTCTATGGCATCGTGAACAAACATGGAAGCGCACCCTACTACGATCTTTTCGAGAACATATATGCTGGAGGGTTTCGCTACGCTTTTAACTGCAACGACTCCGGCAGCGATGCCACCGGGGTAAATAGCATCACCATTGCCGACAGCCGGGCTCAGCCATCCACGGCTGCTGCTGTTCGAATAAGCAGATATTGCGAAAACATCCGCATCAGGGGCCTGTCGGTTGAGGGCCGGCCTGAGGCAACTGGAATCGACTGCGATGGCATTGGTTGTGAATTTGATGGGTGCCGTTTCGAATTGCTGGGCACCGGGATCAAGTTTGGCGCACACAGCTATGCTAATACTAGCCTGGGACACTACTGGTCGAGTTGCAAGAACAACGTTGCGTATGCCGAGGGCGCCCAAGATCGTAATTCTTCGCTCGGGGATAGCACGGCCACTGCGGGTTCGCTATTCAATTTCGGCGGGCGGCTACGCGCGGTAGGGGGCTATCGACAGACGATTGGACCTTGGCACGCATCGGGAATATCGCCTCGCCAAGCTCAGTTTGAGCTGACACGGGCAGACGGGCGGTGGATCGCTACCCGATCCGGCTCGGTCACCGGGATCATTGTAAAGAGCTCTTTGCCGCGAGCAGCTGGGGCGTGTGTTGTGCGGATTTACAGGAACTCCGGCTTAGCGGGGGCTAAGGGGGGACTGCTTGGCTCCTTAACGGCTTCTTTGGACGACACTGCTCCGAATCAACAGGTGAAGCTACAGTCTCCTGGGAAAGACCCGTTTACCGCAGGCGATGAGCTATTCATTTGCGCAACCACTGACGCGGGCTGGGCTCCTGACACGGCCTCCATTCAGGTGATGCTCGAGGTGGAAACGTAGTCACGAGCATGACATCTAGCAGCGGTTCCCAAGAGAATTGTCCACCTAGCCACTTAACAGATACAGGCATGCTTCAATCACGTAAGGCTGTCGCAATTACCGGTGCCTCGGGCTTTATCGGACGCCACGTAGCAAGTCGACTTCAGCAGGGTGGCGTCGCAGTCCAGCCAATAGTGTTGCCTCACGATCCGCAGAACTCAGGAGGCTTGGAGGACAGGTTGCGCCGCGAGCTAATAGGAAAGAGCGCTGTGGTGCATCTCGCGGCGCGTGTTCATCGGGCGTACGACCCAGGGGAACGGCCTAGTGTCTATGAGTGGGCGAACGTGGAGTTGACGAGGATACTTCTAACGGCTGCAGGGGCTGCGGGGGTTGGGACCTTTGTTTTTGCGAGTAGTGTGAAGGCCGTGGGGGAGAAGAGCGACACTCCATTCACTGAGGCGACCATTCCGAGCCCGGTTGGGGCATACGCGCAAAGTAAGCTGGCTGGCGAAAGAATCGTGGCCGAACAAGGGAGAGCGCTCGGCCTGAGAACGGTGTCCCTTCGATTCCCGCTGGTTTATGGACCGGGGATGCGGGCCAATATGTTCCGACTTTTCCGGGCGGTGAACCGTGGCGTTCCGCTACCGTTAGGCGCCGCAAATGGGCGCCGCAGTTTACTCTATGTAGGGAACGCCGTAACCGCCATCGAGGTGTCTCTAGATGATACTGGAGCGGAGGCGGGGATCTTTTTTGTTAGGGATAGCGAGGACGTGAGCACGAGCGAACTCGTTAGGGCGGTTGCCAGAAGCTTGGGCCGCCCTCCACATCTTATG
>Ga0335085_10017457_pt1 | contig 10336 bp, 8 predicted proteins | sample Lox_Sample_45_FD_206712 | JGI IMG/M metagenome (GOLD analysis project Ga0335085, IMG submission 206712) | Soil microbial communities from Loxahatchee National Wildlife Refuge, Florida, United States - Lox_Sample_4.5 | ecosystem: Environmental > Terrestrial > Soil > Wetlands | place: USA: Florida...
GGATTCTGCCCCGCCGACAGCGCAGTGCCTGCCAGACACACGGCGAGCGCCGCGAAATGTAGGCGTTTTTTCATACCTGCTGCTCTCGTGAGGATTATACGTCCCAGTTATACTGGTGAGGTGCCTAGCCGTCCGTCTGCCGTAACGTCGGAATGGATTGATGTCGCGGCCGTACAGGCGGCACTCGCAGCCGACGGTCTGGACGGCTGGCTGCTGTACGACTTCCGCGGCTTGAATCCGATTGCCGCCGATATAACGGCGGTGAACAAGCAGGGCGGACATCTGGCCACGCGCCGCTGGTATTACCTGATTCCGGCAAGCGGCGAACCGCGCGCGCTCGTCCACGCCATCGAGCAGCACTCGCTCGCACATTTGCCAGGGACGACCGAGCGTTACGCCGGCCGCGACCAGCTCGAGCGCGGCATCGCGAACCTGTTGACCGGCATGCGACGCGTGGCGATGGAGTACTCGGCGAAGTGCGCGATCCCCTACGTCTCCCGCATCGACGCCGGCACGATCGAGCTCGTGCGCGCCGCGGGCGTCGAGGTGGTGTCGTCGGGCGATCTCATCCAGCGATTCTCGGCCGTCTGGGATGATGCGGCGATCGCGACACATCGCAGCGCGTCGGAGAAGCTCTACCGCGTCAAGGATCGCGCGTTCGACGCCGTCGCGCGCCGGCTGCGTGACGGCGAACCGACGACCGAATACGACATCCAGCAGCTCATGATGGGATGGTTCGCGGAAGAAGGGCTGCAGACCGATTCGCCCCCAATCGTCGCGGCGACCGAACACGCCGGCAATCCGCACTATCAGCCGACGGCCACGGTGCACCGCGCGATTCGTCGCGGCGACCTCGTCCTGCTCGACCTCTGGGGCAAGCTGCCCTCGCCCGGCTCAGTGTTTGCTGACATCACGTGGGTCGGTTTCGTCGGCGCGGACGTGCCGCCGCGCTTCGCTGAGGCGTTCGCGGCCATCAGCGATGCGCGCAACGCGGCCGTCGCCCTCGTGCAGAGCTCGGCGCGCGGCGGACGGGAGCTGCGCGGCTGGGAAGTGGATCGCGCCGCGGCGTCGGTGATTCGCGAACGCGGCTACGGCGATCAGATTCTCCACCGCACGGGACACAGTCTCGGCGAGACGGTCCACGGCAACGGCGTCAACATGGACGATTACGAAACGCACGACGATCGGCGTCTGCTGCCGGGCACCGGCTTTACCATCGAGCCCGGCGTCTACAACGAGAGCTTCGGGGTTCGCACGGAAATCAACATGGTCGTGATGGAGCGAGACGCCCGCGTGACGGGACCGCTTCAGACCGAGATCGTCACGCTCACGTAGGCCGGGGAGGCCCCCGGAGGAAGACGTATGGCGGGGCCTCTGGACCCGCCGGAGGAAAAAGATGTCGACCCGCAAGACCACTTTGTTTTATGCCGTGCTGATCGCGGTGGCGTCGCTCGCCGTCGGGATGGTGCTGGCCTCGCGCCTCGACCTGACGCCGACCTCGTCGGCACAGACAATCGCGGTCCCGCCGGTCAACGGCGCGCCGGTCACAGGCGCGTTGAATGCCGACACGTTCCGGAATGTCGCGAAAGCGGCGACGCCGTCGGTCGTCCACATCCGGACCGAGATGAAGGCGAAGAGCAACGACCTGACCGAGTTCTTCGGCGGCCGCGGCCAGTCGCCCGACGATCTCTTCCATCGCTTCTTCGGCAACCCGGGCGGCGGCGATCAGGACGATCAGGATCAGCCGCGCCGCGGCGGCCGCGGCAACGGCAACCGGCAGCAGAAGGAGCCGAAGACGCAGGCGGCCGGCACCGGCTTCATCATCAGCAAGGAAGGTTTCATCCTCACCAACAACCACGTGGTCGAGGACGCGACGAAGATCGAGGTGTACCTCTTCGGCGACGACGAGACGCCGTACAACGCGCGGGTGGTGGGGCACGACGAGCTGACCGACAGCGCGCTCATCGAGCTGATCGACAAGCCGAAGGGCACGCTGCCGGAGATCAAGTTCGGCGATTCGTCGCAGATGTTCCCCGGCGACTGGGTGATGGCGATCGGCAACCCGTTCGGCTACACCTACTCGGTCACCGTCGGCGTGGTGAGCGCCATCGGACGTCCGTTCCAGGTGGTGACCGGCCGCACGAACGACATGATTCAGACCGACGCCGCGATTAATCCCGGCAACTCGGGCGGGCCGCTGCTGAACCTTCGCGGCGAAGTGATCGGGATGAACACCGCGATCATCACCAACTCGCAGAGCGAAGGGAACATCGGCATCGGCTTCGCGGTGCCGAGCAACACGGTTCGCGATCTGATTCCGCAGCTGCGCGCCGGCAAGATTACGCGCGGCCGCATCGGCGTATCGGTGATCCCCGTGCCGCGCGAGGCGTTCGAAGACCTCGGCCTCAAAGATCGCAAGGGCGCGCTCGTCGCGCAGGTGCCGGCGAACAGTCCCGCGGCGAAGGCCGGCATGCAGCCGGGCGACGTGATCACGGAGTTCAACGGCCGCCCCGTCGCGAGCCGCGACGACCTCGTGAAGATGGTGATCGGGACCAAGCCGGGCAGCTCGGTGCCGGTGAAGGTGCTGCGCGACAAGCAGGAAAAGACGCTGCACGTCACGGTCGAAGAGCTCGATCTCGAGGCCGAGCAGGCGGCGCAGAGCGGCCAGCGGCGCAGTCCGGAGCAGGATCAGCAGCAGCCCGAGGAACAGGGCGCCAGCGGCTTCGGACTCACGCTCGAGAACGTCACGCCGCAGATGGCGCGGCGCCTGCGGTTGCCGTCGGGACAGACCGGCGCGGTCGTGTCGGACGTCGATCAGGACGGTCCGTCCGCCGGAGCCTTGCGGCCTGGCGACGTCATCCTGTCGGTGAACGGCAAGGCCGTCACCAGCGCCGCCGACGCGCAGCGTGAGCTCCAGAAGATTCAGTCGAAGCACCTGGCGCAGCTGCGCGTCTGGCGCGGCGACAGCGAAACGTTCGTCCCCATTCGGAAGGAGTAGGGATCAGGGCGCCCCAATCCCTGCTTCACATCGTCCGTGAACGCGGTCCGCTCACAGTGGCCGCGTTCATGGACCTCGCGCTCTATCATCCCGAACTTGGGTACTACGCCCGCGCAGGCCAGCGTTCCGGCCGCGCGGGCGATTTTTTTACCAGCGTCGACGTCGGCGCGGTGTTCGGCGAGCTGCTCGCGGCGCAGGTTGCCGAGATGGTTACGCTGCTCGAATCCCGAGTCCCGAATCCCGAATCCCATCTCGATCTCGTAGAAGCCGGTGCGGGCAACGGTCGCCTCGCGGCCGACATCATGCGAGCGCTCAAACGTGATCATCCCGACGCTTACCAGCAGGTCCATCTCCATCTTGTCGAAGCGAGCGCAACGGCGCGCGCCGAGCAGCGCCACACGCTCGGCGAGGTCGGCGATCGCCTGATCTCGTCGAGCGAGACGCTGCCCGACTCGTTCGAGGGTGTGCTCGTCGCGAACGAACTGCTCGACGCGATGCCCGTGCATCAGGTGACGATGACAGCGGACGGGTTGCGGGAGGTGTATGTCGGTTCACGGTTGACAGTTGACAGTCCACAGGGTCGACAGTCTGTGAACTGTGAGCTGTCAACGGTGAACGGCCCTCCGTCCACTCCGCGTCTCCAGCAGTACCTCGACGCGGCCGGCGCGCATCTCCAGCCGGGATGGCGCGCGGAAATCAATCTCAATGCCGTCGACTGGATCCGCGATGCCGCGCGACGACTGCGGCGCGGCTTCATGATTCTGATCGACTACGGCCACGACGCGCGCGAGCTGTACTCAGCCTCGCACTCCGCCGGCACGCTGACGACGTTCACCGGCCACCGCGCCGGCGAGGGCGAGACCTGGCTCCAAAATCCCGGTCAGCAGGACATCACGTCGCACGTCGACTGGACCAGCATCCGCCGCGCCGCCCACGCTGAGGCGCTGCAGACGATCGCGTTTCTCGATCAGACGTACTTTCTGCTCGGGATCGTGTCGTCCCTGCCCCAGCCCCCAGCCGCCAGCCCCCAATTGAAGACGTTGCTGCTCCCCGGTGGACTGGGCAGCGTCATGAAGGTGCTGATCCTCGGCAAGGGCGTCGGCACGCCCGCGCTCCTCGGCACGTCGTTCAAGGTGCGAGCCACGTGATGACCGTTGTGTCCTTGGCGCTCATGGTTCTCTCCGAGGCGCTGACGCTTGCCCGGATCGAGCCCTTCTACTCGTGGAACACGCCTATCTGCTGGACCGGGTTCATCCTCTTCGCCGACTCGATCGTGTTCGCGGCGCGCGGTCGATCGTGGATCCGGTCGACGCCCCACGAGTTCGCATGGCTCGCGCTGCTCTCGATTCCACTGTGGCTCGTATTCGAGGGCTACAACCAGGTCCTCCGCAACTGGTACTACGTCGGGCTGCCGGAGAACTGGTGGCTGCGCATGTTCGGCTACGCGTGGTCGTTCGCCACGATCTGGCCCGCGATCTTTGAAGGCGCGGATCTGGTCGATGTTTGGTCTGGTGGGTCGGGCGGGTCGAGTCAGCCGGGTAGGTCAGGTGGGTTCCCACTCGACTTACTTGTCTCACCCGACCTAACGGACCTACCGGACCCACCCGCCCTACCCGCCCTACCCGCCCTGTCTGCCCTATCCGCCGGCGTCGGCGCGCTCATGCTGGCATCGCCGTTTCTCGTGTCGCCGGCGACGGCGCGCTACTTAGCGGCGCCCGTGTGGCTCGGCTTCATCTTCCTGCTCGATCCGATCAACGCGCGCCTGGGCGGTCCGTCGCTCGCCAGGGATCGCCGCCGCACCGTCGATCTGCTGCTCGCAGGACTGCTCTGCGGCGTGCTTTGGGAATTCTGGAATTACTGGTCAGGCGCGAAGTGGCACTACACCGTGCCGATCATGGAGAACGTGAAGATCTTCGAGATGCCTCTGCCCGGGTATCTCGGATTCCCGCCGTTCGCGCTCGAGTGCTGGACGATGTACGTCTTCGTGCGATTGATGTTTCGCCGTCTGGTGGAGTAAATATGCCGCGCGCAGACGCCGACATGCTCGTCGAGGGGTGCCCCGTGCGCAGGAAACGGGGGCGGGGAGAGCGGGAGTTACAACGGGGCAACAGAGGAACGGAGTTATACATGTACGCTGTTTTCTCCGTTGCTCCGTTTCTCTGTGGTTTACCGTTGACTCTGTCCGCTCCGTTGTCTCATCGCCGATGGAAACACGCGACGCGCTGATTCTGACCGCCGGCCTGGGCACGCGCCTCCGTCCGCTCTCGCTCGTTCGCGCGAAGCCGGCGATGCCGGTCGCTGGAGTGCCGATGATCGAGCGCATCATCGCGCGACTCGCTGCCCAAGGCGTCACCGACCTCGTCCTGAATCTCCATCACATGCCGCAGACGCTGACGCGCATCGTCGGGGACGGCAGCGATCTCGGCGTGCGCGTCCGCTATTCGTGGGAGCATCCGCGCGTCCTCGGCAGCGCCGGCGGGCCACGGCTCGCGCTGCCCCTGCTCCAGTCGGATCCGCTTCTTCTCGTCAACGGCGACACCCTCAGCGACGTCGATCTCGAGGCGCTCGAGCGCGCGCATGCCGAATCGGGCGCGCGCGTCACGCTCGCACTCGTGCCGAACGAGGAATTCGATCGCTACGGGGGCGTCGTACTCGATGGGGACGGCCGGGTGACCGGCTTCGTGCCGCGCGGTCCCGGCGCGCGCGGATCATTTCACTTCGTGGGCGTGCAGCTCGCGGACCGATCCGTGTTCGCGTCGCTGACGTCGGGCGAGCCCGCGAACACGATCGGCGGCGTCTACGACGCGTTGATCGCCGGCACACCCGGCGCGGTGCGCGGCCTGGTGTGCAAGACGGAGTTCTGGGACGTCGGTACGGTCGCCGACTATTGGCGCATGTCGGACGCGTTTGCGGCGCGCGAACGGCGCGGCGACGCCGTCCACGGCCGTGGCTGCGCGATCGATCCATCCGCACGCATCCGCCACTCGATTCTGTGGGACGATGTGACGATTGGCCCGGGCGCCACGGTCGAGGATTGCATCGTCACGGACGGCGTGCGGATCCCGGCGGGCGCGCATGTGCGCGGAGAGGTGTTGATTGAGCGAGCATCGGACCGCTGACGGTCTCGAGCTGCGCGATCGGATCGAACGTTTCCTGCGCGAAAGCGGTCTCGTGCGCGCGCACTGGCGCGTCGTCCCGCTCACCGGCGACGCGTCGGACCGCCGCTACTTCCGCATCATCCCGACCGATGGTCCGCCGTTCGTGCTTGCGCTGCATGCGGGACCGATCGAGTTCTCGACGCTGCCGTTCGCGAACGTCGCGGATCTGCTGCAGCGAATGGCGATGCCGGTACCGGTGGTCCTCGGCCACTCCGATCCCCTTGGCGTCGTCGCGCTGCAGGATCTCGGCGACGTCACTCTGCAGGCGCACCTCGGCTCGGCGTCGGCAGGTGAACATGCGGCGCTGTACCGGAACGCCGTCGCGCTCGTCGAGCAGCTGCAGCGGCTCGGCGCAGAGTTCGCGTCGGAGCGCTACCTGCCGTACGGCATCGCCTTCGATGTCGAGAAGCTCACCTGGGAGCTGAATTTCTTTCTGAAGCACTTCGTCGAGGGATACCGCGGGTCGCCGATCGGCGCGGACGAGCGGGTGCGAATCGATCTCGAGTTCGCGGAGATCGTTCGGGAGCTGGCGTCGGAACCGCGCGTCCTCTGTCACCGCGATTATCACAGCCGAAACCTGATGCTGCACGACGGCAGCCTGTACCTCATCGACTTCCAGGACGCGCGCATGGGTCCCGATACGTACGACCTGGTGTCGCTGCTGCGCGATTCCTATATGGACATCTCCGAGCGGCAGGTCGACGACCTGATCGCCTACTTCCTCGCGCTCAAAGGCCGGCCCGACGACGCCGAGTTCCGTCGGCGATTCGATCTGATGTCGCTGCAGCGCAATCTGAAGGCGCTCGGTACGTTCGGCTATCAGACGATGACGCGCCGCAATCCGGTGTACATCCAGTACATGCCGCGGACACTGCGCTATGTGCGCGACAACCTCGAGAAGTACACGCGTCTTAACCCGTTGCACGAACTGCTGGCGGCGCACATCGACGAACTGCGATAGCGACACCGGAGGAGGCTTCCGTGGAAGTTCATCGTCCGCACAGCCCGTTCCACTCGTGGCGCGAATTCGCGATCGAGATCGCGACGATCGTCATCGGCGTGCTGATCGCGCTCTCGTTCGAAGGCGCCCGCGAGTGGCAGCACTATCGGTCGCTTGCGCGCGAGGCGCGCGATATGATCGTCCGCGAGCTGACCGACAACCGGAACTTGGTGGATGCCGACATCAAGAACGGGGCGAAACGCGACGACGAGGTCAGGGACGCGTTGCGGTATGTGAATGACCAGCTTGGAAGTGGCTCCTCCTCAATCCACGCGCTCAGTCTCAAAGTCGAGTGGGGCGACCTGCGTCGATCGGCCTGGAGTACCGCGGAACAGATGGGCGCGCTTGGGCACATGGCGTACAGCGACGTCCAGCGCTACGCGGCCGCGCACGATCTGCAGGACCTATATCAGTCGCAGCAGCACCGCAGCTTCGAACATCTGACGGACGCGCTCGTCATGGTGCCCGCCGTGTTCGATTCGGCGCCGAGCCGGTCCGACCTCGAACGTTTCCGCGACAAACTCCTCGTCATGCGCGCGGACCTGTACATCGAGCGCCAGCTGGCGCAGCAGCTGAGCGACCGGTATGCGCAGGTCCTGAAGAACTGATCGTCACGCCGCAGCGCGCGGTGTTGCCACAGCAGACACAGAGCCTCAGAGCGTCAGCCGATTCGCCGCCGCGCGTTCGACCGCTCGGTGGTCCTCCGAGTGTCTGCGTCTCGGTGGCAAACCATCCGCGCGGCTGCATCAGGACCGCCACGCGATCACCCCGACGCGCTCGTAGTCAAGTAGACGGGGCGATGGTTGCAAAAGCGTGTTCGCGCGGTGAAAAATGGGTGATTCCCGTGGCGGCGAAATACCGCTTCGGGGTGTCGACGCACCTCTTTCGGACCGACCGTCTGAGTCGCGAGCACCTCGGAGAGATCGCGGCGTTCGGGTTCGAGACGGTCGAGCTCGAAGCCGCACGGACGCATCAGGATTTTCACAATCCGGCAGCAGTGCTGGATCTGCTGCAGTGGCTGGCGGACGCGCGGCTCGACCTGTGCGGTCTGCACGTGCCGCTCGGAGCGCCGCCCGAGGATCTGGAGCCCGCGCTCTTCGTGGCGCGTCAGATTCCCGTGAAGACGCTGACGCTGCAGATCGCGCGGCCGCGTGAAGCGAAGAAACGGATCGACCGGCTCACGGAGCTGGCCGAGCCGCTCGGCGTCACGATCACGATCGATTCGAGGTCGGAGGGCCTGTCACCGATCGGATCGCTCGTGCACTTCGTGGAAGGATTCGACGCCCGCGTCGGCATCGCGCTCGATTTCGACCGCGCGCGGCGCGAAGGCGATCTGGTGGAGGCGATCGAGGCCGCCTCGGAGCACCTGACGTCGATCCGCCTGCCCGTCGATCGTTTGGCGGCCGGCCGCATCGACTGGCCTTCGGCGCTGACCGCGGTGCAGAAAGTGGGATACGAAGGCCCGGTGCTGCTCGAGGCGCCGAAAGGCGCGCCGAAGACGGTGCTGGCGCAGGCGCGCCAGGCGCGCGAGCGATTCGAGAAACTGTTATGCACGTTTACATAGAAGACATCGGCAGGCACGAGGGCGAAGAGGTGACGCTCAAAGGGTGGCTGCACAACCGCCGTTCGAGCGGCAAGATCCATTTCCTGATCGTGCGCGACGGCACCGGCTTCATTCAGGCGGTGATGTCGAAGGCGGCCGTCGGCGACGAACAGTTCACGCTCGCCGATCACCTGTCGCAGGAAACGTCGATCACGGTCACCGGCACCGTGCGCGCCGACAAGCGCGCGCCGAGCGGCTACGAGATCGACGTGAAACAGCTGCAGGTCGTCGGCGAATCGCACGACTATCCCATCACGCCGAAGGAACATGGCGTCGATTACCTGCTCGACCGCCGTCATCTCTGGATCCGCAGCGAGCGGCAGCAGGCGATCCTGCGCGTCCGGCACGAGGTGATCAACGGCGTACGCGATTTCTTCAACTCGCGCGGCTTCATCCTCGCCGACACGCCGATCTTCACGCCGGCCGCCTGCGAAGGGACGACGACGCTGTTCCCGGCGCAGTACTTCGAGGAGACGACCGCGTACCTGACGCAAAGCGGTCAGCTGTACAACGAAGCGAACGCGATGGCGCTGGGCCGCGTGTACTGCTTCGGCCCGACGTTCCGCGCCGAAAAGTCGAAGACGCGCCGCCACCTCACCGAGTTCTGGATGGTCGAACCCGAGATGGCGTATGCGGACCTGAACGACGTGATGGACCTCGCCGAGAACCTCATCGTCTCGGTCGTGGCGCGCGTCCTCGATAAACGCCGCCTCGAACTGAAGGTGCTCGAGCGCGACACGTCGAAGCTCGAGTCGGTGCAGAAGCCGTTCCCGCGCATCTCGTACGACGATGCGGTGGAGAAGCTGAAGGCGAAAGGGCTGCCGATCGAGTGGGGCGGCGATTTCGGCGGACCGGATGAAACGGCGTTGTCCGACGAATTCGATCGCCCGGTCATGGTGCACCGGTATCCGTCCGCGGTGAAGGCGTTCTACATGAAGCCGGATCCCGAACGCCGGGACGTCGCGCTCGGCGTCGACGTCCTCGCGCCGGAGGGCTACGGCGAGATCATCGGCGGCGGCGAGCGCCTGGCCGATCTCGATCTGCTCCTGCAGCGCATTAAGGAGCACAATCTGCCGCAGGAAGCATTCGAGTGGTATCTCGACCTGCGCCGCTATGGCACGGTGCCGCACGGCGGCTTCGGCATGGGCATCGAGCGCGTCGTCTCGTGGATCTGTAAACTGGATCATCTCCGCGAGGCGATTCCGTATCCGCGGATGCTGTACAGGTTGTATCCCTAGCGGCGGCGAACGCAGGAAGAACACACGAAGATGAAAGTTGGTCTGATCTCCCTCGGCTGCCCCAAGAACCTCGTCGACTCCGAGGTGATGCTCGGACTCGCGAAGGACGCCGGTCACGAGTTGACGCAGGACGCGTCGACGGCCGATGTGCTGGTCGTCAACACGTGCGCGTTCATCGACTCGGCGAAGCAGGAATCGATCGACACCATCCTCGAGATGGCGCAGCACAAGACGAGCGGCGCCTGCAAGACGCTGATCGTCACCGGCTGCATGGCCGAGCGGTATCGCGACGAATTGAAGAAGGAAATCCCGGAGATCGACGCCGTGCTCGGGACGGGA
>Ga0335085_10017458_pt1 | contig 10336 bp, 9 predicted proteins | sample Lox_Sample_45_FD_206712 | JGI IMG/M metagenome (GOLD analysis project Ga0335085, IMG submission 206712) | Soil microbial communities from Loxahatchee National Wildlife Refuge, Florida, United States - Lox_Sample_4.5 | ecosystem: Environmental > Terrestrial > Soil > Wetlands | place: USA: Florida...
CGACTCCCGCTGCGGCCGTCCGCGCGCCCCAGGCGTCGATCTCGCAAAGCGAATCCACGGCGGGGGATACTAGGCCGGTGAGCCGCCGCATCGTCCCAGCGGTCTCGCCCATGGCCGCGACGGTCGGGTACTCCCGCGCGGTGCGCGACGGGAGCCACGTCCACGTCGCCGGCACCGCCGCGATCTACCCGGAGGGCACGGAGACCCCGGACGACCCGTATCTCCAGGCGAAGCGGTGCCTCGAGATCGTCACGGCCGCGCTCGCCGAGGTCGGGGCCGCGCCCTCCGACGTCGTCCGGACGCGGGTCTACCTGATCCGGGCCGACGACTGGCAGGAGGTCGGCCGCGCGCACGGCGAGGTCTTCGGCGACGTGCTCCCCGTAACGGCGTTCGTCGTCGTCGCCGGGCTGCTCGACCCGCGCTGGCTCGTCGAGATCGAGGTCGAGGCGATCGTCGCGTGACGCCGAAGCAGATCTTCCCGCCGTCGATCACCGGCAAGGGCGCGCGGTTCCCCGAGGGCGGCAGCGTCCTCGACCACGCCTTCGGCAAGAGCGATCCGTACACGCTCGGCGTCGAGGAGGAGTACATGCTCCTCGACGCGGAGACGTTCGACCTCGTCCAGCACATCGACACCGTGCTCGCGGCTGTCTCGGGCCACGAGCTCGAGACGCGGATCAACGCCGAGCTGATGCAGTCCGTGCTCGAGGTCGCGACGCCGGTCTGCCGCACCCCCGCCGACGTCGAGGAGCAGCTGCGGCAGCTGCGCGGCTTCGTCTGCGAGATCGCGCGCGGCCAGGGCCTTCGCGTCGGCTCGGCCGGCACGCATCCGTTCTCGCTCTTCGAGCGGCAGCGGATCACGGCGAAGGACCGCTACCGCTCGCTCGTCGACCAGCTCCAGTACATCGCGCGGCGCGAGCTGATCTTCGGGCTGCACGTCCACGTCGCCGTCGACGACGCGGAGAAGGCGATCCAGGTCGTCAACGGGCTCATCGCGCACCTGCCGGAGCTCGTCGCGCTCTCCGCGAGCTCGCCGTTCTGGCGCGGCGAGGCGACCGGCCTCCACTCGTCGCGGCACATGGTCTTCGCCGCGTTCCCCCGCTCCGGCCCGCCGCCGCGGTTCCGCGACTACGCGGACTACGCGGAGGTCGTCGGCCAGCTCGAGCGCACCGGCTGCATCGCGGACTACACGCACATCTGGTGGGACATCCGGCTCCACCCGCGGCTCGGTACGGTCGAGATCCGGATCTGCGACGCGGTCACGCAGCTCGAGGACGTGATCGCGATCACCGCGTACTGCCAGGCGCTCGTGAAGCACTACAGCGAGCAGTACGACGCCGGCGAGGAGATCCCGTCGTACCACCGCATCCTCACGACGGAGAACAAGTGGCTCGCCGCGCGCTACGGCCTCGAGGCGCCGGTGATGGACCTCCTGACCGGGAAGCGGAACCGCCAGCCGGTCGCGTCCCTGATCCGCCGCACGCTGAAGACGATCGCGCCGCACGCGACCGAGCTCGGGTCGGAGGCCGAGCTCGCCGGGATCGTGGACATCCTCGCGCGCGGCGACGGCGCCGACCGGCAGCTCCGCGTCTTCAACGCGAACCGCGACATCACCGAGGTCGTGCGCGACATCGCCGACGTGACCGAGGTCGCGGCAGCTCCCGTCGAGTAGGCTCGGGCCGTGCTGGCCGTCGGCGACTCGATCCCGGACGCGAAGGTGTGGACGACCCCGCGCGAGAGCGCGACGCTGCGCGAGCTCGCGGCGAACGGGCCCGTTCTCTTCCTCTTCTACCTGTTCGACTGGTCGTCGACCTGAACGAACGAGCTGCAGCTCCTGCGTGACAGGAGCGAGGAGTTCGGCGCCCTCGACATCCACACGTATCCGATTTCGCGCGACTCGCCGTGGACGCACGTCGCGTGGATGCAGGCGCTCGACCTCGACCTGCCGCTCCTGTCGGACTGGAACGGCGAGGCGACGCACGGCTTCGGCGTCGCGTTCGAGTACCGCGGCCTGAAGGACGTCGCGTCGCGCTCGGCCTTCCTCGTCGACCGAGGCGGCGTCGTCCGAGCGGCGTGGGCGTACGACGTGCCTGACCTCCCGGACTTCGACGAGATCCTCGCGGCGGCGCGCGCGCTCTAGTCACACGTCCGAGCCGGCGTCGGTGATGGTCACGGCGTGACAATGACGACGTATCTCGTCGTTCGGCTGCACGGCGACGAGGACTGGGACGCGTGGGGCGACGACTGGGAGGACCATGTCGACTCGCTCGGCGAGATCCACTGGCTTCGCCTCTCCGAGGGTGGCTACCGGCTCAGAGCGTCGGCTCGACTAGGGAGCGCACCTACAAGAAGTCTCCGCGGAGGACATCCAGAGCATCGCCTGGGAGCCGCCATGGCTCGCCGACACCGAGTCTGCCCGTGAGCAACGGGAACTTTTGGCGAAGCTAATGCCTGAGGAACGGTATGGCCTGGTGTCGATCGAGATCTATTGACCGACCGCGTGGTCGAAGGCCCACTCCATCGCGGCGAAGAACCGCTGTCGTGTCTGGTCGTCTTCTAGCGCCCTTAGGTAGAAGCTCGGAACCGACCCTTGAGAGACGCCGGGAACGGCTTCGTTGATCCGGCGCCGCAGTTCCCCTCGCACGGCATCACTCTGCACACGCCTGAGTGGAATCTCGACCTGTCCGCTCGAGAAGAGCCTGAGCGCTCTGAGCGTTGGGAGCCCTTCTCGTTCGACCAGGACCAGCGCTGACCCGAATTGAGCGCCCTTGCCGAACTCGATATGGACGCCGTCGTGATCTCGCGCCCACCTCAAGACCGATCGCGCGAGGTCTGCTTCGTGCGCGTTCCGCCGTTCGGCGAGGTCCGCGAGCATCGATTGCTCGTCCCACTCGCGCGTCACGCGGGATACGCCGCTCTTAGAAGCCTTCGTCGCCTCGGTCTGGCCAAGCACACGTGGCACGATTGTTTGCCGCTCTCCTCTTGCGTCAACGTATTGCTTGACCTCGATCGCGAGAACCTCCGTCTCCTTCATCTGGCGATTGAGGAACTCGACGATGCTGCGAACCTCGGCGGGAATCTCATCCGCGACGAACACAAGACGGATGCGGTCAGCGGCAAGATTGATCTTGACGGTCTCCCAGTAGGAGTCGTAGTCAGTGACCCCGAATGCCTCGTCGAGTTTCGACTGCGGATCCGCATGTTGAGCCTCGAACCACGTGCGAACTGAATCCAGGCTCCAGTACCGGGCCGCGTTGGCCGCGTAGTCGAGCATTTGACCGACGTACTCGCGTCGAATCCGCGTATCCGAGCTTCGTTTCACTTCAATCAGCGTCGGAACGCCCGCGTGGTCGAGGAAGAGATGGTCGAGTCCCCAGCGGTCGGCCCCGTCTTGCCGATCTGGAACGCCGGCCTCACGCTTGACGAGGACCCAGCCGTGTACGTCGTCGCCGACATCCTCGACGAGGATCTCCGGGTGGTCGGCGATCAGCGCCTGGAGCACATCCTCGGCCTCGTAAGGCTGCTCCCGCATGGCGATCAAGGTATCGCCGTCTCGCAGAAAAATACCGCCCATCGTCGGTTCCAACTCTAGGCGGGGCTCACAGGAGCGCGGTGGCGGTGTCTAGAGTCCCGCGCCACGCGCCTCGAGTTCAGCGCGCACGCGTTCCGCCTCGACGCGAGGATCCCGGCCTGCTTCCTCGCTCCCATGGGGTGAGCGAGCGGGGTCACTCCACCACGTCAGCCAGGTCTTCAGCGTCTCACTCGACTTGCCATCGAAGGCAGCATCGGTCAAGCCTCGAGTGTTCTTGCCCTCCGGATGGGAGTGGAAATGCCCCGACTTGCCGCCGGTCGAGGCGCCGCGCTCGAGCTGGGAGCGACAGTACGCCTCGGCCTCGTGGAGCCACTCCTGCAACGCCTCGATCGACCTCAGATTCGAGGCGGGATCATGGCGCTGCTCGAGCGAGCTCAACACGCCGTGAATCTCAAGTGGAATCCGCACGCTGTCCCGTTCTGCCGACGACGTTCATACCGTCTCTATCGGAGGCCAGGAAAGGTCACTTGAGCCGACTTGAGGAAGCTGCCACGAGAGCCGATGACGTACGACGGCATGCCGCGCTACTCGACATATACGGGGTACAAGCGGAACCGTCGCCGGCACGAGCGGTGGGCCGCACGGTACGAGCGTGACAAGGCGCGCGAACGGAACAAGACGAAGCTCGGCCCAAGGATGCGGCTCGTGGGAATCTCCTGGCTGCTCAGCACGATTGCGATCGCCTCGTCGCACCCCTGGCTCGGTATCACAGGCTTCGTCCTCGGCCCGCTCGTGTTCGGGTTGGTTGGACGACGCCGACGGCTCGGTCACGACATTGTCGAGCCGGCCCGTCGGCCATCGCCGGCGCGCATCGACGATTCCGAGCTCGTCGAGCTCATCTTCGACTTCCTCTCGGCGACAGAGCTCGTTCCCGATGACCAGCTCGAACTGGCGCGCGACCGGGCGAAGAAGACAGGATCGTTCGCCTCTGCCCTAGCACCGAACGCCGACAGTTGATGACAGAGGATGCGACCTTGGCCGAACGCACCGCCGGCGAGCTGTTGGCTCTTTCCCGCGCCTGTCTCGCCGAGCTCCGGCGCCGCGGCATCATCCGATCGGGGAACGCACCGCGGCGGTGGCCTGCGGCGTGGCGCGCAGGAGACGACCCTCTTGGGCCGCCTCCTGCGCGAGTGAGCCGAGCGGCTGCAAAGCCGCTGCTAGCCGTTCCGCCGGCCGGCCCTCCTTCCATGTACGGGACGCGCGGCGTGGCTGAGCACGTAGGCACCGACGGACGCGCCGAGCACGGCGCCGTCCACGCACGAGAAGCGGAAGTGGAAGCCGGCGTAGATCCGGGCGTCCTCGATCTGGCTGACGGACGACGAGAAGGAATCGAAGTCCCGCTCGACGCCCGGCAGGCCGGCCGAGGTGACGGTGAACGAGGTGTGGTTTCCGTAGAAGGAGGCGAGCACCGTCGCCGCGGCAGCGCTGACGCCTGCGTGGGCGGACGGGTACTCCTGGAATGCCGGAGTCGCGAGCAGCGGCGTCCAGTTCGGGTCGAGGGAAGCACGGATAGCCGTTACCGGCCGCCATGCGTCGAAGTGGTTCTTTGCGTTCCAGATGCCGATGGTCGCGTCGGCCAGCCCGATGTTCATCAATGCAAGGAGACGCGCATCCTGCGTCATCGTCGTTCCGTTGGCGTCAGCGAGGTCGTCGGCGACGCGGTTCCACATCGCAGCGGGAGTATCCACCTGCCAGAAGACCGCAGTCTGCGTCTGCTCGGGCGTGCGGACGGTGCTCGTCGCGCTGCCGAGCGCCTGCACCTCAGCCAGGTCGCGTGCATACCGTGGGCTCGAGAGCGGCGGCGGCCCGGCGGGTAGGAACTGCGACGGGGACTTCAGCGCGAAGGGAGTCATGTTCGCGAACTGCCGAAACAGCGGGGGCCCGAAGAGGGGCGGCGTCGGCTGGTAGTCGCCGGGCGCAGTCCCCGGGACGTACGGCGGGAGCGCGGCGTTGATGCCGTCGTTCGCCCGCCAGGCGAGAATGTCGTTCGCAACGGTCGTGCCCCAGTCGAGACCTCGGACGACCGATTGGTCCGGGTCGGAAGGATCGTGGGTGATCTGGGCTAGCGTTGCGTCCAGTTGCTGATCGAAGATCGGCTTCTGCGCCGGAATCAGTGCAACCAGCGCCGTGTAGGCCGCGCTTGCGGCTGCAGCGGCACGCGACGCACCACGCGGTGCTGCCGGCTCGACGTGAATGGACGCGTAACGCCGCTCGATCCCGTTGACGGCGTCGAAGACAGAAGTCTGGACGATTGCGCCGATCCGGCTGGCCATCGGCGGCGGTGGGTTCGCCGCCTCGAGCCCGGCGATCATCGTGCGGTTCCAGTCGGTGACGACGTCCGGGCCCGCCGCGGGCGGCCTGCGGACGAATGCTCCCGAAAGCGAGTTGCGGGTGGGGGCCGAGCCGGCGCTCGCCAGACCGGCGAGGATTGCCGCTGCGATCGCGAGCGCAACCGTCGTGAGGATCGTCTTGCGCATTTCTTGCTCCTTTCAGTTCCGCGTGTGCGCCGCAATGGAGGCCGCTGTTGCCGGTGCGGTCAATCTCGATTTCAGTCGCTACTCCTCTCGTGACGGGATCGCCTCGACGACACGGAGCGGCTCGAGCCCGGCCCGCTGGGCGACCAGTGCGGCCTCCCGGCCAGACGGAGCCGCGAACGTGAAGAAGCAGATCTCGTCCTCGGGAACGTGAATGGATCCTTCGAAGCGGACGCGCATCCCGTCTTGCGCCATCGCCGCGGCGGCCGAGCGGGCCCGCTGCGCACGCGCCTCACGCTCACCCGCGGCGCCGCGTGCGAGGAACGTCTCGACCAGGTAGCTCGGCACACGCTCGACCGTAGGCGAGCGCGCTCAGCTTGAAATCGCGAATCCCCCTGAACTTTGCTCGTCGGGCCGATACGTCCGCGCGAGCTCGGCCCGCGAGCGCACGCCGAGCTTGGCGTAGACGCGGGTCAGGTGCGTCTCCACCGTGCGCTGCCCGAGAAACAGCGTGGCAGCAACCTCGCGATTCGTGCGGCCCTCTGCGACGAGCACGGCGACGCGGCGTTCGGCAGGCGTCAGACCCTCGATCCGGGTTCGCCCCCCGATCCGACCGAGCTCGGCGCGTGCCGTCTCGATCCAGATCGCAGCACCGAGCCGCTCGAACTCGCCGAGGGCCGCAGCGATCGCGTCGCGGGCGGCGCGCTTCTGCCGTGCGCGCCTGCGGACGATGCCGAGCGCGAGCAGCGCCCGGGCATGTCCGAAGGGATCTCCGACGGCTTCGTGTCCGGCGACGGACTGCTCCAGAAGGGACGCGGCGCGCTCGATCTCGCCGCGGGCAACGGCGACGAGACCGCGGCACCGCGCCACGTGGGCGAGGACCCAATCGCGGCCGAGCCGCGTCGCGTCGGCCTCCCAGAGGTCGATGACCCGCACCGCGTCGTCGATCCGGCCGAGCTCGAGCAGTGCCTCGGCGTAGTCGGCGCTCCACCAGCGGTTGCAGGGCTCGCCCCACCCGAGCTCGCTGGCCCGCCGGTCGGCTTCGCCGAGCCAGGCGGCGCCGGCGGACGCGTCGCCGCTCCCCAGGAGGAGCAGGCCAAGCGTCGCAAGAGGAGGCGGGGGCTGCTCGCCCAGATGCGCCTCCGAGAGCTCCACCATCCGCTCCGTGTACGCCCGCGCGAGGTCGAGCTCGCCCCGGTGCACGGCGACGAGCGCCGCGGGGAGAAGATCCTCGGGCCTCTCGATTCCGTACTGAAGCTTGAGGTCGCGTGAGCGAACGGCGTGGTCCGCCGCCTCCTCCCACCGCCCGGCCCAGATCTCGACCCACGCGAGGCTCCACAGCGCGCGGGCGCTGCGCGGCTCGTCGCGCTCGCGCCAGTCGTCGTATTCGCGCTGCAGCAAGAGGCGGGCGGCGTCGTTGCTGCGGCACGAGATGCGCACCGCGGCGACCGCGAAGACCGCCTCCTCGAGGAGCTTCGCATCCCCGGCTGCCCTCGCGAGCTCGTGCGCCCGTGCCGCGTGCGCCGGAGCCGCGGCGTCCCCGGACAGAATGCCGATGGCGGCGAGCACCGTGAGCGCCACGATCCGTCCAGCGTCGTCGTTCTCCGCATCGGCCAACGCCAGGGCGACGCGCGCGTGGTCGAGCGCCGGGACGCAGCCGTCCACGAAGCACGTCGACCATGCCAGCCTGCTGTGCACGATCGACCGCAGCCCTGCAGGCGTGGACTCCTCCACCAGGGTCTCCTCGAGCAGCGCGACGGAACGATTGCCGCTCTCCAGCTCGGCAAGAAGGACGAGAGTTTCGGCGCGCAGCGAGCCAATCTCCGTCTCGGCGAGCAGATCGGACGCGATCGACCTGGCCCGCGTCCACTCCCCGGCGGCGTGGTGCGCGCGGGCCGCGACGAGCGCCCGGCCGTCGCGCTCGTCGTGTCGGTCCGGCGGAGTCAGCCGGACCGCCTGCTCGGCGAGCTCGGCCGCCGTCGCCGGAGCGCCCCGGTCGGCCGCGAGCCTCGCCGCTTCGTCCAGTGCCCCGGCGACGCCGGCATCCGGCGCCTCCGTCGAAAGCGCGAGGTGACGTGCACGGAGCACTGGGTCGTCGACCATCCGGACGATCCGGCCGTGAACGCTCCGACGCTCCGCACCCGACTCCGGATAGACGGCCGACGACAGCAGCGGATGGGTGAATCGAATCGTGCCGTTCTCGCGTTCGATCACGTGCGCGGCGGCTGCCGGCGCGAGCGCGTCGGCTGCGATACCTGCCCGTTCCAGGAGTGACTCCGACGGCGTTCCCAGCGCCGCCACGAGTGCGAGCGCGTCGCGCGTCACGGCGGGAAGTCCGGCGAGCCTCGCACGGACGAGCTCGTCCAGCCGCTCCGGAACCGGGAGCGGCTCGAGCGGGTCGACGTCCACGTCGAGCACGCGTGCCAGCTCCAACGCGAAGAACGGATTACCGCCGGACAGCTCGTGGATGCGGAGCAGCGTCTGCCGGGCGAACGACCTCCCGCAACGGTCCTGCAACAGCCGATGAAGGGCGCCGACGCTGAGCGGACCAACGTGCAGCCGCTCGACGCGTTCCACGTCCAGCGCCTGCTCGAACACGGACGGCTCGGCGCCGGCGACGAGCCGCCGGGCGAGCAGCACGAGAACGGGGCTCACAGCGAGTCTTCGCAGCGCGAACGCAAGCGCGCTCGACGAGGCCGGATCGAGCCACTGGACGTCGTCGACCGCAAGCAGAACCGGCTTCCGCTCGCCGAGCACATGGAGCACGTCGCGTACCGCCACGCCTATCGCGCGGTGATCAACGGGATCGTTGGCCGGCTCCTCGCGTAGGAGTGCAATCTCGAGCGCACGTCGCCTCGGCGTCGAGATCAAGGGGGCGACGTCCGCGAGGGCATCCTCGAACAGGTCGCCCAGCCCCGCGTAAGCGAGGCCGCTCTCGGCCTCCGCAGGTCGCGACACGAGGACGCGGAGCCCGCGCGAGCGCGCGAGCTCGACGCCCGTGAGCCAGAGCGTCGACTTGCCGATCCCGGCTTCGCCCTCCAGCACGAGCGCGGCAGCCCCACCATCCGCCCGGCCGACGAAAGCCTCGACCGAGGTGCGCTCTTCCTCCCTGCCGACGATCTCGAAGGGCATGTCCCTCCCGGGATCGTGACCCGAGACGCTCACCAGCGCAACCTCGCCCGCGTGACCGTCTGAAATTGCCCGGATACCGGCTTCAGAGGGTCCGGCAGGATCGGCGCGCGAGTCTCTACATGCCCATTGCGTGGTACCCGCTGTCGACGTACAGCGTCGTACCCGTCACGTTCTTCGCATCGTCGCCGAGGAGGTACGCCGCCGCCGCGCCGACGTCGTCTGCGTCGACATGACGGTGCAGAGGCGCGCGCTCCTCGACGATCGCCTCCATCGTCGGGAAGCCCGCGATCGAGCGCGCGGCGAGCGTGCGCACCGGGCCCGCCGACACGGCGTTGACGCGGATGTTCTTCTGGCCGAGGTCCCACGCGAGATACTTCACGGACGCGTCGAGCGTCGCCTTCGCGACGCCCATCACGTTGTAGTGCGGCACCGCGCGCTCGCCGCCGAGGTACGTCATCGTCACGATCGAGCCGCCGCCGGCGCTCTCCATCAGCGGCTCGGCGGCGCGCGCGCACGCGACGAGCGAGTACGCGCTCACGTCGACCGCGAGCCAGAAGCGGTCGCGCGGCGTGTCGGTGAAGCGGCCCTCGAGGTCCTCCGCGGCGGCGAAGGCGACCGAGTGGACGAGGATGTCGAGCCCGCCGCCGAACGCCGAGCCCACCTCGTCGAAGACACGGGCGACGTCCTCGTCCGAGCGGACGTCGCACTCGGTGACGAGGGCGGTGTCGACCGTGTCGGCGAGCTCGCGGACGCCCTTCTCGATGCGCTCGCCCTGGTACGTGAAGGCGAGCTTCGCGCCGCCGTCGGCGAGCCGGCGCGCGATCGCCCACGCGATCGAGCGCTTGTTCGCGACGCCGAGGATCAGCGCCCGCCTGCCGTCGAAGGCTCCGGCCATCCGCGCGATCCTACCCTGGCCGTCGTCGCTGTTCGCTACGGTTGGCTCTTGCGCTGGGCGACCCTCCTGGCCTGCTGCGCGGCCCTCCTCGGCGCTGTCCCCGCTTCGGCCGGGCTCATTCCGGTGCAACGGACGTTCGGCGACCGGACGGTTCCGCTCGTCCGGGTCGGGACGATCCCGCTGCCGAGCGCGCACTCGACCGACGTCCGCGTCATCGCCGACCTGCGACTGCCGCCGCTCGCCGCG
>Ga0335085_10017459_pt1 | contig 10335 bp, 9 predicted proteins | sample Lox_Sample_45_FD_206712 | JGI IMG/M metagenome (GOLD analysis project Ga0335085, IMG submission 206712) | Soil microbial communities from Loxahatchee National Wildlife Refuge, Florida, United States - Lox_Sample_4.5 | ecosystem: Environmental > Terrestrial > Soil > Wetlands | place: USA: Florida...
TCGAACATTTCGAGCGTCGTGGACTGATCCTCCAGCGGCGGCGATGGCCGGTGAATGGGGTAATGTATCTCGGACTTTACCGGACCCAACTGATCGACCGGCTTGCCGAGCACGTTCAGAACCCGGCCCAGCGTTGCGCGGCCCACGGGAACGGAAATCGGCGCGCCTGTGTCCACCGCTTTCATGCCGCGAACCATGCCTTCGGTCGGTTCCATCGCGACCGCGCGCACGCGCCCTTCGCCAAGGTGCTGCTGCACTTCCGCGGTGATGTCCAGCGGTTCGGGAACGTTGAATCCCTCGCTCGTAATCTGCAGCGCCGTGTAAATCGAGGGAAGATGCCCCTGTTCGAACTGCACGTCCAGCACCGGCCCGATCACCTGGATCACGTGTCCTACATGTTGGTCCGCCATCATTTCTCCTACGCGGTGGACGAAGCCCCGCTCACAATTTCGATAATTTCTTTCGTAATGGCCGCCTGCCGGACCTTGTTCATGTGCAGCGTCAGCGCGTCGATCACGTCGCCGGCGTTCTTGGTGGCTGCTTCCATGGCCGTCATCCGAGCCGCGTGTTCTGCGGCGCAGGATTCCAGCATGCTGCGCAAAACCTGCGTCTCGACGTAGCGCGGCAGCAATCGGTTTAGCTGCTCGCCTACCGGCTGCTCGTAGATGTAGTCGATCTGCGAAGCGGCGCGCTCGGCGTCCGATTCTTCCGCTTCCGGAATGGCCTCGATCGGCAGGAGCTTCTCCGTCACCAACTCCGCCTGAATCACGCTCTTAAACTCGCTGAAGATCACATACACGGCGTCAACCTTCTCTTCGCAATACAATTCGGTCACCAGATTGGAAATCTCGCGCGCAACCCCCAGATCCACTCGCGCCAGCACATTCACGTACTCCCCGGCAAACTCCATGCCCGCCTTGCGCAACGCGTCGCGGCCTTTCTTCCCCACCGGAATCGCAACAATCTTCTTGCCCTGCTTGCTTTTGAAGAACTTTGCCGCTTCTTTCAGAATATTCGTATTGAAAGCGCCTGCCAGCCCGCGCTCTCCGGAAAGCACCAGCACCAGAATCCGTTCTTCAGGCCGTTTCGCCAGCAGCGGATGGCGCGGTGACTCGATTCGCGACATGAGCGACCGCAGCAGTCGCGCCAGTTCCTTCGCGTAGGGCCGCGCCGCCAGCGCCGCTTCTTGGGCCCGCCGCAAGCGCGCTGCCGCCACAAACTTCATGGCGCGGGTAATCTGTTGCGTGTTTTTCACGGAGCGGATGCGACGGCGAAAATCGAGTAATGTAGCCATGGGTCAGTGGGTTTCTAACGTCCGGCGGCCGTAACCGTCGCAGCGAACCGATCCTTGAATGCATCCACGGCGGATTTAATGTTGGCTTTGATTCCGTCGTCCAGTGCCTTCTTGGTGGCGATCTCTTTCAGAACCGCGGCATAATTCGCCTCGGCAAATTGCAGGAATTCCTTTTCGAATCGCCGCACTTCGTTCACCGGCATCGAGTCCAGCGCGCCGCTCGTGGCCACATAAATCGCGAGCACCTGCTTTTCCACGGGAAGCGGCACATACTGATCCTGCTTCAGGACTTCCGTCAGCCGCTGGCCGCGTGCCAACTGCGCTTGCGTGACCTTATCCAACTGGTCCGCGCCGAACTGCGCGAACGCTGCCAGTTCGCGGAATTGCGCCATGTCCAGGCGCAGCGTGCCGGCAACCTGACGCATCGCCTTGATCTGTGCGTTGCCGCCCACACGGCTGACCGAAATCCCGACGTTGATCGCGGGACGAATGCCGGCATTGAACAGGTCGGACTCCAGATAGATCTGGCCGTCGGTAATGGAAATCACGTTCGTCGGAATGTACGCCGAAACGTCGCCCGCCTGCGTCTCAATCACGGGCAAGGATGTCAGTGAGCCGCCGCCCAGTTTGTCGTTGAGCTTGGCGGCGCGTTCCAACAAGCGGGAATGGAGGTAGAACACGTCGCCAGGAAACGCCTCACGTCCCGGGGGCCGGCGCAGCAGCAACGAAATTTCGCGGTAGGCCTGTGCGTGCTTCGAAAGATCGTCATAGAAAGTAACGGCGTGGCGTTTGTTGTCGCGGAAGAATTCACCCATCGCACAAGCCGCATACGGCGCGATGTATTGCAACGAGGCCGGCTCTGCGGCCGACGATGCCACGATGATCGTGTAGTCCATCGCTCCGGCATCGGTCAGCACTTTCACGACCTGCGCGATGGTCGAGCGCTTCTGCCCGATCGCACAGTAGATGCAGACCATGTCGTTGCCCTTCTGGTTGATGATGGTGTCCAGAATGACGGCAGTCTTTCCGGTCTGGCGGTCGCCGATGATCAATTCGCGCTGGCCCCGGCCGATCGGAATCATCGAGTCTATGGCCTTGATACCGGTCTGCAGAGGCTCGCGCACCGGCTGGCGGTCCAGCACGCCGGGGGCGATGCGCTCCAGCGGATTGCGCAGCTTCGCCGTAATCGGCCCTTTGTCGTCCAGCGGTTCGCCCAGCGGATTCACCACGCGTCCGATCAGTTCGTCGCCCACCGGCACGGACATGATCGTGTTCGTTCGCCGGACCGTGTCGCCTTCCTTCAGTTCCGCGGTTTCGCCCAGGAGCACGCAGCCAACTTCTTCTTCCTCGAGATTCAGCGCGAGCCCGAATATGTTGTGCGGAAACGCCAGCATCTCGCCGTACATCACCTTTTCCAGCCCGTGCACGCGCGCAATTCCGTCACCGACGCTGATCACCGAGCCCACTTCGTCGACGGACACGGACTGCTCGTAGTTCGCAATCTGTTCGCGAAGTATTTTGCTGATTTCGTCTGCTTTGATATTTGCCATACCTGCTCCGTTCCCGAATCCCTATTCCGCCACCAGGCGATGACGCAGCCGGTCCAATTGATTCCGCACCGATCCGTCGTAAACCGTATCACCAACGCGTACTACCGCGCCCCCGAGCAGCGCCGGATCGATCGAGTAGTTTGCCTGAATCTTCTTCCCGGTCACGCGTTCCAGGTTTTGCAACAGCGCCGCCCTTTGCTTGTCGTTCAGCGGCACCGCGGACGCAATTTCGGCTTCCGCCACGCCCTGCCTCTGCCGCAGCACCTCTTCGAACGAGGCGGCAATCTCCGGCAATAAATGTGTTCTTTGGTTGTCAACAATCACAAACAGGAAATTCCGCAGCACGCGGCTGGCTCCGATTCGCGCCACCAGTTTTTCGATCACCCCGTGCTTCGCTTCGCGCGAAATTGCCGGGCTGGCCATAAAATTCCGCAACTCCGCCGATTCCTTGTACGCCGCTTCGAAATCGGCCAGCTGCTTACGCGTCGGTTCGGCCGCCCCTTGCTGCAGCACGATGTCGGCAAGCGCGTTGGCGTATTGCAGGCTCGCGGATTTCAATTCGGCCTCCCTTGCAGGCTCTGCACAAAATGGCTGATCATGCTTTCCTGCACAGCGGGCGTCAGCTCTTTCGCCAACAGCGATTCGGCGTGATCCACGGCCAGTTTCCCGGCGAGCGCTTTCAACTCCACGCGTGCGGCACGCTCAGCGGCTTCAATCTCCGCCTTCGCGGCAACTTGAATCTTTTCCGCCTCTTGCTTGGTCAGGGCACGCAAACGGTCGATTTCAGCCGCCGCGTCTTTTTGTGCCTGCGCGCGGAAGTCCGCAACGTCATGCTCAAGACGCGCGAATTTCTCTTCCGCCTCTTTCAGTTGGCGCTCGGCCTCCGCTTTCGCCGCCGTCGCCTTCCTGATCGCGGCGCTGATGTTGTCTGAGTTGTGACGGAAGAGAGGTGGAAGGACCTTGCTGAACAGCCAATACAGAACAGCCGCCAGGATCGCAAAGTGGATCCACTTGAAGATGAAGTTCACGTACTCCGGTGGCCCGCCCGCTTCGGAAGCATGCGCCAGCGTGGCAAACGCCGGATACAATACCAGCACCGACCCGGCTGTCATCATTCGCAATCCGCGCTTCATCGCGCCTCTCTTGTCGATCCGCCTGGCCCGGAACTCCCTTGCAGGACCCGCCGCGTGATCTCCTGCGCCAGCTGCGACGCCGTCGCTTCGACGTCTTTTTTCGCGGATTCCAACTCGCCCTTAACTCGCCCTTTTGCCTGTGTCACTTCCGCGGACGACTTGGAACGCGCCTCTTTCAGGAATGTCGTCCGTTCGTCGAGCAGCTTCTTTCGTTCTGCTTCCTGCTCCAGATAGACCTTGGCCTTCGCCTGCCGCAATGCTTCTTCGTATTGTTTGAATTTTTCCGCTGCCGCGGCCTGCGCTGCTTCCGCCGCTCTTTGGGCGCCAATCGTTCTGGCCTGGCGCTCTGCCATTACCGCCAGGATGGGTTTGAAAAACAACGACCGCAGTGCAAGGTAAAAAATCAGGACAATGAGGATTACAGGCACAGCCCCAAGCAGAAGATCCCCAAGTTGGTGAATCAGATCGGACATTAAGTTGTTTCGCCTAGCAAGTCAGGTGAGCAGCCACGCCGTTCGCCGACCCAGTAGGAGCGTACGGTGGGCTTTGCGCTGCCTCACGGAATTATCATTTATAACACTCGGTAGAGACGCCCGTCAATGAACGGGCGGCACCCCGTCACTCGGATTTCTGTGCAAGTTGCCGTCAGTCAATCGCTCCGCGGCGCCTCGGATTCCGCAGAAATCCTTCTGACAATGGCTATAATTCTCCTTTACATCCGGCGGCGAATTGGTCGCTCGCCCCAGGAAAGGATCCGATGACAAAGGACTGGAAAACCAAGCTGATCCACACGGATGCTCAAGTCCCTTCGGGTTACCGTTCTTTGGCCACCCCCACGTTTCGCGGGTCGACCACGCTTTTCCCTTCCGCTGGTGCCGTTACGGATGAGTGGGATCAGAGCCGGGTCGGCTACACCTATGGACTGTACGGCACTCCGACCGTCATGGAATTGGCGGCGCGTGTCTGCGAACTGGAGTCCGGCAGACATACGATCCTCACCCCCGGAGGCCAGGCAGCCATCTCCCTAATCAATCTGGCGCTGCTCCAGGCCGGCGACCACATGCTCATCCCCACCAGCGTCTATTACCCGAACCGCAAACTCGCCACCCGCCTGCTTTCGCGCTTTGGAATCTCTACCGACTTCTACGATCCTCTCGTCGGCGCCGGTATCGCCGAACTCATTCAGGAAAACACCAAGCTCATCTGGTGCGAGAGTCCCGGCTCCATCACGATGGAGGTTCAGGACGTCCCAGCGATCACTGCCGCCGCCCACACTCGCAATGTTCGCGTAGTTTGCGATAACACATGGTCCGCCGGTGTGCTTCTTGACGCTTTCGCTCATGGCGTCGATATCACCATGCAAGCCATCACCAAATACGTTGGTGGCCACAGTGATTTGCTCCTGGGTTCCATCACCGTTCGCGACGATTCCTTGTACCAGCGCCTCGGTTCCGCCCAACAAGTGATCGGCTGTGCCGTTTCGCCCGACGACTGTTCGCTGGCTTTGCGCGGGCTGCAGACGCTCGGCGTTCGTCTCGCCGCCATCGAAGCCTCGGCTCTCGAAATCGCCAGGTGGCTCACCACGCGCCCGGAAATCGAGCTCGTCTTGCACCCGGCTCTCGAAGCTTGCCCCGGCCACCAGTTCTGGAAACGCGATTTCCTCGGCTCGTCGGGCGTGTTCTCCGTCGTATTCAAAGCTGGCCCATCTCATCAACAGATTCTGGCGTTCGTTGATGCGCTCAAGTTGTTCGGCGTCGGCTACAGTTGGGGAGGCGTGGCCAGCCTCGCGGTCGCCTACAAAATGGGCCACACCCCAGGGCGGCCTTCCTACGACCACCGGATCGTGCGGCTCAACATCGGCTTGGAAGCCACCACCGACCTGATCGCTGATCTCGAGCAAGCCCTTTCGCGCGTCAGGAGCTAGTTGGCCGCTCCCTGGCTGAGCAGCAGAAACAATGTCAGATAGCGCTTCAGGTTTTGCGTGATCAAGAAGTTCTCTTTCACGTGCTGGTGCCCTTGCTCGCCGAGGCGCGTCGCAATCTCCGGATGCGAAAGCAAGAACCGGATCTGGTACGCGGTTCCTTCCACCGAGTGAGCCAGCAGTCCCGTATGCCGATGAATCACCTGCGTCGGAATTCCTCCCACCGCGGAGGCCACCACCGGCTTCTTCTTCCACAGGGCTTCGGAAACCGTCAGTCCAAACCCTTCCCGCAAGCTCTTCTGAATTACAATCGTGGACGCGCGTTGCAGGGCGTTCACCTCAAGCGGCGCCCATGCCGGCAGTTCCAAAACCTTGACGTCGGGATCGTCGTTCGCCGCATCCTTCACCTCTTTTAACACCACTGAGCCCTCCGGGTCGTCTGTGGCCGATCCACCGGCCAGCACCAGCTGACAATCGAAGTATCGCTTCACAATCCGGTATGCGCGAATCACTCCCACAGGGTCTTTCAAGCGATCAAATCGAGAGATCTGCGTCAGGATCGGGCGCGAAGAATCGATGGAATAGCGCCCCAGAACTTCCTCGATGAATCCCGGATCCAGTTCCTTGTTCTTTTCCGCCAGCGGATCGATGGCCGGATACAACAGGTACTGCGGGATCGGCAACTGCCGCGCGAATTCGGGTGACGAGAAAATCGCCCCGTCATATTTCGCTACATAGGGCTCCAGAAAATCCCACACCGAACGGTTGGGATGGGAAAGGTCGATGTGGCATCGCCAGATCCAGTGGTTCTTCCCCGCTTGTCTCGACTCGATGAATCCCGCCGGTTGCGGGTCGTGGATTTCGATGAATTCCGCGTCGAGCGGCAGTCGCTTCAGATTCTGCTCGTTGTACGCGCGATAGATCTCGAAGTGCTTCGGGTCGGCGTGATACGCCTCTCCGTGCAGCGCGTTGTGAAATGCTTTCGTCACCTCAAAAAAGTCTTCCCCGCCGGTCATCACTTCCCAGCGGATCGCCAGCCCCAGTTCCTCTGCCAGCGGCACCAGGCGATTCAGCATCTCCGCCACGCCACCGCCCACGGCGGTGGAATTGACCATTTCCACGCTCCGCCCCGCCAGCGGCCGGGCGAGTGTGCGCAACTCGTCGATCTCCCCCTCCCCGATCACCGCGGCGTAGTCAGACAACGGGATGCGGTTCGCCAACTGCACTGGGCTCATGCTTTCTCCTTTCGCGTTCCACCAGGCGAAGCAATTTGGCTCGCGCGCTGTCAAGCGTATTCGTGTAGATGTCGATGCGGTTGATGTACTCCGCTAGGTTTTTCAGGCCAAGGGAGTCGGCAAGCCAGTGGGAAAAGTCATTCGTGCGCAACTGCAGGCGCAAACGCGAAGAAATAAAATGGAAATAGAAGGCGGCATGGCTCAGGCGCGCCACGCCATCGTGAAACTCGTCAAGCGTCCGCGCACTCAAGCCAAAGGACAGGGTCACTTCCATGCTCTCGCAGAAATAGAAACGTTCCAGGGTCTGCTGCTGGGCGAACTCCGGATGTTGCTCGATAAACTCGCGCACCACATGGCTGAGGTCATGGCGCAGCGCTGCAATCGACGTGTAATCGCGGATGTCCAATGCCGCCAGTTGCTCCGCCAAGGCGTCGCGGTTCGCGTCCGCCAACACCCACTGCGCGAAATCGTTGGAGAATCCTTCCGTCAGATAGTGGTGGGTCCCCAACGTCTGAAACGTATGATGGAAAATGGACGAGTCCGAGCATTGTTCCAGCCCGGCCAGGAACTCCGCCAGCGTTCCCGCCGAGAGATTGCCAATGCGCGTCAGGCTTGCAACGGTATAGAACTCAAATGGTGTTTCAGCGATTTCCAATGTCCTTCACCTCCCCGAACGGGCTCTCCTTCAAAGCAAACCGGTCATGCTCGTGCCGCTTCGGTCGTCTCCGCGGCCTCCACGCGAATTTCCGCCAGGTCCGAAAGCAGATTGGCGGCCCAGCGATAGATGTTGTGGTCGTGAACGGTTTTCCGCATCCGGCTCATCCGCTGGAACTGCTCGTCCTCGGAAAACTCCAGCGCCTGGTGAATGGCGTTTGCCATCTGGTCCACGTCATACGGATTAACGAGCAAGGCATCCGTTAACTCGCGGGCCGCTCCCGTGAATGTGCTCAGGATGAGCGCTCCGCGGTTGTCGTCTCGCGACGCCACGAATTCCTTGGCCACCAGGTTCATCCCGTCGTGCAACGATGTCACCAGGCACACTGAGGCCGCCCGGAAATACCGCTCAATTTCCTCGTGCGAATGGTGCCGCTTCAACAGCACGATGGGTTTCCATCGGCCCGCCTGGAACCGCACATTGATCCGGTTCGCCTCGTTGGTCACTTCGTCCAAAAACTGCTGGTAACGCGGTATGTCTGTCCGGCTCGGCGCGCCGATCTGTACAAACGTGAATCGCCGCTGGTAGACCGGATACATCTCCAGGAACCGCTCCACCGCCCGGAAACGCTCCAGGATTCCCTTTGTGTAGTCCAGCCGGTCCACGCCAACACCCAGTAGCGACGCTTCCACGCCTATCTCTGTGAACAGCGCCGCTCGGCCTTCTCCCGTAATTCGGATCACCTGCGCCCCTTGATGTTCAGGCGCAAACGCGACGCTGATCGGATACGGCCGCACCCGCGTGACATGGCCTTTGCGGCTCACTTCGAACCGGTCCCAATCCGTCAATGCTTCCACCGCGCGGTCCACGGTCTGCATAAAATTATTGCAGTGCGTTTGGATGTGGAATCCGATCAGGTCCGCTCCCAGCAGACCGTCGACGAGTTCGCGCTGCCACGGACAGATCCCAAATGCTTCCGCGTTTGGCCACGGAATGTGCCAGAACATCGCAACACGCGCGTCCGGACGCGCGTCCTTCACCATCCGCGGCAGCAACGCAAAGTGATAATCCTGCACCAGCAGAATGGGGGACTTCGTCCCCTCCATTTCCGACAACACCGCATCCGCAAACCGGCGATTCACGCGCTGGTAGTACATCCAGTCGCCCGGCCGGAACACCGGTCGCGTGTGCGCGATGTGGCAGAGCGGCCAGAGGCCCTCGTTCGAGAACCCTTCGTAATACCCCTGCTCTTCTTCTTGCGACAGCCACACCCGGCGCAAAATGTAGGAGGGACGATGCGGCGGTACTTGCAGGTGATCGTATTCGTCGACCACTTCGCGGTCCGCATTCCCTGAGCCGTTTGCCACCCACGTTCCTTCGCAGGCTTTCAGCACCGGCTCCAGTGCTGTCACCAGGCCACTTGCCGGCACGACCACGCGAATCTTGTGATCCTTCTCGTCAAACACGTGCATATACGGTTCGCGGTTCGACGCCACCAGCAACGCATCGCCTTGCAGCTTCGTCTGCAAGCTGACCCGCAGACGCTCCGCGGTCCACAGCGATAGCTGCGATTCCCGCAGTTGCGCCTCTTCCTGGGCCGCCGCTCGCGCCGTACTCAGATCGCGCGCCAGGTGCCGCGCCTCGGCATGCAATTGGGCGAACAGTTCTCCCTCGGGCAATGGCTGCGTCACCTGCGACGGATCGGCGCGAAGGTGCCGTAGCCACTTCGCCGTTGTCGCCAAGGGTGCTACAAAGTTGGAGCGCACCAGGAAGAGCGTGAGCGCAATGATGAGCCCCGTCTGTACAAGGGTGCTCAGTAGCGAGTCTCTCAATGTGCGGAAGACGCGCGAATCAATGAAGCTCGCGTCGTACACTACCGCCAGACTTCCTGCGTCATGTTTCTCGCGCTGCAGCGGAAGTGCGTATACATGGAGCGACATGCCATTTAACGTCAGGTACTGCCCTACTCCTGCGTTTTGTTTTTCTGCCTGCGTCGCAATTCGCGGCCGCTTGGCGAAGACCTCCGAAAGCCCCGGCGTGATGGCAATCGCGGTGCCTGAAACGTCGTACACCGCCACGCCCAGGAGGTGCTCGCGCTGGCCGTACCGTTCGACGATGCGGTTCAGGTTTTTGTCGTTCAGCCTGCCCGACGAATCCAGATTCTCCTGGATGTTTTCCGCAAAAACCGCGGACCGGCGTGAAAGGTCATTGCTCAGGTTCTGCCGTTGCGTGCGCACCTGGTAATAGCCGTACAGCAGCGACACAAAGACGACGCTGAATGCCAACGGAAGAACGAGTTTGAGTGAGGTGCGAATGAAGGTCTCCTCACATCCCTAATCTTCACTTCGATACGCCAGTTCAGTTGCATACAGACCAAGCTTTCAGAATTCCCCCTGCCCATGAGCTGGTCTGCTGGGTGGTGCCGAGCTCCCGATTGCAAGGCGCAGCGCGCCGCGAATGATTCTTCCTTCACCCTAGGTCGAAGACGGCGGAACTTCCGCGTCCTTCAAGGGGTCCAAGCCTCGCGAGTTTTCTTTCTCTAGGAGG
>Ga0335085_10017460_pt1 | contig 10335 bp, 11 predicted proteins | sample Lox_Sample_45_FD_206712 | JGI IMG/M metagenome (GOLD analysis project Ga0335085, IMG submission 206712) | Soil microbial communities from Loxahatchee National Wildlife Refuge, Florida, United States - Lox_Sample_4.5 | ecosystem: Environmental > Terrestrial > Soil > Wetlands | place: USA...
ATCTCGGGCGGCCCACGCACGGCGACGGTGACGACGACCTCGGACTCCGATCTCCTCATCCTCACGGCGCGATCGTTCGCCCGGGTCACGAAGGAGATGCCTTCGGTCCAGGCGAGCGTCCTGAAGGCGCTCTCGGAGCGCCTTGCCGCCGACTCGCTGTAGTCGATCGGGCACTATTCGCCGGTGAAGCTGACCGTCGCAGGGTGCTCCCCGGCGTGGCCGAACCCGGGTGGCGCCCAGTCGGGATACGTCGTCGAGAGCGGGGGCGGGCGGTTGCTCCTCGACTGCGGGCCGGGCGTCCTGCCCCGTCTGCGAGCAGCGGAAGGCTGGCCGCGCATCGATGCGATCGTGATCTCGCACTTCCACCTCGACCACTGGGGCGACGTCGTCCCCTGGGTCTGGGGGCTCAAGTTCGGCCCGGCGACCGACGAGCCGAAGCCGGAGCTGTGGCTCCCGCCCGGAGGAACGGAGACGCTCGCCCGCTTCGGTGTCGAGCTCGGGCAGCCCAGCATGTTCGAGGAGACCTTCCGCATCCACGAGTACGAGGACCAGCGGCCCTTCGAGGCGGCCGGCCAGCGCGTGGTCGCGCATCGCGTCCTGCACTACGAGATGCTCGCGTTCGGCTTTCGCGTCTCGTCGAACGGCACGACGCTCGCGTACTCCGCGGACAGCGGGCCGACCGACGCGCTCGTCGGGCTGGCCCGCGACGCCGACCTCTTTCTCTGCGAGGCGACGCTGCTCGCGCCCAATCCCGAGGGCGGCATCAGGGGGCACCTCGCCGCCGACGAGGCGGACGAGGCGTTTCGCGCATCCGGAGCCGCCCGGCTGCTCCTCACGCACCGCCCGGCCGAGCGGCCGCTCGACGACCGCTTCGAGCAGGTCTACGACGAGCTCTAGGAAGACGCTTCGATCTGGCGGATGCGGGCCGCCAGGGCCTCGAGCAGCGGCCACGCGATCGTCGTGTTCTCCTCGACCAGCGGCCTGAACTGCCACGCCGTGAGCCCGTAGGCCTTACCGTCCGACGTCGCGGTGACGGAGGCCGTGCGGAGCCCGCCGTCGACGAGTGCGATCTCGCCGTAGTAGTCGCCCGGCCCGAGCGTCCGCCGCTCGGCCCCGTCCACGGTCACGAGCGCAGTGCCCGACTCGATCACGAAGAACCCGGCCGCCCCCTGCCCCTCGGTGGTGAGCTGAGCGCCCTCCGTGAAGGAGCGCACGGTGAACGTGTCGGCGAGCAGCTTGAGCCCGCGGTCGTCCACGCGCGCGAACAGCGGGACGTTCTTCAGGAGCTCGACCGGTGCCGCCATGGTCGGCATCGTAAAGGAGTCGCGCCGTGTTTTGAACTAGGCAACGCCGGCGGCGAGGCCGAGGCGGGTGGCGACGACGTCCTGCGCGATGCCCGAGCTGCCGGCGTGACCGCTCACCGCGGCGAGGAAGTCGTCACGCTCGAGTGCCCAGAGCTCGCACGCCGTCTCCGCCTCGACGGTCGCGGTCCGCGGCACGTCGTGGAGCAGCGCGATCTCACCGATGAAGGCGGGTGCCTCTTCGCGTTTCGGCCCGTCGGCGAGCGCGATCTGGACGGCGCCGCTCGTGAGGATGTAGAAGCGGTCGCCGTGGTCGCCCTGGGTGAAGAGCCGTTGCCCGGCCGGGAGGTCGACCTTCGCCAGGCGCTTGGCGAGGAACTCGAGCGATGCGAGCGGCAGCGGCGCCAGGAACGGCACGGTACGCAGGATCTCGATCAGCGCCTCGTCGACCTCGGCTCCGCCGTCGATCCTTCGGAGCTGCGCCCAGGTCGCGACCACGAGCACCGGAAGGATCGCGCCGGTCACGACCAATGCAGTGCGCGCGCCGACGAGCCCCACCAGGGCCGGTGCGAGCAGCGACCCCAGAGCTAGACCGCTGACGAGTGCACTCTCGAGCACGCCGAAGACGCGGCCCGCCACCGCAGTCGGAGCGGCGCGCTGGAGCAGCGTCACCGCGGAGATATCGACCATCGTGTTCCCGAGGCCGACGACGCCCCAGGCGATCAGCGCGACCGCCAGGCCAGGCGTGAGCCCGACGACGACGAGTGGGACGCCCCAGAGGACGAGGCCGACGGCGAGATCTCGTGCAAGCCGCTTTTGCGCGACCAGGGCGAGCATGACGCCCGCACCGATGATCGACCCGACTCCGCTCGCCGCTTCGAGAATGCCGACTCCGGCCGAGCCGATGTCGAGCAGCCGCAGAGCGGTGACGACAAGGAGCACGACGAGCGCCCCGGCGACGAACGTCTGTGCGCCGTAGAGCAGGATCAGGAGCTTCAGCCGCGGCTCCTGGCGGATCGCCCGCATGCCGGCGAGCAGTTCGTCGCGAGTCGACGACTCGCTCGCCTCGTCGCTCGAGTCGCTCTCGGTCGGCGCCGGGGCGTGGATTCGCACCACGTGGGCCGCGCTCCACGCGAAGGCCACGGCTGTCGCGGCGAAGACCGTGGCCGTGCCGCTCACCGCGAGCAGCAATGCGCCGAGGGCCGGCCCGACGAACGACGCGACGCTGTCGAGTGTGCTCGAACAGACGTTGGAAGCCGTCAGCTCCTCGGGCGAGCGGGCGACGGTGGGAAGGAGCGCGGCCTCCGCGGGCCGGAAGACGGTCCCGACGATCGTGGTGACCGTCGCCAGCACATAGACGATCGCCACCGGGCCGTGCATCGCCGTTGCCAACGCTGCGGATCCAAGCGCGGTGAACCGGGTCAGGTCGGCAACGAGCATCACCCGCTCGCGCCGGTGGCGATCGGCGAAGGAGGCGGCGAAGGGCGCGATCGACGCCGCGATGCTGAGCCGGACGAAGGCGAAGACGCCGACTGCGGTGGCACCGCCGTGGTCGTACGCGAACACGGCGAGCGCTATCGAGTACGCGTACACGCCCAGGATCGAGCCGGCGAACGCGAGCTGGACGTTCCGGATGTTCCGGTTGGCGACGATGCCGCGAAACGCCGCGAGCGACTCGCCCAGCTGTTCGTCGAGGAAGGCGCTCACACCTCGAGAATTTCAGGATTTGACGAACAGGTGAAGCGGAAGGAAGATTTCAGGGCGCTCGACCGTCTTGTGAGCGTCCCTGGTTTACGTAAACGAGGAGGATGACGTGTCGGACGAACAGAAGATCGACGAAGAGCTCGAGTCTGAAGACGACGTCGAGGCCCATCGGAAGGGCAATCCGGGTGGCGCCGGGATGCACGACGACGGCGACGACGACGGCGACGACGTCGTGGCGCACAAGAAGGGCCTCACCTCTTCCTGAGTAGGCCGTTCGCTCGATCGAGTTTTTCGGGGCCCGGGCGACCGGGCCCTACTTCTGCCTGAGCACCTGCTCGAGGTCGCGCAGCAGCGAGACGCCCGCCGCGCGGCGCGGGCCTTCGAGCGCGTCGAGCGCGCTCGCGACTCCGGCCACCGCGGCCACGTCCCCGTCGCCGCCGAGCGCGGCCCGCGCCCGCTGGGCCGACCGGAGGAGCCCGAGTGCGATCGCAGCCTGCCCGGCGAACAGGCCGAGTAGCTCCATCTCCTGGAGCGAGAACCGCGACCGCTGCGGACGGTCGAGCACCTGAAGCACTCCGAGCGCGTGCTCCTCGTCGAGGAGCGGAACGGCCATCAGCCCTTTCGGCAGGTAGCCGGTGTCCTCGGCGAAGTCGCGGGCATGCCTCGGGTCGCTCTGGACGTCCTCGATCACGAGCGGTGTCCGCGAGGAGAGCACCCAGCCCGCGACGCCGGTCGAGGCGGGGAAGCGCCGCCCGACGAGCTCCCGCTCGCCTTCTCCCGAGACGGCCGCGAAGACGAGCTCCTCGGTGTCGGCGTCGAGCAGCATGATCGACGACGCCTTGGCGCCGAAGATCGCGCGGGCCACGTCGACGATCGATCGCAGGAGCCGGCCGAACTGGTCGTCGGCGGCCAGCACCCCGGCGGCCACGGCCGACCGCAGCTCGTCAGTTCTGTCGTTCACCCTTGCCTCCTACGTTTGACGAGATCTGGTAGAGGACGCTCTTCAGCTGGAACGGGGTCAGCTGCGGATGCTTGCTCAGGATGAGGGCGGCGATGCCCGTGATGCAGGGGGTCGCGAAGCTGTTCCCGGTCGCGCGGATGGTCGTGCCCCCGGTCCAGGCGACCTCGACGTCGACGCCGCGCGCGAAGAACTCGACCGGCGGGCTCGGGTTCGCGTAGAAGCGCAGCGGGTCGTGCTCCTCGTGGCTCCCGACCGAGATCACGGACGAGAAGCGCCACGGGAACGACTCCACCGGCATGTTGTGCGCCGAGGCGACGAGCACCGTCCGCTTGAAGTACGCCGAGTCGGCGAGCTCGTGGAGCGCCTCGCCCAGCCGCCGCTTGGTCGTCGAGAGGCTCATGTTGACGACGTCGTACCCCTGCTCGACCGCCCAGTGGAGGCCGGCAACGAGAACGTCGCCCGACCCGGTGAAGCCGCTGCCGAGGACGCGGACCGAGTAGATCTCGGCCTCCGGGGCGAGCTCGCGGATCACGCCGGCGCAGGCCGTGCCGTGGCCGCACAGGTCGCCTTCCTCGTCGGGGACGGCGATCGCGTTTCCGTCATCGTCGAGGCGCATCGCGACCGCGCCGGCCACGCTCCCGACGCGCGGGTGACCCGGGTCGACGCCGCTGTCGAGCACGCAGACCTTGACGTTCTTCCCGGTCGCACCGCCGATCGCCCACTCGCGGTCGATCGGGCCGGCAAGCGGGTCCTCCAGCGCGATGCCGCCGACAGCGTCGAGCGGCAGCGACCACGCCGGAAGCTCCTCGTCCTCCTCTTCGATCGGCTCTGCCTGTTCCTGCTCAGCCATGGCCGCCGCCCAGGGTCGCGACCGCTGCCACGGCGGCCTCGACGGCCTCGTGCGCACGGACGTTTCGCTCGTCCCCCGGCGGTGAGGCGAGGTTGACGTCGACGAGGTGGCTGGCGGCCCGAGCGGCTCCCTCCGCGAGCAGCGCTGCGCCGACGAGATCGGCGTGCTGCCCGGCCGGAGCGGCGCCGGAGAGCGCAGCGGCGAGGATCGCCACGTCGCCGGCCGCCTCGGCGATCTGCAGCGGCACGTCGGCGGCGCGGCGGAGCATGGAGCCGAGCAGGAAGTCGCGCGTCTCCGATCCGCCACCCGGCTCGGCGAGCGCGCGCGTCGCGGCCTCGTAGGCGTCGGCGTCCTCCGCGGTCAGCGCGGTCAGCCGGCCTGCGAGCGCGTCGGCCTGGGCCACGGTGCCGGGGTCGTGCGCCGACCGTGCGACGTTCGCGACGATCGCGGCTGCGAGCGCCGCTGCGCCGGCGGCGGCGGAACCGGAGGCCGGGGTCTCGGTCGGGGACGAGAGCGACTCGACGAACGCGGCAAGCCCGAACCGGTCGCCGAACCGGCTCGTCGCCGCTGTCGACGGGAACGACGCCGGGTTCACATCGTCTCGAGGCGGGCTCTCGCCGTGGCGAGGAGCCGCGGAGTCGGGGAGATCCCCGACTCCGCGAGCGCCGATTCGAGGTCTGCGACCATCTGCGCACGAAGCTCGGCGTCGGCTGCCGCCCGCTCACAGAGCAGGTCGAGCGCCGTCCGCGCGTTCGGCAGCTCCTGTGCCGCCTCGACCCACCCCACTGGAGCGGGCGGCAGAGCCGCGAGCAGACGAGCAATCTGGCCGATGTCGCTATCCAACTCGAATCACCCGGCTACATGACGGATCGGAGCGTCGGATTCTTCCAAGACGGTCTTCAGCTTGTCGAGGCAGCGGGAAATGCGGCTCGCGATCGTGCCTGCGGGGAGGGACAGCGCCTCGGAGATCGACCGGTAGCTCTCGTCGCGCGTGAAGAAACGGTCGAGGATCTCCCGGCAGTCGGGGGGCAGCAGCTCCAGGGCCGCGCGGACGGTCAGGGCCTCGTCCAGGCTGCTGACGAGATCGTCGACCCCGGCCGGCTCGACCTCGTCGACGGTCACCTCGCGGGAGGCCGCCCGGAGCCGGTCGATGCACGTGCGGCGGGTCAGCTGCGCCAGCCAGGGCCGGATCGCGTTGTCGTCGCGCAGGCGGTCGAGCTGCTCGTAGACCTTGCTGAAGACGTCCTGGAACACGTCTTCAGCGTCGGCAGGGGCCAGCCGGAAGCCCTGGACGCAGATCGCATAGACGTACCGCGAGAACCGCTCGACGAGCAGATTCCACGCGTCGCTCGAGCCCTCGCGGCAACCGGCGACCAGTTCCGCGTCGGAGCGCGGATGCGACGACCCCTCCATGGGCAGAATCTACAGCCGCTTTGACGCGATCGATACGATGCCGCGCCGCAATCGCGTGACGCCGTTCGGCGACCTCGTCGCCGATCCCGCCCGCGGCCTCGTCTATGGGAACCGGGGCTGTCTGCACGACCCGGAGGGTCGCATCCGCCGCCGCTACGCAGGCCGCCGCTGGATCGCCTGCCGGCTCGAGTTCCGCGGCTGGCGGCGGTCTCCCCTTCTGCAGCCGGGACGGTTCACCGAGCTGTTCTTCCTCGACGAGGCGACTGCGTTCGCCGCCGGCCACCGGCCGTGCGCGCTCTGCCGCCGTGAGGACTACGTCCGCTTCCTCGAGCTCTGGCGGCGGCGGCATCCGGGGCAGTCTGGGGCAGACGCGGTCGACGCGCAGCTCCACCGCGAGCGGGTCGACCCCGCGACGCGCGGCTCCCTCCAGCACGCCGTGGCGTTCGGCGAGCTTCCCGACGGAGCGTTCGTCGTCGTCGACGACGAGGCCTGGCTCGTGCTCGGCCGGGAGCTGCTGCGCTGGACGGCCGCCGGCTACACGGACCGGCGGGCACGGCCCCCGTCGGGTCGCGCCGCGCGGGTGGCCACGCCGCCCTCGCTGCTCGCGATCCTGGGGAGCGGGTGGGACGGCGCCGTGCCGCTGCTCCATCCGTCCGTAGACGACCTGGTGCCCGGCCCCTAAGTGCCAGGCACCAGGCGACGAACGATCAGGCTGCGGCCTCGGAGCCTCCCGCCTGCTCGCGCTGCGCGGCGATCAGGTCGCGGTACCAGTAGAAGCTGCCCTTCGGCACCCGCTCGAGCGTCGGGTAGTCGATGTAGACGAGCCCGAAGCGCTTCCAGTAGCCCCACGCCCACTCGAAGTTGTCGAGCAGCGACCAGGCGAAGTAGCCGCGGAGCGGCACGCCCTCGGCGGCCGCCCGCGCGGCCGCGTCGATGTACGAGTCGAAGTACGACTGGCGCTCCGGATCGCCGACGCTGCCGTCGTGGCCGCGCACGTCCGGGAAGGCGCAGCCGTTCTCGGTGATGTAGATCGCGCCCGGGTCGTAGTCGCGGTGCACGCGCACGAGCAGGTCGTGCAGGCCGTCCGGGACGATCTCCCAGCCCATGTCGGTGTGCTCGACGCCCTGGCGCCGCACGATCTGCGACCGTCCGCCGTTGTCGTCCGCTGCGACCAGCGGCGACGTGTAGTTGTTGATGCCGAGGAAGTCGATCGGCGCCGAGATCGTCTCGAGATCGCCGTCGCGGACCTCGGGCATGATCGGCGCCCACTCCTCTGCCATGTCGGCGGGGTAGCGCCCGTGGAAGATCGGGTCGAGGAACCAGCGGTTGTGGAGGCCGTCGACCCAGCGGGCGGCGGCGACATCCGCCTCGTCGTCGGTTGCCGGGTACGGGAAGTCGAGGTTGAGGGTGATCCCGATCTCGGAGCCCGGCGACAGCTCGCGCAGGATCTGCACCGCGCGGCCGTGCGAGAGCAGAAGGTGATGCGCGGTCGCGAGCGCGTCGGGGTCGGACGTGCGTCCGGGCGCGTGGTGGCCCCACGCGTGGCCGACCCACGACACGACCCACGGCTCGTTGTGCGTGATCCAGTGCGTGACGCGGTCGCCCAGTCGTGTCGCGACTGCCGTGACGTACTCGGAGAACGCATCGACGATGTCGCGCGTCGGCCATCCGCCTTCGTCCTCGAGCACCTGCGGCGTGTCCCAGTGGAAGAGCGTCAGGAACGGCGTGATCCCGCTGCCGAGCAGCTCGTCGACGAGCCGGTCGTAGAAGTCGAGGCCCTTCTCGTTGACCGGGCCGCGACCACCGGGCAGCACGCGCGGCCAGGCGACGGAGAAGCGAAAGGCGTCGAGCCCGAGCTCGCGCATCAGCCCGATGTCGTCGCGGTAGCGGTGGTAGAAGTCGCACGCGATCGACCCGTCGTCGCCGTTTCGAACCTTCCCCGGCGTCGCGCAGAAGCGATCCCAGACGCTCTCGCTGCGTCCGTCCTCGTGGGCGGCGCCCTCGATCTGGTAGGACGCCGTCGCGGCGCCCCAGACGAAGTCGCGGGGCAGGCTGTTAATGGACTTGTTGGTCATGGGCGTCCTCTCGGAGGGCGGGTGACGGGGCGTTGACGTGACAGCGAGCGGCACGTCCTGGTCGAAGCTCGACGAGCTCGGGTGTGGACTGCGTGCAGACCTCGATTGCGATCGGGCAGCGGTCGGAGAACCGGCAGCCGGGCGCCGGATCGACTGCCGCGGCGCTGTGGCCCTTGCGGAGCTCGAGCAGCTCCGCCTCGCCGCGCGCGGGATCGGGCACGGCGGAGAGCAGGAGCTGCGTGTACGGATGGAGCGGCTGCTGCAGGACCTCCTCGGCCGGCCCGCGCTCGACGATCTGGCCGGCGAACATCACGAGCACGTCGTCGGCGATGTAGCGGGCGCTCGCAAGGTCGTGCGTCACGTAGAGGAACGCGAGCCCGTGCGCGTCCTTCAGCTCCTTCATCAGGTTGAGGATCCCGATGCGGATCGAGACGTCGAGCATCGAGATCGGCTCGTCGGCTACCACCACGACCGGTTCCACCGCGAGCGCGCGCGCGATCGACACCCGCTGCCGCTGGCCGCCCGAGAGCTCGTGCGGGTACTTGGCGGCGATCCGCTCGGGCGGAACGAGGCCGACCGTGTCGAGCAGCTCCAGCACGCGGGCGTCGACCTGGCCGCGCGGAACGACGTTGTGGATCTGGAGCGGCCGTGCGATGTGGTGGCGCACGGTCTTCACGGGGTTCAGCGAGCCGAACGGATCCTGGAAGATCATCTGGACCTCGGAGCGGTACTTCCTGAGGGCGCGGCGGCCGCGGTCGCCGGCGACGTCGTGGCCCTCGTAGAGGACCTGCCCGGAGGTCGGGTCGTAGAGCCTCGCGATCAGCCGCGCGACGGTGCTCTTGCCGCTGCCGCTCTCGCCGACGAGCGCCGTGATCGTCCCGGGACGCAGGGCGAACGAGACGTCGTCGGCGGCGTGGACGAAGCTCCGCCCGCGCAGCCGACGGTCGGCCGGGAAGTGCTTGGTCAGCGCGCGGACCTCGAGCGCGGGTGCAACGCTCATCGGTCTCGCTCCACGAGGTGGCACGCGACCTGATGGCCGGGCGCGACGTCGCGCAGCTCGGGACGGACGGTCGTCTGGAGCGTGTAGAGCTCGGCGTCGTCGGGACTGCAATGCGGGCAGCGCGGATGAAAGCGGCAGCCGGTTGGAGGCAGACCAAGGTCGGGCGGCGAGCCGGGGATGCCGGTCATCGGCCCGATCGGTCCCGTGAGCGGCGGGAACGAGCGCATGAGCCCGATCGTGTACGGGTGGAGCGCGTTCGCCTTGAACGACGCGGCGGGCGCCTCCTCGACGATCTCACCCGCGTACATGATCGCGATCCGGCTCGCGAACTCGAGCAGCAGCGACAGGTCGTGGGTGATGAAGAGGACGGCGAAGCCGAGCTCGCGCTGCAGCTCGCGCACCTGCTGCAGGATCTCGCGCTGGACCACGACGTCGAGCGCCGTCGTCGGCTCGTCCATGATCACGAGCTCGGGGTTGAGCGCGAGCGCCATCGCGATCACGACGCGCTGGCGCATTCCGCCGGAGAGCTCGTGCGGGTACGCGCGCACGCGCCGCGCATCGATGCCGACGACCTCGAACAGCTCACCCGCGCGCTTCAGTGCACCGCGCTTCGAGATGTGCTCGTGCGCGCGCATCATGTCGACGAACTGGTCGCCCACCCGCATCACCGGGTTGAGGGCGTTCATCGCGCTCTGGAAGACCATCGAGACGTTCCGCCACCGGAACTTCCGCAGCCGCTCCTTGCTCAGTCGCGTCAGGTCCTCGCCGCGGAACGAGATCGAGCCGCCTGTGATCTGGGCCGGGGGCCGGAGGATCTGCATCAGCGCATTCGCGACAGTGCTCTTGCCGCAGCCCGACTCGCCGGCCAGCCCGAGGATCTCGCCGGCATCGATCGTCAGGTCGATCCCGTCGACGGCGCGCACCGACCCGTAGTTCACGCAGAGCCCGCGCACGTCGATCAGCGTCTCGGGGATCTCGGCGCGCACCGCCTCGGGTCCGGGCAGGGTGGAGATCACTGCCGTCCTCTGAGC
>Ga0335085_10017461_pt1 | contig 10335 bp, 8 predicted proteins | sample Lox_Sample_45_FD_206712 | JGI IMG/M metagenome (GOLD analysis project Ga0335085, IMG submission 206712) | Soil microbial communities from Loxahatchee National Wildlife Refuge, Florida, United States - Lox_Sample_4.5 | ecosystem: Environmental > Terrestrial > Soil > Wetlands | place: USA: Florida...
GCTGGACATCCCGGCCTTCCTGCGCCGGCAGGCCAACTAGTGGGGCCGAGGTAAGGGCCCGGACTGGTCGCGACTCGTAGGCTTGCCGCCGGGGTTCCCGCCCGGGAACCCCGGCCGCAGGCCACGCGACTCGAGAGTCATAAGTATCTGATTCTTCTTATAGAAATTCGTCACAATCGGTAACAAAGAGTGATTTGTGGGCTTTACCAACGGTTGGTAACCCTAAGCCCAACATTGCAGTGCAATACCGTGAATACCTGGGGGTTGGTGGTGGAATTTCGGGGTTCGCCCGCGTCTCAAAAGACCTTGAAGGCCGCGATTCAGTGCCGTGGAGTCGGACTTCATACCGGCGCGCGCGTCAACATGGTCCTGCATCCCGCCGCGCCCGGCACCGGCATCGTCTTCCGCCGCCGCGATCTGGGCGGCATCGAGATCGCCGCGCATTGGCGCAACATCGTCACCTCGGCCCTCTGCACCACACTCGGCAACGATGCCGGCGTGAAGGTCGCCACCATCGAGCATCTGATGGCCGCGTTCGCCGGTCTCGAGATCGACAACGCGATCGTCGAGCTCGACGGGCCGGAAGTCCCGGTGATGGACGGCAGCGCCGCGCCTTTCGTCTTCCTGATCGAGTGCGCCGGCGTGGTCGAGCAGGTCGCTCCCCGCCGCGGCATCAAAGTGTTGAAGCCGGTCCGCGTCGGCAGCAACGGCAATTCGGCGAGCCTCGTCCCGGCCGATGGTTTCCGCCTCAGCTTCGCGATCGATTTCGCCTCGGGCGCGATCCGCCAACAGGAGCTGAGCTACGATCTCGACGTCGAGAACTTCAAGCACGAGATCAGCCGCGCCCGCACCTTCGGCTTCCTCGACGAGGTCGAGCGCATGCGCCAAGCGGGCCTCGCCCGCGGCGGCTCCTTGGAGAATGCCGTCGTCATCAGCGGCGACCGCGTGCTCAACAAGGAAGGCCTGCGCTACGACGACGAATTCGTGCGCCACAAGGTGCTCGACGCGCTCGGCGACCTCTACCTCGCCGGCGGCGCGCTTCTCGGCCATTTCCATGGCGTGCGCTCGGGCCATGCGCTCAACCACCAGCTGGTCGAGGCGCTGTTTGCCGATCCCTCCGCTTGGCGGCCGGTCACCATCGCGGCGACCGATTTCGCCAAGGGCACCTGGGACGAAGAGCCGCAGCGCGCCCGGGCCTAAGCCCGCAGGAAGCTTTAAGCCGTTCGCTATAAGCTGTAGACTGGATTGCCCCGCAGGTCGGGAGCAGGGTTTTTGCGCGGCTGCCGGCCTCGGGCCGGGCGCGCACCGCTAATCTGGGCTCGGGAATTCGCATGATGCCGTCAAATCGCCGCTTCGTCGCTCTGCTGGGCGTGTTGCTCGGCGCGCTCGCCCTCGCCGGTTGCGCCTCGAAGACCGATACCTATGTCGAGCGCCCGGTCGAGACGATCTACAACGTCGCGATGGATCAGCTCCTGAACGGCGACTACAAGGCGGCCGCCAAGAGCTTCGACGATGTCGAGCAGCAGCATCCCTATTCGGTCTGGGCCACCAAAGCCCAGCTCATGAACGCCTACGCGCTTTACGAGAACCGCGATTACGACGCCTCGATCGTCTCGGCCGATCGCTTCATCCAGCTCCATCCCGGCCATCGCGACGTCGCCTACGCCTATTATCTGAAGGCGCTGGACTACTACATCCAGATCACCGACGTTGAGCGCGACCAGAAGGTGACGCAGCAGGCCTACGACGCGCTCTCCGAGGTGGTGCGGCGCTTCCCCGACACGCCCTATGCGCGCGACGCCAAGTTCAAGATGGATCTCTGCCGCGACCATCTCGCCGGCAAGGAGATGCAGATCGGCCGCTGGTACGAAAGCCAGGGCCAATATCTCGCCGCGATCAACCGCTTCCAGGCCGTCGTCAACAACTACCAGACGACGACGCACGTGCCGGAGGCGCTCCATCGCCTGGTCGAATGCTACTACGCGCTCGGCCTCAATGACGAGGCCAAGCGCACGGCTTCCGTCCTCGGCTACAACTACCCGAAGAGCAAATGGTACGACGCGACCTATGGCCTCGTGACCACCGGCTCCGAGACGCCGAAGGAAGAGCGCGGCTGGTTCGCGCGAGTCGTCGATCCCTTCGGACTCTTCTGATCGCCGCTTCGCTCTAAACGCCGCGCACCTACCCGGAATTTCGCCGCACCGCTATCATCCGGCGCGATGCTGCTGGGCCTCTCCATCCGCGATGTGGTGCTGATCGACAAGCTCGATCTTGCCTTTCGCCCCGGGCTTTGCGTGCTCACCGGCGAGACCGGCGCCGGCAAATCCATCCTTCTCGACGCGCTCGGCCTGGCGCTCGGCATGCGCGCCGAAGCCAGCCTCGTCCGCCCTGGCGCGAGCCAGGCCATGGTCACGGCGGAATTCGACCTCGCCGCCGATCACCCGGCCCGCAAGCTGCTCGACGAAGCCGGCATCGCCGCCGAGAGCGATATCGTTGTCCTGCGCCGCGTCGTCGGCACCGACGGCCGCAGCCGCGCTTTCATCGACGACCAGCCGGCGAGCATCGGCTTGCTGCGCCAGCTCGGCGAGACGGCGGTCGAGATCGAGGGGCAATTCGCCCAGACCGGCCTGCTCGATCCGGCGACGCATCGCGAGACGCTCGATGCTTTCGGCGTGGCGCGGGCGCAGCGCGAGCAACTCGCCACTACCTGGGCGGCCTGGAAGACCCTGGCGCGCGAGCGCGCGGCGGCCGAGGCGGATTTCGCCAAGGCGCGCGCCGACGAGGATTTCCTGCGCCACGCCATGGCCGAGATTTCCGCGCTCGAGCCGCGCCAAGGCGAAGAGACACAGCTCGCCGACGAGCGCGCGCTGCTCGTCAATCGCGAGCGCGTGCTCGAGAATCTCGAGGCGGCCCTGGCGGGGCTGGCCGGCGACAGCGGCGCCGAGCACGCGCTGTCGGGCGCCGCGCGCGCTCTCGAGCGGGCAAAAGGCAAAGCAGCCGGGCGGCTCGAAGCCGCCGCCGCGGCGCTGGAGCGCGCCATCGTCGAGACGCGCGAGGCGATCGCGGAGCTCGAAGCCGCTTCGCGCGCCTTCCAGGGCCCCTCGAGCCTCGAGGCGATCGAGGAGCGACTCTTCGCGTTGCGCGCCCTCGCCCGCAAGCACAATGTCGCGGTCGAGGCTCTGCCGAAACTGCAAGCCGATTTCGCGGCCAAGCTCGGCGCACTCGACGATGGCGGCGCGGCGATCGCGACGCTGACGCGGCGCGAGGCCGAAGCGCGGCAGGCCTATCTCGCCGCCGCCGATGCCGTCTCCAAAGCACGCGCCGCCGCAGCGAAGAAGCTGGACGCCGCCGTGACGAAGGAATTGCCGCCGCTGAAGCTCGAAAAGGCGCGCTTCCACACCGCGCTGACGACGCTGGCCGAAAGCGAATGGAACGAGCATGGCCGCGAGCGCGTCGCGTTCGAGGTCGCGACCATCGCGGGCGCGCCGCCCGGGCCGCTCAACAAGATCGCCTCGGGCGGCGAGCTCGCGCGTTTCATGCTGGCGCTGAAAGTCGTTCTCGCGAAGACCTCGCCGGTCGCGACCCTGGTCTTCGACGAGGTCGACAGCGGCGTCGGCGGCGCGACCGCCGCCGCGGTCGGCGAGCGGCTGGCACGGTTGGCCGAGGAGAGACAGGTCCTGGTGGTGACCCATTCGCCGCAAGTCGCAGCGCGCGCCGCGCATCATTGGCGCGTCGCCCGCAGCGACGGCAAGAAAGCCAGCGCGACCAAGGTCGAGGCGTTGAGCGAAGCTGATCGCCGCGAAGAGATCGCGCGCATGCTATCGGGCACCGCGATCACCGCCGAGGCGCGTGCCGCCGCGGCGAGCCTGCTGGCGGGAGCGCGCGCATGAGTCCGGCGCGCAGCAAGGCGAAAAAGAGCGCTGCGCCGACGCCGGTCGAGGAACTGACCCCGGCCGAAGCGAAGGCCGAGCTCAAGACGCTCGCCGCCGAGATCGCGCATCACGACGAGCTCTATCATCAAAAAGACGCGCCGGAGATTTCCGACGCCGCGTACGACGCGCTGCGGACGCGCAACAAGGCGATCGAGGCGCGTTTTCCCGATCTCGTCCGCGCCGATAGTCCCTCGAAGCGCGTCGGCGCGGCGCCCGCGACCGGCTTCGCCAAGGTGCGGCATCCGCATGCGATGCTGTCGCTCGACAACGCGTTCAGCGACGAGGATGTGCGCGACTTCTTCAAGAGCGTGCGAAATTTCTTCCGCGCGCCGCAGGACATCGCGCGCGTTGAGGAAGACAAGATCGCGGTGATGGCCGAGCCGAAGATCGACGGGCTGTCCTGCTCGATCCGCTATGAGAAGGGCGCGCTGGTGCTGGCGGCGACGCGGGGCGACGGCGTCACCGGCGAGGACGTCACCGCCAACGTGAAGACGCTGGGCAATGTGCCGAAGCAATTGAAGACCCGGTCGTGGCCCGATGTGATCGAAGTGCGCGGCGAGATCTACATGGATCGCCAGGGCTTCTTCGCGCTCAACGCCGAGCGCGAGAAAGAGGGCGAGCCGGTCTTCGCCAATCCGCGCAACGCCGCCGCCGGCAGTTTGCGCCAGCTCGATTCATCGATCACAGCCAAGCGCCCGCTCGCTTTCTTTGCCTATGCGTGGGGCGAGCAGAGCGAGACCTTCGCCAAGACGCATGCCGAGGCGCTCAAGGCTTTCGCGGCCTGGGGCTTCACGGTCAATCCGCTCTCGAAGCTCTGCCACGGCGTCGACGAGCTCTTGGCGTTCCATCGCAGCATCGGCGAGAAGCGCGCCTCGCTCCCCTACGACATCGACGGCGTCGTCTATAAGGTCAACGACCTCGACCTCGAAGAGCGTCTGGGCTTCGTCTCGCGCGCGCCGCGCTGGGCGATCGCGCATAAATTCCCGGCGCAGCAGGCGCAGACCGTGCTCAAGAAAATCGGCATCCAGGTCGGGCGGCGCGGCACGCTGACGCCGGTCGCCGAGCTCGAGCCGATCACCGTCGGCGGCGTCGTCGTCAGCCGCGCCACCTTGCACAACGAGGACGAGATCAAGCGCAAGGACATCCGCGAGGGCGATACCGTCATCATCCAGCGCGCCGGCGACGTCATCCCGCAGGTCGTCGGCGTCGTCGAGGCGCGGCGGCCCAAAGATTCGAAGCCGTTCAAATTCCCGCATGTCTGTCCCGAATGCGGCAGCAAGGCGGTGCGCGAGGAAGGCGAAGCCGCCTGGCGCTGCAGCGGCGGTCTCATCTGCCCGGCGCAGGCGGTCGAGCGCTTGAAGCATTTCGTGTCGCGCAATGCCTTCGATATCGAAGGCTTGGGCGAGAAGCACATCGTCGATTTCTGGAACGACGACCTGATCAAAGGCCCGGCTGACATTTTCCGCCTCGATGAAAAGAAGATCGCGGCGCGCGAAGGCTGGGGTGAAACGAGCGCGCGAAAGCTGATCGCCGCGATCGATGCGCGCCGCAATATCTCGCTCGACCGCTTCATCAACGCGCTCGGCATTCCGCAGGTCGGCGAAGCGACGGCAAAGCTGCTGGCGCGGCACTATCAGAGCCTGGCACGCTGGCGCAAGGCGATGGAGGAAGCCGCCGATCCCGAGAGCGATGCGTGGCGCGAGCTCAACGACGTCCACGGCATCGGCGAGGATATGGCGGCGGATATCGTCGGCTTCTTTGCCGAGAAGCATAACCGCGCGATCCTCGATGCGCTGGGCAAGGAGCTGACGGTCGAGGATTACGCCGTCGCCGCGCCGGTCGCGAATTCGCCCTTCAGCGGCAAGACCATCGTCTTCACCGGCACGCTGACCGAGATGTCGCGCTCCGAGGCCAAGGCCCGGGCCGAGGCGCTCGGCGCCCATGTCAGCGGCTCGGTGTCGGCCAAGACCGACTATCTTGTCGTCGGCGCGGACGCCGGGTCGAAGGCGCGCAAGGCCGCCGAGCTCGGGGTCAAAACCCTGACCGAAGAAGAGTGGCTGAAACTGGCGCGACAGGGATAGCGCCGGGAATTGGGGTGCCGAGGCCAATTGCCCACTTCCGGGCCATTCGCGCTACCGTGAACTACGATTGCTTGCAGCCTCTCGTTTTCCACGGTAATCAAAGAGACACCAGTAGACACGTTAAGTCTCACAATGACCTAGGGGAGGGTTCTATGGCTGACCTTCAAAAGAGCACCATCAACCGGCGCACCATCCTCAAAACAGGCGTTGCGGTCAGCGCGTTGCAGATCGCGGCGCCCTATATCGTCAAAGCCCAGGGCGAGCAGTCGCTCAAGATCGGCGTCGATAACCCGCTCAGCGGCATCTACACCGCGCTCGGCAAGAACGAGAACACCGGCATGGAATTGGCCGCCGAGCAGGCCAATGCCAAGGGCGGCATTCTCGGCCGCAAGATCGAGCTGGTGATCGAGGATTCGACCTCGGACAAGACCGACGTCGCCGTGCAAAAAGCGCGCAAGCTGATCCAGAGCGACAAGGTCAATTTCCTCATCGGCAACGTGAACTCGTCGCAGGCGATCGCTATCGCACAGGTGGCGGCGGAACTGAAGACGCCGCATATCGTCCCGGGCGGCCATGCCGATGCGGTGACGGGATCGAGCTGCCAGTGGACCACGTTCCGCGTCTGCAACACCGGCGCGATGCAGGGCAACGCCATGGCGAAGCCCTTGGTCAGTATCGGCAAGAAGATCTACATCATCGCCCAGGACTACGCCTTCGGCCACGCGCTGGCCGACGGCCTGACCAAGGGCGCGACGGCGGCGGGCGGCCAGATCATCGGCACCGATTTCTTCCCGCTCGGCACGACGGACTATTCGGCGACGCTGATCAAGGCGCGCGGCGCCAATCCCGACGTGCTGGTCGATCTCGCGGCCGGCGATGACGGCATCAATTCGCTGAAGCAGGCGGTGCAATTCGGCATCGACAAGCAGGTCCACCTCGCCGGCATGCAGCAGGAGCTCGAAGTGCTCGAAGGCTTGCCGCCCGAGGCGCGCGTCGGCACCTGGCTCTTCGAATGGTATTGGAACCAGCCGAGCAACGTCGCGGGCGTCGCCGATTTCGTCGCCGCCATCCGCAAGAAGACCAACAAGGTTCCGACGGCGCGCACCTGGTTCGGCTATGCGGCGCTCTGGAGCTTCGTGCTCGCGGCCAACAACGCGAAATCGATCGAGCCGGTGAAGGTCTGTCACGCCCTCGAGGGGCTGAAGCTGCCGCCTGAGGTCGCGTGCCAGCCGGGCACGCCTGTCTACCGGGCCGAGGATCACCAGCTGGAGCCGGCCGTGTTCGTTGGCCATGCGCAGGCCAAGGGCACCAAGGATCCGGAAGATCTCTTCGTCGTCGACCAGGTCGTGGAAGGCCCGAGCTTCATGCCGCCGGCCAGCCAGACCGGTTGCAAGCTCAACTATCCGACCTGATCTTCTGCATCCCGCGCGCCGTCATCGAACGGCGCGCGGTTTCCACTCAAAGACCGAGACTGAATCATGACGCAAGTTGTCCTGTTCAATGTCTTGAACGGGCTGATCGTCGGTGCGTTCTACGCGCTGATGGCGCTGGGCCTGTCGCTGATCCTCAATCTCAGCGGCGTGATCAATTTCGCCCATGGCGGCTTCCTCGCCCTCGGCGCCTACCTCGCCTACAGCCTGGCGCCCTATCTCGGCTTCTGGGGCGGGCTCATCATCGCGCCGTTCCTCACGGCGGCGCTCGGCATCATCATCGAGCGCGTCTTGATCCGCCGGCTCTACGGCCGCGATCCGCTCTATAGCTTGCTGCTGACCTTCGGCTTCGCGCTCATCTTCCAGGACCTGTTCAAATACGTCTGGGGGGCATCGAGCGTGCCCTATCAGATCCCCACATGGCTCGGCTCGCCGCTCTCGGCCAGCCTGTTCTTCCTCACCGGCTATCGCGTCTTCATGGTGCTAATCGTCGCGCTCGCGGTCGGCGCGCTGTTCCTCATCCTCGGCTATACGCGACTCGGGATCCGCATCAGGGCAGGCACGCTCGACCTCGACACGGTGTCGGTGCTCGGCGTCAACGTGCGCGTGCTGCGCAATCTCAATTTCGGCCTCGGCATCTATCTCGCCGGCCTCGCCGGCGTGCTCGCCGCGGGCATGCTCGGCCTCTCGCCGACCATCGGCGATCAGCTCATCATGCCGAGCTTCGTGGCGATCATCGTCGGCGGGCTCGGCAGCCTGCCGGGGACGCTCGCCGGCGGCCTCCTCATCGGTGTCGCCGCCGGGCTGACCGCGGTCTATTTCCCAACGGCGCAGGAAGCCGTCATCTACGTGATGATGGCGCTGGTGCTGATGGTGCGGCCGCACGGGCTCTTCGGCGACGCGGGGCGGCTGCATTGAAGCTCCTCGACAACCGCGCCGGCTCCGTCCTCATCTGGTTCCTGCTGCTGACGGCGCCGTACTGGATGCCGCATGTCGGCGGCTATACCGGCCTCGGCACGCGCGTGCTGGTCCTCGCTCTCGCCGCGATGGCGGTGAATTTCCTCTTGGGCTTCAGCGGCGTCTTGTCCTTCGGCCATGCCGCCTATTTCGGCCTCGGCGCCTACGGCGCCGGCATGGCGATCAAATATCTCTATCCGAGCACCCCGCTCGGCATCCTGGTCGGCGTCCTCGCCGGCACGATCGGGGCGATGATCATCGGCGCGATGATCGTGCGGCTGCGCGGCGTCTATTTCGCGATGGTGACCATCGCCTTCGGCCAGGTCTTCTACTTCGTCGCCTTCCGCTGGGTCTCGGTGACCGGCGGCGATGACGGGCTGACGGGCTGGAAGCGCGTGCCGCTGGATCTCGGCTTCACCAGCTTCGACATCCTGCACGACGACGTCGCGTTCTATTACCTCTGCCTCGTGTGCCTCGCGGTCAGCGCCGCGCTGATGGCGCTGCTGCTGCGCTCGCCCTTCGGCCACACGCTGCTGGCGATCCGCGAGAACGAGCGGCGCGCCTGGTTCCTCGGCATCCCGGTCGATCGCCATATCTGGATCTCCTTCGTGATCTCCGGCTTCTTCGCCAGCCTCGCCGGCACGCTCTACGCCTATCTTGACAATTTCGTCGATCCGCGCGCCTTCCACTGGCAGCAATCCGGCGACTTCGTGATCATGGCGGTGCTCGGCGGCATGCGTTCGTTCTGGGGGCCGCTGATCGGCGCCGCGGTCTTCGTCGTGCTGCAGGACAAGATCTCGAGCGTCACCGATTACTGGATGTCGATCCTCGGCGTCTTCTTCGTGCTGGCGGTGGTGTTCTTCCCGCGCGGCGTGCTCGGCTTCGTCAAGCGGAGGCAGGAATCGTGAGCCTCCTCGAAGCCCGCGGCGTGACGCGCGCCTTCGGCAGCCTGATCGCGATCAACGACGTCACCTTCGCGGTCGAGCCGGGCGAGCTGCGCGCCGTGATCGGCCCGAACGGCGCCGGCAAGACGACGTTCTTCAACCTCATCAGCGGGCTGTTCCCGCCGACGAACGGCGCGATCTTCTTCGACGGGCAGGACATCACGCGGCTCGCCGCCAACAAGCGCGTCGAGCTCGGCATCGCCCGCACCTTCCAGGTCACCGAGATCTTCCCCGAGCTGACGGTCAGCGAGAATCTGCGCATCGCGGTCGAGACCGCCGCGGGGCTGCGCCTCAGCGCGTGGATTTCGCGCGCGACCCGCCGCCAGCTCGACGACCGCGTCGCGGAATTGCTCGCCGCCGGCGGGCTCGCCGGCCGGGGACAGCGCCTCGTCGGCGAGCTGTCGCACGGCGATCAGCGCGCCACCGAGATCATGATGGCGCTGGCGCTGAAGCCGCGGCTGCTGCTGCTCGACGAGCCGACCGCCGGCATGGGCGAGCAGGAGACGCGCGACGTCGTCCGCCTCGTCCGCAAGCTGCACCAGGACGGGAAGCTGACGATCATCCTCATCGAGCACGACATGCGCGTGATCTTCCATCTCGCCGACCGCATCACCGTGCTCGCCGAGGGCGCGGTCCTCGCCGACGGCGCGCCCGACGCTATCGCCGCCGACGAGCGCGTCCAGGCCGCCTATCTCGGGAGCGCCCATTGACCACGCTCGCCGTCGCCGGCCTCCACACCTTCTATGCCAAGAGCCACATCCTGCACGATGTCGGCTTCGAGGTACGCGAGGGCGAGATCGTCGCGCTCCTCGGGCGCAACGGCGCCGGCAAGACCACGACCTTGCGCAGTGTCATGGGGCTGACGCCGGCGCGCAGCGGCACGATCCGCATCTTCGACCAGGAGACGACCGACTGGCCGCCGTTCCGCATCGCCGCGCTCGGCGTCGGCTATGTGCCGGAAGGGCGCCGCATCTTCCCCAACCTCACGGTC
>Ga0335085_10017462_pt1 | contig 10335 bp, 5 predicted proteins | sample Lox_Sample_45_FD_206712 | JGI IMG/M metagenome (GOLD analysis project Ga0335085, IMG submission 206712) | Soil microbial communities from Loxahatchee National Wildlife Refuge, Florida, United States - Lox_Sample_4.5 | ecosystem: Environmental > Terrestrial > Soil > Wetlands | place: USA: Florida...
ATCAGGAAGCGACCGTAGTTGTAATCGAGGAAGGCGTCAAATCGAGGCCCCTCCCGATTGACCTCCAGGCCTGTCTTATAAGCCTCGGATGCGCCCGCGATGTCTCCCAGTGGTTCGAGGTTCAACGCCAGATAGTCCAATGCGCGGGCATCGGACGGGTCGAGGACGACAGCCTTTTTGAACTGGGCCACCGCGTCTTGACGCAATTTGGCGCGATCGTAGATCACTCCCAGCTGGAAGTGCGCCTGGGCATCCTCCGGAGCCAGCTTGCAGGCCTCGGTCAGCAGTTCCACGCCCTTTTGCCTATCACCTTTCATAGCGAGGATCTGGCCCCGGACAGCGAGCGCCGCCGGATCATTGGGGCCTTTCTCAATCGCGGACTCGGAGATGGCGTCGGCGCGGGCATATTCGCCTTGATCGATCAAGAGCCGGGCGAAATAGGCGTAGCCTTGCGGATCATCCGGCGCTACTTCCAGATAACGGGTGAACATTCCTGCTGCCTTTTCCGAGTCGCCTTTTGCGGCCGCGATGCGCGCTTTTGCCAACAGGACGCCTGGACACTCGGAATCGGATTGCGGAATCTGCTGCACAATCTGCTCAGCGGCTCCCGCTGCCGAGTGTGCCAATTTCTGTGAGATCTGGGATAGCTGGGGATCAACTCGCGCACAGGAGTCCGCGAATGCAACGCCCGATGTCACGCCAGCCATGAGCAGGAAGATGGCGGTCTTCATTCCCTACTCCTCGGTGACCTTGAGTATCTGGTCGGCCTTCACGTTTTTCAGCGTCTGCACTTTGCCGCTCGGCCAGTGGAGCTCAATCTCTTTGACCATTGTGTCGGCGCCGAGTCCGAAATGCACGCGCGGATCCAAAGAGCTGGCGTAACTTCCCGTAGTGGTGACGTGGTTATATTGGACCAGTCCCGATTGGCCGGTGATCTTGATGCGTGTGCCGATGCCATCGCGATTGCTCTTCACACCGATCGTGCGGACCAGAAGCCAGTGGTTCGCGCCGGTCGAGGTGTTGTACAGGATTTCAGCCGGCCCTCCGATGGCAGACACCACCACGTCGACTTTGCCGTCGTTGTTGAGATCGCCGAAGGCGCAGCCTCGATGGGCGGCCGGCGTCATTGCATTCAACCCAGCCTCGGAGCTTACGTCCTCAAAGCTCCCATCACCTGTGTTCAGGAAGACTGCGTTCGTTTGGCGATAGTGCTGCTGCGGATCAAGGTTGGCGTTCTCGCTGACATGGGAATTGGCGGCGAAGAGGTCTTTGTATCCGTCGTTGTTGAAGTCGAAGATTCCCGCGCCCCACCCACTCATCTTGAAACTGGAAAATCCGATTTTGTCTTTATATGTCTCCATGTGGAAGAAGCCGTTGCCTTCATTTCGGAAGAGAGGAAATGTTTCACCCCCCAGCGCGGTGACGAAGATGCTAGGCCTGCCATCGTTCGCCCAGTCTCGGAAGTCCGCTCCCATGCTTGAAAGCGGCACGCCGTCGTCGGTATAGGCGACGGAGGACTCGACGCCAACCTCGTCGAATGCTTTGCCGCCACGGTTTCTGAAGAGGAAGTTCCTCTGGTTGTCGTTGGCGACGAAGATGTCCATCCAGCCATCGCCGTCATAGTCCGCGATGGCCACGCCCATGCCTTTGCCGACCTCCGCGCCAATCCCTGTGGCCAACGACACATCGGTAAAGGTGCCGTCGCCGTTGTTGTGATAGAGGATTCCGGGCTCGCCGGGATAGAGCGACGGTGGGCAAGAAAGACGTTTGCCCGGCTCGCCGCAGACGTGAGAGGTCTCGGGCGTCCAGTCGAGATAGTTGGCGACGAAGAGATCGAGAAGGCCGTCGTTGTCGTAATCGATCCAAGCTGCCGACACGGAAAACAGCTTCTTTCCATTGCTGACGCCGGTCACTCCGGCGCGCGCGGTCACGTCGGTGAAGGTGCCGTCGCCGTTGTTGTGGTAAAGGATATTGCGGTTGACGCCGGTCACATAGATGTCTGTCCAGCCGTCGTTGTCGAAGTCGGCGGCGGCCGCGCCGATACTATAACCCTCGCCCTTGACCCCGGCACGATCGGTCACGTCGGCGAATGTCCCGTCGTGGTTGTTGTGATAGAGGCGGTTGTAAAATGCCGGGCTGTCCTTCGTCAGGTCCGGTATGTGGGCGCCATTGGTGAAATAGATGTCGAGGTAGCCATCGTTGTCATAATCCAGCAGCGCGACCCCGCCCAATACCGCGTCGATGATCGGCTTGTCTTCGGTCGTGCCGTTGTCCAGAGCAAATGAAATTCCGCTGCGGGACTGGCGGTTTTCAAAGCGAACTTGCGAGGGTTTCACCGCCAGTACTGGCGGCGCAGAAGGCATCGCTGCCAGCCAGCAAACCAACACACGCGCGGTCATTCGGAGAACCCGGCGGGGGGGACGCTGCTTCATTTCGGAAGCTCCCCTTTCGTGGCCAGCTCCAGCATGTGCCTCATAAATGAATCCTGCGGGAAGACTTCAAGATAGTGCTCCAGCGAGGTCCTCGCGTTTCCATACTGCTTCAGGTTGATGTACGAAACGATCTCGGCCTTCTGGAGTAGAGGGTTGAAAGGATCGAGGGCCACAGCCTTTTGCTGAAAGCTCAACGCCTCCTCGGTGCGGCCCAGCTTCGAGAGCGCTTCGGCAAGATCGCCGTAGGTGGTCGCTTGCGGCGGCCCGCTGGCGATCGCCCGCTGGAGATGCTCGATCGCGTCTGGATACTTTCCCGCCCTCAAGTCACGCCGCCCGAGCGCGGACTGGACCAGAGTGCTGTCGGGATTTGTCTTCTCCAGTCGGCTTAACAGCGTCGAATAGCTGTCAGCATACTCCGGCTTTGTGTCCACCAACTCGCCGTAGGCCTGCAGCAGAGTCACCCCCGGAAGCGCACCATCTTTCTGACCGGGAGCGGGATCCAGATGGATCAGGTCCGGCAACTCCGGAGTCGTTGTCCGGAACGCAACCTCAGGAAATGGTTCGTCGGCGCGGGCAAGGATGCGATGGCTGGTGACACTCGAGTGCTGGATCGTCTTCACGTCACGCTTCGGCATGTGGCAACCGGCGCAGTCGTCGGGAGGTTCATCGTGCTCACGGCTCGCGAGTGGCACAGTGCAACTCTTTTCGTTATGACAAGTGAGGCATTTCTGCCGGAAGTAGGCAGGCGCCTCCTCGCGGGAGGGCTCGACGTGAGGATCATGGCAGGTGATGCAAGCCAGGCGTCCGCCGCTGGCCCGATAGCATTTGCTCAGGGTCATGGAGTAGTAGTGCTCCAGATGGTCTGCGTCGGGCGGCGACTCGGGCTTGGGTGGCACCTTCAGGATGGCAACAGTATCATCCAGCGGCGTCCCTGGGCGGAAGTCTGCGTAGCTCTTGCCCGGTTTGAACACCCGAATGTCGCCAGTCTGGTGGCATGACATGCAAATGTCGTTGGCGAGCTGGGGCGAAAGGCGCTCCGGGTTGACGATGTCATGATGCGCCGACTCCGGAAGCGCCTTGTGCGCCCGCATCGCCGCGACATGTGCGGCGCCGGGGCCGTGGCAATTTTCACAGCCGATGGCCAGTTGCGAAAACGGAGGGTCCTCATAGCGGCCATTCGTCGCCGGCACAGGGCGTGGCCGTCCCGAATGACACGAAATGCAGCCCGCCAGAATCGGACGGTTGAAGCCATAATCTCCGAACTCATAGCCGGGTGATGCGGCCCAGCTCTTCGCGTGTGAGTAATACGACAGAGGCCCCTGAAAAAGATAGCCCTCCCTGCTGACAATACCGCCGAACCCATTGGTTCCCGCCCCCACAATCCACTCCACCTCGTGTGTTGCGCGGAATATCTCATTCCCGTCGGCACCGACCTGGGACTCGCTCTGGTAGAGCTTGCCATCACGGGCGAAAACCTCAAAGCGCCGGTCGAGTTTTGGATCATCAACTCGGGCAGGCAAGAGTAAAGTCTTCGACAGTTCGGGTGTCACCGCCGACATCGAGCGGCCCATGTCCGTCCGCGAGAATTCTTTGGAGATGTCTGAGTGACACAGGAAGCAAGCCTGGGAGCCGAGATAGCCGTCAGCTGGGGCAGGATCTCCCGTGGCTGCAGGTTCCATTTCAGTTCGCGCCCCGGTCCCCGCAAAGCTTGGGTGGGGCAGGAAGACAATGCGCAGCAAGGCGGCACATAATCCCAGGGCGAGCCCTGAAAGAACGGCCTTGCTCCACATCCCCACGGATGTCCGTCGTGCGCCAGTTCTGATGGGCCAGCCGCTCAGCGAGGTACCTCGACCAGAGTGACATCGGGATCCGCATTTTGCCCGGTCCAGACGCCAGAAACCGAAGCAATTATGGGCCTTGCAAAGAGTTCTTGACAACTCTGCAGCAAATCCGATATTTGATATTGCGTTTTTACAGATAAGCTTACATTTTTACTAAAGAGAGAAATAGCGAAAACATTGATCAAATCGAATCGCTAGCATCGAGCAAGGCATAGGAGAATGTATGAGCGATCAGGAGCATTTGTCGGGGGGGTGTCGTTTACGTCTTCGGCTGGTGTTGATCTTCGGCATACTGGTTGCTCTTTCGAGCGTCCACGCGCCTGCCCAGCTATCTTCCGCAACAGTCAACGGTGTCGTTCGTGATCCATCAGGCGCGGTGGTGCCCAGAGCCCAGATCACGCTGAGGAATGTTGAGACCGCTGTCGAACACGCCACCGTTTCCAATGACTCCGGCGCGTACACCTTCACCAGCATCACGCCGGGACGCTATACCATTGTGGCCGTGGCGTCCGGGTTCAGTCCGGAACAGATTGCCGAATTTGTCCTGACGGTGGGTCAAGTCGCTACCTTCGACTTCTCCCTCAGTATCGGCTCCCAAAGCCAGGTGGTGACAGTCCAGTCCACCTCCGCGCAACTGGAGATCTCCAACGCCGACCTCGGCACCGTGATCGCCACCCGGCAGGTCAACGACCTCCCGCTCAATGGACGTAACTTCACGCAGCTGTTGTCGCTGACCCCGGGCGTGGCCCCGGTGAGCACCGGGCAGAATGCCATGGGCGGCCGGAATGGTGGCTTCTCGTCGCCCATCGCCCAGGGATCCTCGTTCACTTTTCCTGCGATCAATGGCGCGACCAACCGCAGCAACTTCTTCCTGACGGACGGCTTGAACAACTACGGCAGCCTTCTCAGCACTTACGCCGTACCGCCGATCATCGACGCCATCCAGGAGTTCAAGGTGGTCTCCCACACCGATGGCGCCGAGTTCGGGAGTGTGGTCGGCGGCACGGTCAACGTGGTGACCAAGTCGGGGACCAACAGCCTGCACGGCTCCGCTTGGGAATATGTGCGCAACAACATCTTCGACGCCCGCGACTATTTCCTGCCCCCCACCGCCAAGAAGGCAGCCTACCACCAGAACCAGTTTGGAGGTTCCGTCGGCGGCCCGGTCATAATTCCCAAACTCTACAATGGGAAGAACAAGACCTTTTTCTTCGGCGCCTATCAGGGCTTCCGCTATTCACTGACCAGCAACACGCTTCTGAAGGTGCCTACGGCCGCGCAATTGGCGGGCGACGAGAGCAGCGCACCGCCCATTTACAACCCGTTCACTACCCGGCCCGACCCGGCCAACCCTGGGAGCTACCTTCGCGATCAGTATCCCAACAACCAGATCACGCCGAATCCCCAGATGGTTGCCTTCGCGCAATTCGTCTTTCCGGCCGCCGGCCCGGCCTTCGACTCCAACGGCGACAACGCGATCGACACGACTCCGCTGACGCAAGACCAAAACGAATTCTCCGTCCGAGTTGACCAGACTTTCGGCGAGAAGGATTCGGCCTGGTTCCGCTACAGCTTCATCAACAGCAGCGAGACCTCTTCCGGCGGGGTGCCTGGTCTTCCCAAAGTCGACTCGATTCCAGCCCGTAACTGGGGTGGGAGCTACGTCCATATTTTTAATCCCAGCTTAGTTTTGCAAGCGCAGTTCGCCAGAACTACCGTCCAGGACAATGCTTCGACGCTGTTTACCAAGTCCACCGCCGACATCATCAACCAAGTTGGTTTCTCGCCGGATTTCGTGGCGAGCTTCGCCGCCGCCCCAGGCAAGAATCTGCTTCCTTCCCCGGGAATCAGCAACTACTCTAACGGCGGCGAGATTATCGAAAACACGCCCAAAGCGACCGACAGCAACCAATACGCCGGCACCGTCACCAAGACTCTGGGCAATCATGAGTGGCACTTTGGGGGCCAATGGATCAGCAACACATTTAGCAGCCCGATCGCATATCCACAACTCACATTCACCAATCAGGAGAGCGCCTGTCCGCAGACTGTCGTGGTAGGAAACACGACCTGCGGCGGCCCGACAAAGAGCGGGACGCCTCTGTCTACCGGTGACTCCGTCACGTCCTTCCTGCTAAACGTCCCCAATGGCGCAAACCGCAGGAATGTCAACGAACAAACCCGCCCCGGCGGCGTGATGAGCTTCTTCGCCCAGGACTCGTGGAAGGCGATGCCCAAGCTCACGCTGAACTTCGGGCTGCGCTACGACTACACCTTCATTCCGCCCTACGGAACAAACGCCACCATCGGCGAGAACGGCGGCATTGAGACCGGCGATATGAACTTCGCCAACGGCACGTACGTGCTGCAGAAAGTCCCACCGCCCTGCTCAGTCCGTGGGTACGCGCCCTGTATCCCTGGCGACGGCACACTTCCGGCCAATGTCGTTGTGGATCCGCGCGGCAAGATCGCGCACAATGTGCCCACGAACTGGGGTCCTCGCTTTGGTTTCGCGTACCGTCTTGATGACTTGACGGTGGTTCGCGGCGCCTTTGGCATTGTCTACGACAACTGGGCCGCAGTCAGCCAAATGGCCCAGAACATCGAAGGCTCCTGGCCGGACATCGGTCAGCTCATCAGCAACAACGTGAACAGCCCTACCACCACTTCGGCCACGCCCACGGTCGTCGCGCAAAATCCATTTGGCAACGGCAGCGGTCAATTCCCCGCGGCCACGCCCTTCAACCAGGTGCAGTGGTTCTACGATCCAAATATCAAGAACGCCTACTCCGAGCAATGGAACTTCGGCGTGCAGCGCCAGCTCAACTCTTCGACCGCAGTCACCATGAACTACGTCGGCTCCAGTTCGCACCGAGTGGTGGTGGGCGGCTATTACAACACCGCCGTGACGCCTGGGCCGGGAGACGTAGGTCCCCGCTCGCCCTACCCCTACATCACCCCCACCTTCTACGACCGCGCCACCGGCAAGGCGAACTACAACGCCTTCCAGTTCCAGCTCGACAAACGGTATACCAACGGCCTTGCCTATCAGGTGGCGTATACCTGGGCGAAAAACATTAATGAGGGTGGCGACGGCTGGTTTGGCGCGGAGGGTGGTGTCCCGACCGATCCCTACAATCCCGCCGCCTATGGCAGCCGTTCGGTCGCGGGCACCGACCTGACAAATGCTGTGGCAGTGAACACGGTTTACGATATACCAGTGGGATCCGGAAAACGGTTCTCCACCGGCAATAAAGTTGCCGACTATATTCTTGGCAATTGGCAGTTCAACAATATCTTCACGGCCCGCTCCGGGAATCCATACACGCCGATCATCAGCAGCGACATCGCCAACACCGGAAACGTCGGCTGGGCTGGCTATGAGCACCTGGACCTGGTCGGCAACCCACATAGCGGCAAGGTCACTCCCGCCCAAGGCTTCAACACCGCGGCCTATGCGTCGCCGGCCGCATACACCTTTGGCACCGCCGCCCGAAACTCCCTACGTTCCAGCGGTTATTGGAATCTGGATACCTCTCTGTTCAAGCAGTTCCCCCTTCGGAGCGAGACGAGGAGGTTTGAGTTCCGCGCCGAAGCTTTCAACATCTTCAACACTGTTGTGCTCGGCACCCCCAACTCCGATCTGAACAGTGGGAGTTCCTTCGGCACAATCAACAGCACCGCAAACCAGTCCCGCGTGATGCAATTGGGAGCCAAGTTCATCTTCTGATCGCCGGACTCTCCAAAAGCAAGATGCCCGGCCACAAGGCCGGGCATTTGCTTTGACCCTGGATAGACTAAGCCATTAACTATCTTGCAAAAGCCGTTTGTCACGCCAACTCAGGAGAAGTCAATGGGATTTCTGAAGTGCCGCAGAAGTTGTCGATATGCTCTCCATGCCGCCCTCACTCTGTTGATGACGGCCTCAGCCACTGGTCAGGCTACGAAGCATTACGATGCATCCATTAGCTCTCTGGATCAGCATCCCCTGCCGCAGTGGTTCGACGACGCTAAGCTGGGCATCTCATCCACTGGGGACTTTATTCGGTCCCTGGATGGGCGCCGCTCGAACTGGTCAACTTCGAGAAGCCGGACTTCCTGAAATACAACCCCTATGCCGAGTGGTACTACAACACCGTCCGGATCGACGGTTCGCCGACGCAGGCCTACAACAAGGAGCACTACGGCGCAGATCACGACTACTACAGCTTCGCTGAGACCTTCGACGCGGAAAGCCAGAAGTGGAACCCTGCCGTATGGGCGAAAGTTTTCAAAGACGCCGGCGCAAAATACGTTGTCCTCACGACGAAACATCACGAGGGCTTCACGCTATGGCCCAGTTCGACTCTTAACCCCGCGCTTCCGGCGAAACGACGGCATGCCACCCGCGATCTGGTAGGCGAACTGACCTCAGCGGTCCGCAATGAAGGATTGAAGATGGGGCTTTATTACTCGGGCGGCTTTGACTGGACATTTGTTCCCGGGCCGATCAAGACCCGGGATGACTTCGAACCCACAAAGCCGCAAAGCGAGGCCTATGGGAAATATGTCGACGCCCAGTATCGCGAGTTGATCGCCCGCTACAAGCCAGCCGTACTGTGGAACGACATCGACTATCCGAAGTCCGGCCACCCGATGGAAATCGAGGCCGAATACTACAATGCCGTGCCGGATGGCGTCGTCGACAACCGCTTCGGCATCAAGCACACCGACTACGTCACACCAGAATACTCGACGCTCAAGGAGATCAACCCGCAGAAGTGGAGGAATGTCGCGGGCTGGGTCAGTCTTTCGGCTACAACCGCGCCGAGGGTGAAGCGCAGACCATCGCGGCCGACAAGCTCATCTACCTGCTCGTTGATATCGTGAGCAAGAACGGCAACCTGCTCCTCGATATCGGCCCGGAGGCCGACGGCACAATTCCTGCTGTGCAAATGGAGCGTCTCAAGGCCCTGGGAGCCTGGCTCGATCAAAATGGAGAGGCGATCTACGGGACGCATCCCTGGAAACACGCAGAGGGTAAGACGGCAGACGGCATTGATGTCCGGTTCACCCAGAAAAATTCCATCCTCTACGCAACGCTGATGGGGGACGTGAAGGGGACATCGGTTACCCTCACAGGTCTGAAGCCAAAACCTGGCGCGAAGGTCCATCTCCTCGGCTACGGCGAGCCGCTACAGTGGTCGCAAGCTGGAGAGGATATCAAGGTGAATCTGCCATCTTCGCTGCCCGGCAAGTATGCCTATGTTTTAGGAATCGAAAAGGCCGGAGTCCTGTAGGGTCCGTTTGCCGTCTAATAGACGTCGCTGACCATGGCTCCGGGCCGCTATTGGCGGAAACCGGAGCCGGGACGGACCACTCGAATAAGATGGTCGGTGAAAGTGGCGTGGGTCGCGCTGACCTCGACCTTCGGCATGTGACAAGACGTGCAGTCTTTTGTTGCTTTTGGGCAGGCCCGAGCTGCAGCATTGGCCGGCTTCTCCGCAGCCGCTGTGGTCGCATGACACTGCAGGCAGTTCCTATCGTAAGAGGCCGTGTCTCGCACCAGCGGCTTGTGCGGGTCATGGCAGGCGACGCACGTGATTCGGGGATCTCCCCGCGCGCCCCAGCATAGGCTTCTTTCAAGGCGGTACGGCTGGAAGCGGACTGCCGCGACCCCCAGTTCGCGCTGCACATACACCGCGACATCGACTGGCGTACGGTGGCACGCACCACAGAAATCGACCGATTCGACCGGTGTCATCCGCTTTGGGTTGAGAATGCTGGTCGGCAGCTTTTGGCTATTGGAACGGCTCATCGCCGAGACATGCTGAAGTCCCGGCCCATGACATGCTTCGCAAGTGACGCCGAGCGCCGCGTGGTCGGGATCGAAGATCCCATCGACCGTGGAGGCAGTCGTATGGCATCCAAAGCAGCGCCGCATAACTTCAGTGGGAACGGCGTCGCCAATCGTCTGCTCCATCGTCTCCGGCGCCTCCGCATTGTGGCCCGTAGTGATGCCCAGAGCGTGCAAGTTCGTGTAATAGCTCAGCCGGCTCTCGAGGAGCGTATCCTTCCACTTG
>Ga0335085_10017463_pt1 | contig 10335 bp, 7 predicted proteins | sample Lox_Sample_45_FD_206712 | JGI IMG/M metagenome (GOLD analysis project Ga0335085, IMG submission 206712) | Soil microbial communities from Loxahatchee National Wildlife Refuge, Florida, United States - Lox_Sample_4.5 | ecosystem: Environmental > Terrestrial > Soil > Wetlands | place: USA: Florida...
TGAGCCCCCCGCCGGCCCTGACGCCGACGGTCCGGGAAGCTGATCTTGCTCCCGATGCATTTGCCGTGTTGAGTATCCTGCCGCCGTTGCAGAAATGGTATGGGCTGGTGAATCTGCACGCGATCTGGGAGCAGCATCAGGCGCAGTATGCCGCCCTCGTGTCGCGTTACCACCTGCCGCTTTCCAACATGCTGTTCGGTGCGGAAATGTACTTGCGGCTCCCGACTGCGACCGGCTATTCGGGCAAGGGATTCACCGTATACCTGGATCCCATGGGCCCGCCGGGGCAAACCAATGCCCGGAATTACGGTGCAGACTACTACGTGGTGATTTCTCCGGGGCGAACTTCGTCCCTGAAGATGGAGCAGATTCGCCACACTTACCTTCACTTCCTGCTGGACTCCATGGCTGGGAGATACCCCATCGAGTTGAAGCGGTTGGAGCCGCTGCTCAGTTCGGTGCGCGATTCCCCGATGGAGGTCAGCTTTCGAACCGATATCGGTTTGCTGGTTACGGAGTGTCTGATCCGGGCCATCGAAGCGCGCACCACGGGGTCGGTGAAAACGCCGGAGGAGATCCGTCAGGAGGCGGTTCAGTCCGCGGTACGGCAAGGCTTCATTCTGACACCTTACTTCTACAAGGCACTGGTGAGATTCGAGAAGGACCCAGCGGGAGTCACTACGGCTTATGGCGACATGCTTACGGGAATCGACCTGCACAAAGAGCAGAAGCTGGCGGCGGAGGTGAAGTTCGCCAGCACCGCCGATCCTGAGGTTGTGCACCTCGCGATGCCCACGGGAAGGAAGTTGCTCCTTACGGCAGAGCAACGTCTGGCCGCGGGGGACGCCGAGCAGGCCAAAACCCTGGCCCAGCAGGCTCTCGATGAGAAAACGGACGATCCCGGCAATGCCTATTTCATTCTGGCACAGGCCGCGATCATGAGCCGCGATATTGACGGCGCCCGCACCAACTTTGAGCGTGCCATCGATTCGGCCCACGAGACCAGGGTACTGGCGTGGTCGCACATCTATCTGGGTAGGATTTGTGACCTACAGGAAGACCGGCAGTCCGCGCTCACTCATTATCGGGCGGCTTTGACCCTCGGAGCCTCTCTGCCCGGAGCAAAGGCAGCGGCGGAAAAAGGCATCCAAGAGCCGTACGAGCCGCACAGCCGGCGCCAGTAGACCGCCGGAACGGGCCGGGACACAGTACGATTTTTAGAGCTTGCAACCAAGGAGACAGCATGAACAGAGGAATCACGGTAGTCGTAATGTTGGGTCTGGCAACAGCGATGTTTGCTCGGCAACAGACGCCTGCCACAACCACGCCGGCGGGCGGCCAGCCGGGCGCAACGCAAGCAGCGGCAGCTCCAGCGCAGGGCAAGCAGCCTCCGCAGGCCAAGACCCAGCCTGAGTTTGACGCTTACAAGGCAGCCGCCGCCAATGCCAACGATCCGGTTGCACTGGAGAAGGCTGCGGATGATTTCGCCAGCAAATTTCCACAGAGCGAGCTGCGTGTCTTGCTGTACCGGGTTGACATGCATGGGTATCAGACCGCCAATCAGGCCGACAAGATGCTGGAAGTAGGACACAAGATTCTGGCGATCGATGCCGACGACCCGGAGGCCCTCATTGGGGTAGCCGAGGTGCTGACAGAACGGACCCGGGACACCGACCTGGACAAGCAGCAGCGCTGGGATGAGGCTTCGAAAGATGCACAGCGGGCTTTGCAGACCGTCGATACCGACCTGCCGATCCCCGCCGGGACTCCTCAGGACAAGGTGGACGCTTACAAAGGGTACTTGCGCTCGAGCGCGTACTCCATTCTTGGCACTATCCAGTTCAACCAGGAGAAGTACCCGGATGCCGAGGCGTACTATCAGAAATCCATCGACGCACTACCCAGCCAGCCGGATCCCATCGTGATTCTGCGGCTGGCCTTGTCGCTGGATAAGCAAAATCGCTATGGCGACGCGCTCAAGCAGGCCGACCGCGCGGTCGAAATGACGCAGGACGGTACAACCGCGGGCCAGTTGGCGCGGCGGGAACGCGACCGCCTGGTGCAGTTGACCGGGGGAATCCCGTCCACTCCATCGTCGACCGCTCCGGCTTCCGGCACTCCCACCCCAAACCCGCCCAAGAACTAAACTGGCGGAATTCGACCCGGAGACGGGTGACGAAAAGGGAGAAGAGCAATTCCGGTTCGGGACTGGGATTCGCTGAAGTTGGCGGCGGTGGGTGGTTCGAGTGTCCGCTTCCCGGAAACTGCCGATGATGAAACCAGAAGATATCGCGGGCTTGCAGGAACAACTGGATTACCGGTTCCTGAAGCCCGCGCTGCTGCAGCAGGCGCTGACCCACAGCTCGCACGCGCGGGAACTGGAAGCGGCGCAACCGGCTGCCGGTCGAGCCGGGGATAATGAGCAGCTCGAGTTTCTGGGCGACGCGGTTCTCTCTCTCCTTACCAGCGAAGAGCTTTTCCACCGGTTTCCGGATTTCCGGGAAGGCGACCTCTCCAAGCTGCGCGCCCATCTGGTGAGTGAAAAGCACCTCATTCGGGTGGCGATCGAGTTGCGGCTGGGAGAATATCTGCGATTGGGCCGGGGGGAAGAAAAGAGCGGGGGGCGGCACAAGACCGCGCTTCTGGTGGACGCTCTGGAAGCCATCCTGGCCGCCCTGTATCTGGACGGCGGTCTGGAGGCGGTGCGACGCCTTGTGCTAGAGCGCATTGTGGCTCCCGAACTGGAGCGCCTGGCCGGCACCGGCAGCGTGCTCCCGCTGACAGACTACAAGTCCGCCCTGCAGGAGCGGTTGCAAGCGGTCGGACGCCCGCAACCGGCCTATGTTCTGGTCGGGGAGAGCGGACCCGAACACCGGAAGACCTTCACGGTAGAGGCCCGGTTGCGCGCAGCCGGCGGGTCCAATATGGCGGAATTTGTAGGCCGGGCCGAAGGCTCGACCAAGAAGAATGCGGAACAAGGCGCCGCCCGCCAGGTGCTGGAATATCTGGCGACGGCGCCGGCGACCTCAGCGGGCGAAGCAGAGCGGGACCGGTTGCAGGTCAAATCGTCATGATTCGGGGACCATGGAAGTAGCGCAAACAAAGCCGGGGGTGGAATGGCTGGGTTCCCTGCAGTCACTGGCGGTGACCGTGGTGATCGCAGTTTTTGTCATCACCTTCATCATTCAGGCTTTTCAGATTCCGTCCGCTTCCATGGAGAATACTCTGCTGATCGGCGACTACCTTCTGGTGGATAAACTGCGCTATGGGGGAGGAAGCCTCGGCGATTCTCTGTTGCCGTATGAACCGGTGCGGCGAGGCGACATCGTCGTCTTCAAATATCCAATCAACCCGACGGAACATTTCGTCAAGCGCGTCATCGGGGTTCCCGGCGACCGTGTGCGCCTGATCCAAGGCAAGGTGTATGTGAACGGTACGCCCCTGGTCGAGCCTTATGTGCGGTTAAGCGCGCGAGCACACGACGAATACCGCGACGAATTTCCCCAACTGGACATCTCTGCGCCGGGCCAGGAGGGCACCTGGTGGCTGGAGTTGAAGAAACTGGTGGAGGACGGGCAGTTGATTGTCCCCGAGGACAGCTATTTCGTTCTGGGTGACAATCGCGACGACAGTCTGGACAGCCGTTACTGGGGGTTTGTTCCCCGCCAGAATATTGTGGGACGTCCCCTGATCATTTACTGGTCCGTTCGCGCCCCTGAAACGGATCTCTCCGACTCTCCCACCGTGGGTGATAAACTTTTTCATTTCGCCTATGCGGTAACTCATTTTCTCCAGATCACCCGCTGGGATCGTACCCTGCGGATTGTCCGATAGAGGTTAAAACCCTGAATTCCGGCAAGAGGAAAACCCTGGTGGCAAAGAAAGAAAAGCAAAAACCGGCAAAAGAGGCGGAGGAAAAACCACGCGAAACTACGGTGGAGTTCCTGGCTTCCCTGGCGACGGTTTTAGTTACCGGCCTTTTTATCATCACCTTTATCGTGCAGGCCTTCGAAATTCCCAGCAGTTCGATGGAAGACACACTGCTGATTGGCGATCACGTGTTTGTGAACCGGGTGCAGTTTGCTCCCGAAACGCGCTGGGTGGGACCACTTTTGCCCTACCGGTCGATCCACCGTGGGGATATCATGGTATTTCTCTCGCCGGAACAGCAGGGCTTGTACGTAGTGAAGCGGGTGATGGGCATCCCCGGAGATCGCATCCATTTGCAGGATGGCGTCGTCTACCGGAACGGCCAGAAGCTCGATGAACCCTACGTGATCCACAGCATAGGCAATTATTCCGCCTACCGGGATAATTTTCCTGCGGTTCCGCCTTCAGAAGACAACGAGACTACTGCGGCCTGGCAGGAGGAAGAGCCACGGCACGTTCAAGGCGGCGATCTGGTGGTGCCTCCGGACAGTTACTTCGCCATGGGCGACAACCGCGATGTAAGTTACGACAGCCGTTTTTGGGGGTTCGTCCCCCTGAAAAACGTCGTTGGGCGCCCAATGTTCATATACTGGTCGTTTGAAACCCCGGCAGACCAATACACGCGAACGGAAATAAGCCAACGGCTGGGATTCATGTTTCACCAGATCATTCACTTTTTTGACCAAACCCGCTGGCGAAGAACTCTACGGGTGGTGCGGTGAAGATTTTGCAGTCCAAACGCGTCAAGATAGCCGTGGCTGTCGCCGCGGTTCTTGTCCTGTTCATCGTGCGGCCGGGAGTCGGCCGATTGCGTGCCCGAATCGTGCAATCCATCAGTCTTGCCCTGGGCAGGCAAGTGGAGGTAGCGGCTGTAAACCTGCGCCTGCTGCCCCAGCCGGGGTTCGATCTGGAAAACTTCGTAGTTCATGACGACCCCGCGTTCAGCGCCGAACCGGTGCTGCGGGCTTCGCAAGTCACCGCCTCTTTGCGAGTCAGTTCCCTGCTGCGGGGCCGTTTAGAGATTGCCCGCCTCAGCCTGACCGAACCCAGCCTGAATCTGGTACGGAACCAGGCAGGACATTGGAATGTGGAAAGCTTGCTGGAACGCAGCGCCCATACTGCAGTGGCGCCCACCAGTAAAGCCAGGGGCGAAACTCGTCCCGGCTTTCCCTACATTGAAGCCGACGACGGGCGTATCAATTTCAAGATCCGGCAGGAGAAAAAACCGTACGCCCTTACCGGTGCCGATTTCAGCCTGTGGCAGGACTCGGAAAACAGCTGGGGCATGCGCTTGCGAGCGCAGCCGGTGCGAACCGATTTCAATCTCTCCGATACTGGAAACCTGCGCGTGGAGGGCACCTGGCAGAGGGCCGCCACGCTGCGGAAAACACCGCTTCAGTTCAGCCTGCTTTGGGACGACGGCCAATTGGGACAGGTAACCAAGCTCGCCTCTGGGACAGACAAAGGCTGGCGAGGTTCTGTGCAGGTCTCCGCTACGCTGACGGGTACGCCCAAGAACCTCGCTGTGAAAGCCAGCGGTTCGGTGGACGGGTTTCGCCGCTACGACATCTTGAGCGGTTCTGACTTTCCCCTGACCGCCCAATGCAGCGGAACGTACAGTTCGGTGGATCGTACGCTTTCCGACCTTTCCTGCAAGACTCCGGTCGGGGGCGGGGCGATTACCTTGGCCGGCCGTATTGGAGGCTGGGAAACCTCGCCCACCTATGACCTGGCCCTGGATCTCCGGCAGGTCCCGCTGCAATCGCTGGCAGCCCTGGCAAGCCACGCGAAGAAAAATATTCCCGAGGACCTGGCGGTCAGCGGAAAAGTGGACGGAGACTTTCATTTTCTGCGGGCAATCACGCCCCGGACGATCGAGGAGGCGTGGAAAGGCAAAGGCGAGGCTCGCGGCCTGCGGCTAGGATCACCGAGAAACCGCACCGGTATAGTGCTGGACCAGATTGCGTTTGCAGTTTCCCCTGCGTCTACGAGTCGCCATGGATCGGCAAACGCGGTGCCTCGCGTGGAAATCGGCCCGGTGAAGCTCGATCTGGGCAAGTCCGGGCCTGCGGTCGTAGCTGGCTGGCTTTCCGATGCGGGCTATCACGTACAGATACAGGGCCCGGCCGAATTGCAACGCCTGCTGGCCCTGACGCGGACCGTAGGACTGCCCACGCCGCAATCGGCTGCCGACGGCGCCGTCAAGGTTGACTTGCACATTGAGGGGACTTGGTCGGCGTTTGCCACGCCCCGGGCGGTGGGAACGGTACAACTGCGCGGCATCCGGGCGGCAGTACGCGGCTTGAATGAGCCGCTGGAGATTGCCTCCGCCAACCTCCTTCTGTCGCAACACGAAGTCCAGGTAAACAAGATTCTGGCTTCATTCGCGGGCGGCGCCTGGCGAGGATCGATGGCCTGGCCCAGGCCTTGTCTGCCCTTGACCGAATGTCCAATCGCTTTCGACCTTCATACCGACAGGCTGGCGACGGATGATCTCGGCCGTGCCATTCGGCCGGTTCCCGGCAAACGGCCCTGGTATCGCATCTTCTCCGCCTCGCCAGAGCCTGGGATTCCCTTCCTTGCGGCGTTGCATGCCACCGGAACACTGCACGCCAGCCGGGTGGTAATTCACAAAATGGTGGCTACCCAGGTTTCGGCCGCTGTGCTGCTGGAAAAGGGCAAGCTGCGGCTCTCGGATGTCGATGGAGACCTCTTCGGAGGCACTCATTCGGGAGAATGGAAAGCGGACTTTACCGTTCGACCGCCGCAATACAGCGGCACTGGAACCCTCGACGGAATCACCCTGGGCGAAGTTGCCCAAGCCATGCATGACGGCTGGGTGACTGGTACTGCCGGAGCGACCTACCAGGTGAGCGCAACTGGATGGAACGTCGGCGAGATGCTCGCCTCCGCCCACGCGACCGTAGACGTTTCCGCGACGGACGGAACCCTTCCTCATATTTCGCTTGTGGCGCACGCGGCGCCATTATTCGTGCGCCACTTCACCGGCCAGTTGTTGCTTCGTAATGGAACGTTCGATATCCAGCAGGGCAAACTGGCGACTGCGAATGGCATCTATCAGGTGAGCGGCACTGCATCCCTGGGCCAGGCGTTAAATATCAAGCTGATGCGCGATCCATTGCACGGGTTCAACATCACCGGCACAGTGGCCGAACCCCGGGTTGCGGAAACGGCGAACGCCGAAACTCGCGCCGCCCTGAAACCATGAATGTTCGAGTTCTCCTGCTGGGAGCAGCGGTTTTCGCGGGGTGTTTGCCGGTTTGGGCGGGTGAAAGAGCCTCCCTGTCAAATAGCGCGGCCAGTATGAAGCGGAAGCTTCATCAGGTGGACTTGAACGCCGCTTCCGCCCACGCAAAACCTCTGCGCACAGTATTCACGGAAACCGAGGTCAACGCCTACATGGCCTCGGGCGAGGTCCAATTGCCCGCAGGAGTCATGTCGGTGCACCTCGAAGGAGATATGGGAGTAATCACCGGAACTGCGCGGGTGGACTTCGATCAGCTTCGTGCGGGACGAGGCTCGGCCAATCCCCTGCTCGAGATTTTCAGCGGCATTCACGATGTTGTGGTCGTTGCACATGCCCGTGGCTCGGGCGGCCAAGGCACGGCACACGTGGATTCCGTCTCGCTGGATGGCATCGAGATTCCGCGCTTTGTGCTGGAGCTCTTTGTGGAGAAGTATCTTCAGCCAAAGTATCCCGGCATCGGGCTGGACTCTCGCTTTGATTTACCGGATCGCATCGACGCGGCGACGGTCGGCTCCCACACGCTGTCGGTCACACAGCACTAAGCGCTTATGGCAAGTAGCCTTCGCCGAGCAGGACTTGCCCCGGCAGAGCTCCGGTCATTTTCCCCTGATCGATTACTGGCACGCCATTTACCAGCACATATTCCATCCCCTGAGATAGCTGATTGGGGTTTTCGAATGTGGCCAGGTCGCGAATCGTGGCCGGATCAAAAATCACGACGTCGGCCCACATATCCGCCTTCAGCACTCCCCGATCCGTCAAACGCAGACGCTGCGCCGGCAGAGCGGAGAATTTGCGGATGGCATCCTCCAGAGTAAGTTTCTTTTCTTCCCGCACATACTTTCGCAGAATACGGGGAAACGTTCCGTAGGCACGTGGGTGAGGGTGCTCCTGGCCGAGAATTCCCTCGGGGGAGGTACCGGAGGAATCATTATCGATCGAAACCCAGGGCTGCTGCAGAGCAAGGGTGACGTCAGGCTGCGACATGCCGAATACGGCAACGCCGGTAAACGCCTTATCTTTTACGAGAAGGTCGAACAAGGCATCCATCGGGTCTTCGTTCCAGATCTTTGCCACTTGTGCCAGAGTCTTACCCTGCAAAGGCAGCAGCTCGGGGTTTTGCACCACCCCGATCAGCACGGCCTCTGGCCCGGGAATTTCCTGCCACTCGTTATCCCAGTCCTTTGTGGGGGTGAGCAGTTCTTTGCGGATGCGGGCCCGCAGCGCAGGATCTTTCAGGCGTTCGATCAGCTTGGCATCGCCTCCGTCATGCGCCCACGGCGGGACGAACGCGGAAAGAGTGTTGAACCACGCAGTATAGGCATAGGTATCGGCAGAAACGTCTATGCCTTGGGTGCGTGCGGCGTCGATTTTGGCCACTATTTCCGGCATGTGCCCCCAATTTTCCTTGCCCGCGGTTTTGAGGTGCCAGATTTCTACCGGAATGTGGGCTTCTTTGCCGATCTGCAGGGCTTCATCAATCGCTTCCATCTCCGAGTCGCTCTCGTTGCGCATGTGGGTGGCGTAAATGCCGCCGTATTGCGCTGCGACGCGGGCCAGCGCAATGAGCTCATCCGTTTTGGCGTAAGGAGCGGGCGCGTATTCGAGCGCGGTCGAAAGTCCCACGGCGCCGTCGCGCATGGCCTGGCGCACCAGTTCCTTCATTTGATCGAGTTGGGCGGAGGTCGGCTGTTTGTCGGCGTCTCCCAGTACCATGCGCCGCACTCCGGTGGCCCCGACGTAGGTGGCGAGATTGATGCCCATGCCCTGCTTTTCCAGCCGGGCGAAATACTGCCGCAGGGTTCGCCAGTCAGGCGTGATGTGGTAATGCGCGTAGGTCGCGTGGTCCGCGTCGATCATGGCGTCATTCAATGGCGCGACGGAATCGCCTTCGCCGGTGATCTCAGTGGTTATGCCTTGATAGATCTTGGAGGGAAGACGCGGGTCCACGAGGATGGTGAGTTCCGACTGGCCGAGCATATCAATGAAGCCAGGGGCGACCACCATGCCGTGCGCGTCAATGGTGCGGGTGCGCGGCGCATCGCTCAGATTTCCAATGGCTGCGATCTTGCCGTCGCGAATGCCCAGGTCACCGGAATACCAGGGCGAGCCGGTGCCATCCATAACGTGGCCGTTGGTGATGACGATATCGAATGGTTGTGAAGGGGTCGCGGCGAACAGCGTGCCGGTTAGCAGGCTGAAAATCAGCACGATGCGTTTCGCGAGACCTCGGCGAAGCTCGAATTTCATCTTGTCCATCCTTCGTTTTTTCGGCGCAGATTGGTCACCGTTCATCTGCGCCGGTGCAAGGCCACGCCCAGCACGATCCATATGCCCAGCGCCAGCCACTCATACCGGCTGAAATGGCCGGGAATTCCGGGAATGATTTTCATCAATATCATCGAGAGAGCAACCAGCCCTCCGCCTGCGGCGACAACACGCTGCCGTGGCGTGCCGGCAATGCGATAGTACGCGCAGCAGGCGGCGAACCACCCCGTCGCCGAAGCGACCGAACCAACCTCCGAAACCGGCACCAGGATGGCATCCCCGAGGAACAAGCAGGCCGCAGTCGCCAGCCCCACCGCGACCACCGCGACCGACGGCGTTTGATTACGGGGATGCACCTTGGCAACGCGATCATCCACAAATCCGCGGCGGCCCAGGGCAAACACCAGCCGGGTAGCGGCCAGAAAATTCCCGTTGAATACCTTGAAAAGCGAAAGCAACGCCGCGGCCAGAATTACGCTCACGATCCAGCGCGAGCCCACCGCGTGCTGAAAGGCCACTGCGGTCATGAACGGCTCATGGGTGAGGGTGCGCCACGGCGCCGCGTAGCCCACGGCCGAAATCACGATCACGTAGAACAGGATGCCGACCAGAATCGCCATCCAGATCGCTTTGAAATAACCGCCGGACTGAAATTCCGGGCTGGCCTCTTCCGCCGCTTTTACTACGGACTCGTATCCGGTCATGAAATAGGGGACGATCTGGATCACCAGCAGGATGGAAATGAACGCGCTATGAGTGAAAAGCGGCGGAAAATTTCGCGGGGAACCCTTGGCCGCTCCGAATGAGACGAACACAATAAAAAGCGCGATAGTGCCAAACGCCGTCCAGTTCTGGAAAGTCGCGCTCAG
>Ga0335085_10017466_pt1 | contig 10334 bp, 7 predicted proteins | sample Lox_Sample_45_FD_206712 | JGI IMG/M metagenome (GOLD analysis project Ga0335085, IMG submission 206712) | Soil microbial communities from Loxahatchee National Wildlife Refuge, Florida, United States - Lox_Sample_4.5 | ecosystem: Environmental > Terrestrial > Soil > Wetlands | place: USA: Florida...
AAGTTCGCATTGATGCCCAGGCACCTCGCGTAGAGCGCGGCATCGCCGTTCGTCACCGCCCCAAACACAGTGAGGATCAGGCCGGTCAGCGTAAACATCAATCCCATCGGAACCCGCAGATCGAGACTCATCGTGTCCTCTCCTCCCTACGCAAGGAACAGGTTCACCGCAATCGCGCCCAGTAGCACCGCAACTGCCAGCGCTTCCGGCCGCTTCCACCACGCCAGGTGCGACGTCGACGGCTTCGGCGTCAGCGAGTGCACCAGACCCACCAGCTCCGACTCCGGCCGCGGCTTGGTCATCAGGCTCACCACCACAGCAACAATAAAGTTCACGCTGAAGGCCACAATCGCGCCGTAGAAATTCTGCGCCATGTCGCTTGGATAGTGATGCAGCACCGTAATCCATCCGCCGTGAACCCCCGGATGCGCCTCGATCGGCAGCGTTAGCCCGTGATGCAGCATCGCCGCCGCCGTGCCCGCCACCAAACCTGAAAACGCGCCATGCCCTGTCGTCCGCTTCCAGAACATGCCCAGCAGAAACGTCGCAAACAGCGGCGCATTCACAAAGCTGAACACCAGCTGCAGCGTGTCCATGATGTTGTTGAAGTTGATCGCCGCATACGCCGTCGCAATCGACAGCAGAATGCCGCCCACCGTGGCCCATCGGCCCACCGCCATGTAATGCCGGTCGCTCGCGCCTTTGTGTATGTACGACTGGTACAAGTCATACGTGAACACCGTGTTGAATGCCGTCACGTTCCCTGCCATGCCGCTCATAAAGCTCGCCAGCAGCGCCGTCAGTCCCAGTCCCAGAATGCCTGTCGGAAAATAGTGCAGCAGCATGTTCGGCGTGGCCATGTCGTAGTCCAGCAGCGGCTTTCCACTCGCGTCATACATCGGCTTGCCCGTCACCGGGTTCACCTTCGCCGGAACCAGTCCACGCCCTTCGGCCGCCTGGGTTGATACCACCGTAGTTTCGTGAATGATCGACCCGTCCGCACCGCGCGTCACCACCGTCGTCGTATGCGGCGTCGGCAACCCGATCGCCAGCAGTCCCGGCAGAATTACCAGAAACGGAAATACCATCTTCGGCACCGCCGCAATCAGCGGCACCTTCCGCGCCGAATCCATGTTGTGCGACGCCATCGCAGTCTGGATCACCAGGAAGTCCGTGCACCAGTACCCCGCGCCCAGCACAAACCCCAGCCCCATCCCGATTCCGATAATGTCGATCCCCATCGGATTGGTGCTGGCATGCATCACGCCCTTCCACTCATGCAGCATCCGCGGATCCACCGCGGCCACCGCCGTCTTCATCCCGTTCCAGCCGCCGACATTCTTCAGTCCCAGCAGCACCAGAGGCAGAAACCCCGCAATGATCAGGAAGAACTGCAGCACCTCGTTGTAGATCGCGCTCGTCAACCCGCCCAGAAAGATGTACAGCAGCACAATCGCGGCCGACAGCACAATCGAAAACGTGAAGATGCCGGTCTGCGGCAATCCCAGCGCATAAAACAGCCCGTCAAACACGTGCAGCACCTGGATCAGCCGCGCCATCGCGTACATCGAGATGCCCGAGCTGAACACCGTCATCACCGCAAACGAACACGCATTCAGCGCACGTGTCTTTTCGTCAAATCGGAGCCGTAGAAACTCCGGCACCGAGCGCGCCTTTGACCCGTAGTAAAACGGCATCATGAAGATGCCTACGAAGATCATCGCCGGAATCGCGCCAATCCCATAAAACTGCGCCGTCTCCAGGCCATACTTGGCGCCTGAGGCGCCCATGCCGATCACTTCCTGCGCGCCCAGGTTTGCGCTGATAAATGCCAGCCCGCAGATCCACGCCGGCAATGCGCGGCCCGCCTGGAAAAAGTCCTTGCTCGTCTTCATGTAGCGCTTCAGGGCAAACCCGATGCCCAGCACAAACACGAAGTACAACAGCATGATCAGCCAATCGACCGACGTCAGTTTCAATCGCTGCTCCCTCGACCCTGCAATCCTGGAAAGGGTCGGCAAGTCCCCTGCCGTACACCGCACCTCAATCCATCGCGCATCGGAGTACCGAAACCACTCTACGAATTGAACCGGATGCCCGTCCAGCAAAAATTGAAAATGTTTTCATTCCACCCTCAACCAGCGTTTACACTGTCCGCGATCCAGAATCCAGGAATCTCCATGCATAGAACACTTCGTCTCGTCCTCGCCGCTTCGTTCACAGCCGGCTCGCTCTTCGTTTTACCCGCTCGCGCCGCAGATCCTCCGGCTACGCCGCCCTCTCCCCGCGAAGACCTCAACGCCGACGCCCACTGGAAGTTCATCCTCGGCGACCCGGCTGACGCGCAGGCGCCAACATTCAACGATGCTTCCTGGCGATCCGTCACCCTGCCGCACGATTGGAGCATCGAAGGCAAAATCGACAAGGACAATCCCACCGCAGGCGGTGGCGGCTACTTCCCCGCCGGCATCGGGTGGTATCGACGCTCTTTCACTGCACCTGCATCGTGGCGAGGCAGGCATGTCTCCATCTACTTTGAAGGGGTCGCCGCCAACGCAACGGTCTATCTCAACGGCCACGACCTTGGCATCCACCCCTACGCCTATACCAGCTTCCGCTTCGATCTCACCCCCTGGCTCCTTTACGGCAAGACCAACCTCCTCGCCGTCCGCGTCGATGACTCCGGGCAGCCCAGCAGCCGCTGGTATATGGGCGCCGGCATCGATCGACACGTCCATGTCATCGTCACTGAACCCGTCCACATCGCGCCCTGGGGCGTTTTCGTCACCACGCCCGAAGCCAATGATGACGGTGCAAAAATCGTCGTTAAGACCGCCGTTGCCAACGACACTCCTCAGGCCGGCCAGGTCTCGATCGAGACAACCATCCTCTCGCCCCATGGCCAGACCGTCGCGCACTCTGCAGCACCCATCACGGTGAATGAAAATGCGCGCGCCGAAGCCATTGCGGATCTCTCCGTAGAGCATCCCGAGCTCTGGTCACCCGACAGTCCTCACCTCTATCGCGCCGTCACCGAAATCCTGCGCGATGGCAAACCCGTCGATCGCGTTGAAACTACCTTTGGCATACGCACGCTCTCCTGGTCCGTCGACAACGGCCTGCTCCTCAACGGAAAATCGATCAAGCTCCAGGGCGGCAGCGTGCATCATGACAACGGCCCGCTCGGCGCCGAGGCCTTCGACCGTGCCGAAGAGCGCCGCGTCCAGTTGCTCAAAGACGCGGGCTTCAACGCCGTTCGCACCGCTCACAATCCGCCCTCGCCTGAGTTCCTCGCAGCCTGCGACCGTCTCGGCCTGCTCGTGCTCGACGAGCCCTTCGATGTCTGGAAAACACCCAAAGTCAAATACGATTACGCGCATCTCTTTGACCAGTGGTGGAGACAGGACATCGATTCCATGGTCCTCCGCGATCGCAACCATCCGTCCATCATCATTTGGGGTATCGGCAATGAGATCCCCGAGGCGTGGACGCCGGCCGGCGCACCCATCGCCCGGCAACTCGCCGCCAGCGTGCGTGCCCTCGACCCCACGCGCCCCATCACCGAAGCCTTTCCCGGCGCCACCTACACCCCGAGCGTTGACGCTGTCATGGCGCAGCTCGACATCGCCGGTTACAACTACAACCTCGTTCAGAACAATGCCAAGGACCACGCACGCGTTCCGTCGCGCATCATGATGACCACCGAGTCCATGCCCGCCAACGCCTTCGCGCAGTGGAAAACGATCCACGAACACACCTACACCCTCGGCGAGTTTGTCTGGACCGCGATGGACTACCTCGGCGAGTCGGGCATCGGAGCACCCGCCAACGTCACGCCCGAGCAGGCCAAACAGGTCGAAGCCATCACCAACATGATGAAAGGCGCCATGGCCAACATGGGCGCCGACGGCAAGAATCCCTTCGCCGGGATCGCGGAGCAGCAGAAGAAACAGCAGGAAGAAGCCAAAAAACATCCTGGCAACAACCTGATGAGCCTCATGTTCCCCGGCTACCCTTGGCACGCGGCCGACTGCGGAGATATCGATCTCATCGGCGACCGTAAACCGCAGTCCTGGTACCGCGACATTCTCTGGCGGGGCGGCAATCGCGTCTACGCCACCGTGCGTGTCCCCGCTCCTCCCGGCATGCTGACCGTTGCCATAGGCTGGAGCGTCTATCCCACGCTGCATAGCTGGACATGGCCCGGTCAGGAAGGGAAGGACATGCAGGTCGAAGTCTACGCTGGCACAGAAAAAGTCCGCCTCTACCTCAACGACAAGCTCATCGGCGAAGAACTAACCGGAATCGACCAGCAGCGCCGAGCCCTCTTCACCGTGCCCTACACGCCCGGCACGCTCAAGGTCGTCGGCGTCAACGGCGATCAGGAAGTCGCTTCCAACGTTATTGAGACGGCCGGCGCACCGGCACGCCTCAAACTCACTGCTGACCGATCCACTCTCCACGCCGACGGTGAAGACCTCTCCTACATCACCGTCGACGCGGTTGACGCTGAAGGCCGTCTCGAGCCCAATGAGTCCGCCGAGGTCCACTTCACCGTCTCCGGCCCAGCCACGATCGCTGCCGTCGGTAACGGCGACGGCCAAAGCATGGAATCCTACCGCGGCGATCATCGCGCACTCTTCCACGGCCGCGCCCTCGTCATTGTCCGTACGACCACGAACCCCGGCGCCATTCACGTTGAAGCCACCGCCACCGGACTCAATGCATCGAGCATTGATCTCCAGGCCGGCCCCGCACCCGAACAGGCGGAACTCAAATAGCCCATCTGCGCCGTCTGATTTCCGGCCCAGTCCGCGCAGGGCGCCCTTCGGTGGTGTTTAGAACTACGAACCCAAACAGGTAAACTGGAAGAGCATGATTCCTACGCTTACCTGGACCCCCGAGGGCGTCCGTTTCATCGATCAAACGAAGCTCCCCCTCGAAGAGAGCTACGTGCTCGCCACAACCTACGAACAGGTGGCCGACGTCATCGTCACCATGGTCGTCCGCGGAGCACCGGCCATCGGCGTTTCGGCTGCCTACGGAGTTGTACTGGGCGCGATGCGTTCCAAGGCTGAGAGCGCGGAGACCTTCGCTCCCGAGTTCGAGATGATCTGTGCGCACCTCGCCGGCACTCGCCCCACGGCGGTCAATCTCTTCTGGGCCATCGACCGCATGAAAGTCCTCTTTGCTTCTCTCCTTGCGGCCAACGCTTCCATGCAGGAAGTCCAGCGCAGGCTGCTCGCTGAAGCCAATGCCATGTACGACGAAGACATCGCCGCCTGCAAGGCCATGGGCGCGCACGGCGCCGCACTGCTTCCCGACGGAGAAACCGGGGCCCCCGCAGACGGGTCCAGGTCCGCGGGGATTGTTGGAGTCCTCACCCACTGCAACGCCGGGGCTCTCGCCACCTGCGGCTACGGCACTGCGCTCGGCGTCATCCGTTCCGCCGTCGAACAGGGCAAACGCATCCACGTATACGCCGATGAAACCCGCCCCTTCCTGCAAGGCGCGCGTCTCACCGCGTGGGAGCTGATGGCCGACGGCATCCCCACTACGGTCATCTGCGACAACATGGCCGCCAGCCTCATGCGCGCCGGCAAAATCAATGCCGTTGTCGTCGGTGCCGACCGCATCGCCGCCAACGGCGACTTCGCCAACAAGATCGGCACTTACAACGTCGCCATCCTCGCCAAAGAACACGGCATTCCGTTCTACTGCGCCGCGCCCTGGTCCACCATCGATACGGCCACGCCCACTGGCGACGCCATCCCCATCGAAGAACGCAGCGCCGTCGAAGTCACCCACCACGGCGGCAAACAGCTCACTCCCCACGGCGTCGGCATCTGCAATCCCGCCTTCGATGTCACACCGGCCCGTTACGTCACTGCCATCATCACCGAACGCGGCGTTTTGCGGGCCCCCTACGCCGATTCACTCCGTGAGATGGAGCTGGCCGCAAACTAGCTCCGAAGCTCTACAGTTGTAGGGACTGTGCTGTCCCTTGCGTCCATCTTCCGTCTCCGGCAGAAGTCTCTGCTCCGCGCCCTCGCACTCTCGCTGGGCGCCTTCTTCCTGAGCCTGCACCTCGCCGGCTTTCCCCATATCGAGAATCTCCACGGTTCTCCCTGGCAGGTGCTCATGCTCGTCATCGCCCTCTGGGGCATGGGCGAAACCGCGCGCTGCCTCCAACGCAAGTGGAGCCTCTATCACGCCGGCATTCTTCTCCTTCTCTATACCAACCTCATGATCCTCGCCATGATCGTCTTCCTCGTCGCCTATCCCTGAGCCCGCGGAGAAGCGCCTGTGGTTTGCCCCATTTTTAAATGCCCAATTCCATCCCAGTTGTGTAGCATGGCAGAACGCACACCGCGCCGGCGATCGAAGCGACTCGAATCTCTTCCGATTCATGCCGCAAGACTGGCGCAAAAAGTCGTGCAGGAGGAACACATGCTGAAGGGATTTCGTGACTTCGTATTCCGCGGAAACGTGATTGATCTCGCAGTCGGTGTCATCATCGGCGGCGCATTTGGCACCGTCGTCAGCTCTCTCGTTAAAGACGTCTTCACGCCCTTCATCGGCAGCCTTGTCGGTAAACCCGACTTCAGCGCCATCAAGGCAGGCCCCGTCCTCATCGGCAACTTCCTCAATGCCGTCATCGCCTTCCTCATGGTCGCCGCCGCCGTCTACTTCTTCATCGTGCTTCCTGCCAATGCGCTCATGGCCCACATGAAGAAGCCCGAACCCCCTGCGCCGCCTGCCACCAAGGCCTGCCCCGAGTGCCTCAGTGACATCCCGCTCGCCGCAAAGCGCTGCGCTCACTGCGCTCAGCTCGTCGCCTAGTCAAACTTATTTCTGCTCTGCCGGAAAAATTCCAATCTGCACCGTGCCGAGCCTCTTTGCTGTTGAGGCCGGCACACCGCTCACCGGCGCAAACTCCATCCGACTCACTGGCGCATCGTGCCGCTCCAGAAGATAAGCCGAACCGGCACGCGCCTCGAACCCGATCGTCACACCGGCGTCGTTCTCGACCACACTCTTACCGGACGCGACATCAATCACATCCACGCGCTCTCCCGGCCAAGGATTGCGCACCCTGATTGTCTGCGCGCTTCGCGGCTCAATCACAACCGTCTCCGGCCGCCCATCGCGCGTCTGCACATAGACTCTCGTCCTGCCGCGCACTGCCACGCTGCCATCAAAATCCCATCCCGGCGGAATCGCCGGCGCCACGCGAATCACTCCGTCGTAGTCCTGCACCAGCGCCTCCTGCAGCGCATCGGCCAACACCCCGGTCTGCTCCACATAAAACTCACGATCCGCCGCCTCCCACTTTGCCATCCCATTCACAAAGTGCTGGAACTTCTGCGTAATCGTTACCAGCGTCGATCCCACTTGGCTTCCCATATCCAGCCGCGCCGCCTGGATCGGGTCATAGCTCCAGTCCACCGCCGTCGGCGAAGGCCTGTGCTCATACGTCCGCTTCGCCAGATCGAACAGCGGCGAAGCATCTCCAATCAGGTCGTACGGCCACACCGGCTCCAGCCCGATGTTCTCCACGTTGTGATCCTCCGCGCCCGGCTCATACGACTCCGCAATCACATCCGTTCCGTCTGCATCCGTGCTTGCCGCCACCAGCGTGTGCGGCTTCTCCTCACCTGTGCGCGGCAGCTCCGGCGTCTTCGCAACCGCGGCCTGCACCTCCGTCACCAGGTCCGCATCCCGGCCCAGCACCTTGGCTGCGTCCATCACCGCCGGATACAACGCCCGGATCGCCGCAATGTCCGTCGTCGGATCCGTCACATCCCACTGCGTCTCATGCGCATTCGACGGACTCGTATGCAGCATCCCATCCGCGCCCGGCTTCTGATACGCCAGCAGAAACCACGCCGCCTCTGCCATCAGCGGATAGTTCTTCTCGAGAAACGCTCGATTCTCGGTCGCCAGGTACTGCCGCCACACCCATAGCCCGATCTCCGCGCCCGTCGTCAGCGTCCGTGCGTTGTAGTAGGGCTTGAATCCCGCATCGCAGTTCATGCCCACTGCCACCGGCTTCCAATCCGACTCATACTCGATCCCCGGCCCGTTGAATCGCATCGTCTCCGGCACACATACGCCCGGCCGTCCCTTCATCCGCTCCTTGGTCCACGCCTCAATCGCCGGCAGGTCCTCCCGATACAGATTGAAGTACGAGTCGTTCAGTTCCGGCAATCCCGCACCCAGGTTTGCTGCAACCTGCATGCGCAGGTTCCAGTGCCAGAAAGCCGAAGGATCCCACCGGTGCGCATCTTCCGCTGCGCTGATCATGTCGCCCACGCCGGCCTGCGAACCCGGCCACTCGTTCCCCCGTTCGCACGCGGCCACGTACAGATAGAGATCGCGCAGATTCTCCATGTACTCGCCGGCACTGTCCTGCGATGTGATCTTGATTAACCCCGCGCGACTCCAGAAACTCTGCCAGTACCCGCGGTGCATCAATTCCGGCTGAAGCACCATCTCTTTCGCCGCATCTGCAAACCCATCGCCCGTTCCATCAAACAGCGGCGCAGCCACCATCACGCGAAAATGCCCATCGGCAAAGGGCCTGAATGAAACCGCGATTGTCAGTGGATCGGTCACCGTCGTCTTCACATCGCGCCCTAGCGCTGCGATCACTGCCAGCGTGCCGAAAGCTTTCCCGGTCGCTCCCGGATGCTGATCATCCATCCACGACTCCGCCAGCGCTCCTCGCATTCCCTTCACCAGCGCCTGCGGCTTCCGCCCCGGCCACAACTCCAGCTTCGCGGTTTGCGTCTCCTCGGGATGCGCGCCTGTCACTTCAATCACCAGCAAATCGCGACTGGGTTCAACATACGCCGTCGCTTTCATCCCTCCGCCGTGTTCCTGAAACTCGCCGTGATACAGATCCAGCCGCCCCGCATAATCTTTCGCCTGCGTCAGTCTCTGCAATCCCGGAACCACCACGTGTCCCGCCGACAGCCTGCCCGGCATCGCGTCCTCGCGATTCAGCTGCACTGTCATCCCGTCCGCCGACCACACCGCCGCACCCAGCGTTCCATTTCCCAGCGGCATCGCCTCCGTCGAGTCAAGGTTCGGCCGCGCCAGCACCACGTCCGACCGCCCCACCACGCCGGCCACATCCACATGAAACTGCCCATCCTTCCACGCCGTCGTTGCATGCGCCGCACCCGACTGCCCCTGCGCACACACCCCGCACAACACCACTCCACCCGCAAACCACATCCCGAAAGACTTCAAAAGCATTCCCCTTTTAGGCAGGATTCTTCGCCGCGTCCATCCTATCCCTTTGATGAACGCCTTCATCTAGCTCACTCATCAACCACGCCGCTCTTGGCGTATCATCTTTTGCAAAGTCAGCCCGCCGTCCTTTACTGCATGGACAATGAAACTGCCAGGTTATTCTCGCGTCTTCACTTTGTTGCTCATCGCATCCACCTGTGGCGCCCAAACAAATCCAGTGCGTTCAACGGAGCCAACGAGTAAGCCGGGCTTCTCTATCCGCGTCGTGCTACCCGTTGCCCCTTTCAAAATTGGAGAACCCGCCGTCGTCACCGTCATCGTCAAAAACAACACCAACCACAACATTCTCTGGAATTCTTTGCTCAGCACCAGCAAGGATGCCCCCTACCTGTGTTGTCAGTTTCTCCTCGAACTAAATGGCAAAGAAGTTGAGACGACCTATTTCCACCGCTACATCACCGGCAGACAGAAACCAGGCGATCCCGTGAAAGTACTTTCTGGAAGCTACATCCTGCTTCCAAAGCCGCCGGGCCCCATGTTCCGCATGAAAATCGACCTTGCGCGCCTCTACAAAATCACCGCGCCGGGAAATTACACCCTTCACGTCAGTCGATATGACGACTTCTCGAGGACTACCGTTCATGCCATCGCAGTCACAATTGCGATCAGAAAATGAGCAACATTCAGCGCGTTCCTCGCTGACTCGCTGCCTTCCTCAATCCAGCGCCCTTAATCTCGGCGAAAAGCTGTAGATCCCGATAAACAGCATGCCCGACATCGCCGCCATCATTGATAGTGCCAGCCCCGTCGCAATGTGCCGTGACAGTTCGCCCGCCAGCAGTGATCCCAGCGGCGGCAGCCCCAGAAAGCTCGTCGCATAAATGCTCATCACCCGCCCTCGCATCTCGTCCGACGAAAGATGCTGAATCGTCACATTGAAGCACGAGATCATCGTGATTCCGCTGAACCCCTCAAAGAACGCCAGCACCTCCGACACTGCGAAGGTATGCGATGAGCTGAATCCGATAATCGCCGAAAAGAACACCACACCCGCCACCGTCACCACCGTCCCT
>Ga0335085_10017467_pt1 | contig 10334 bp, 12 predicted proteins | sample Lox_Sample_45_FD_206712 | JGI IMG/M metagenome (GOLD analysis project Ga0335085, IMG submission 206712) | Soil microbial communities from Loxahatchee National Wildlife Refuge, Florida, United States - Lox_Sample_4.5 | ecosystem: Environmental > Terrestrial > Soil > Wetlands | place: USA...
GCATCATAAACGCATTCTCACGGATTGGGCTCCCGCTTTCTTAGAACTCTCGGCTACCGAGAACGCATAGGGGCAGGGCCAGTCGCAAACCCGCATTCTCATGCGGGATTCGGCGAATAGCGCGGAATGCCCGCGCGTTTGGCCGCCGATTTGCCATGCAATTTTAGGCGCAGTCGCGCCCAAATCTCCCTATTCGGTGCGGCGATTCGCGATTCGCGTGCAACGCCGCGACAATCGGTTCTCGCTCGGGAGTCTAGAAAATAATCCCCACGCTCTGCAACAGCAGGACGAGATTGAGCGCCAGGACGATGACAGCGGCGAAAATCGCGAGGATCGTGGTGATCGGCCCGTTCACCAATTCCCCCATGACGTCGCGCCGGGCGGTGAAGAGCAGCAGCGCGACCATCGGAACCGGCAAGGTCAAGCTGAGCAGTACCTGGCTGATGACGAGGGCGCTGGTCGCGTTGAGGCCGATGCCCACAACGACGAAAGCCGGGATCATGGTGACGGCGCGGCGCAGCCAGATCGGGATTCGGAAGCCGACGAAGCCTTGCATGATGAGCTGTCCCGCCAGCGTGCCCACCGTGGAGCTCGAAATGCCGGAGGCGATGAGCGAGGCGAGGAATACGCCGGCCGCGGCGCCGCCAAGCAGCGGCACGAGCGTGTGATAGGCGGTCTCGATCTCCGCGACGTCGCTGTGGCCATCGTGAAAGGCGTTCGCCGCCATCACCACCATCGCCATGTTGACGATGCCGGCGAGCGACAGCGCGACGATCACTTCGCGGTTGGAAAACCGCACCAGCAGGCGCCTCGAGGCGAGATCGTCGACAGCGACGCGCGATTGCGTCAAGCCCGAGTGAAGATAGACGGCGTGCGGCATGACGGTCGCGCCGATGATGCCGACGGCTAGCAGCAGCGCGGCGTTGTCGGGCAAGACCGGCGCCAGCGAGCGTGATGCTTCGCTCCAATCGACCGGCGAGATGAACAGCTCAATGACGTAGCAAAGCGCGATCACGGCGACGAGGCTGCCGATCACCAGCTCGATCGGGCGAAAGCCGGATCGCTCGAGGACCAGGATGCCGTAGACGATGATGCCGGTGACGATCATGCCGGCGAGGAGCGGCAGGCCGAAGAGCAGCGCGAGACCGATGGCACCGCCGAGGAACTCGGCGAGATCGGTCGCCATCGCGGCGATCTCGCTGACGATCCACATCGCGATGACGACGGGTTTGGGGAAGCGGTCGCGGCAGAGCTCGGCGAGATTCTTGCCGGTCACGATGCCGAGCTTGGCGGAGAGCGCCTGGAACAACATGGCGACGAGATTCGCGAGCACCACGACCCAGAGCAAGCGATAGCCGTACCGTGCGCCCGCCTGGATGTTGGTGGCGAAATTGCCCGGATCGACATAGGCGATCGAGGTCACGACGGCGGGACCGAGGAACGGCAGCACGGCGCGCCAGCCGCGACGCCGGCCGGCCAGCGTCTCGCGCATTTCGTGCCGCGTGCGCTCGCTGAGGCTCGGCCGGGGAGTGGGTTGGTCCATCGCGCTCTTTTATCCGCCGCGCATTGTGGCCGATCTCGGCACCACTGGCGATAACGCTATAATGTCGCGGCCCGGCAAAGCATCAGAACAGGGCCGCGCGCCGGGCAAGGAATCAGAAGGGAGAGAACATGGCCGACGCGAGCAAGAACCGCAGCATCGAGCAACGCTTACAGGCGATCGAGGACCGGCTCGAGATCCTCAATCTCGTCGCCGCGCATCCGCCTGGCGCCGACAGCGCCGCGCATGATTTTGCGGAATCCTTCTGGCTGGCGGACGGCACGGTCGATCAGGCCGGACAGCCGAAACCCTATGAAGCGATGATCGGCGTGCTCAACACACCGGGCTTCGCCGAGGCGCAGCGCCAGGGCATCTGCCACTTCGCCGGCCTGCCGCATATCACGATCGACGGCGACCGCGCGGTTGCAACGTCCTACCTCCAGATACTCGCCACCGACCCCGACGGCAAGCCGTTCGAGCTTTCGGCTCATGGCACGTCGAAGGGCTTCCGCGTCCTGCGTCTCTCCGCCAATCGCTGGGAGTTGGAGCGCACGTCCGGCGGGTGGCGGATCAAGAGCCGCACCATGCGCGGCATGGACAATCCGGCCGCGCGTGAGCTGCTGAAGAAGACGACGGCCAGCGCCGCCTAGAGCGTCACGCCAGAAGCTCGGCCAGCAGTTTCAGCGCCGCGGCGGCGAAAGCGCGCATATTGGCGGTGCGGTCGCTTTGCCCGGTCTCGATGGTGATCGCGCGCTCGGCCGCGGCGCCGACGACGGCGATGCAGCTATGACCGGGCGCGTCGCCGTAGCGATTGCCGGTCGGCCCGGTGGCGCCGGTCTCGCCGATTGCCCAATCGGTGCCGAAGCGCTCGCGCACGCGCCGCGCGGCGAGCAGCGCGTAGGGCTCGGTGGAGGCGCGCATGCCGACGAGATCGGCCTCGCCGAGACCGAGAAACACCTGCCGCGATTTCACCGTATAGACCACGGCGCCGCCGAGGAAATAATCGGAGGCGCCGGGCAGGGCGAGGAGCGCGCTCGAGATCAGCCCGCCGGTCGATGATTCGGCGACGGCGATGTGCTGTTTCTTGGCGCGCAGCAAGGCGGCGGCTTTCTCGGCGAGCGGCAAGAGCGTATCCATCCGTGCTTCTCCTCAGCTCATGGTGACGATGCCCAGCAGCCCAGCCGCCGCGAACAGCCAAAGCGGATTGAGCTTGGTGCCGAGCGCGACCACGGCAGTGGTGACCGTGACGGCGAAGGTCAGCCAATCATGATCGGCGGCCGTGCTCAAGACCAAGGCCGACGAGAACACCAGGCCGATGGTGACCGGCGCGAGTCCTATCTGGATCGCGCGCCGCAACGGCGCATTGCGGAAACGATGCCAGAGGCCGCCGGCGAAGAAGGCCAGCGTGCCCGCCGGCACGATGATCGCGAGCGTCGCCGTGATCGCACCGAGAACGCCGGCGACGTGCCAGCCGATCAGCGCGAACATCAGGAAATTGGGGCCGGGCGCCGCTTGCGCGATGGCGAAGAAATCCGCGAATTGCTGATCGGTCAGCCAATGCTGCGTGTCGACGACGAAGCGATGCGCGTCCGGGAGCACGACGTTGACGCCGCCGAAGGACAGCAGCGACAGCAGCGCGAAGCGCGCCGCCATCTGACCGAGGACGCTGCCGGTATTCATGATGCTTGATTCACCGGTAGCCGCCACCATGCAATCACGACGCTGAGCGGCGCGAGCACGAGCATCACGTCGAGCAGAGGAAAGCGCAGCATGCCGACGCCGACGAAAGCGGCGAGGCCGAAGATCATCGACAACGGCCGGCGTCGATGCGGCTGCGCCAGCCTTACCCCGATCGTGATGATGAAGCCCGCCGCCGCGGCGGAGATCCCGCTGAGGAAGCCATGGATGAAAGCGATCTGGCCGAATTCGGAATAGAGGAAGCCGAGGAGGATGAAGACAAGGAGCGGCACGGAGAACACGCCGGCCAGGGCCGCGAGGGAACCGGAGAGCCCGTGCTGGCGCTGTCCCAGGCACATCGCGAAATTGACGATGTTGGGGCCGGGGAGGAATTGGCAGAGGCTCAGCGTCTCGGTGAAATCCTCGTCATTCATCCAGCGGCGCTGCGTCACCAACGCCTGATGCGCCCAATTAATCGCCCCGCCGAAGCCCGAGAGGCTGATCTGCATGAAGGCGACATAGAGGTCGACAAGGCCGTCGAAGCCGTCGCGCGGCGCGGCGATATCCTTGGTGTCGTTCATAAGGAGCGTCGCTCACCCGCGCCGCCCGGACTCACACCCATGGTTTCGCGATCACGGCAGAAGCGTGACGACGACCTGATGCGCGGCGACGCCGGTACGGCCGCTCGGCGGCGCATCGGCCTCTTTCTCGAGCTTGCTCGCGGGCACGCCTTTCTGCGTGAGCGCTTGCATGACGGCCGTCGCGCGCTGATCGGCGAGCGTCGCGTCATGCGCGGTGCTGCCGTCGGCGCGGCCGGCCACCACCACTTTCGACGGCGAGACGTCGTTGACAGCGGCGGTGATCTCGCCGACGACGCGCGTCCCATCCGGGGTCAGCGCCGCGCTGTCGGTGTCGAAATAAACGAGGAAACTGCGCGGTTGCTCGAGCTTGCCGGCGCAAGCCGTGAGCGCTGCCAGCAGGGTAATGGCAAGAAAACGAAAAGCCGGAACGCGCCGCATGCTCAATCGCCTTCCTGAACGATATGCCCGTCCGGCGTGACGGCGACGTCGATCTGCTGGCCGTCCTTCATCGCAGTGCCGTGCCAGGCATTGTCGCAGCCTTTGCGGAGGTGAAGCGGGTTCTTGTAGCCGGCCTTGATCAGCTTGTCGCGGATCTGCTCGACTGTGGTCTTGTCGATATGCGTCCCCGGTGCGCATTCGGCGCGGGCGGGCGTGATCGGGTGAAATCCGGTCAGCGGCTGTGTGACGGCGAGGGCGCCGACAGCCGCAAGAGTAACGCTCAGGACCAGTCGTGCTTTCATGCCACACCGTCCTTCCGAGGCCGACGATCGCAGCCGATGGTGAGCCCGGCGGGATTCGAACCCGCGACCCCCTGATTAAAAGTCAGGTGCTCTACCGGCTGAGCTACGGGCTCTTGCGAAGAGCCGGACAATAGAAGCGGCCTCCGCGCGGGTCAATCTGAGCCCGGATTTTACGGCTGGAAAGGCGACGAAAAGCCTTAGGCCGAGTGCTCGACGTGCGCGGTAGTCGGGCGCGGCCCTTGCGGCGTGGGCTGCGCGTCGCCGTTGTCCTCGGTCATTTTCAGCGCCGCGAGGGCGACGACGTTGAGCATCTGGAGCATCGGCGCCGAAAGCTTCACGCCCGACCAATCGACGGCATGTCCCAGGGCGGACGTGCCTGCACCCGACGGGGAACTCAGGCCGAGCGTCTCCGCCACCGAGGCGACAGTGAAGGATTTGGACGGCGATGAAGCGGGCACGGCGCTCGGCATCTCGCCGCCGGCAAAGGCGGTCGCGTCCTTCTCGATCTTGGCGGCGACCGACTGATAGATCTCGCGCACCGATTTGGCGCGGCCGGCGCTGTCGTAGAAAATGCTGGGATTGGCGGCGGCGGCATCGGGCAAAAGCTTCGCCGCCGGCGTGTCGCCTTTGCTGTCGAGCGCCTTGAGGAATTGCGTCGCGCCGCCGGCGCCGAGGAAGTGCGCCATATAAAGGTCGCCGCGCGACAACGGCCGGCCGAGCGATTGCTCGATCTCGGCCTGGTTCTGCTTGGCGTATTCCGCGGCGAGACAGGAGCAGATCGCCGGGTCCTGCCGCAGATCGAGGATTTTCTGCTTGGTATTCGCGTTGGCGACGACAAGCTTGCCACTGCTGGTCTGCGAGATCTGCTGTGCCAGATCGCCGACGCCGTATTTGTCGCCGAAGCGATGCACCATGTCGAGCCAGGTGGAATCGACGAATTGGAAAAGGCCGGCGGCGCTGCTGGTCGACGATTTGGCATCGGCGCGGAAGCCGCTCTCGCGCTGGGCCTGCGCCATCAGCAGGCCGAAATCGGTCGAGGTGGCCTGGCTTGCCTGGCGGATGCTGCGCAGGACCGTCGGGTCGACCGCGCGCACCAGCGCCGGATAGGGATTGCTCGGGACAGTCATATCCCGAACGCTAGGCGATTATGGTTAACGGGACGTAAAGCCGCCTAGAGGATGCCGAAAGCGTGGACCAGCGCCCAGGCGAGCAGGGCGACGGCCGCCAACAGCGGCACCACGCGGGCGGCCTGTTTCAGCCAGGGAAAGCTGTTGTCATTGGCCGGCCGGGGCAGCCGGTGGGTGCGCAGACCGACGCCGACGGGGCCACGAGGGGTCCGTGCGGGAGCGCCGGTCTCGCGGCTGGGGTCAGCCACGCTGATTGATCGGGACGTAGTTCCTCTGCGTCGGCCCCGTATAGAGCTGGCGCGGCCTCCCGATCTTTTGTGTGGGGTCTTCGATCATCTCGTTCCATTGGGCGACCCAGCCCACGGTCCGGGCGATGGCGAACAGCACGGTGAACATCGAGGTGGGGAAGCCCATCGCCCGCAGCGTGATGCCGGAATAGAAGTCGACGTTCGGATAGAGCTTCTTCTCGATGAAGTAATCGTCCTGCAGCGCGATACGCTCCAACTCCATCGCCAGCTCGAGCAGCGGCTCGTCGCGCACGCCGAGCTCATCGAGAACCTCATGGCAGGAATCGCGCAGCACTTTCGCGCGCGGATCGAAGTTCTTGTACACGCGATGGCCGAAGCCCATCAGCATGAAATTGTCGTTCTTGTCCTTCGCGCGTTTGACGAATTCGGGGATGCGGTCCTTGTGGCCAATCTCCATCAGCATCTTCAGCACGGCTTCGTTGGCGCCGCCATGCGCCGGACCCCAGAGCGAGGCGATGCCGGCGGCGATGCAGGCGAAGGGGTTGGCGCCCGACGAGCCGGCGAGGCGCACGGTCGAGGTCGAGGCGTTCTGCTCGTGATCGGCATGGAGGATGAAGATCTTGTCCATCGCCTTGGCGAGCGTGGAGCTGACCTTCGACTCCTCGCACGGCACGGCGAAGGTCATGTGCAGGAAATTCTCGGCATAGCCGAGCGCGTTTTGCGGATACATGAACGGTTGGCCGAGCGCGTATTTGTAGGTCATCGCCGCGATCGTCGGCATCTTCGCGATGAGGCGGTGCGAGGCGACCATCCGCTGATGCGGATCGGAGATGTCGGTCGAATCGTGATAGAAGGCCGAGAGCGCGCCGACAACGCCGCACATCACGGCCATCGGATGCGCATCGCGCCGGAAGCCCGAGAAGAACCGCGACAGCTGCTCGTGCACCATGGTGTGGCGCGTGACCGTGCGGACGAAATTGTCCTTCTGATCTCGGGTCGGCAGCTCGCCGTAGAGCAGGAGGTAACAGACCTCCATGAAGTCGCTCTTGTCGGCCAGTTGCTCGATCGGATAGCCGCGGTAGAGCAGCTCGCCCTTGTCGCCGTCGATATAGGTGATTTTGGACTCACAGCTGCCGGTCGCGGTGAAGCCCGGATCGAAGGTGAAGTGTCCGAGGTCGTTGTAGAGCTTGCGGATGTCGATGACTTGCGGGCCGATCGTGCCGTCGAGGAGAGGCATGTCGGTCGATTTGCCGGTGACGTTATCGGTGACGGTGACGGTCTTGCGATTGGTCGTTTTCTTATCCATTCCCCGGCCTCCTTAAACCGCATGCTGCGGCGCAAAACCCCGATGAATGGGCAGAATAGGGGGCGGCCCTTAATTTGGCAATTCGCCGCTTAGGCGCCTGCCGCATCTGCGAGACGCGCTAGGCTTTCCGCGCGGCCGAGCACGGCCATCACCTCGAAAATCGGCGGCGAGGCGGTGCTGCCGGTCAGCGCGGCGCGCAACGGTTGCGCCGCCTGACCCAATTTGAGCCCTTGCGTCTCGGCGAAGTTGCGCACGGCGGCTTCGAGCGATGCGGCATCCCAGGCTGCCGTGCCGTCGAGCGCCTGCGCCAGCGCGCCGACCAGCGCCTTGGCGGGCGCGAGTTGCGCCTTGGCCTTGTCGTCGACCGGGATCGGCCGCGGTGCGACGTAGAAATGCGCGATATCGGCGAGCTCGACGAGGGTCTTGGCGCGCGGCTTCAGCCCGGGCATCGCCGCCGCAAGGCGCCCGCGCTCGCTATCGCTCAGCGGCCGCGCCAGCGCGCGCTCGATGAAGGGCGCGGCGAGGGCAACGAGGCGCTGGTCGTCGGTCTCGCGAATGTAATGGCCGTTGAGATTGGCGAGCTTGGCGAAATCGAATCGCGCTGGCGCGCGCCCTACGGCGTCGAGCTCGAACCATTCGATCGCCTGCGCGGTCGAAATGATCTCGGCATCGCCGTGGCTCCAGCCGAGGCGGAGGAGATAATTGCGCAAAGCCGCCGGCAGATAGCCCATGTCGCGATAGGCATCGACGCCGAGCGCGCCGTGACGCTTCGAGAGCTTGGCGCCGTCCGGTCCGTGGATCAGTGGCACATGCGCGAAGACCGGCACGTCCCAGCCGAGCGCGCGATAGATCTGCGTCTGGCGGAAGGCGTTGTTGAAGTGATCGTCGCCGCGGATGACGTGGCTGATCGCCATGTCGTGGTCATCGACGACGACGGACAAATTGTATGTCGGCGTGCCGTCGGCGCGCAGGATGATGAGGTCGTCGAGCTGCTCATTCGCGACGGTGACGCGGCCTTGGACGCGATCCTCGATCACGGTCTCGCCGGTTTGCGGCGCCTTCAGCCGGATCACCGGCGGGATGCCCGGCGGCGCGGTCTTCGGATCGCGATCGCGCCAAGTGCCGTCATAGCGGACCGAGCGACCTTCGGCGCGCGCCTTCTCGCGCATCTTCTCGAGCTCTTGCGGCGTGCAGAAGCAGTAATATGCCTTGCCCTCGGCAAGGAGCTGGCGCGCGACTTCGGCATGGCGCGCGAGCTGCTTCGATTGGAAGACGATCTCGCCGTCCCAATCGAGCTCGAGCCAGCGCATGCCGTCGATGATCGCGTCGACCGCTTCCTGCGTCGAGCGGGCGCGGTCGGTGTCTTCGATGCGCAGGCGAAAAGTCCCGCCGTGATGCTTGGCGAACAGCCAGTTGAACAGCGCGGTGCGCGCGCCGCCGATATGGAGGAAGCCGGTCGGCGAGGGGGCGAAGCGGACGATGACACTCATCGTCCGCGGTTTAGCACATCAGTTTCGCGGGGTCATTGGCCCACCCATCACTCGGGGGCTTGGGCGACCGCGCGGTTGACGGGCTGCCAGCCTTTGGCCTGCCACGCCTGCTCGCAGCCTTGCTGCGCCTTGTCGATCGCGCCTTTGAAGCCCTGCATCGGGCCACAGACGGCGACGACCTGTCCGGTCTGCGGGTTCTTGAAGTCGGTCGCCTCGGTCTTGGCGGGCGCGAGGCCGCTGCAGGCGGCGAGCAGCAGGAGCAGCGGCAGAGCCAGAACGCGCGTCATCGCTTCCTCCGTGTCATTGCCTTCTTAATTCCGGCCAAGCCGAAGAGTTCAGCCGGGTTAGGCGGAATTTGCCGCCTTGGCTACAATCCGGCGCATGGCCTCGATTGGCGATCTCGCCCTCGAACCGCGCCGCAGCTTCAGTGCCGCGCTGAGCGAGCGAATTTTTGCCGAACGCGAGCGCTGGCCGCTTTGGCTACCGGCGCTGATGGGCGGCGGGATCGCGATCTATTTCATGCTCGATGACGAGCCGGCGCGCTGGATTGGTGGCGTGGGCTTGGCGGTGGCGGGCCTCGCGCTCGTGGCGGCATGGCGCTTGGATCGGCAACTGGTCCTATGCAGCGCGCTCTTTGCGGTCGCGCTCGGCTTTGCCGCCGCGCAATTCGAGGCGTGGTGGGTCGCGGCGCCGGTGCTCGATCATCGCCTCGGCCCGGTCGAGATCACCGGCCGTCTCGTCTCGCTCGATCCGCTGCCCGAAGGCGCGCGGCTCGTGATCGCGCCCAATCGTGTCGGCGATCTCAACGCCGATCGCATGCCGGCGCGCTTGCGCGTGCGGCTGCGCAAAGGCGATGGTGGCGTCGTGCCCGGCGATTGGCTGAGCGTGCGCGCGATGCTGATGCCGCCGCCGGCGCCATCGACGCCCGGCGCATATGATTTCGAGCGTGCGGCGTGGTTCCAGCGCCTGGGCGCGGTCGGCTATGCGCTGGGCGCGCCCAAACCGGTCGCGCCGCCGGCCGGCGAGGGCATCAGCGCGTGGCGGCACGCGGTCGAGGCGTTGCGGACCACGGTGACGCAGCGCATCCGCGCGGCGCTGCCGGAGCGCTCGGGCGCGATCGCCGCGGCGATCATCGCCGGCCAGACGCACGACATCGCGCCCGACGATGCGGGCGCGTTCCGCGATGCGGGCCTCGCGCATATCCTCGTCATTGCCGGGCTTCATATGGGCATGGCTGCGGGAGCGGCGTTCTTTGCGTTGCGCGCGCTGTTCGCGCTGATCCCGGCGATCGCGCTCAATCGCCCGACCAAGAAATGGGCGGCGACCGGCGCGCTCGGCGTGGTGTTCGTCTATATGCTGCTCTCCGGCGCGACCGTGTCGTCGCGCCGCGCCTTCGTGATGATCGGGCTAGTGCTGCTGGCGATCCTCGTCGATCGGATGAGCGTCTCGGCGCGGGCGATCGCCCTCGCGGCGGTGGTCGTCATGCTGATGACGCCCGACGCCGCGACCGGGCCGAGCTTTCAGATGTCGTTCGCGTCGGTCTCCTGTCTCATCGCCTTCTACGAGACGATGCGACCCAGGCTCAGCGCCTGGCATCGCGATGCCGGCGCGCTGCGGCGCTTCGG
>Ga0335085_10017468_pt1 | contig 10333 bp, 8 predicted proteins | sample Lox_Sample_45_FD_206712 | JGI IMG/M metagenome (GOLD analysis project Ga0335085, IMG submission 206712) | Soil microbial communities from Loxahatchee National Wildlife Refuge, Florida, United States - Lox_Sample_4.5 | ecosystem: Environmental > Terrestrial > Soil > Wetlands | place: USA: Florida...
AAGGTTTCGCGGGGGGGGATGGAGCGCGCGGTACAGCTCTCGAAGGAGAAGTACTGCTCCGTCTCGGCCATGCTGGAGAAGACGGCGAAGATCGAGTTCGTGATCGAGTACGACGAGGCGGTGGGGGCGTAAGCACGTTCGTCGTTCTGAGCATCGAGGCGCGGGCGCCGTTGAGGTTTTAGCCCCACGCGTCAGCGTGGGGTAAGCGATATCAATGTTAAGGACGCTGCGGTGCAGCTCTTGAATGATTGTCCAACCTATCGCGAACGGCCGCCGTGCCAAACCCCGGGGCGTAAAAACAGCCGCTCCGCGGCCTGAGATTTCCCCGCGGCTTACCCCATGCTCACGCATGGGGATAACACCGCATCGGCGCTCCGCGCCTGCTCGGGCTCGCGCCCTCGCGCGATTCGTGTCGCCATGTAAGAGCCGCCTCCACCTTATGTCTAGCTCGTCGGCACGAATGAATTCGTGCCCTGACGCGGATCTTTGCCCGCCGAACACCTCAGCGAAACTTTTTCCCCAAATCGCACGTCTGACTAGACAGGACCTGGCTTACCATACGGTAACGCGGACGTGGAGTACGTTTCATGGCTCGGGTGAACAGACTGGGTATCACGATTCGGGTCAGCCGCTCGATTCTGTGGCTGGCGAGTTGGATTGTGCCCCGGCCGCTGCGCCATGATTGGCTCGACATGTGGGACAGGAAGGTTTGGCACTGGGCCAACTTCCTGGCTGAGAGCAAGCGCCTGAACTGGTTCAACCAGCGCGCGCTGTTTCGCGCCTGCTGTCGCTCCTTCGACGAAGCACTGTGGCTGCGCTACGATCGCGAGGCATTTCTCGCGCGCAGGCTTCGTCTTCTGCGCTCGCCCGGCGCGTGCCTGGGAGCCGCTTCCCTGCTGTTTGTCATCCTGCTCTTCGCCGGCGGCTTCGTCCCGCCGCGCAGCGCGCTGTTTTCCAAAGCAGTCCCGAATTCCGACCGCGTGGCAGTCGTCAGCTTCACCGGAAAATACGTTCGCATCCGCAGCGAGACGCTGCTGTATCTCGGGTCGGTGTGGAAGGAATCTCCTGCCACAACCCGACTTGCGCTGTACTCCTGGGGACCGGCCCGATTGTCGGACGACTGGAGCGAGGTGCCGGTTGTCGAGTCGCGGGTCGGGCCGGAGTTCTTCCAGTTGCTGGGAACCCATGCCGAGCTTGGGCAGCTACCGCAGGCCGGACCAGGCTTTGCCTACGCCAACAGCGTCGTACTGAGCCATGACTTCTGGCGGGTGCACTTTCGCGGACGCAACGACATAATCGGAGTACGAGTTGAACTCGACGGTCATCCTATGACCGTCATCGGCGTGCTGCCCCGCGATTTCGACCTGCCAGCCTCGTCGACCTCTGTCTGGACGGTGCTCGACAACGCGGCGCCTCGCTTCAGCAACTTCATGGCGCGCGTGGGCGCTGTCGGACGGCTCAGCAACGGAACGCCACCGGCACAACTGCAGAGCAGCTTGCTCGACCGCAGCGAGAATGCCGGCTATCGCTTCGTGCAGGCACCTATGAAAGTTGTCACGGTGCAATCGCAGGCGCGAGGCGTGCTGTGGGCCTACATCGGTTTCCTGGTATTGGCGCTAGCTTGCGCTGGAGGCATTGCGTGGCTCATCCGTTCAGCCGCCGGCGGAGTGGGTCCCGTCTCGCTCAAAGGCTGGCAGAATGTGCGCTGGTGGGCATTTTTCGCGGGCAAATCGCTGGTCCTGACCGGCAGCACGTATCTGCTGGTGTGGTTGGTAGTGCACGGCGTGCTCGGCTGGGTAGGTGGCACGGTGTATCCCATGGCTGACGAGGCAGCGTTCTGGACATTCCTGCCGCTGACCATCGCCGTTCTTACCTGGTGCATTGCTGATCAGCAGAAGCGTTGTCGGGTGTGCCTGCGTCGCTTGAGCATGCCGGTGGATGTGGGACGTCCGGGCAGTGTGCTGCTGAATTTCGCCGGCACCGAAATGGTGTGTGAGGACGGCCACGGTACGTTGTATGTATCGGAGTCCGACGCCAATTCGCTGGAGCGCGATCGCTGGCAGACGCTGGACGATAGCTGGGCAGAGCTCTTTCGCGCCGGGTGAGTTCTTCAGCCCGCGCCCACTGGCAGCCGGTTCTGTAGCTCGTGCATCGCCAGGGTGCGTTGCACTGTTGCCGACAAGTCAGCAACACTGAACGGTTTGGTTAGAAAACGGCTGCGTTCGTTCAGGATCTCCCGCCGCAGCGCAGCGTCTTCGGTATAGCCTGACATGAATACGAAGGCGACTTCAGGATCGTGTTGCGTGAGGCGCCTCGATAATTCGTGGCCCCCCATGTGGGGCATGATCAGGTCGGTCAGGACCAGATCTATCTTTTCAACTGTCTCGCGAAAAACTCGAAGCGCCTCTTCGCCGTCTGCTGCTGCAAGCACCTGATATCCTAATTGCTTGAGGCATTCGGAAAGGTTGTGGCGGATCTCAGCTTCGTCCTCGACCACCAGGATGCGCTTGTCGGCGCTGACGGCGTACACCTCAGGGCGCTCTGTCAGAATGTCCTCCTCACTCTCGGTGATGGGAAAATACAACTTGAAAGTTGTACCCTGGCCCGGCTCGCTGTATACCCAAACATATCCGCCACTTTGTTTCACAATTCCATAAACGATTGACAATCCCAGCCCCGTACCTTTGCCAATGTCCTTAGTGCTAAAGAAGGGATCGAAGATGCGCGGCAGGATCGCGCTATCAATGCCCGACCCGCTGTCGGTGACGGCCAGCATCACGTATCGCCCGGGCTGCACGGGTTCGTGGTTGCGGGCGTAGGCCGCATCAAGATCGGCGTTGCGGGTTTCGATTTGCAGTGTTCCGCCATGGGGCATTGCGTCTCGAGAGTTGATGGCGAGGTTCATAATGACCTGCGCCAACTGGTCGGGATCGAGCCGGGTATTCTGTAACTGCTCGTCGAACCGCGTGATTACCTCGATATCCTCCCCAATCGTGCGACACAACAGTTGTAAAGTGTCGGCGACGACCGCGTTAAGGTTGACGGTGCGCGTCTGCATCACCTGCTGTCGCGCAAAAGCCAGAAGCTGGCGCGTCAGTGCTGTCGCGCGATCGGCGGCGCTGAGGACCTGCAGCAGTGGCTTGCTAAGCGGGCTGTCAAGCGTGATCTTGCCTAGCATTAGTTCGGTCGACAGGCGGATCACTACCAGAATGTTGTTGAAGTCGTGGGCAATGCCTCCGGCGAGGCGTCCCACTGCTTCAAGCTTCTGCACCTGCCGCACCTGCTGCTCGAGGGTGCTGTGTTCCGTGATGTTTTCGATATACACGTCGAGGAGGTCGGGCTCCTCTTCTGGCTTGCCGCGCAAGACTCCCCAGGCCCGTATGCGAATGGGCGAACCGTCTTTGTGAAGAAAGGTCGCCTCGAAAGCATTGAGGCGCCGCCCGCGTCGCAGCAGCTCAAGCATGCGTTCGCGGTCCATGGGATCGCTATAGACCTGGCGGGAGATTTTTACGTCCGCCATCTCTTCGCATGTGTAGCCCAGCAGCTCAGCCATCGCGGGATTGAATTCCTCGAAAGAATCGCGCTTCAGCGAAGTGCAGCAGATGCCGAAGGGAGCGTTGTCCAGCATGGATTTGAGGGCCGCACGCGACAGCATCAGCGCTTCTTCGGCTTCAACCCGTGCTGAGACATCCTGGGCAAGCACAAGTTCTCTCTGATGGTCCTGCTGAGCAAAACGAAAGGCGCGAATCTCCACGCGAAAAGTCGTCCCATCCATGCGGCGATGGGTCCAGATGCCTCGGTAGCCGTAGCCCTCATCGCTGCTCTGTATGTGGGCTGTGAAACGCTCATGCTCCTCCGCGGGCCGCAAGTCGAGCGCGGTCAAACCGAGGAATTCGTCGCGCGTGTAGCCGTACTGCCGCAATGCGGCTTCATTGACGTCCGTCATCGCCAGAGTGCGACAATCGAAAATCCACATTGGACAGGGATTGGCTGAAAAGAGCAGGCGGAAGCGCTGCTCAGACTGGAGCACGACAGCCGCATCTATCTTGAGGCGCTCGTTCATTCCCGCTAGTGCGTGGTTTGCTTCTTCCAGCTCACGCCCACGGCGCTGGTTTTTCTGCATCAGCCGAACCGCACTACCTGCGGCCAGCCCCGCAACCAGCGGCACCAGAGTCGGAACGAGCTGAAACCAGTCTCTCGACGGACCCGCAGCAGCCCGATCCCCGGACATGACATGGATAAATAGAGCCACCATTCCCCCAGCGAAGATGGCGAGCGCGGTTAAGGCAGGTAGGAATCTCTCACAGATGAATGGGTAAACCGCTGTGGCCTGACCTTCTTTCGATACACCCATAGACGAAGTTCTCCTGCGCGAACGCGTAACCGGCAGCACAGTCCGCACGACGCTGAAAGAGGGCCTTTCGGAGTAAATTACCCGGATTCTTTCCCGGGACGCTGTGACTTCGCGCACAGGCGAAAGGAAGGTTGGTCACAGAATTGGATGATTCTCTTGTTGACTAAAGAACAACGGAACCGCGGCCGGAACCCCGCTAGCACTAGTCTGTTCCGCCGGGGAGAAGCCGTGAGCGTAGAGAGAATCAGCGTGCTTGGAGGGATTTAGGCCAGACGGGCCGCTAGTAGTCTCGTACGGTCTGGCTCACGGGGTGAGGTGGCCATAGAAAATCTTGGTTTCGTACTGGAAGACGATCTGGCCGTCCTGCTGGTATGAAGCGAACAGGGCGGGTAACTCCGCCAGCATGGTCTCGGCTTGCGGTCCCTCTCGCGGAACATACGAGGATGAAAGCAGCCGTCCGCGCAGCCCGTCGAAATCGAAACGCTGCTCAGCGGAAATCCTGATCAGCTTCACCTCGCAAGGCTCAAAGAAGGCGCCCAGCACATCGAAGTTGGCGACCTGCCGATGTACCACCTGCTGGTAGTCAACTGCGTGCCGGTGCAGAAATTCTTCGTAGGCACGCAGGAATGGCGAGGCATCGATACTGCGGTCATGCCAAATCAGCACACACCAGCCGTCCGGTTTCAGAATCCGCACGAACTCGGGACGCGCTCGCTCGCGGTCAAACCAATGGAAGGCCTGCCCTGCAAGCACAAAATCGACACTCTGATCCGACAGCCCGGTACGCTCGGCCGTGCCTTCATGCATCTCGAAGCTGGAATATTTCGCGAGATAGACCTGGCCAGCTTCCCGCATCTCACGATTCGGTTCGATACCGACGACGCGGTTTCCATTCAGTAAGAACGGCTCGGCAGAAAAGCCCGTTCCAATACCTACGTCAGCGATGACCGCATCCGGCGTGAGGCCACAGGCTTTCACCAACGCGTCCACGACCTCACGTCCATATCGGGGTCTGTATTTGATGTAGTCATCGACGCGGTCGGAAAACCGCATTGTGGGATCGCGAACTGTTTCGGCCATCAGTGTTATCTTATCGTGGCGATGAAGCCGATACCGGTCAAGTCAGGGAGCTCCAGCACAGATATGGTAAGGGCAATTGCCGCCGAGATCCGGCGGATCCCCAGAGGCCGGGTGAGTACTTACGGGGCCGTGGCGGCAGCCGCCGGATACCCGAGGTGCGCACGGCATGTCTCAAAGGTCCTCAACCAGATACCAGGGCTGCCTTGGCAGCGAGTGCTCGGATCGGGCGGGCGTATCTCGCTGCCGCGAGAGTTGGGACTGGAACAGCGTTTTCTGCTCGAGGCGGAGGGAGTAGGGTTTCGCGGACGGAGAGCTGATCTGAAGGCCTACGAGCATGTGTTCTCAAGACCGCGGAAACGTTCTGCGCGAGAAAAGGTCTTGGTACCCAAAAAGTAGCATCTTAGGAGCTGAGATTTTTGTGCGAGCAATGCTGTCGCTGCCGTACAATCGCATTTCCGATGTCTCGTCCCCGCTTAGTCCGGCCTACCACGATTCTGTTGATCTCGCTTCTTTCGCGCACGGGGTTCGCTCAACGAAATTCGATGCATGATCACCACGTATTCCATCGCCTTCCGGATACGACACAGGCTCATCGCGCAGGGTCCCCTTCGGTCAGCGCAGGTCAGCACGCTAACCCCAGCACCACCCCCAAAATGTCCAAATCGAAGCTAAAACCATCGATATAAGAAGCGTTTTGTCCCGCAATTTTGGATGAGCCTTATTTTGCAACGTGACCTTCTTGCGTCCTAACCGTCTAAGTTGCAGGCACATATGCAATATTGACCGATGGTTACAGTAGCCGGCGCGAGCTGCTGGAAGTTTTTCTATTGAACTCCAGTTCACATTGAGGCTAGTATTATTCGTTTTGGGAAGAGGCTCCGGCGCCCCGCTCACCCCCGGTTGTAGCGTGCATTTCGTCTGGAGCAGAGTCCGTGACACCGTGCTCGTAATCAAATCTAGGTAGATTTTCAGGCCGAACCCTGGCATCGTCGTCGTGGTTTGGGTCATCTTCAAATCAATTCGCAAGGCAGGTAAACAACTCAACAATGGCAAAGCGACGCGGCAATCCTAATTGGGGCAAGCCGGAACCGATCGGCCCGGTTGTCCCGACCATCACCGAGTTCGAACAAGTGGTGAAGGAATTTAAACTCGCCCCCGATCAATACATTCGTTCGACTCGGCTGCGCGAATGGGCGCGCAAGAATAAGAACTCCAAGTACATTCCGGAGGGGCTTTTGGAAGCTTGGGGATTCGAAATTGAGTCAACGCTGTAACTGATACATTTTTCCCTTCCGGGCTGCCTGCGGGCAGCCCTTTTTGCTTCTCTGCCAAGCCGGGGTCCGTTGTCATATCGGCTTCCAGGTGCCGAGTTCATTAACAATTGACCTTGACTGGGAACACCACTCCACTATCATGTCTGAAACATTTGCTATCAAAATTGTTTTGGGGAGCAATTTTGAAAGAGTCCTTCACATCATTCGAAGTCGCGCAATTAACGGGCATCTCGTTGCGCCAACTGCAATGGTGGGACGAGCAAAAGATCGTCGCTCCATCGCGCCGGGGGCACCGGCGCCTCTACTCCCTCGACGATCTGGCGGAAATAGCAATTATTCGCGACCTGCGGCGGCGCGGGTTTTCGCTGCAGAAGATCCGGCGGGTCATGAATTTTCTTCGCAGGCGGTTGGGAAAGCGGCTGATACAAACCGTGTGCGCTGCCGATGAATATCATCTGCTGACCGACGGGTGCCGTATTTACCTGGAAGACTCCGCCCGCGGTGTCGTCGACCTGCTGAAAAATTCCCGCCAGCCGATGTTATCCGTGTGCCTGAACGATGCCATCGAACGGGTGTGCGGGGAGGTCGTATTCGGCAAGAAGCAGAGCGCCAGCGTGCGCTATCTCGCTGCGAGAAGGGCCTCGTAAGCAAGTCTGGGTTCGTCCCAAGGAGGGCATATGATCGGAGAGCTGAGCGTGCTGAGTGAGTGGATCCCCGAACAAATGGAACCTGGAACTATCTTCGTGCTGGAAAACGCCGGCGAAATGGGAGAGAAAGAAGATCCCTACTGGGCGGTGCTTGCCTGCCCCAGTTGCGGTCAGCTTGGACTGGTAACACGCAAGCAGATTGCCGGCTTGCTTCCCGTGATCTGCGGCTCGGAAAAATGTTCAGCTCAGTTCTTCATCCGCGATGAGGAGATCGTAGCCCGCAAGCCCAGCTAGAGAGTCGCCCTCCCCCGCACCATCGCCGATGTTTCGCAAAGCGGTCGCTGCGTCTTTGTCTATCGGCAAAAACGCGTGCTTCAGGCATAATCTCTCGCATGCTGTCGAACGGTCTTGCCGCCGGCCAGGCGTTTTTCATCCTGATTTGCGCAGGGTGCTTGACCATTCCCGTTGCTCTCTTCCTGCTTTGGCGCTATGGCCGTGCTGTGCGGCGAGAAATGGAATCTGCCTCGAAGGCAGCGATGGATGGCCATCCTCCCATGGAAGCGCACCATCAGCCCATGCACCTGCCGGCGTTGGAGATCGAAGATCTCGAGGTTAACTCCGAACTGGAGTGCGAGGCGTACACCGATGCACGGCGATCGCTGCACCGGGCCGTTCTAATATACGCCGTTGCAGGGTTGGCCTATGCTCTGCCTTTTGCCATTGCCTGGTCGTATCAGGCTGACGGCGCGTTGCTGGCTTGGCGTCGGATCACCTTGCTTGCCGGCGTCCAATACTGGCCCGCAGTGCTTGCCATGACTCTTATTGCGGCCTCAAGCCGTGTCGAGCGGGTGAAGATTCTTGCCTGGCTTTTCGGCGCTCTCGCTGTGTTCAGCATTTATGAGCTCGCAATCAGTCCCAACCTGACAGTTGCGCAACTCGCGACGTACTGGCTGGTAACCAACGGACCACCAACCCTGCTGATTACGCCGCTCCTGTTTCGCCGCGTCCGCGCGATCGCGCCGCTGGTTCTCTCGTTTCTGCTCGTCATCATCGCCGGCGCCCTGGTTGTCTCCCAGGCGATTCTGCTGCCCGACCAGGGACGCATCTGGGTGGTCGATGTGGGAACGAAGTTAGGGCTTGGCGGGACGGCGATTTTTTATGCAGTGCATCTGTTGGGACTGCTGGTGTTTGCTCTTCCCGCCTGGTGGCTGTTGCGCTACTTCGGAAGCTTGTATCGCCGCAAGCGCACCTCGGAACAGTCGATCATGTTGGATTCGCTGTTCTTCATTTTTGCGTTCGAGCAGACACTGGTCATCAGCGCGCATGGGCAAGTCGGATATCTCGTCATCGGCCCCATTGCATTCGCCGCTTACAAACTGGTTAAGTGGATCGGCTTTCGCATTTGGCGGCGCGAGCGCGGAAGTGCGCCCGTGCTCCTGCTGCTTCGCGTCTTTGCTCTGAGCTCGCGAAGTGAGCAGCTATTCGATTCGCTAAGCCGCTGGTGGCGCCGTGCCGGCAGTTTGGTGATGATCGCCGGGCCTGACCTCATCCGCAGCACTATCCAGCCGCACGAGCTTCTGGAATTTGTGGGTGGGAAGATTTCCCGGCGTTTTGTCGCTGATCCTGGGCAGCTTGCGCAACAAGTTACCAGTCTCGATCTGCAGCCCGATCCGGACGGGCGCTTCCGCATCAATCAATTCTTCTGTCATCGCGACTCCTGGCAATCAACCATGCGCGAGCTGGCGAAGCACAGCTCCGTCGTCCTGATGGACTTGCGAAGTTTCTCCGCCAGCAACCAGGGATGCATCTACGAGCTGGGGCAACTGCTGAACTCGGTCGATCTGCGAAGAGTGGTGTTTCTGGTGGACGAGACAACGAGTCGCGAGTTTCTGACCAGCACCATTGCAGCGTTATGGCAGCAGGTCTCGGCGGAATCGCCTAACGCCTGTGTTCCGCGTCCGACGGTGCAGCTCTACAAGGGAAGCGTGGCCAGCAGTGATGATTTTCGGCACTTGCTGCAACGGCTGCTGCTGCGCACCCCAACCAGCGCGGTCGCGGCGGCATAGGTCAGCGCACTGGCAGTCCGCGGCGCACCGTCACCGGTATCTGCTCGACTATCTCGATGCCGAACCCTTCGAGACCGGCGACCTTACGAGGATGGTTCGTCAGCAATCGAATGCGTCTCAGGTTCAGGTCTGAAAGGATCTGCGCGCCGATACCGATCTCGCGTTGTGTCCGGCGCTGGTTCTCAGGCAAGGTCGGCAGCCGCTGCTCGTGATGAAACTGGATGGTGTACCTATCGGCCAGCTTCTCAACGGAATATCCCTTCGAGGTCTGGTGCAGATAGATCAGCGCGCCGGTTCCCTCTTCTGCGATACGACGCATGGCTGCGTCAATGGTGTTGCGACACTCGCACCACACCGCGCCGAAAACGTCTCCTACCAGGCAGTGAGTATGCATGCGGACGAGCACCGGGTTGTCGCCGGCGCTCTCCACGTCGCCCCGTACCAGCGCGATATGCGAATCGCCATTGATCTCCGACTCATAGGCGATCATGCGAAACTCACCATAGGCCGTAGGAACCATTGCTTCGGCGAGGCGGCGAACGTAGCGCTCGTGCGCCATGCGATAGCGAATCAATTCGGCGACCGTCAGCATTTTGAGATCGTGCTCGCGGCAGAATTCGCTTAACTCCGGCACGCGCGCCATCGTCCCGTCGTCGTTCATGATCTCGCAGATGACGCCGGCAGGCACCAGCCCGGCGAGCCGCGCGAGATCGACCGAGGCCTCGGTCTGCCCTGCCCTCACCAGCACTCCGCCCTTGCGAGCACGCAGGGGGAACACGTGCCCGGGCCGCGCGAGGTCGTTTGGACGCGTACCGGGATCGATGGCAACTTTGATGGTGTGCGCGCGGTCGTATGCCGAGATGCCGGTGGTCACGCCATCCTTCGCGTCGACCGATTCGGTGAATGCCGTAC
>Ga0335085_10017469_pt1 | contig 10333 bp, 8 predicted proteins | sample Lox_Sample_45_FD_206712 | JGI IMG/M metagenome (GOLD analysis project Ga0335085, IMG submission 206712) | Soil microbial communities from Loxahatchee National Wildlife Refuge, Florida, United States - Lox_Sample_4.5 | ecosystem: Environmental > Terrestrial > Soil > Wetlands | place: USA: Florida...
AGGTGCTCTACCCGGACAGCGGCTTCACCAAGGCCGAAGTCCTCGACTACTACCAGCGGGTGGCGCCGGCCCTGCTGCCGCACATCGCGGGCCGGCCGCTGACGCTCAAGCGCTATCCCGAGGGCGTGAACGGCGAGGCCTTCTTCCAGAAGCACGTCACCGCGCACCGCCCGGACTGGATCCGCACCGCCACGGTCGAATCGGACAGCTCACGGGCCCGCGGCAGCACCGTGACCTACCTGGTCGTGGACGACCTGCCCGCGCTGATCTGGGCGGCCAACCTGGCCGGCCTCGAGCTGCACGTGCCGATGTGGCGGGTGCCGCGGGTGCGAGAGCCCGACCTGCTGGTCTTCGACCTGGACCCCGGCGCGCCCGCCAACATCACGGACTGCTGCCGGGTGGCCGAGGCGCTGCGCCCCCTGCTGGCGGCGGACGGCCTGACGCTGCTGGCCAAGACCTCCGGCGGCAAGGGCCTGCAGCTGTACGCGGCGATCTCCGGGGTGACCTCCGACCAGGCCAGCAACCAGGCCAGGGCCTACGCCGAACGACTCGAGCGCGAGCAGCCCCGGCTCGCGGTGTCCCGGATGACCAGGTCGCTGCGCACCGGCAAGGTGCTGATCGACTGGAGCCAGAACAACGGCTCCAAGACCACCGTCGCCCCCTACTCGCTGCGCGCCCGCCAGTTCCCCACCGTCTCCACCCCCGTCACCTGGGACGAGGTGGAAGCCTGCCGCCAGCCCCAGGACCTCTTCTTCACCGCCCCAGACACCCTGACCCGGGTAACCGATCACGGCGACCTCTTCGCCCCCCTCCTGTCCCCGTAACGCCGCCCGGCCTGCGCCGTTAACGGCGCTCGCGCAGCACCGGCGTCATCGTGAGTTCCGCCACCCCGTTACAGTCAGGTGCCGTTGCGGCTGGCCGCCTGTTGGGCTACTGGACGAACAGGTGAATGTCGGCGCTGGTCATGGCCTCGGTAAAAGTCAGGTACTCGGCGATGGTGACGTCGCGGAACGCGATGTCGGCCTGCTTCATGCGGAAGTGCTGCATCGAGGGCCCGCAGAGGTAGAGGCGGGCGCCCAGGGCCTGGAGCTGCCGGATCTTCTCCGCTGCCGGGACGTGCCCGGTCTTCGCGAGTCCGGCCCGGGCGAACCGGCTGAACGGCCGGCGCCATCCGTGCAGTTTCTCGGTGAAGCCCGTGGCCAGCACCCGGACTGCCGGGCCCTGGAAGTACAAGGACACATCGACGCCCTCCAGGGCGGCGGCGAGCGCGAAGCCCAGGGGGGAGAGTAGTTCTTCCAGCCCGGGATCGGAGACGACGGCGGCGAGGCTCTTGCCGGGCCGCTGGGGCGCGCCCTTGATGATCACATACCGGCAGTGGGTGCCGGCGCTGGCGGTGCTGGCGAGCTGATGCCCGGTGGCGTGGCACCAAGCCCGGATGTCGTTGCCGATAGCGTCGCCGGTGCCGGTGAGCAACTCCAGCGTGTCGCCCTCGGCCAGGGTCCTCAGCCGTTGCGCGGCCTCGTAGGCGATGTAGGTCGTGATCGTCTTGCCACGCATGTCGAGAGAAGCGGAGGTCGAGGTCGTGCTGGTCATGATCGGCTCCTTCCGTTCCGCCGACCGGACGGCCATCATCATGCCTGGATGGCGCCGGCGTCGGCAGAGCCGAACGTCCTTTGATGACCCTGGAGTAGTGCCCGGCCTATTTCCCCGCCTATCTCTTTACACACACAAACCACATTTCAACCAGGCGAACCAATTTCGATTACGGCGTGGTTTTCCCGGGAAATGTCGTAGCCGGAGAGTAGAATCGAATTCAGATCCTAGAAGCCTGCCCTCCGGGGACGACGAGTAGCGCCAGCAGCGGCGGTCAGTCCGGCGGAGGGAGGTGACCTGGGTGGGTACGGCCCCGGCAAATGCCCGTGCGGCGCTGGACATGGTCCGTGCCGGGCTGGCCTACCTGGCCGCCGCCGACGCCGCCCAGCTCCCGGCCGCGGCCCAGGCCGAGTGCCTGCGCGAACTGGAGCAGCACGACGCGATGGCGACGGCGGCGCGGGCCGGGTTCCTGGCCGCGTTCACCGCCGGGCAGGGCTATGCGGATGACGCGGATTACAGCGCGGTGTCCTGGCTGATCCACCGCACCGGTATTACCCGGGGCGCCGCCGTCGGGCACACCGCGTGGGCCAAGCGGACCGGCACTCACCCGAAGGTGCTGGCGGCGCTGGCCGCCGGGCAGGTCCCCGAGTCAGCGGGCCGGCTGATCTGCCTGTGGACCGCCAAGCTGCCGGAGCAGTACCGCGACGACGCCGACGAGGTGCTCCTCGCGGCTGCGGCCGCTGGGCTGGGGCTGGAGGAGTTGGCGTCACTGTTCGCGGAGATGTACGAGCGGTCCCGGTCCGAGCGGCCCGATGAGGACCCGGACCGGGACTTCGACGACCGCGGGCTGAAGCTGGCGGCTACGTTCGGCGGCGCCGGCGTGGTGCACGGAGACCTGACCCCGGAGTGTGCCGAGCTGGTCGGGCGGGTGCTGGATGCGCTGGGCGCCCCGGCCGGCAAGGAAGACGTCCGGTCGCGGGACCAGCGGTACCACGACGCGCTGGCTGAGGCGATGCGGCGCCTACTGGCGGCCGGGCTGCTGCCGGAGCGGGCCGGAGCACCGGTCAAGGCGTGGGCGCATATCTCGCTAGCCGACCTGCTGCTGCTCGACGGCGACTCGGCCCTGCAGGACCAGTGGACCGCGCGGGTCCGGGAGCGGTGGGCCGCGCACCGCGCGAGGGCGTCCGAGACCGGCGCGAGCGATGGGGCCTGGCTGGACGGCGACGCCGCCGCGGCGATCGCGTGCGACGCGGCGATGGCCCCCGTCGTCACCGGCGACGTCAACATCGAAGCCCTGGACGACCTGGTCCGGCTCTGCGTCGAGCTCGACAGGCTCCGCCAGGGCGGCGGCCCCCGGCCCGGCACCACCGCGGCCCGGGCCGCCGTCGAGCAGGCCGTGATCGGCAAGGCCGTCGACCTGCTGTGCGGTCCGGGCGGGCTCGCGTCGTTCCTGCGCCGCCGGCAGCTCGGCGCCCGGCTGGGCGGTCCGAGCCTGCCGCTGGACATCGGGTACGCCGAGACCGTCCCGGCCGGGATCCGCAACGCGGTGCTGCTGCGGGACCGGCACTGCCAGTGGGCCGGCGGCTGCACCCAGCCGGCCGGCGCCTGCGAGGTCCACCACACCACGCACAAGGCCCACGGCGGGAAAACGTCCGTGAAGGACTGCGTCCTGCTGTGTCCGTTCCACCATCAGATCGTCATCCACCGGTGGGGCTGGACGCTGGTCGTCAACCCGGACGGGACCACCACCGCCTGGAACAAGGACAAGACCAAAGTGCTGCACAGCCACGGGCCACCCGCCCGGGCCGGGTAACAGCCCCGGCCCGCTCTGGGCCATCGGCTGCACCACCATCCGCCGGTTCCGGCAGCCCGCCCGGTAAGCCGCTTTTCGCCATCCCTTCCCCGATCTGAGACGGCGGGACTACTCTGTGCGGCGGGTACGCAGCGGTGGGGGTGGGAGACGGTTGGCTGGTTCCGGCGACAAGCCACGGTGGCGGGTGTTCGTCTCGCACACCTCGGAGCTCCGCGACTTCCCGAAGGGGACCTCGTACGTGGCCGCGGCGGAGCGGGCCATCATCGCGGCGGGGCACGTACCCGTGGACATGACCGACTTCCCCGCCGCCGACCGGGCTCCCGCGGACCTGTGTGAAGACCGGGTGCGCAGCTGCGACGTCTACCTCGGCATCCTCGGCACCCGGTACGGTTCCCCGGTTCTGGACAAGCCGGACGTGTCGTACACAGAGCTAGAGTTCGGCACCGCCACCGACGCGGGCCTGGACCGGCTGATCTTCCTCCTCGACACGGACGCCGACGACGTGGGCATCCCGCTGTCGAGGCTAATCGACCGCGAGTACGGCCAGCGGCAGCACGACTTCCGCCGCCGGGTCCAGGACAGCAAGCTGACTACCCGGTCGTTCGCCAGCCCTGACAAGCTCCAGCTCCTGGTCGAACGCTCGCTGCGGGACCTCGCCGATACCCGGCGCCGGATCGGCAGTGGCATCCAGCGCGAGCGGTCCCGGCCGAACCCCGGCCGGTGCGGGCGTCCAAGTTCGTCAACCCGCCGCCCGCCGTGGCGCCGATCTGGTTCCAGGGTCGTCAAGCCGAGACACTTCGGCTGGCCGGGTACCTGAGCGACCCCGGGATCCGGCTGGTCACGGTCACCGGGCCCGGCGGGATCGGCAAGACCGCGACGGTCTGCCGGCTGCTCAAGGGCCTGGAGGCCGGCCGGATCCCCGGCACGGACGACGTGGCCACGGTCACGGTGGGCGGGATCGTCTACCTGAGCCGCAACGGCGTGCACAAGGTGGAGTACCCGACCCTGGTCGCGGATCTGCTCCGGCTGCTGCCGGCCGAGCAGGCCAGTCGGCTGGATCGCCTCTACCAGAACCCGCAGCACAGCCCGGCGGCGATGATGCTGGCCCTGCTGGAGGCCTTCCCGGCCGGGGAGCCGGTGGTCGTGCTGCTGGACAACCTCGAGTCGGTCATGGATACCGAGCGGGAAACCCCGGCCGAGCCGGCGCTGCGCGAGGCGCTGAGCGCGGTGCTGACCGGGCCGGCCCACGCGATCACGATGATCGCCACCACCCGGGTCACGCCGACGGCGCTGCTCGGGGTCGAGCCGGCCCGGCAACGCCAGTTGCGGCTGACCGAAGGCCTGGATCCCCCGGACGCACGGATCGTACTCAGGGAACTCGACGACGACGGGCGCCTCGGGCTGCGCAACGCCCCCGACGACTTCCTCGAGGGATTGTGCCGGCACACCCGGGGCAACCCGCGGGCGCTGGAGGCGGTCAAGGCCATCCTGGAAGGCGACGAGACCCTGACCCCCGCGACCTGCTGGACCGTGCCCGCCAGCTGCCCGGGGACCAGGTCGTCCAGGTCTTGGTCGGCGAGGCCTACGAGCTGCTTGACAGCCCGGCACAGCGGGTCATGCAGGGCCTGTCGGTTTTCCCCGCGCCGGTCTCGGCAGTCGGGGTCGACTTCCTGCTCCGTCCGGTCGACCCGACCACCGACGCCGCCCCCATCCTGACCCGGCTGGTCCGTCGCCAGATGGTTCCCTCACCTCGTTCACGCTGGCCGGCCTCCAGGCTCGCGCCGCCGACTACTATGCCCAGATCAGAACACCGCGACAGTCCTGGCGCACCCTGGAAGACGTCCGGCCTCAGCTGGCCGAGTTCGGACTGCGCTGCGACACGGGGGACTACGACACCGCCGCCACCGTGCTGCAAGGTATCGACCACGACTATCTGCAAACGTGGGGTCACTACCGCACCCTGGTCGATATGCACGGACGCATCAGCGAGCGAATCGCAGATCCCTCCAGGCCGCGGCCCTGCTCGGGCAGGCGATGAGTATCGCCGACACCACCGGCGACATCCAGCCCGCGGTCGAAGCCCGATCAGGGCTGGCGCTGGTCCACCTTCACCTCGGTGATGCGGCGGCGGCGCTCGCCATGACGCTCGTGGGGAGGGAGCTACGGTTCCCGCCTGAGGAACCGGTCATTCGCCTGCTCGAAGGGTTGGCCCTGCTCGAGTTGAATCGCCCCGACGACAGCGTCCAGGCGTTCAGCGAGGCGCTTGTGGCCGCCGACGCGCTGCTAGCCCTCGCGGCCCGGAATGTTGCCGCACTGGAGGTAAGGGCACTAGCACTGAGCGGCCTGGCCGCTGACCCGGCCGGCTCGATCTCGGGTGGTCCGCTCCCGCCTGGCCTGGATGTCAGGACGCCGGATGCTGCTCGCCGGCTACCCGCCGCTCGACGTCTCCAGCGGCTGGACCAATGCATCAGCCGGGGTCAGGGTCACGATCGCGGCAGGACAGTCGTTCTGCGGCGCGAACGCGACGGTGACAGCGGAGCCGGGCTTTCCCGCCAAGGCCACACCGTCCAGCGCGCGAAGCGTGCAGCCCGCGCCGATGAGCCGCGCGGGGCTGACCTGTGGTGCGAGGTTGACCACCACGGGTACGGGCTTGACCGATGTCGGGTTGTCGCTCGCCGACGCTGCCGTCAGCGGCTTCCAGCCCACGCCCCCGAGGAGGACGATCGCCGCGGCCACCGGCGTTACGTAGCGCAGCTTGCGGAACCGGTGGTAAGCAAGCCAGCGGCTGGCCGTGGCGACCATCGAAGCCAGGTCCGCACGGGCGTCCGGGTCGCCCTCCCTGGCAGCGGCCCACAGGTCGTTCGGCGACCGCCTGAAGCCGGCCTCGTCGTTGTACAGTGCCCGCAGTACATGCTTGTCCTCGCTTGCGACATCCAGCCAGGCGACGGCCTTGCCCCCAGTTCGCCGTTGAAGTCGGCGCTGCATCCTGTCTTCTCGCCGACGCAATGTTGCAACTGTGCAGCCCGGAATTATCACCAGTGATGCAATTGTGATCACTGTGACGACGGCTGCTACGGCCGTCCCGACTAGGAACAAGGCTTCTCCGGGATGCGCGGCATGTCGCCAGTCGATGCCAGTGATAGAGGTTCCGGCCACGATTACCGAGCCCAGCGCCGCGAAGGCGCCGACATACCAGACAGCCGCGCGTTGAATTACTTGATCGTCGGAACCCACGGGCCGATGCTAGCCCACCGCCTCCACCATATGGCGAGTTACATGCAAGTCTTGCAATATAGTTGCAACATTGCTATGCTCGGCCTCAACGGCGTCAGGAGGCCAGATCCATGTCAACACCTGCAATGCCGCCCGGGGAGCAGCTGGAGACGGAAGAGCCCAGCGTGGGCCTGTTGTCCTTCAAGGAACTGCGTGAATGCCTCGAGGTGGTAATGCCGATCGCGCTTGTCCGGGCATCCAGCGAAGCCGCTGAACGCGTGGTCGCGGTTTCCGAGATCGACGAGCCGGAACGCGAGGGCATGGTAACCAAAGACTTCGCTATTAGCTTCACGACCCAGCTCGCGGCGGCTCTCGGCGCGATCGCCCCCGCGACCACCGCTGCGGCCGTGACCGACGAGCTCGGCAGGCGTTCGTGGCTGGCGGCCTTCCCGCGGTGGCTCCGCCCGAAAATCGATCCAGACCGTAAGCCGAAGCTTACGACCATGACATCGTTCTCCCAGGACCGGAGCCGCCTGGTCAGGGAGGCCATCGAAGAGTCGACGCCGGTGCTCATCTCACGTCACGGCCGGGTTCTGGCGGCCTTGGTCCCGCTCCAGCCAGGCTCATTTGAACGGGCGGTATACAAGAGCGCAGGCCGTGCCAGGTCGGATGCCGCTGCGGAACAGTCAGCTCCGCAGCTGGACGAGAAGGTCGCGGAGCGGATCCTCGCCTCGGATGACCCAGCGGGCGAGGTCGCCGCCCTCGGGATCGATACATCCGATTGGGCCAGCCTCAATCCATAACGCTGAATGACCTTAGGTCGATCACGAGAGCCCCGGCGGCCAGGCGGAGGAAGGATATGTAGTGGCACTACGCGATGATGGTCGTGAGTGCGAGCGAGGCACGCAGACGGTGAGCCATGCCGCCACGTCCCCGGTCTTACCCCGGCTTGCCTGAGATGACAGGCTCCCGGTGTCCGGTTGATCTCGGCGAGAGGACCGACCCTCGGTCGCCGCGATTCAGGATCGGCCTGATACGCGATAGCGCCGTGCGGACCTCGATAGAGGGCTACCTGACGTTCCAGGGCGTAGAACTCGGCAGAAGTACTCCGGTCGGCTGGTTCGCCTGGCTGGACGATGGCCAGACCAGGTTTCAGGCCCGATGCGCCGATCCCCCTGGAGCCGGTTCGATAGATAACGGATACCAGCCGCTCAACTACTTTGTCGTAGCCAGGATTTCTAAGTCGAAGCTGGGCATACAGCGTGCACTGGGGGAAGATTTCTTCCACGAGAAGGTTTTGCTGCCCCCGGCTAAGTCGAGCAACTAATTAGGCGTCGGCCCGCGCATTCCGATACGGCGCGAACTCGTGCCCGTCGGCAGCGATATCAATCCGCGCAATGAACCGGGCGATAGTAATTCTCCTGGCGAGGGTACCCAGCTAGCTGGGTACCGGCCGCAGCGTGGGCGCATGGCGGAGCCTCGCGGAACGCAGCCTGGTCAGTCCCGGCCCGATAGCTTTCCTCGGCCAGCCAGATCTTATGGATGAGCTGATACGCCTCCCTCCCCAGCCGGTACGCCGGGCCGGTGATCTCTATGTGCCTGCCATCCACGTGACCGTCGATGGTCACGGTCCACTCCCTATTCCGCAGGTTCTCGAGCCTGTCGTTGCCCGACTCAGACAGTTCGAAGCACCCGTGCAGGCTCGACGGCGCACCGGGCCGGTCTATAACGTGCCACGCGTGCTCTCCGCGCCACCAGTGCAGCAGGCCGATCTCGATCTGCGCCGAGGACATCCGGTGGACGAGCATCGCCAGCGAGACGTCGGCCAGGCGAGCGACGTAGTCCAGGCCCGCGAGCGTGTAGCGGACCTTTCGCAGCGCGCGCACCAGGCTGTCGGGCATCAGTATCGTCGCCCCAATGCGATCCGCTAGTTCTTCCTCGTTGTCCGGCAATTCCGGTCCCGATACTCGCAGAACGGGCCGGGCCGCCTCGGTGCGGAGCATGATATGAGCGATCTCGTGGGCGAGAATGAACCGCATCCTGGTGCTGGTTTCCGCGCGGTTCAGGAAGATGACCGGCTGTTTGTGCCTGAAATCGGTACAGCCGTCCCTGATATCGGCCCCGCGTACCGGGGCAGCACCTATATGACGGGCAACCTGAAACAGGTCAACCGGCGGCTCGGGCAGCCTGCCGAGCACGGCCTGTATGATCCGTGACTCGATCCGGCCTCCCCGGAACTCCATAATATGTTCCCGTCTGGCCAGAATAGCCAGTCATGAAGAAGCTTCCAGTCGCGGCCTGAGCCATTGTTGCTGTAGTGGACGAAGTCGGGATCCAGTGTGGGGTTGAGGTGCTCGTTGATGAGCTTGAGTATCACGTCAGCGCTCCACTGTTGTACCGCGGCGACCGAGCGTAGGTTCCAGTAACTCGACGCCCGCAGCTCGCGACGGGCATTCCTCGGTATCGGCCGGCGGATCTGGCTGACATCGGCTAGCGATGCTTCCAGGAATCGCACCAGTCCCTGGGCCTCCTGGTCGGCATTATGCGGGGCAAGGTACTCGTCGATGCTCATGAGCACTTCGGTGGCGCTCCAGCCTTCGATCTCGGCCACGGAGAGCAGGTGCCAGTAGGTTAGCGCCCAGAGCCTGCGGTCGGCGTCGGCCCGGCCGTCCCCGAAGGACAGTAGCAGCCTGTCCTCCTCCTGTTCGGCGTCGTATACGGGCTTCGCATGACGTCCGGGACCGGTGGCGCCTGGCAAGACGAACGATTCGCCGAATATGTACGCCAGCACGTCCTGATCCATCATCACGAGGGCGATAGAGATCTCGTCAATAGGGATCATGGCGCGATCAATATAGTATTCGTGAAAACGGGCGAATGCGACGGCGCAGGCGATGGCAAAGTCTGTGCATATTATTTCGGCTAGGGGCGTGATCAGCTTGGTGGTGGCTGGCGAACTCCGGACCTCTGGCCCTCCGCGATGTGCAATCAGAGCGATCTGGGCTAGCACCCGCGTAAAGGCTTCCGCGTCGGTACAGACGTCGATCGCGGTAACATTCCGGATGGTCTCGGCGAGGGCCTCGGTGGCCCTTGTGCTGACTTGTATTTCCACACTGGGATAGCCTTGGCAGAAGAGAGCGATGTCTATTTCTCTTCGATGCGAACGACGCCTGCGGACCGCGCCTTTATTCTTTATGCTACGCAGCAAAATTTCCGTCAGGTGGATGGCGTCAAGCGGTCGACGCGCGTTCATGTGGAACACCGCCTTTGAATCCGCCTGGAGGATCGTGATCCGAATGAAGAATCGAACCTATCACGATTCCGGATGCAGCGGATTTATGTCTATTCGTTTATCGGCCGCCAGGTGTCCTGGTCTGGCGAAACCGACTTACGAGGATCGAAGCAGCTACAGCTTGCAAGTAAAAGATTACGGAATGCTTTGAGTCGGCAATTAGTACATACCTGGTGCTGGTACAACCGAGGTAAACCTACCATGGGGTCAGCTAGCTGGCATGACCTTAATAACATCGTAAGGTGATTGCATCGACCGTTCCGTTCTCAGCTTCGAAGTCTATGCCGAAACGGGTCAAATAGTGCGCTTGTGGCTTTTTCCGGCAGGTACATCCGCCCGGCGCGGGGTAGCCTGATATGGCCCGTCACGCAGGACCCGGACGGGACGGGTGCCCATGGGTCCGTTGGGTTGGCAAGGAGCAG
>Ga0335085_10017472_pt1 | contig 10332 bp, 12 predicted proteins | sample Lox_Sample_45_FD_206712 | JGI IMG/M metagenome (GOLD analysis project Ga0335085, IMG submission 206712) | Soil microbial communities from Loxahatchee National Wildlife Refuge, Florida, United States - Lox_Sample_4.5 | ecosystem: Environmental > Terrestrial > Soil > Wetlands | place: USA...
GGCATTGTTCGCGGGAAAGACGCAAACCTCCGAACGCACCGCGCCACTCAACATCGGGCCGGAGCCACGATTCAATCCCAAGCACATCAAGCAGTTTGTTGACGAGCAGTTCTCGAGCTCCTACTGGCAGGAGGCGACACTCGCCTGCCTCGGTTGTGGCGCCTGCGCTTACACTTGCCCAACGTGCCATTGCTTTGACATCGTCGATGAGGGTAATACCTCCCGTGGCGAACGCGTTCGCAATTGGGACTCCTGCCAGTTTGCGCAATTCACTTTGCATGCTTCCGGACACAATCCGCGGCCCGATCAGGGTTCGCGCCAGCGCCAGCGCGTGTTGCACAAGTTTTCCATTTACCCGGAAAAGTTCGGCGAGATTCTCTGCACCGGCTGCGGGAACTGCACTCGAAATTGTCCTGAGGGCCAGGGAATGCTGGCGTTACTGACGGGGATTGAACATGCCTGATCTCTATACTCCTGAGTTGATGGAAGTGGTGGGCGTTAGGCGGCATACGCCGGACGTAAAATCCGTTCGCATCCGGTTTCAGAGCCCGGAACGGGCCAGCCAGTTTGACTTCCGCGTGGGGCAGTTTGGAATCTTTTCGGCCTTTGGCTTCGGGGAATCAACTTTCAATATATGTTCCAGCTCCAACTGGAAGGATTCGCTGGAATTTTGTTTCCGCAAGGTCGGTCGTGTGACGGAGGCGCTGTGGCGAGTGGAGGAAGGCGACACGCTCGGCTTCCGCGGGCCATACGGCAACGGCTACCCCATGGAGAAATGGGGAGGAAAAAACCTGATTTTCCTGGGTGGCGGAATCGCCATGCCCCCAATCCGCTGTGCCGTATGGTATGCGCTGGAAAACCGGGCAAAGTATGGAGATATCACGATTGTGTACGGCGCGCGCACCGTTGCGGACCTGGTCTACGTGAACGAATTGGAGGAGTGGGCCCAACGCGAGCGTGTCCGCGTGATCCAGTGCGTAGACCCCGGCGGCCAAACCCCGGAATGGAGGGGTGAAGTGGGGTTTGTCCCCACGGTTTTTGAACGCGCCAGGGTGGCCCCGGAAAATTCCGTCGTGCTTGTCATCGGGCCGCCCATCATGATCAAGAACACCCTGCCGATTCTGGAAAAGCTCGGCATCGGTGCAGATTCTGTTTATACCAGCCTCGAAAACCGGATGAAGTGCGGCGTGGGCAAATGCGGACGCTGCAACGCCGGCCCCATCTACGTCTGCAAGGAAGGCCCCGTCTTCACCATGGAGCAATTGCAGAAATTGCCTCAGGATTATTAGCCCGCCTTCGATCCTGCGTGAATGAGAAACCGGCCGACGGATTTGGAATGAAACCACTTGCGGTTGGCGTATGAAGAAACTGAGATCGGTTCGCCGCAGCCCGGCAGCCCTAGTGGAAATGCGCATGGGGCGTACGGAGGCGGCGCGCGGGTTATTGACCGCCGCCCTCGACTATATTGCGAAAGAAGCCCCCGGAAAATATCCCGAGGAATGTGTCCTCCTGCTGCACAATCGCGCACGACTCCAGACTGCTCACGGACAGTCCGACGGAGCCATTGCCGATCTCACGGAATTGCTTCGCCAACAGCCTGGCGACTCAGAAGCCCACCTCGACCGCGGTGTGCTGTTTCAGCGCGCGGGGAAGTACGACGAGGCGCTCGATGACTACAATGCTGCGATCCAATGGAGCCCGCCTTATCCCGAGCCGTTTTTCAATCGAGCCCAAACGCTTACAGCGCTGGGCCGGGTGAACGAGGCGCTCACCGATTACGACTACGTGTTGACACTCGACCCCGGCCATGTTGAGGCGCTCAACGATCGTGCCTGTCTCCACTACCATCAGGGGATGTTCGGCGCGGCGCGCAACGATATCGATAGAGGAACGTCTGCGCCGGTGCCGTCGTCAAGTGACTCGAATCAGGAAATTCTGACGTGTGGCCCGGCAAAAATTCCTTACCCCCTCATGATTGGTTCGTCTTCCGTATTTCGGCCAGGGCCATTGATAAATAAGGGTTTGAGAAGGCTTTTCGATGCGGGTGGTTTTGGCATTGTGCATGCACCAACCAGAGCTTGCGAAGGAATGTTGGGTAGGTCATTTGCCCAAGAATTTATCTAGGTCCGCGCCCGGAGATACCCTGGGCATGCGTTGCCCGGCTCCGAGGTGCAGGGCTCGGATAGACACAAGCTCTACCACGCGCTCCAGTGCGACCCGCGAGTTGCGCTGGATTCCCATACCCCTGCGGCTGTCCGGCCTGGCTGGGCAGCCGCAGCCCGCCTCACCGAATTTGAGCAGTGGTGTCATTTGCCGTGGCACGGCCATCTGAAGCTCTGAAAAAATCGAATTGGCCATTTGTAGCGGCGGTCTACGACCGCCGAAGTTGTTGATTTCAAAATCCGGCGGTCGGTAGTGGTGTCATTTGAATTTTACAAATGGAGGTAATTTTTGGTGAGGATTGCGAGTAAGTACGTCCTTCACCACGCGGATGACGTGCTTCCTACGGCAACGACTAATACACGGGAAGCAAGCGACGCAAGGCAGCAGACCCCTGTCCGCGATTCAGCTTTTCTTGGGATATCGACTGTGATGTTCTTTCCTGCCATCCATAAGTGGGTGGGAAAACAAAAACGGCCAGCGGTCAAAAGGCTGGCTGACTGTTAAATTCGAGGGTGTATCTGAACAATGCGCCCCGCCGCCCTCCAGCATGCTCTGAAGTTCCGCCACGGGAATCGGGTGCGGTAGACCTTCACCGTCGGGTTCACCCATCCGCCTCATAGCCTGTTTATATCACCGTCGCTCGCCACGATTCAAGAGCAAATAACCCGAAGAGCAAATGACACCACTACCCGTTTGGCCGCATGAGTTGACGAGCTTTTTCGCACTGTGCTATAAACCTAAAGGTTGCACCCGCCGATATCAAAGGGTGGACGCATACTCCTCGGTAGCTCAACGGTAGAGCATTCGGCTGTTAACCGAAGGGTTCCAGGTTCGAATCCTGGCCGAGGAGCCAATCCTTTTCAAAGACTTAGAAGCGCCCCGACACCTCTTCTGACCCTGATTTTTGGTGCCCTGTAGGGACTTTTGCAGGGACTCTCCTTCTACCGGCAGAGCAGTCGTAAGCACCCGCGAGGAGTTCTGCGTCGCCTCTCCGTTTTCTGATTTACGGCTCTTTGATTCCTGTCCCTTTCGCCAAACGGCTTCTAAAGCATCGCGCTTCGCCTCCATTTGAATATGGCTGTAATGCCTCAGCATCTGCCGTGAGACATGTCCGGCGATATCCATGATCGTTTCTTCGCCGGCTCCGCTTTCGGCCAATTCGGTTATGAGCGTATGCCTGGTATCGTGCAATCGCCCCTTCACGGCGGCGCGCTCACGAACGTTTATCCAGGCTGTCTTCAGGGTTGTGATGGGGCGCGTTGGATCAAGTTGGTGCAACTTTCCGAAGGGGAAGAGATGCCACTGAGGTTCGATTTTTCCGAACATCAGCGTGAACCATTGACTGTGTTCTTGTAGAGCTTTGTAAAGCGGCGGATTGAAAGGAATCGTTCTCCCCTCCCCGGCATCTGTCTTGGAGCGACCGACGACCAGATATCACTTTTCGAGATCAACCTGCTCCCACCTAAGCCTGCGAATTTCGCTGCTTCTCATCCCGGTGTTCGTCGCAAGCATCAGCGCAGGATAGATGGTTGGAGATTTGGCTCCGCGCGCTGCCTCGATCAGTTGCTCTTTCTCCTCGGGGCTGAAAACCTTTGCGGCATGTTTCGGAACTTTCAGCTTCAGCAGCTTGGCCTTCTTCAGCCTTGCCCGGATCAACTCTCCGCGTTCGCCCATGATTCTCAGCAGGACGCCGACTTCTTCATTGATTGTCTTAGGCGCGGCACCTTCCTTGAGGCGCTCGTCCTGATAATTTCGAATGGTGGTCTCGTTGATATCGATAATCATCCTGTCGCCGAGTTGCCGATTCAAGTGTTTCACAGCACATTCAGCAAATGTGACGGACCGGTGACGAAGAGCATAGCTTTCGAGATAGTCCCTCGAGACTTCGCGTAGGGGGCGAATCAGCTGCTGCCGAATGTCCTCAATGCTGTTAATGCCTTGTTCCAACTCGCGCCGCCGATTCTGCTCGGCCTGCTTGGCGAGAGTCTTGGAAGTTGATTTGCTGGATTCTTGAATCCGCCTTCCTGCGAACCAGAACTCATACCGCCAAATGTTTCCTCTCTTAAATACCGACATCGCTTTACCCCCTCTACAGCACACTGCGGAAGTATACCGCGAGCGTCTGAAACGCCCGGTCCATTTCTATATCAAGGCCACACTCCTTTGCCAGGACCTCGAAGCGCGTCCTCCATGAAGGAAGGGGAGTTGGAAGCTCTGGTGGAATTGGATGGGTGTGTCGCCGTTCGAACGTCTTCCGAAGGTTTCGGCGGACTCTATCCGCTTCCATGTTCGCCTGTAGGAGCAGTAGCAAATCGACAAGATCCTTGACCCGAGAATTTTCCCGATCCTTGCGGGGCAAGGTGTAGGCGTGAGTCTTTTCGGCGAACTGCTGTTCGCGTGAGATCATTCGGAACTCCGGTCTTGGGAGCCCAGCGAAATCAAACCAACCTTCGCTCTCGATACGGTCCACCGGATTGAGGGCGTCGTCACCGATTCCAACGTCCACATGAAATCTCGCGAATGTCCGACCACCCATGGTTGCGACCACGGGATCACGATTGCCGCCCTCAGGTGGAGCATTCAATTCGAGCATCGGCTCGCCCACGAGGAAAATGAACCTGTCCTGGAGATCAACCGAAGATGCCCGTTGGAGAAGAATGCGAAGCCGCTCCGCTTCCCCGGCCACACCGCTTGCTTCACCACTTGCCGTAATGGTCAGATCGATGTCTTTGGTCGCCCTGGCGTGGCGCGTCCGTAGTTCCATGGCGTAGCCGCCTTTTAGAAACCACGGATATCGCTCCGGTGGCTCTGCTGTGAACAATCGTGCCAGGAATCGATCAAATGCCACCCGTCGCCTGAGGCGCTGAATATCCATTCCCTGGCTTCGTGCCATGTCTTGTAGCCTTGTCTCAAGCGCAGTACGCAGCGCCTGTGCCGTCTTGTATTGTCTAGGTTCTGCCATGTGGGATTTCTGGCGTAAGCGCCCGCAGTTCGCGACGCATTTCCGCTGGTATGGTGTCTCGTTCAAGGTCATTGGTGGTCATAAGCCCGCGCGCGAGCGCTTCGTGAATCCCCTGCTGGAGGAGGGCCTTGTCTGTCTTGCCTTCGGCCACCAGATCAGTAATCGTGCGGAGTGGCGTCGTGCAACGCACCGCAAATATTTCTTGAACGTCCTTGCTGGGGATGTTTGATCGATGCAGCACTAGGACGGTTGGAATCTCCGCACTCTTTCGGAATGTCGTCGGCACCGTCATGTGGAGCTTTGATGGGTTCGCGTCGGACAGTTCGTAGATGCTCAGCGCAGTGTCATGGCTGTACACACCTTGGGGAACGTCGTCCCGGCCTCGGGACCACAGATACCAGAGCATCAGATCAGGTCGTTCCACGGTGGGGAATGCAGCAAGACGGTAGATGCCACGATATTCCCGAATCCAGTTGCCCGCTTGAACGTGGTACGCGTGGGTTTTCGCAGCGAAGCCTGCGGCTATAGCTTGTTTCGTCGTGAAGTAGCCAGACTGGTATTCAGCGATCGCAAATAGGTTTCGCTTGGCCGGATTATGCAGCATACCTGGAGTATGATACCCCAAATAATTTAGGGATTCATGGGAAATCGTCACGTGCGGACCTCACTAGATTCACACCCTTGCCGTCTTGTGGTACCGTTCTGCCTCGATCTCACTCGCAGAATTTTGCCTCACTGCGGCTCCCCCTGTCGGCAGAGCGGCTAACCACTCTTCCACGTCTTCAGGTCGATAGCGAACTAGCGAACTCACTTTGATGAAGCGGGGCCCGCGACGTTCCAGCCGCCAGCGCCGTAGCGAGGCAAGGCTGACGTGCAGCCGCTGCGCCACATCATATTCTGTCAGGAGATTCAACATTGAGTCCTCCGTGGTCGGCCCTACCATACAGCCGACTGAAGATGTCAGTGCGGATTAGACCCACCATGAGGTGAGCCCTTCTCCAATGTGAACGGGGAAGCCTAATTCCAATTTCCGACTTGCCCGTTTTTCATCACAAGCCCAGACATAATTATGCATGTGTCGATACGAATGTCAATATAGTCTTGCAAATTCGAAATTCGTATGCGAAAATCACCCTATCTCAAGTGTGGAGGGTCGCTCGAAATGTTCAAAGACCGGAAGGGTCAACAGCAGACTCTATCGATTCGCGTATCGGAGAGCGTGCGGGAGTTCCTGGACCGGGCTCGCAAACAATTCTCGGAGCGCGGGGAATCCTTGTCGATCTCCGACGTGGCGAAGTCGCTGCTGGAGAGCGCCATCGCCAATCAGATGGACGACCGTCTGGAGACCGCCGACCTGCAGGCCCACCCTACCGAGGCGTTACTGACGATTCGGCGCAAGTGGGAAAACAACCTGGAACTCACCCGTGCCGAGTGGCTTTTGCTCGCCTATTATGTTCAAACCGGCTGCGAGGAAATGTCAACCGACCCTGAACTACCAAGCCGGGAATCGTTCGCACAAGTGCTCGAAGCCTTCCTGGCATTGCAATCGCTTTGGCAACGGTCCGCCTCGGTCGAGGACGGCTATTATCTGGGAAACCTGTCGGGTCCCGTGGTTGGAATGTCCCACGGCAGTGAAAGAGAAGCCGAAATCATCCCGGCGGTCATCCGGCGGATGGTTCACGATCTGCGAGAATCCCCCGGCAGTGAAAGGCCGGCATTCGCCGCCCGGAATCTCTCCATGGCGCTGCGCGACGGGCGGCTGAAAGGTGCCGACAAATTGAATCGTGTCTTGGCGCCGTTCCTCCCACGGCTTTATTTGATTGCCGCGCGGGGACACTGGTTGTCGGAGCACCGGCCCATTCGCCGGGATCGAAAACCCTGGGAGACCCTGGAGGTCCCTCCTCCCGACGCAACCATGGTTCATGTGGGGCAGTTTGATCTGTGCAGCGTGGTGAGCCAGGAAGGGGAGTTGCACATGCTCCTGTCGCTCAAGTCGCACCGTGTCACTTACTCGCTTGGACCCTACCCGCAACTGCGCGAGTTCCAGGCGATGGTGGAAAAACTGGCGGAAAGTACAACCTGGAACGGCCGCCATTTCTTCGGCCACACCGATACGTTGCTTCCGCCACATAAGCAAAAAGAGGGTGGAGTGACGAAGTACTATTTCCGCGAGCATAGCAAGGGCGTGTTAGTTGAGCTCAGCCCGGCGGAGTTGGCTGAGGTCAAAGAGCTGTTCCGGCAAGGCATGAATCTGCCGGAATTGAAGCCCACGATGACGGAGTTGTCGCTGCAATATGGCGAGTTTTGAGCGCATATCAGGATAGCGGTGCTGCGCACCGGCTGTAGGTGTGACACGTCACCCCTTGCAAGGTGGCATATGCAATCATGCGTTTCCCTATGTGAACATCTTTGCCGTCAGCCGGTTGCGCGGACGACGATTCCATATGCGATCTTGGTTCCAAGCGCATATTTTGAGGCATTTTCTCACTCCTGATACCTCAATCCCGATACCTCAGCCTGAAGCAGGAGGTTCGCTTCATGTTGGACCGTAGACACTACCGCACGAAGAGCATTGGAGTACGGGTCGCCGAAACGGACTTTGTAAGGCTTCAGGCGATGGCGGATGTGGAAGGAAAGTCTCTCGGTGAATGGTCCCGTGATGTATTGCTCGCAAAGGTTCACACACACATGCCCACACACGCCGAGCAGACCATGGTGTCGGAAATCCTGTCCTTGCGAACCATACTGGTTAATGTGGTGTTTGCGTTGGCCAGTGGAAACGACATCACCGAAGCGGAGATGATGCGGTTGATTGAACGGGCCGATGGCGAGAAGTTCAAGAAGGCGATGCAGCGCTTGCAGCAGCCGAGTCATGGCGCACAAAGGGCGCCGGAAAACTAGCAAATGGGGAGGGCCGTAATTCGGTGCAGAGTTGCCAAGCGACAAACCGCTAACTGTGACGGCAACGAGGGTGATTGACTTCGTCAGCGCCGGAGGGTTTATCTGCTTCGAATACGAGCGATCCTCACCATTTGTCGACCGGCGCAGATTAAAGCTTTCACCACCGAACGTTGGAGGGGATAGGGCACCTTCGTGAGACACGCCATACCGATCTTTGCCCAAGGTTTTCATTCTCCGCGAAATCTTCCCGATGTTCCCAGTCTGAAAGGCCACAAGAGAGACCGGACCCGACGACGATGCTTCACGACAGGAGCGGTAGAGGCTTTGGTCAAGTGAGAAACCAGTTTATTTTGAGTCGTGGGAGGCCGGCATGCTGACGATTTCAAAACCCTTGAGCGCCAGCCAGGCGCAAGCCTACCACGCGAAGGAATTCACCAGTGCCGAGCAGGGTTACTACAGCCGGCAAGGCCAGATACGCGGCGAGTGGCATGGAAGGCTTGCCGCAAAATGGGGACTAAAGAAAGACGTCAGTGAGGAGCAATTCCAGCGTTTGGCCAATGGTCAGCACCCGCAATCAGGCGAGGAACTTGTCCGGCACCGAGAGTCGTTCGAGTATCAGAGCGAAAAGGGCGATACGGTGAAGACTATGGAGCACCGAGCTGGGTGGGACGCAACGTTTTCGGCCCCGAAGAGCGTTTCGCTTACTGCGCTGGTCGGAGAAGACGAACGGGTCCGTCAGGCGCACCGGGAAAGCGTCGGAGTTACTCTGGATGAATTGGAGAGATACGTCCAGGCTCGCATCGGAGGGAACAATCCCGCCGAGACCACGGGCAAGTGGCTTGCGGCCAGGTTTGAGCACGATAGCGCCCGGCCCGTGGAGGGTTACGCGGCCCCACAGCTTCATACGCATGTGGTTTTCTTCAACGTCACTGAATTGGCGAGCGGCAAGACACACGCCATCCAACCACAGGAGCTTTACAAGAGCCAGAAATTTGCGACGGCGATTTACCAGTCCGAGCTTAGCTATCGGCTTAGAGAGCTGGGATATGAGATCGAAACCGGGAAAAACGGAGCGCCGGAGATCAAGGGTTATACCCGGGAGTATCTGGAGGCATCGAGCCCGCGAAGCCAGCAGATTCGGGCGCATCTTAAGGAGCACGGTCTAAACGGAGCGGGGCCCGCTCAGATCGCTGCTCACCGCACGCGGGACGCGAAGAGCCCATTAAGTGCCGAAGAGGTGCTCGAACGACACCGCGAATTGGCCAAGGCCTTCGGCAACCAAGCACAACACATCGTAGAGCAGGCGCACGTCCGGCTTGCAGTGGAGCGTCAACGAACGCTGGAGAGCCGCATACGCGCGCAGGAAGCGGTGACGTTTGCCCGAGACCGCAACTTGGAACGTGAAGCCGTCGTCGATGAGCGTGCCTTGATTCGGGATGCTCTCCGCCGATCCATGAGTGCAGCCGCCTTCCGCGAAGTCAAAGAGAACATTGAGCAGCGTGTCCGGTCAGGAGAATTCATCGAAGTGGAGCGGGACCACACCGCAGGTGCAGGCCGAACCCTCACTACCCGCGACATGTTGGGGCATGAGTGTAACAACATCGCTCGGATGAAAGCCGGGCAGAGAAGGCACGAACCGCTGGTGTCAGTACAAGCGCGGCGGGAACTGGAAAGCACGTTCGCTCACCTTTCCGACAGCCAGTTGCGGGCCGTCCAAGACATCCTTTGCAACCGGGACCAAGTAGTGGCGTTAGAGGGCGTTGCAGGCGCGGGAAAGACGACTTCGCTCGGCGCAATCTGGGAAGCAGCCGAACGCGAAGGCTACCACGTAGAGGGATTAGCGCCCACTTCCCGTGCCGCCCACCAGCTTGAAGAAGCAGGCATTCCCTCTGTTACACTGCAACGGCATCTCGCCCAATCGGGCAAATACGACGACGGTCGATCACTCTATATCGTGGATGAGTCGAGCTTGGCGAGTACGCGCCAGATCAATGACTTCTTCCATCGGTTAGGAGAACAAGATCGCGTAATCTTCGTGGGTGACACGCGCCAGCACCAGGGAGTAGAAGCCGGACGACCGTTCCAGCAGCTTCAGGAAGCAGCAGCGTACCTCGACGAAATCATTCGCCAGAAAGACCCGGCATTGAAGCAAGCCGTCGAGCAACTTGCTCACGGTCATGTGCACGACGCGATTGACAATCTCCGGCGGCAGGGGCGCATACATGGAATTACCGATCGTGAAGATCGCCTGAGGGCAATTGCCAAGGCTTATGTCAAGCGACCGGACAACACCCTGATAGTATCCC
>Ga0335085_10017474_pt1 | contig 10332 bp, 11 predicted proteins | sample Lox_Sample_45_FD_206712 | JGI IMG/M metagenome (GOLD analysis project Ga0335085, IMG submission 206712) | Soil microbial communities from Loxahatchee National Wildlife Refuge, Florida, United States - Lox_Sample_4.5 | ecosystem: Environmental > Terrestrial > Soil > Wetlands | place: USA...
GTGCGCGACCTTGGCCTGACCGTCGACTTCGGCGACGGCGAGGAGATGCGGACGGAGATATCCGCCAAGTTCCGCCGCGACGGCGTGCGCGCCGAGCTTGGCGCGGCCGGCCTGGCGATGCGCGACTGGTGGACGGACGACAACGGGCAGTTCGGCTTGTCCCTGTCGGTCCCCGCGTAGGCCGACTCGGGTCAGATCCAGATGTTGTCGTGGCGCAGGTAGAACTCCAGCCGCTCCTCCTCGGTCATCGTGACCGTGCCCGCGGCGAGTTCGCCCAGTGTCTCGAAGTACTCCTCGCGCGGCGCGCCGGGTGCGAAGAGGATGAGCATGGACGCCCGCTCACCCGATTCGTTGCGGAAGCCGTGGATGCCGCCCTCGGGGACGTAGCAGTAGTCGCCCGCCGTGGCATCCACCCATTCCTTGCCGTTGTACAGCTGGACCGTGCCGGACAGGATGAAGAACGACTCCGACAGAGTGCGGTGGAAATGCGGACCAGGCCCGCTTGGGGTGGCGGCGAAATCCCAGCGGTAGAGGCCGAAGCGGCCGCCGGTCGATGCTCCGGTGGCGAGGTAATGGACGGCGTTCCCCGAGTGGTAGGGCAGTTCCGGCGGCTCGCTCGCGCGCCGGAACGTGGCGCTGACCTCGCCGCCGGCCCCGGTGTAGCGCGGTTCTGGGTAAGACATGCCCAGCCTCCTTCTCAGCGAATGGATACATTTCCTGGCGGCTTGGCGACGCTCAGCCCAGAGCCGCCTGAATGAAGGCCCGGGTGGCCTCCTCGATGCGATGGCGGGTCGCGCTTGGGGCGTCACGCAGCGGCCCCTGCCCGGTGAGCACCGCGAGACCGTGCACCGTGGACCAGATCGGGTACTCCATCCCGGCGCGGCGCTGCCGGGACAGCACGCCGGCTTCGGCCAGTTCGTCGAGCACAGCGCGGAGTTGATCCAGGGGCAGAGGGTCCTCCCCCGGCTCGCCGTCCGCGGCGTTGTAGTCGTGCTGCTGCGGCAGCGCGAACGCGGTCGCGAACAGGCCGGGTTCCTCACGGGCGAACTCAAGGTACGCCTGGCCGACCGCGCGCAGCCGGCGGCGGGCCGCGGCGGCGTCGCCGTGCTTGCCGCGCACCCGGCCAACGCCGGCGGCCATGCGAGCGGCGAGTTCGCGCATGGCCGCCGTGCAGACCGCGGCGAGCAGTTCGTCCCGGTCCGCGAAGTGCCGGTAGGCGGCGTTGGGCACCACGCCGACCATCCGCGCCGCCTCGCGGAGCACCACGGCGTCCGGGCCGCCGGCCCGCGCTAGCTCGAGTCCCGCGGCGACCAGGCCGTCGCGGACGGCGCCGCGCGGACGGCGTCTGGCAGCGGTCGCCGCGCCGGCTGGTCCCTCGGTCGTCATGGAGGACAAATTTAGTGGACACCATCCACTAAGACAAGTAACGTGGACAGCGTCCACATAAAAGTGGTCAGTGTCCACATGCTCGCGGCCATCATGACCGCGACCTGAGCTCGCGACAGGACGGAGCCCGCCATGACAAGGATCACCCCGCTGCTCGAGCGGAACGAAAGGTTCGCCGGCGACTACACCCCGGTCGCGCTCGGCCAGCCAGCCGCGCAGACCGTCATCGTCACCTGCCTCGACCACCGCGTCGACCCCGCGCTCTTCCTCGGGCTCCGGCTCGGGGACGCGCCCGTCATCCGCAACGCGGGCGGGCGGGTCACCGCGGCGGTCATCGACGACGTCGCCTACCTCGCCTTCCTTGCCGGGCAGCTGTTCGCCGGGCAGGGCGGTGACGGCACGTTGTTCGAGGTCGCGGTCATCCACCACACGCAGTGCGGCACCGGCTTCCTCGCCGACCCCGGCTTCCTGCACCAGGCGGCCGAGGCGACCGGGCTGCCAGAGGCGGCGCTCGCGGGCTCCGCGGTCGCCGACCCAAACCGCACCGTCAAGGCCGACGTCGAGCGCCTGCTCGCCTCGCCCCTGCTGTCGCCGAAGGTCAGCGTCTCCGGCCATGTCTATGACATCGCGACCGGGCGCCTCACCACCACCGTCGACGCCAGGTACCCGGAGCCGGTTCTGATAGGAAGGGAGGCATGCGAGCAGCGCTGGCGGAGGAACTGAACGGGATCGACTGCGTCATGCTGGGCGAAAGGCCGCACCCGTCACCAGCACCCGGCCAGGTGCTGGTCCGCGTCCGCGGCGCGGGCGTCGGTCCCTGGGATGTCGGTTTCCTCGGCGGCGGTTTCCCCGGCGTTGCCCTGCCGTTCGTGCCTGGCCAGGAGGTCGCAGGCGTCGTCGAGTCGGCAGGCGACGGCGACGGCTTCCGGCCGGGCGACCGGGTGTACGGGAGCCTGTTCCCCGCGGGCGGCGGGTTCGCCGAACTGGCGGTCGCATCCGCGGAGCGGTTGGCCCCGATGCCCGCCAGGGCTGACTTCCGTGAGGCGGCCGGGCTGGTGATCGGCGCGGGGACCGCCCACGAGGGGCTGGTCGACCGGGGGCGGCTGCAGGCCGACGAGACCGTGCTCATCACCGCCGCCGCCGGAGGCGTGGGCAACGCCGCCGTGCAGATCGCGGCGGCCATCGGCGCCCGTACGCTGGCCGTAGCCAGCCCGGACAATCACGACTACCTGCGGAGCCTCGGCGCGAGCGAGGTGTTCGACTACCACGACGCCGACTGGGCCGAGCAGGTGCGCGCCGTGGCTTCCGGCGGTGTTGACCTGCTGTTCGACGGCGCCGGCGGCCAGACCCGCGACCAGGCCATCGGCGCGGTCAGGGACGGCGGCCGTGCGATGTTCATCGTCCTGCAGGGTCCTCCCCCTGCACTGGAACGCGGCATCACCGGAGAACCGTTCGCCGCTCGCGTCACCCGGCCTCGCCTTGAGGCACTGAGCCATCTGGTCGACGCCGGCCAACTGCGCGCCCAGATCGGCGCGGTGCTACCGCTCGAACAGGCCCGCGACGCACTGACACGGGTGGCGGGCCGGCACACCCGCGGAAAGATCGTGCTGGAGCCCGGCCAGTAGCCAACCGAGCGGGCCTTACGGCGACTCGGCACAAGCGCAGCAACGGTTTAATTGTGCCGTTCCGCACATTCGGGACATATCACGGTAAGAGGTGTTGACAGGATTTGGGCCGGTTTCTACCGTGAACGCTACCGGAGCAGACAGGCCTGCCGAACTGGTGAGCCTTCCGCATCCCGCGCCGCCGGGAGACCTGACGAATGAGCGGCACCGGGACGAGGAAAGGCTCGCACCAGTACATTGACGCACCGCCCTGTATTTCCACGAGAGGTGCCGGAATATGGCAGAAATCGTGATTGGCATTGCCGCGTCTCACACGCCACAGCTCAGCTCCGGCGTCGACATGTGGCCCGATCACGCGGAACGGGACCGGCGGAACCCGCAGCTGCTCGGCAAGGACGCGCGGTACCACTCGTATGCGGAACTGCTCGACGGCGCTGATCCGGCCCTCGCCAGGCAACTGCTTCCCGAGGTCTGGGAGCGCAAGTACCACCGGGTGCAGACAGCGGTCGAGATGCTTTCCGCCACGCTGAGCGCGGCCGACGCCGGCCTGGCCGTGGTGATCGGCGATGACCAGCGCGAGCTCTTCGTCGACGACGGCATCCCCGCCTTCGCCTGCTTCACCGGCAAGGAACTGGTGGACATGGCTCCGGACGCCGAGGCGATGGCCCGCCTACCGCGCGGCATCCTCGCCGCATACTGGGCGGTGCACGGCGACGAGCCGGCCAGTCATCCGGTCGCGACGGAGCTGAGCGCGCACATCGCCGAGCGGCTCGCCTGGGACGACTTCGACCTCACAGTGTTCAGCAGGCAGCCGGCCGGACGCACCCTCGGGCACGCGTTCACCTTCCCCCGGTACCGGCTCGGGCTTCCCGCGACCGTGCCCATCGTGCCGATGTTCGTCAACACCTACTACCCGCCGAACGTGCCGTCCGCCGCGCGCTGCTACGACCTGGGCCGGGCGCTGCGCCGGGCGATCGAGTCCTGGCCGTGCGACGCGCGGGTCGCCGTCATCGCCTCAGGCGGCCTGACCCACTTCGTCATCGACGAGGAGCTGGACCGGCTGGTACTTGACTCGATCACGGCCGGCGACGACGCCGCCCTCGCCGGGATCTCCAGGGACCGCCTGCGGTCGGGCAACTCGGAAATCCTCAACTGGGTCACCGCCGCCGGGGCGCTCGAAGGCCTGTCCCCCGCCATCCTCGACTACGTGCCCGGCTACCGGACCCCCGCGGGGACCGGCACCGGCATGGCGTTCGCCCGCTGGGACTGACCGAAGGGACCACCGCGTGTATCACAACGTCCCCGTGCTCGACGTGCACGGCCACGTCTCGGTGCCGTTCGGCGCCAACGCCTTCCTCATGCTGATGATGGGGTCCAACACGCCGATGGACTCGCCCATCGGCCGGGAGAAGGCCGGCCCCGCCGGGGTGAGCGTGCACGACTTCCATGAGGCGGCGCTCGCGCACGCGCGCTACCTGGACGAGCGCAACATCGACGTGCAGGTCATCGGGCCGCGGCCGTTCCTCACCATGGGCTGGATGGAGCCGCACCTGATCCCCGCCTGGACCCGGTACGTCAACGACATGATCCAGCAGCAGTGCCAGATGTTCCCCGACCGGTTCCTAGGCGCGGCGATGCTGCCGCAGGACTCCGCCGCGCCAGACCTGTCCGGCTGCCTCGCCGAGCTCGACCGCTGCGTCGGCGAACTCGGCTTCGTCGCCGCCTACGTCTCCCCGGATCCCGCGGGGCGCCGCACCACCCCCGGGATGCACGAGCCGTACTGGTTCCCGGTGTACGCGCGGGCGCAGGAACTCGGCATCCCGCTGATCGTGCACGGCACCAACTCGCTCGACCCGCGGTTCCGCGTGGTGCCGCACAACTACCAGCTCGGCTTTCTCACCGAGCAGTACCTGGCAGGGCAGCTGCTGTCGCACGGCGGGGTGTTCGCCCGGTTCCCCGGCCTCAAGGTGATCATCTGCCACTGCGGCGGCGCGCTCGACCGGTTCATACCGACCGACCACCACCTCGCGCAGCAGGATCTGTCGGACAACCTGTTCTATGACACCTGCGGCTACGACCTGAACTTCCTCGAGGCGGCGATCAAGCAGCGCGGCGTGCCCCGGATGCTGTTCGGCACCGAGGCGCCGGGTTCCGGCCGGGCCGTCCGTCCCGAGACCGGCCGGACCAGCGACGACCTGGTGCCGGTCATTGGAACCTTTGACTTCCTCACCGAGGATGACAAGATCACAATCTTCAACACCAACCCGGCCCGGGTGATCCCCGCGCTTGGCAAGGTCGGCTGACGCGACCCGTTCGGAGGAAACACGTGACACTTAGCATCGATGTCCCCCGGGCGGACACGGTCGGGAGCCTGCTGCGCGTCGAGGCGGTGGCCAGGGCAGCCCGCCGGTCGAGCCTCGCCGACCAGGCGCTGCTCAACGACGCCGCCAGGGACGCGATCCGGCTCCAGGAGGACATCGGGCTCGACGTGATCACCGACGGCGAGGTGCGCCGCATCGCCTGGGCGCAGACGACCCGGTTCATCGACGCGTTCACGGCCGTGCAAGGCCGCGGCGCGCTGAACTGGCGCGGCGCCATCGGCGGGCCGAGCGGCCTGCCCGGCGACACCCCGGCGACCGGCGGGTACCCAGTGGTCGCCGGCTACCCCGCCGTGGTTCGCCGGGTGGCGGACGCGCCGCGCATCGGCGACATGACCGACGAGTACGCGTTTCTCGCCCGCTACGCGCGGGCCAGGACGAAGTTCACCATGCCGGCGCCCAGCTACCACCGGCGCTACTGGTCGGACGCGCACTCGCCCGCGGCCGGCTACTCGGGCCCGGATGAGTACCTCACCGAGATCCGCGACTACCTGCGGACGGTGGCCGAGAAGCTGGTCTCGCTCGGCTGCGACTACATCCAGCTCGACGCGCCCAACTACGGCTCGCTGTGCGACCCCGACACGCTCGAGGCGATGCGGGCCGAGGGCCGCGATCCGGAGGCGGAACTCGAATTCGACGCCGCGCTCGACGGCTCGCTGCTCGACGGCCTGCCGGTCACCTCGGCGCTGCACGTCTGCCGCGGCAACGGCCCGGCGGGCGCCTGGCACTCGGCCGGCGGGTACGCCGCGATCTCCGCGCGGCTGTTCCCGAAGCTGTCCATGGACCGGCTGCTGCTCGAGTACGACTCTGACCGCGCGGGCGGCTTCGAGCCCCTCGCGGGTGTCCCGGACGGGACGGTCGTCGTGCTCGGCCTGCTGACCACGAAGTCGCCGCGCCTTGAGTACGAGGCCGACGTGCTCGACCGCATCAAGGAGGCGGCGCGGCGCAAGCCGCTCGCGGAACTCGCACTGTCCACCCAGTGCGGCTTCGCCTCGGTGCCGATCGCAAACCCGGTCACGCCGGAAGCCCAGCGCGCCAAACTCGAACTCGTCGTCCGCGTCGCCCGCCAGGTCTGGCCCGGATAACCCCTAATCCCATCCCCCCGAACGGGTACGGGGCGACTCCCCAGGCCCGCGCTGCGCGCCTGCTGCTGTTATCACGCAGGGAATCGCCGCTAGAACCGCAGCGCTCCGCGCTTGTTGCTGTTATCACGCTGCGCCACTCGCTGCTCGGCAGCCCTGCCGGATGGTTGTTACGCAGCGACCTCGGCGAAATTGAGGATCGCGTAGTTCATGCCCAGCCCGCTGACCTACTTGAGGCGCTCGGTAACCTGTTCCGGGTGCCCACGGGGAGGCCGTCGGCCATGCCGCGGGTGCGGTCTTCGGCGACGTCCTCATCGTGGCGATGTTCGCCCACCGCAAGTTGGTCGAGGGCCTCACCCTGGGTGCCATCCGCTAGACGGAACCAGGACGGGGGTACCGGCGTCTAAGGGGCATGAGGCTCTCGTCCCGCTCACGGGTCACCGCACTCGCCGTCGCCGCCGCGGCCCTCGCCACCGGGGCAGCCGGCTGCGCGTCAGCTGCCACGCCCGCGTCCTCGTCGTCGCCCGCTGCGCCCCGTCCGGCCGCCGCTTCCACCACGCCGACGATGACGTTCGGGCCGGCTAACGGCACTCCGAAGCAGCGGGCGGTGGCCGACGCGGCCGTGCTGGTCAAGCAGTTCATCCCGCCACCGGGGGCGCATCAGCGGGCGAAGTCGCCGGTGCCGTCCAGCCCGGTCAGCTCCGGACCGCAGGGCGGCGGGCCGGAGGACCAGGACGTGATCACCCGCACCGGCTGGTGGCTGGCACCCGGCGGGCCGCTGGCACTGCTGTCCTGGGAGAAGGCGCACCTCGGGAAGGTGTACCGCTACGAGGGATCAGGAGAGAACGGCCCGGGTATCTACAGCAACACCTACGACGTGCCCCCGGTGCCCGGCCTGTTCGACTACCGGCACCTCGCGGTCACGGCCGTCGCCGCCGACCACGGGCAGGTCGCGCTGCGGGTGGACGCCCTGGTCGACTGGATCCCGGCCCGGGCGAAGGGTGACACCGTCCCGGCCACGGCCCGGCGGGCGGTGCTGACCGAGACGAAGAGCGTGGTCGGGACGGCTAAGGCACCGGTGGCCAACGCCACGATCGTGACCAGCGCGAAGGAGGTGGCCGCGCTGGCCGCCTACCTGAACCACCTGCCAGTCAACGTGCCCGGCGAGTCGTTCAGCTGCCCAGCCGCTCAGGGCAACGGCGGCGGCCTGTCCGTCTTGTTCCAGGCTCGGAGCGGCGGTCCGGCCCTGGCCCTGGCCAGCGCGGACCTCGGCGGCTGCGGGTTCCTCACGTACACGATGCCCGGCCACCCGCCGACCGGGCTGGGCGAAGCGGAGGCCGGGCTTCCCCTGCTGGCCGAGGTCAACCACGTCACCGGCTCGCATTGGAAGGTCCCCTGACCCCTCCCCTGGGCGGATGGTTGTGACAATGTGACAACCAGCCGTCTATAGGGGGACACGTCAAATCACACAGTCACAGGCTAACAATCGAAGAAATGTACGATATCTGAGAGTAGCCCAGCCCCGCCCTGACAGCCACACCCGGGGACTGTCCGGGCGGGGCGCGAGCCCGCCGTCGGCCACGGCCGGCCGCCGGCCCCCCCGCCCGCCACCCCCGGGCACGCGCACAACCCGCGCGACCCCGCCCGCCACGTCCCGGCCCGAAAGCAGCCGAGGAACACAGCCCCGCCCCCAGGCGGCCCGCCCACCCGCCCTTTTATATGGAGCTGCGCGCTCAACCCTGGCCGCGCACACCCCGCGCGGCAGCGGGGGGACACCCGGGAGAGACCCCCCAGGACCCGGTTTCCCCCGGGTTTCCCCCCGCCCCCCCTTCCTGCCCCCATCCCCCGCCCTTCAGGTCGCTGCGCTCCAGGAAGACCGTGGCGCGCGTCCCCGCCGGCACCGACCGAACCCGCCAGCGCAACCGCCGCCACGGCGGGCCGGGCGCGCGAACGCGCAGCCCGGCACCCGCGCGGACCAGTCGTGCAGATGAGGGGAAAGCTGCACATCCCCCGGCTCACGATACGATCACCCCAGTCCAAAGCCTCTTGAAGGCGCAAGTTCCGGTGGCTGAGCATGCAGTTCCTGGTCCTGGCCGCGATCCTGTGCGTGGCGGTGGCTCTCCTCATCCGGCGGGACCGCGAGCGCACCCGGAACGCTCCGCTGCGCAGCGAGATACAGGCGCAGGTGCGCTACGAGACCCGCCTTCGCCGCGCCTGCACCCTGGGGACGGGCGGATTCGGCGGGACGCGCGACACCTGGATCGACGTGAAAGGGATGACCCGGCTGACCGTCGGCACTGACGCATTCATCATCTCCGCACCCCAGGCCCTGCGCGAGTTCGCATTCACCGGCCGCGAAACGTCCATCGCCCTCACCCGGATGCGATTCGGCCCCGCCGGCCGCGACTGGATAGTCATCACCGGACCCGACAACGGCCGCCAGATCCGGCTGGCCATCCTGCCTGGCAACCCGACCGGCACCTATGACGCTCTCGCCGCAACCGGCGCCGCTCTCATGCCATGAACACTCGCCCTCCGCACGCCCAAGGAGACGTGACGATGACGCGCACGAAGAGCGCGGGGAGCGGACAAGAAACCGATCCGGCAGACGCCGCTCCCGCGGGCAGCGCGGCAGAAGGTACAGCCAACGAAGATAAGTGGGTGAATGTTCGCATTTTTCTATCGTCTCTGCCGGAGGCCATTGAGGCCGGCATCTTCCCGTTCTTATGTGCGTGAGCGTTTGCGGCCGGACGGGCGCCGACGATCGCGCCTACGCCGCCGTCGGCCGTCGCGAAAGGACTCTGCCCTAGAGGCCGCCCGGCGATCTATGCTGCCTAGCGTGGCTCCTGGACGACCCGACAATCCGCATCCTGGCCCACGGCGGGGCAACGACGACAACGCCGGCGGGTTCACCAACGGGGGAGGCTTCATCAACCACCGCCCGGGTGACAAGCGGACCGCCGAAACCCTGCGCCAGCACCTACGCCAGACGATGGGCGAAGACCACTTCGCGCTCCTGCAAGACTCCATCGGCGACGACGGCTTCGAGCGCATGCAGCGCTCCATGAACCTCAGCCGCAACCCGCGCCCGCTCACTGACACCGAACGGGCGGTGCTATGGCGCGCGGCAGCACCCCTGCTGGCCGACCTCGCAGCCAGCGGCATGCCCCTGCCCGACATCCGCGACGAAGCCCACGAGGAAAGGCAACTCTCGTCGGTATCCGGGTGGGTCCAGGAGCCGGACGGCGTCTGCGGCCAGGGCATCTCCGTCATGCTCGACATCCAGCCCGAGCAGCAGGTCGCACAACTGGCCGAGCAGATCCAGGAATGGGCGACCGACTGGCAGTACGACCCCGGCCGACCCCACCACTGGCCCGCCTGCCCCCAGCACCCCGACGCACCGCACCAGCTGACCGCAGAAGTCCGCGACGACCGCGCCGTGTGGACCTGCTGGCAAAGCACCCAGGTGATCTGCCCAATCGGCGAACTGACAACGCCGAGCCCCCGGCCATAATCTCCCCCGGACACCCAGCCTGCACGGACCGCGCAGCGGCCGGACAAACCCCGCACACCGACAGCCCGCGCCGTACCGGCATTGTCCACCCCCGCCCTTGCGGGAAACCGCAGGTCACCTGGGGCGGGCGGGTGGCTCCGTTCCGTCTCAGACGTTCCTGACCTCAACCCCTCAAAAAGCAAGAGGTCGAGGTCAGGAACAACAACTCCACTCCACCACCCGAAAATCAAAGACAAGATCAAGATCTAATTCAAGATCAAAAACGCAGGGGAAACCCGGAAACCCCCCCGGCTAGCGCCCACCAAACGCCCCGGTTTCCAGGTTCCCCTACAACCCCCTCCTGCCTT
>Ga0335085_10017475_pt1 | contig 10332 bp, 8 predicted proteins | sample Lox_Sample_45_FD_206712 | JGI IMG/M metagenome (GOLD analysis project Ga0335085, IMG submission 206712) | Soil microbial communities from Loxahatchee National Wildlife Refuge, Florida, United States - Lox_Sample_4.5 | ecosystem: Environmental > Terrestrial > Soil > Wetlands | place: USA: Florida...
GGGGCCCGTCCAACGGTTGAGTCGACTCGTTTGAAGAGAGGATTCAACCATGTCGCTGCGCATCAACGACGATGCCCCGAACTTCACCGCCGAAACCACCCACGGCAGCATCAACTTCCACGAATGGATCGGCAACGGCTGGGCCATTCTGTTCTCTCATCCGAAGGATTTCACGCCGGTCTGCACCACGGAACTCGGCTACATGGCCCGTTTGCAGCCCGAGTTCGCCCAGCGAAACTGCAAGATCATCGGGTTGAGCGTCGACCCGGTCACCAGCCACGGCAAGTGGGCCGCCGACATCGAAGAGACGCAGGGCTACGCCGTCACCTACCCGATGATCGGTGACTCCGACCTGAAAGTGGCCAAACTGTACGACATGCTGCCGGCTGAAGCGGGGGACACTTGCGAAGGCCGCACCGCGGCCAACAACGCCACCGTGCGCACTGTCTTCGTGATTGGCCCGGATAAGAAGATCAAGCTGATGCTTGTCTATCCCATGAGCACCGGGCGCAACTTCGATGAGGTTTTGCGAGTGCTCGATTCCATCCAGCTCACCGCCGTCCACAAAGTGGCCACGCCCGTGAACTGGAAGCAGGGCGAAGACGTCATCATCGTCCCCGCGGTCTCCGACGAGGAGGCCAAACAGAAATATCCGAACGGCTGGAAAACCGTGAAGCCCTACCTCCGGGTGGTGCCCCAGCCCAAGTAGCGCACATTTTGGAAGGACATCGAGACCGCCCCGCGTGAACCGAATTTAACGGCCCACCCGTCTCCACGCTTCCTCGTTTTGCAGTACAATTTGTCGAAACTTTTATCCAGAGGTGTCATCTAACCTCTGAATCTTGGCGGGTATTCCCGTACCCGCGCCGGAGCTAACGTGAGCGAGCAGAATCGTCTCGATCAACTCTGTATCAACACTATCCGCACTCTCTCCATTGATGCCGTCCAGCAAGCCAATTCCGGACATCCCGGCGCCCCGATGGGACTCGCTCCCGTGGTTTATTCTCTGTGGAATTATTTTCTTAACTACGATCCCAACGATCCGCTGTGGCTCAATCGCGACCGCTTCGTCCTCTCCGCCGGCCATGCATCCATGCTGCTGTATTCGACGCTGCACCTCGCGGGCGTGAAAGCCGTCAATGCCAAGGGCGAAGTTCAAAAGGAACTCTCCGTTTCGCTCGACGACATCAAGCGTTTTCGCCAACTCGGCTCACGCACCCCCGGCCATCCCGAGTCGCACCTGACGACCGGCGTTGAAACCACAACCGGCCCTCTCGGCCAAGGCGTCTCCAATAGCGTCGGCATGGCCATTGCTGAAAAGTGGCTCGCCGCCAATTTCAATAAGCCCGGCTTCGATATTTTCAATTTCCACGTTTATTCCGTTTGCGGCGATGGCGACATCATGGAAGGCGTGGCCGCGGAGGCTGCTTCGCTCGCCGGCCATCTGAAGCTCGGCAATCTCACCTGGATTTACGACAACAACCGCGTCACGCTCGACGGCCCGGCGAGTTGGTCGTTCAACGAAGACGCCATGACGCGCTTTGTAGGGTATGGCTGGAACGTCACGCGCGTATCCGACGCCAACGACCTGCTGCAGCTTGCGCGTGGCTACGAGTACGCGCTGAAAAACAATGATCAGCCCACGCTCATCGTTGTCGATTCGCACATCGGCTACGGCTCTCCGCACAAGCAGGATTCCTACGAAGCGCATGGCGAGCCGCTCGGCGAGGCTGAAGTAAAACTTGCCAAGAAGAATTACGACTGGCCCGAAGACGCCAAGTTCCTGGTTCCCGATGGCGTCTACGATCGCTGGAAAGAAGGGGTGGGCACACGCGGCGCGCAGAACCACGAAAAATGGAATGCCCTGTTCGCCGAATATAAGAAAAAGTACCCTGAACTGGCCGACCGCCTCGCTCACATGCAGAAACGCGAACTGCCCGACGGTTGGGACAAGAATCTGCCGGTGTTCCCGGCCGACGCCAAGGGCATGGCCACCCGCGAAAGCTCCGGCAAGGTGCTCAACGCTCTGGCTCAAAACATTCCGTGGCTTATCGGTGGCTCCGCGGACCTCGCCAAGTCCAATAAGACCAATCTCACGTTTGAAGGCGCCGGCGATTTCTTCCCCAACGAGTATGGCGGGCGCAACATTCACTTCGGCGTGCGCGAACATGGCATGGGAGCGGCAACGAACGGCATAACGCTTACACTGCTTCGCGGCTTTTGTGCCACTTTCTTCAATTTCAGCGACTACATGCGCGCCAGCATGCGCCTCGCCGCGCTGATGGAGATTCCCGTCCTTTTCATCTTTACGCATGATTCCATCGGGGTGGGCGAAGACGGTCCCACGCATCAACCGGTCGAGCAGCTCGCTGCCTTCCGCGCGATGCCCAACATGCTGGTGTTCCGTCCCGGTGACGCCAACGAAGTCACCGAAACCTACAAGGTAGCGATGCAACATACACACGGCCCGTCAACGCTTGTCTTCAGCCGCCAGCCCATGCCTACGCTGGACCGCACCAAATACGCTTCCGCTGCGGGCACCGCCAAAGGCGCTTATGTCCTTGCCGACGCCGAAGGAGGCAAGCCCGAGGTGATCCTGCTCGCGACCGGGACTGAGTTGCAGTGGGCCGTCGCGGCGCACGAAAAACTGAAGGCCGAAGGCATCAAGTCGCGCGTGGTCAGCATGCCCTGCTGGGAGCTGTTCGATGCGCAGGACGCCGCCTACAAGGAATCTGTCCTGCCTTCGAATGTCACCGCCCGTGTCTCGATCGAAATGGCCGCCACGCTGGGCTGGGACCGCTATGTTGGCCCAAAGGGCAAAATCATCGGCATGCACTCTTTCGGCGCGTCGGCCCCGTTGAAGGATCTGTTGAAGAAATTCGGTTTCGATGCGGACGCCGTCGTCACCGCCGCCAAACAACTTCTGGGGAAGTAGGAAAGCAGCTGCGCTATGAAAATTGTCATCGGCTCCGATCATGCGGGATTTCAACTGAAAAATGCCATGGGCGACGTCATCCGCTCGTTAGGCCATAGCGTCTTAGATGTCGGCGCCTTCAATGAGAATCCATCCGACTATCCCGACTTCGCCGAGGCCGTCGGCCGTGCGGTGTTGGATGGGCGCGCCGAACGCGGCGTGCTGATCTGCGGCAGCGGCGTGGGGGTGAGCGTCGCCGCCAACAAGATGAAAGGCATCCGCGCGGGGGTCTGCCACGACACGTACTCCGGCCACCAGGGCGTCGAGCACGACAATATGAATGTCCTCGTCATGGGCTCCCGCGTCATTGGCGTAAAGCTCGCCGAAGATATTGTTCGCGCCTACCTGGCGGCCAAGTTCACCAACGAAGAGCGCCACGTCCGCCGGCTGGCCAAGGTTCAAGCTCTCGAAGACAAGTTTGGCAAGCTCTGATTAAAGGATTTTCGCAATTCGCTCCTCGCACCCGGGGGGCGTAGAATGGGATACTCGAGCCCTCGCTAGATAAAGGAGAAGCATTATGACCACTTCGGTTACCATCCCCAACGCGGCCGGAACCAATCCGCTCAAGGGCCTCCTCGAATACGGGCAGTCTCCCTGGATGGATTATATTCGCCGCGACCTCCTCACCGGCGGCGGCCTGAAGAAGATGATCGAGCAAGACGGCTTGCGTGGCATGACGTCCAATCCCGCCATCTTTGAGAAGTCCATCACTGGCAGCCAGCTCTATGCCGACATCATTAATTCGCCGGAAGCCAAGTCCCTGGACGCCAAGGGCGTCTACGAAAAAATCGCCATCCGCGACGTGCAAGACGCCTGCGACATCTTCAAGCCGACCTACCAGTCCACGCGTCGCCGCGACGGCTACGTCAGCCTGGAAGTTTCGCCGTATCTGGCCAACGACACCAGGGGCACTCTGGAAGAGGCGCGCCGTTTGTGGAAGACGGTCAACCGCGAAAACCTGATGATCAAGGTTCCCGGCACGCCGGAAGGTGTTCCAGCAATCCGCCAGCTTCTGGAAGAGGGGCTGAACATCAATGTGACGTTGCTCTTCGCGCAGTCTGCCTACGAAGCCGTCGCTGAGGCGTTTCTCGCGGCTTTGGAAGCACGCGCGCTCAAGGGGCAGGATCTGAGCCACTGTGCCAGTGTTGCCAGTTTCTTCGTCAGCCGCATCGACACCCTGATCGATTCGAAGATCGAAGACATGCGCAAATCCGGCAAGGGAGCCCCCGGCGATCTGCTCGACACCATCGAAGGCAAAGTCGCCATCGCCAACGCCAAGCTCACGTACAAGAAGTATCAGGAGCTGTACACTGCTCCGCGCTGGAAGGCTCTCGCCGCCAAGGGTGCCCAACCGCAGCGGCTGCTCTGGGCCAGCACCAGCACCAAGAATCCCAAGTATCGCGACGTACTCTACGTCGAGGAACTGATCGGCGCGGAAACCGTCGACACCATTCCTCCCGCCACGTTCGACGCGTTCCGCGAACACGGCAAGCTGCGTGCCAGCCTGACGGAAGACGTGCCAGGCGCGGCCAAAGTCATGGAAAACCTTGCGAAGGCGGGCCTCTCCATGAAAGAAGTTACCGACAAGCTTTTGGTGGACGGCGTAAAGCTGTTCGCTGACGCCTTCAAGACCTTGCTCGACGCCACGGGCAAGTCTGCCGGCGTGCGGCAGTAGACTCATCGGCCACACAATTTCCACTGGTACCAACCTGGATGAGCCTTGGCTCGCTCCGGGGCGCTTGGGGAGTCCTAACACTCGGGAGGATTTATACACATGCAACTCGGCATGATCGGACTTGGTCGGATGGGCGCAAACATGGTTCGGCGTCTGCAAAAAGCGGGCCACCAGTGCGTGGTGTACGACCGCGCTCCCGACAACGTGAAACAGCTCGCCAGCGAAGGCTCGACCGGCTCGTCTTCGCTCGACGACTTCGTATCGAAACTCCAAAAGCCTCGCGCGATCTGGCTGATGGTTCCGGCCGCCGTCGTCGACGCCACCATTGCGGATCTCGTCCCGAAACTCTCCAAAGACGACATCCTCATCGATGGCGGCAATTCCTATTACATCGACGATATTCGCCGCGCCAAGGAACTCGCACCCAAGGGCATTCACTATGTTGACGTGGGCACCAGCGGCGGTGTGTGGGGGCTCGAACGGGGCTACTGCCAGATGATCGGCGGTGAGAAGAATATCGTCCAGCATCTGGACCCCATCTTCAAAACTCTTGCGCCCGGCCGCGGCGATATTCCCCGCACTCCGGGACGAGAAAAAGGCACCGGCACCTCGGAAGAGGGCTATCTCCACTGCGGTCCCAATGGCGCGGGCCACTTCGTCAAGATGGTGCATAACGGCATCGAATACGGGCTGATGGCCGCTTATGCCGAAGGCCTCAACGTTCTGAAACACGCCAACGCCGGGCACACGCAGCGCGAAACCGACGCCGAAACGACTCCGCTTCGCGATCCTGAACACTACCAATACGACTTCAATCTCGCGGACGTCGCTGAAGTGTGGCGTCGGGGCAGCGTTGTCGCCTCATGGCTCCTCGACCTCACCGCCATTTCCCTATTCGAACAGCCGCAGCTGGAGCGCTACTCCGGCCGCGTCTCAGATTCCGGCGAAGGCCGCTGGACGATCCTGGCGGCCATCGAGTCCACGACCCCCGCTCCGGTTCTCTCCGCCGCCCTGTATCAGCGCTTCACCTCGCGCGGCGAAGACGACTTCGCCGCCAAATTGCTCTCCGCCATGCGCTTCCAGTTTGGCGGGCACGTCGAGAAAAAATCCGGCCACTGAAACCGATCGGGTTTCCCTGGCTCTCAATAGGAAATCGCCATGAATAACTTTAACGAAGCTCCTCCCGCTGCCAGTCCTTGCGTCATGGTGATCTTCGGAGCCACCGGAGACCTCACCAAGCGCAAACTCATTCCGGCGCTCCTGAATCTCGCGCAGGAAGAGATTCTCTCGAAAGACTTCGCCATCATCGGCGTGGCCGTCAACGACTTCGACACCGCCGGCTTCCGCAAGACACTCGGCGAAGAAATGCCGCAGTTCGCACCGGACCCCATTGACTTGAAGATGTGGGAATGGCTCAGCCCGCGTATCTACTACGTGAAGGGCGACTTCGGCGACAAGGACTTATACCAGCGCCTCAAGGCGCAAATTGCCGAAGTGGACAAAACGCACAGTACTGGCGGCAATAAGTTCTTCTATCTCGCCGTGGCTCCCCGCTTTTTCGCGCCCATTGTCGACCAGCTCGGCGCAGCGGGCCTCACCACCGAAGAGAACGGCCACTGGACCCGCGTTATCGTCGAAAAGCCGTTCGGCCACGACCTCGAATCCGCGAAGCAGCTCAACTCCGACCTGAAGAAGACGCTCACCGAAAAACAGATCTACCGCATCGATCACTACCTCGGGAAAGAGACTGTCCAGAACGTGATGGTCTTCCGTTTCACCAATAACATCATCGAACCGCTGTGGAATCGCAACTATGTCGATCACGTCCAGATCACCGCTTCCGAAACCGTAGGCGTGGAGCATCGCGGCGGGTTCTACGAGACGGCCGGCGCGCTCCGCGACATGGTGCCCAACCATCTCTTCCAACTCCTCACCATGAGCGCTATGGAACCGCCCATTTCCTTCGACGCGGATGAGGTCCGCAACAAGCAGGCTGAAGTGCTCCATGCTATTCAGCCCGTGACACCGGAGGAAGTCCTCACCAACATGGTCCGCGGCCAGTATGGCGAAGGCGTCATTGAAGGGGAGCGGGTGCCGGGCTACCGCAGCGAACCCGACGTCTCGCCAGCGTCGAATACCGAAACCTTCGTCGCGCTGAAGTTGCAGATCGACAACTGGCGCTGGGCCGGCGTTCCCTTCTATCTGAGAACCGGGAAGAGTCTGGCCATGCGCGCCACGGAGATCGTCATTCAATTCCGCCGCACACCCTTTGTGCTCTTCCGCAACACCGGCGTGCGCAACGTCGAGACCAACCGGCTGGTGATTCACATCCAACCCGACGAAGGTATCTCTCTCAGTTTTGGCGCAAAAGTTCCTGGCGCGGTGATGCGCCTCGGCCTGGTAAATATGGATTTCGACTACAAGACCTATTTCGGGGTCGAGCATGGCACCGGGTACGAACGCCTGCTTCGCGATTGCATGGCCGGCGACGCCACGCTCTTCCAGCGCGCCGATATGGTGGAGGCCGGGTGGAACGTCATCCAGCCGATCCTCGACGTCTGGCACGCTTTGCCGCCTCGCGGATTTCCCAACTACGCCGCCGGTTCCTGGGGGCCGGTGGAAGCCGAAGAACTCCTGGAGCGCGACGGACGTTCCTGGCGACGGATCGGCGAAGAAGACATTGACGAACGCGGCCGCATCGCCGCGCCCAGCGCCGCCGCCAAGTCAGGATCGGTCCTATGAGCGCTCCCGGTCCCACAACGCAACGCGAAGTCACCCTGTTTCCCGACGGGAATGCCATTGCCCGCCGCGCCGCCGAAGAATTCCTCCACGCCGCCACGGAAGCTGTCGCGCAACGCGGCGCTTTTACAGTCGCCCTGGCGGGAGGCTCGACCCCCAAGGCTCTGTACACGCTGCTGGCCACCGATTCGACGTTTCGTGACAAGCTCCCGTGGGATCGCATCCACTTCTTCTTCGGCGACGAGCGGCACGTCCCGCCCGACAACGATCAGAGCAACTACCGGATGACTAACGAGTCCTTGTTCACCAAGGCTCCTATCCAGCCGTCACAAATCACACGCATCCGTGCAGAAAACCCAGACGCCGAAAAAGCTGCACTGGAATATGAACAGGCTCTTCGCGCATACTTTAAGGTGAAGGACGGCGAGTACCCTCGCTTCGACTTGGTGCTCCTGGGTATGGGTGAAGAAGGCCACACCCTCTCGCTCTTTCCCGGCACCAAAGCGTTACACGCCCCTTCGCATCGCTTCGTGGTTCGCAACTGGGTCGGCAAGCTGTTCACCGATCGCATCACCCTTACGGCCCCTGCGGCCAATCAGGCGAATCGCGTGATCTTCATGGTCACCCGCTCCGACAAGGCTCTGGCCTTGAAAGCGGTTTTGGAAGGTCCCTACGAGCCGGAACAACTTCCGTCTCAACTGATCCAACCGGTCAACGGCAAACTGCTCTGGCTGGTGGACCAGGCCGCCGGCTCCATGCTGGCGAAAAAGTAGTTTTGGGGGCGGCATCATAGGCCGCCCGCTCTCGGAAACTCGTAACTCACTAGGAGATGAAAATGGCAACCGCAGCAACCAGTGCAATCGAACAGTATCTCGGCGCCAAGGCGGAATCGCTTCTCGGCTTTAAGGATCCCAAGATCGCCAAGGAGCGCCTGCATATTCCTGGACCTGATTTCATCGACCGCGTCTACGCCGCCTCCGACCGCAATCTCCGCGTCCTGAATAATCTGCATCGTTTGTTCTTCACCGGCCGCCTTTCCGGCACCGGCTATCTCTCGATCCTGCCCGTCGATCAAGGCATCGAGCACTCCGGCGGCGCCAGCTTCGCCAAGAATCCGGACTATTTCGACGGTGAAAACATCGTCAAGCTGGCCGTCGAAGGCGGCTGCAACGCCGTGGCCTCGACGTTCGGCGTTCTCGGCTCGGTCGCGCGCAAGTACGCCCACAAAATTCCCTTCATCGTGAAGATCAATCACAATGAACTGCTCACCTACCCGAACCAGTTCAACCAGATTCTCTTCGGCACCGTCCGCGAAGCCTACGACATGGGCGCGGCCGCCGTGGGCGCCACGATCTACTTCGGCTCCAAGGAGAGCGATCGCCAGATCATCGAAATCAGCCAGGCCTTTGCGGAAGCTCACGAACTCGGCATGGCCACCGTTCTCTGGTGCTATCTGCGCAACTCCGCTTTCAAGAAGGATAAGGACTATCACGTTTCCGCCGACCTCACCGGCCAGGCCAATCACCTCGGCGTCACCATTCAGGCCGACATCATCAAGCAGAAGCTGCCTGAGAACAACGGCGGCTACCAGGCCTTGAACATGGGCGACTCCAGCTATGGCAAGTTCGACAAGCGCATCTACACCGATCTGTGCTCGGATCACCCGATCGATCTCACCCGCTATCAGGTGGCCAATTGCTACATGGGCCGCGCGGGCTTGATCAATTCCGGCGGCGCATCCGGCGCGAACGACTTCGAAGAAGCCGTGGCCACGGCCGTCATCAACAAGCGCGCGGGCGGCACCGGCCTTATCAGCGGACGCAAAGCCTTCCAGCGCCCGATGGCCGAAGGCGCCAAACTGCTCAACACCATTCAGGACGTATACCTCGCGAAGGAAATCACTGTCGCGTAGTTTCTTTACTGCACAAACCCAATTCTCGACAGCCCGCTGATGTCCGGCGGGCTGTTCGTTTCCCGAGCGAATATCACTCCCTCGGCGAACGAGTTGATCGGAATGTGTCTTTCCGCCTGACCCTCCTGGCCACCCGAGTGAAACTTGACGGCCCGCCTTCGCGTCTCACGTGTCAGGAGAATCCTCATGAAGCCACTTCTTGCTGTCTCTATTCTCCTTCTGCTTCCCCATTTTGCTTTCGCCCAGGATCCCGCCACTCAAGCCGCTCAACAAGCTCTGCAAGCAGCGCAATTGGCAACACAGCAAGCGGAAGCCGCCGCGCGCCAGGCACAGCAAGACGCCACGGAGGCCAACCGGCGAGCGTCCGAAGCAAACCAAAGAGCGATGGACGAGGCGAACAACACACAGTCCACCGCTGCCCCTGGTAATCTCGTAACATATTCGTTGCCGCCGAAATTTTCTGTGAGGCCCGGGCACTATCCCGGGCCGGTCACCGTTCGGATTACGAGTAATCAGCGAGACGCCGTCATCTACTACACGACCGACGGCTGGAAACCCTCTACCGCGTCCCAGCGGTATCGCGGCCCGATCACGATCAGTCAGACTACGACGCTGAGTGCCATTGCCGTGTTGCCGGAATCGACCCGAACGATCCAGGCGTCCGCGCAATACGTCATCGCCGGAACTGCTGCCGCGCCTGCACGCGACGTCGAGATGGACCTCGTCGAACTCCCTACTCGCAACGGCATCCCATTCCTGCCGGGAGGGACTTCCATTCCGCTGAGCTTCGTCGAGGGAGCCACGTCTCAAAAGGCAGAGGTCGGTGATCATCTGAGCCTGACGCTGACTCGCGACCTGTCAATCGGCAATGTCTTGGTGGCGGCAAAAGGGGCCGCAGCGACCGCCACAGTGGTCCAGGTGAATCGCTCCGGCATGGGCGGCGCGCCGGGCACCCTGGTCGTTGAACTGGATGCGTTGAACACCAGTTTTGGTCCGATCCCACTGAGCGGTGGCGTCACCAAGGAAGGCGAT
>Ga0335085_10017476_pt1 | contig 10332 bp, 5 predicted proteins | sample Lox_Sample_45_FD_206712 | JGI IMG/M metagenome (GOLD analysis project Ga0335085, IMG submission 206712) | Soil microbial communities from Loxahatchee National Wildlife Refuge, Florida, United States - Lox_Sample_4.5 | ecosystem: Environmental > Terrestrial > Soil > Wetlands | place: USA: Florida...
ATGATGATTGATGACGACAGTACTTTCTACATTGTGTATCTGATTCCGAGATTGGCTACAAGACCATAATTCTGTTGCAACGTAAATCCGTTGATGGAAGCCTGAGCCGCTTGGTTGATTCTGCTATTAAGGTTCGTAATCTCGAGGAATAGCTGCAGACCTGGCCACGGAAGCATCTGGTGCGCAGAAAAATCCATGCTGAAATAATCTTTGGTGAAGCCATCTTGCTCTGCGAACGCTCCGATACTACTGACAGAATTGCCCTGGAACAGGAACGACAAACGACCTGAAAAACCCTTGTAATCATAGCCGATGGAAGCGTTCAAAGTATTGTTCGGTTGGTTGATCAGACGACCGGCACGTGTACGGTTGAGCGTGACGACCTGCGTTTGCCCGCGTGGATGAGTTGCGTCTGGTGGGAGGATGATGGTGGTGTCATTCCTCCAGGGGTATGATGCGTTTGACGAAATAACTGTGTAGTTGATTCCGAGTACTATCCCGTCAAACGGCTGAGGCAAATACCAGAGTCTTGTTTGGAGGTCAAATTCAATACCTCTGATATATGCCGGACTACTCGCGTTGACATACGTGTAGAGCTGCGCCCCGTCCTTGGGATGTATGAGGCCGCTCGCCGTGCTCACGGTAAAGGATCCCGTTGAATCAAGGCCTGGTTGGGAAGCATTATGCAATGTGTATTGCGTGTAGTAGGTGAAATCGACTACCTTTTTGTAAAATCCTCCGATCGAAAAGAGTCCAAGCTCGTTGTTGTGGAAGGTCAGGAAAACGTCATGATTTTGAGCCTGCGCCGTTTTCAAATCAGGGTTACCGGCAAACACATTGAACTGAGTGTAATCCATACTGAAGTGCGGCGATAGCTGGCCATAGTCTGGTCGTGCCAGGGTCTTCGTAAAGGAGTATCGCAGATCTGCCCAATCAACCACGTTCCATTTTGCCTGAACCATCGGGAGCCAAAAAACGTTGGACGGATGTGAGAAGACAGAATCGACGACCTGAGTCCGGGCATCACGACCGTCGGAAAGATTATAGGCATCGAAAAGACCTTGCACCTGTTCCCATCGAGCGCCCCCTGTTACCGTCACGTCTGAACCAACATTCAGCTCTGTCATGAGATATCCAGCGGTGTATTTCTCAATGTACTTATATTTGTTTGGAAGACGTTGAAAGGGTCCATCAGTCCAGCCTCCCGCGTTCGTTCCGCTGCTGTTGATCGCGTTTATGGCCGGCGTATTCTGCAGGAGATTAACGACCCCGTCCAATACGTTGGTGCCGGATGCCCAGAGTACATTTCCAAACTTGTTGCCGAGGAAGCTATCAAAGAGTTTCGAGTCCGACGATGTAAAATTCGTACCCGGAAAATAACCTGCCGAGGAATCAAATGTCAAATGATACGTGTTCTGTATCAAGTTCACCAATTGGTTACTAATTGGTGAACCCGGCCGAATGCCCGCATAGGGGGTGCCTTGGTTATTCGTATGGTAGTTGTAACGAAACTCGCCGCCGAACTTGAAGTATCCCGATGTGATGTCCTCCAGGCTGTACGGCATCTTGAAGTCGCCTTTGTACACCTGGTCATTTTCTTTGTAGTCGGCGCTGAAGTAACTAATGTTTGTCAAGTACACTTTGCTTGGACCTTTATAGCTGACCAACGTCGAGAGACTTTCTGGTACCGCATTCACCGGTGCGGTCCCTGGGATCCCGCCTGTCTGGCTAAAGTCGAATTCAGGCGAACCGGGATCATGATTCCGGGAGTATGTATTGCCGACCTTGATGTCCGCAGACATAAAGCCAAAATCGTTTGTATACTGGAGTGAATTGACCGCTGCGTCTGTATTTGTATGCCCAGCTCGGTAGGTGAAGTTAAGATTATGGAACTGATAATCCATCCCAGTCCGGTAGTCGGAAGTATTTGCGCTGATTCTGCTGAAAACATTGACAAACTTTATCGTTCCCTCAGGGAGTCTATAGTCCATGATGAGATTTCCACCGTATCGCTGCCTGGTTTCGACATGGCGATCGAGGGTAACGCCAGTTACAATGACGGGTCGGAAACCATTCGGTTGGACGATACTACTCTGAGGCGTATACGTTGCATTCATGTTATCTGCGTTTCTGTCGTATTGCTCATCGTTGCCCAACACGTAGATCCCCAGGTTATCATCAAAGAACCGGTCGCTTCCTGCGGCAACAAACCTGTAATTTCCGTACTTGCCACTCTTCTGCGTGTAACCTGATTGTGCAAGAATATCCGACTTCAATCCTTCCGGGGCTTCTCTCAAATCCATATTCACGTAGCCGCCGATAGCATTCGCATTCATGTCCGGCGTCAACGACTTGTAAACTTGGATGGATTTGATCATGTACGGAGTAATCATCGTGAGGTCGACGCTCCTGTCCGTATTAACTTGACCGGATCCGCCTCCCTGAGACGTTGCGCCGATTTGCGTGCTACCCGTTGAGGCCATGCTGATACCACCCACGGCAACCTGGTTGAACTGAGGTGCGAGACCCCTGATGACGACTTTATTTGCTTCCCCGGAGCTCTGAAGTGTCGAAACACCCGGTAGTCGCCCAATTGCTTGAGCCGCATTGAAATCCGGAAGTTCCTGGATCCTTGCCTCTGAAACGATACTGGCAATTTTGTTTGAAGAAAGTTGTTGGTTGATCGCCTGCATCTGTCCTTGGGCCTGCGCGGTGACAATGACTTCTTTTCCCTGCACGACGGAGGCCTGAAGTCCGATATCCTGCACCAACGTTCCATTGTCGGGAATGGTCACCACTATGGTCGTGGAAACATATCCGATGTAGGAGACGACCAGCGTTTGCTCGCCAGATGGAGCATTCGGAATCGAATACGCACCGTCCAAATCGGCAGCAGTACCGATGCTCGTTCCCTTGACAATGACTGTAGCCCCCGGCAATCCGTCCTTTGTGTCTTTGTCGAGCACCTTGCCTTTGATTGCTCCTGTTGCCATGAGCGAAGGCGCAGCCGAAAGGACAAATATTCCAGCAATGAAAAGCGCTCTTCTATTGAGGCGAAAGGCTCCCGGACTAGCGAGCGAACGAATCAGTGTTGCGACGAAGCCAAGAGAGTTTTTCACAAGAGTATCTCCTTTTCTCATGATGGAGTTTCACCAGTGTCTATAAATGGAATCGGGCGATTGTCCTGTCCGGCGCAACGTAACTGCCGTGAACAATCACCCGATGAAATCGAACACAATCACGCCATTGTTGCCAGCACGTTGTCGCCAGCGCCAATGAGGTATCCTCGTGCAAACAATCTTCAAACGCCTGTAACAAGGTTAGCATCGAGACTCTGGTAAATGTGTGATGTTTTAGAGTAACAACCAGACCGGTTGCGGGCCGGTGGAGTCTCTTGGAAGTCTATGCCATCAACGAAACATATATGAGTTGAGAATATTCTCAAGCATTTCCTGCCGCGCACTGCTCAACTCCGGTTTCCCCTGTTTGATGACCCACTCCTCGAGAGCCTTGAAATCCGCTTTTCCGGACATGATCTTTGCCCCAATACCTGAATCGAAACTGCTGTAGCGTTCTGCAATAATTTTGGAAAACACCTTTTCCTGGATAATATCCTGGGCAATCAGGAGGCCGCGGGCAAATGCGTCCATGCCGCCAATGTGGGCATGGAACAGGTCGTAAGGGTCATTTGAGCTCCTTCGTACTTTCGCATCGAAGTTGAGCCCCCCCTTGCCTAAACCACCCTGCTGAAGGATGACGAGCATTGCAAGCGTGGTTGAGTAGAAATCCGTTGGAAACTGGTCCGTGTCCCAGCCGAGAAGCATGTCTCCGCGGTTCGCATCGACACTTCCCAACTTCCCTGCCGCCGAAGCCACCGCGAGTTCGTGTTCAAAACTGTGCCCAGCAAGGGTGGCGTGGTTTGCTTCGATATTGAGTTTGAAGTCATCAAGCAAGTCGTATTCTTTGAGGAAATAGAGAGTCGTGGCGGCGTCCGTATCGTACTGATGCTTGGTCGGTTCTTTTGGCTTTGGCTCAATCAGGAACTGACCTTTGAATCCGATCTTCTTTTTGTAATCCACAGCCATGTGCAGAAACCTCGCCATCTGTTCCTGCTCTCGCTTCAGATCGGTATTAAGCAGTGTCTCGTAACCTTCGCGGCCGCCCCAGAAGACATAATTCTCTCCGCCCAGTTCCTTTGTCGCATCTATAGCATTCTTGACCTGCGCAGCGGCGTGTGCCATGACGTGTGCATTGGGGCTTGTTCCTGCTCCCTGTGAATAGATCGGGCTGCCGAACAGATTTGCCGTCCCCCACAACAACTTGACGCCGGTCTCTTTTTGCGCCTGCTTTGCTAGACTGACAATCGTCTGTAAATTCTTAACCGACTCCGAAAACGTATCGCCTTCGGGGGCGATATCCCTATCGTGGAAGCAGTAGAAATTCACGCCCAATTTCTCGAAGAACTCGAAGGCCGCTTCCAGCGTGTCCTTGGCCCGGTCCATCGGATCGTTCGACGCTCGCCAGCTGCGTTCGAAACTTGCGTCGCCGAACATGTCTTTGCCGTTCCCGAGCAAAGAATGCCAGTACGCCACGGAGAACCGAAGGTGTTCCGCCATGGTCTTGGAACCGACTTTTTGATCTTTGTTATAATACTTGAAGGCGAAGGGATTCCTGGAATCCTTGCCTTCGTACGGAATCCGCTGTTTTATCTTGGGGAAATACTTGTTTGTCATCTGGTTCTTTCTGGATTTAGCGTTGGTCGAGCGATTGTGAATAATGAAATGCGTCTTCTACTTGGTTACGTTGTTTCGGGTGCAAAACTTTTCCGCCGTTCAATCAGCTCATCCTGAATCTGTAGATTGAGCTTTTTATTGATGCTGTAAAACAACAAGGCAATGACACCGATGGAAAAGGTGATTGCCGGATAAATACTGGCCGTCATGCGAATTCCAAACAGCGAGTGTTCACTTTGGATAACGTTGGGAACATAATCGTAGGCTGCAAGGAACCAACCACAAATGGCACCGCCCAGTCCAAGGCCTGCTTTGAGAGCGAACACAATGCCGGCAAAAACAACTCCGGTCGCTCTTCGTTTTGTCTTCCATTCCGCATAGTCCGCTACATCCGCCATCATGGCCCAGAGCAATGGAATCGTGGGACCGTACGCGAGTGATTTGAGTAAATTGAGGATGAACGTCCCACCGACAGCATCCGCCGGGAGAAGAATGAACAAAGCCGTGAACAACGTCGTGAACGATAATCCTATGACAAAGACGAGCTTCTTGCCGAACCGCTCAGAGAGAGACTTTGACACAAGCACCCCAAGAATCATCACAAGCTGGCCGGACATATTAAAGAGACTGAATCCCACAGACGTTACGTTGGAATGGTCCGCGACGACAATAAGCCCGAAAGCACTCAGGATACTATGCCAGAGACCCGTAGCTGCCTGTGTACCACCGGCGGCGGTGGACGCCAAACCCCACGACTGCAGGAAAAGAAAGAGCTGTTCCTTGTCGACATAGTACATGAAATAGTAGAACATCGCACTCCCCCACAGAGCAAGAGTTATGAACACAAAAAGCGTAAGAACGAACATCGACTTCCACGGTGTGTTCTTCAGCAAGTCTGCGAAATCCTGCTTGGGCGATGACTTCTGATTGGGGTCAGGTTTGACACGCTCGCGTGCGCTGAGGAAGGCGATGACGAAGAAGATTACGCAAAGAATGGCGAATACTCCGATGGTCATGGACCAGCCTTTTTCCACGTCGCCTTGTCCGAATTTGTTTACCAACGGAAGCGTCAAGCCCTGCACAATAAAAGCGGCGGCCATCGCGAAAAAGAATCGATAGGACGACAAGCTTGTGCGTTCGTTCACATCGCTGGTCATGACGCCATTCAAAGCAGCGTAAGGGAGATTATTGACGGAATAGACGGTCATCAGGAGGATGTAAGTGACATAGGCATAAATGAGCCTTCCAGTACTTCCAAAATGAGGCGTTGTGAAGGCGAGGTAGAATATCACCGCAAACGGTATTGCTGACCAGAGTACCCACGGTCGGAATTTCCCCCATCGTGTGTTGGTACGATCTGCAACGACACCCATAAAGGGGTCAAACACGGCGTCCCAGAAACGCCCTACAAGTAACAGCGTACCAGCTGCAACCGCAGTGATACCAAACACGTCCGTGTAGAATCCCAGCTGAAAAATCAACATCGTCTGGAATACGAAATTGGCGGCGCCATCGCCCAATCCATAGCCGGCTTTTTCTCTGAAGGAGAGTTTTTGCTGAAAGTGTTCCGCCATTTTGAGATTTATCCTTGGATTTTATCGTTCAAGCTTCAAAACCACCTTCTGCAAATCCGCATCACTTGAGGCCTTCGCTACCATGTTAGTGAATTCATTAAACGTACTTCAGCTAAGGGTAAACAAACGCAAGATGCTCTGGCAATATATTGTAGGTCATGTGACAACCCGAAGGATTACTTCCTGCGTTCGACCCGAGAGATTGCGCCCTGTGTCTACGCGTGGACTTCTATGACAACGATTAAAAAAGCGTGAAGCGAAGTTCCTCGGTTGTTGAAAAGAGTAGAGAGGCTTTCCGGTACCCTCACGTCTGCTTTATTTCCGATTATGAGGTGGTGGTGGATACTCAAATGTGACTACTGAAGCAAGAACGCTCATCGAATTATTGAACCGTTTCAAACTACCAATGTGATTCCAGAAAATCAAGAAGAAAGTAAGGAAATGTTCCAAGTTTCATCCCTCGAAAGCTCGCGTTCCCAAAAGATGGAATTTCACTCTTTGCTCTCTCGTATCATCAGAGACCCAGTACCTGCTTAGCCAAGAAATTAGGGTGCACAATTGACTGGAAGCACTTCCAAACGATATACCAGCGAAATTAACCCACTCGATCGTTACGGAATTCTGCAGCGGCGATGCGAAGCATGACGCTGCTATGAGTATCGTTTTATTCCCAAATTTCCTTGAGACATCCTTCACGTATTCTTGAAGGTCAAGGTCTTCACTGTTCCACTTTTGCCGTCTTAATGACTGCATCGAAGGCAAGTTTTGGTAGACAACGACGGTCGAATAGCATAGGGTACTCGGATCTTCCTTTGATGGGCAGGTAACTGCGCCACGATTGGCCGTCGTGTACACCCCAGAACGTGACTCTGCCAAACTTGTCCCGATGTTTCCGGAAAAGTGAAAACAAATCCCCATATCGTTTGGCTTGAATTTTCTGAATGGTATCCGGCAATCCAGCCGAATAGGGATTAAGTTTCTTCTGCGTATTCGCATCGAATGAGGAGATGTCTGCGACCTTTGAATCCAGATGAACAAAAGGAAGTACGCCGATATCCAGTTCGGTGATCATCAGTTTTATTTTCAGCTCGGAAAGTGCAAGGATATAGGCTTCGATCTCTTCGATCCGAGGAAATTCCAGAAACCAATGGCCCTGAATGCCGATACCGTCCACCCGAAGACCTTTTTGCTGGAGGTTCCGTACGAGCCTTATGACACCTTCGCGCTTCGGCTGATACTCATAATCGAATTCGTTGTAATAAAGCTCGGCGTCCGGATCCGCCTGTCTCGCGAATTCAAAAGCCTTTTCAACGTACTCTTCACCGATGATTTCGTACCACTCTGATTTTCTGAAGGAACCGTCGGACATGATGGATTCGTTGACAACATCCCAACCGTGAATCCGCCCACGGTAACGTCCCATCACAGTGAAGATGTGATCCTTCATCCTTTCAAGCAACGCCTCTCGACTCAAGTTTCGGCCTGAAGCGTCCCGAAAAACCCAACCCGGCGTTTGGCAATGCCAGACCAGGGTGTGACCAATGATGTGCATTTCATGTTTTTGCCCGAAGGCCACATACTGGTCCGGCACTTCGAAATTGTACCGGTCCGGTTCCGGATGCACCTCTTCCCACTTGAGAATGTTTTCCGGCGTGATGCTGTTGAATTGTTGTTTCACCAATGCCATTGCATCCGGTTCCCTGCCAGAAATCTGGTCCGCGCTGAGGGCGGCACCGATGTAAAAATCATCCTTGAAGGCATCCTTCAAACCCACCGGATCAGGTGCATTCGTCATGGCTCACTCCTTGACAATGATGCCTCTTTGGCTTTTCAGGATCGATAGGATCAGGAATGCTTTTCCTTCAGCCGCTTCAGTACATCCTCAAGCGTCCCGTTGAAGGGACCAGGGGTTTCCATCTTGATTGAAACCAACGCCGCCGCAAATTTCAGGGATTCTCCAGGATCGTGATTCAACCGCCAGGACAGGTACGCTGAGAAGGTTGTATCGCCGCGACCGGTTCTGCCCGAAATGTTGCTGTTGGAGAACTTCTCGTAGTACGTTACGCCATTCACTCGCGCGAGGACGCCTTGCGAGTGCGTGATCATAACTTCCGGGCAACCCCAAGATTCGACAATGAGAGCAGCCTTCTCAAGATCTTCCGTCCCAGTCAAAATGCGGGCTTCCACCACGTCCAGCTTGAGCTTATCCATCATCGCCGCGATCTCTTTTTTATTGGCGACGTCGCTGAACTCGTGGTCGTGGCTCACCGGGTTGATATGACGCACGAAACTCTGCATGTCGACAGAGAGGCTCTTGTAGCCTCTTGACTTCAGACCTTTCATCAATGCCATGTCAAACTCGGTGTCCGAAATCCCGGCCAGGTGAACACACGTCGAGTCAAGAGTCGGAACGTCTTTGATGGAAATCAGCCCGGCAGACTTGATGAGCGTCATTCTGCGTTCATCGACGTTTTCGGACTCGTGCACCACCCTGTTGTACGACGTCTCGGCGCTCGGGATGAGATAAGTATCGATGCCGATATCTTTCATAGGCTGGAGAATGGCCTCGTCCTTCTTGGCCATCTTCACGACGGCGGCAACCTTTTTCCCGACCCGAGGGGCAACCATGGCTCCGCACAATACCGCGCTTCCCGGAGCGACACGGGGTTTCCCTCCGAAGGGAACGATCTCGTCATAACACATATGACCGATGAACGTGATGTCGTATTTGTTTGGCATCTTAATTGAATCCTTGTTAATCGTTTCTTGTATGATGTATTCCTAACCTTTCAACAGGTCAGAAAAGAACGGAATCAGATCCTTCGATTCGACGGTCTTCGATTTGGTCTTTGTCTGAATATCTTTGATGTGATTCAGAACCAAATGCGACCAGACCGCGCCAGGCCGTGGATAGGCGGCAACGATATAATGGGGTCCGGGAACGGTCTCCCCAGCTTCCTTTTCCAACTCCGCGCGAAGGTTGTCCGGTGTGATCATCGAATTGGCATAGTCGAAGACAACCCGATCCATATGCTTGTAGACTTCCTTGCTCTCCCTTGTCATCCCATAATATTCCAGCAGCTCCGCGAAGACGTAATTGGAAGTAGTGTAGACATCTTTTCCCTGGTCCGACTCCACCGGCTTGCCATTCTCGGTCTTGCACATGGCCCAACCCATGAATGAATGGTTGTTCCGGAAAATTGTCTTGAGGATTTTCTTGACGCGGTCCTCAGGAATGAGCGGCTCTTCGCCGATCGCGAGCAGGTACCACAACGCGTCGAGCTGGTTGGTCCAGACGTCGGTGTTCTTCTTTCCTGTCTTTGGGTCGAAACAGGTAATATAATACTGGAGCTTCTCCCCCTTCTTGTTCTTCCCGTCCCGCCAGAGTTTTTCGAGAGCTTCCCATCCTTTATCGAACGCCTCCTGGATGCGTTTCTTGCCGACCTCGTCGCCAACAATATCGGCCAGTTTGATCAGGGCTTGGCATCCTCCCAAAAACTGCGTTGCATCGTAGGCATCGGCACCGAAGAGGACCAAATTATCGAAGGTGTTCTTTACTTCCTCGGGATAACCTTCCGGTATGCCGTCATTGTCAAAATCCAATTGGAGCAGAGACTCCAAACCAAATTTGAGTGTTTCCCAATTCTTCTTCAAAAATTCGATGTCGCCGGTGAATTTGACGTTGCGCAGCACGCGCATCGCCAGCTTCGGATAGAGATCCACCCAGTAGTTGTTGTTGTACCAGGCGTAGTCGCTCACGTTGCGAAGGGGATGACCCTTGGGCATGGCACCCACGTCGTGGGCAACGCTCCCCTTCGTCTTGAAGGCGTCCCGGATCTGAGTCATCGAAAGACCTTCATACGCCTCAGGATGCTCCTGGAAATGTTTCCGGGCTTCAACATTCGATGCGTGAAAGTGGTACCAGCGCGGCGTAGGGTCTACGGCCTGGATCGAATCGATGAATGCCTGACACAAATCCTTTTCGATCTTTGGGAAGAGCATGAGCAAAACCATCGAGTACCAAT
>Ga0335085_10017477_pt1 | contig 10332 bp, 9 predicted proteins | sample Lox_Sample_45_FD_206712 | JGI IMG/M metagenome (GOLD analysis project Ga0335085, IMG submission 206712) | Soil microbial communities from Loxahatchee National Wildlife Refuge, Florida, United States - Lox_Sample_4.5 | ecosystem: Environmental > Terrestrial > Soil > Wetlands | place: USA: Florida...
AATGCGACGCTGGCAGGCCAATTCGATGAAATGGGTGCCCTTGAGCGCACTCTCGGAAAAGAGCACGCCGTTGTTGGCCAAGAGCGCGACGGGAATGCCCCAGATGTGAGCGAACCCGCAGACCAGGGTCGAGCCGTAGAGCGGCTTGAATTCCTGCAATTCGGAGCCATCCACGATACGGGTTATCACTTCGCGCACCTCATAAGGCGCGCGCACATCGCGCGGAATGATCCCATAGAGTTCGTCCGCCGCATGCTTGGATGGGCGTGGGGTCTGGAGCTTCAGGTCATGGCTGTACGCTGGCGCGAGGGTACCCACGATGCGCCGCAGTATCTCGATGGCATGATCGTCATTCTCCGCCACATGGTCCACCACCCCGGACTTGCGGCCATGGGTGTCGGCCCCGCCCAACTCTTCCGCCGAAATCACTTCGCCGGTGGCGGCCTTCACCAGTGGCGGTCCCGCCAGGAAAATCGTGCCCTGGCCGCGCACGATGATGGACTCATCGCTCATCGCCGGCACATAGGCGCCGCCTGCGGTACAGCTTCCCATCACACAGGCGATCTGGGCGATCCCGTCGGCCGACATGTTGGCCTGGTTGAAGAAGATGCGGCCGAAATGATCCCGGTCCGGAAACACATCAGCCTGGTGTGGAAGGTTGGCGCCGCCGGAATCCACCAGATAGATGCAAGGCAGGCGGTTGGCCTGGGCGATTTCCTGGGCGCGCAGATGCTTCTTCACGGTCATGGGGAAATAGGCGCCACCTTTCACCGTGGCGTCATTGGCGGCGATCATCACCTCGCGTCCCTGCACCCGGCCGATGCCGGCGACCAATCCGGCGCCAGGCGCTTGGTCATCGTACATTCCGTTCGCGGCTAGGGGCGCAATTTCCAGGAAGGGAGAGCCGGGATCCAAGAGCCGATTCAGCCGCTCGCGCGGCAGAAGCTTGCCCCGCGCCGTGTGCTTCTGGCGCGCAGCCTCCGAACCGCCCAAGGCAGCCTTGGCCAGCCTGGCGCGCAATTCCTCCGCCAGCGCGCGATTGTGTGCCGCGTTTGCCTTGAAAGCCTCGCTGTTGGTGTCGATGAGAGAGGAAAAGCTCATAGGCTGATCAACTCCCGCCCGATCAGGAAGCGGCGAATTTCGTTGGTGCCAGCGCCGATGTCGTAGAGCTTGGCGTCGCGTAGGAAACGCTCCACCGGCCAGTCCTTGGTATAACCGGCACCGCCCAGCGTCTGGATGGCTTCCAGCGCCGTCTCCACCGCATTCTCCGAGGCCAGCAGGATGGCGCCTGCCGCATCGGAGCGGGTGGCCTTGCCGGAATCTGAGGCCCGCGCCACCGCATAGACATAGGCGCGCGCGGAATTCAGCGCCACATACATGTCGGCCAGCTTGGCCTGGATCAATTGGAACGAACCGATGGGTTGGCCGAACTGGCGGCGATCGCGCACATATGGCAGCACCACATCCAGACAGGCCTGCATGATCCCCAACGGTCCCGCCGCCAGAACGACGCGCTCATAATCCAGGCCCGACATCAGCACCTTGACGCCCTCGCCTTCTGCGCCCATCACATTGTCCGCCGGCACCTCGCAATCCTCGAACACCAGCTCGGCGGTGTCGCTGCCGCGCATGCCCATCTTGTCCAGCTTCTGGGACACCGAAAAGCCCTTGGAGCCCCGTTCGACCAGGAACGCGGTGATGCCTTTCGGCCCAGCAGCCATGTCGGTCTTGGCATAGACCACCAGCACATCGGCTTCGGGCGCATTGGTGATCCAGAACTTTGTGCCGTTGAGGACATAGCGGTCGTTTTTGCGATCTGCCTTGAGCCGCATCGACACCACGTCGGAACCGGCGCCGGCTTCCGACATGGCCAGCGAGCCCACATGCTCGCCGGAAATCAATCGCGGCAGATATTTGCGCTTCTGCTCAGCGCTGCCCCAGCGGCGGATTTGGTTGATGCAAAGATTGGAATGGGCGCCATAACTCAAGCCCACCGCGGCGCTTGCGCGGCTAATCTCCTCCATTGCCACCACATGCTCCAGATAGCCCAGCCCGAGCCCGCCATCTTCCTCTTCCACGGTGATGCCATGCAGACCCAGCGCCCCCATTTCCGGCCACAGATGCCGGGGGAACTTATTGGTCGCGTCATAGTCGGCGGCGAAAGGCGCGATCCGTTCGGAGGCGAAGCGGCGCACCGTGTCGCGCAACAGGTCGGTCGTTTCGCCCAGGCCAAAGTCCAACATGCTCATGAGACGGGCATTGACCGGGCCAGGCTTTCGAGTGTCATCACCGTCCTCCCGATTCCAGCATAACCCGAATCTGCTTCCCGATCTGCACCTTGGGGGCTTCGGACGCTGGACATGCTCAATCCATGAAGATCAGAGCCGGATGCTCCATCAATCGTTTGAGCCGCTGGATGAAGCTGGCCGCTTCATGGCCATCGATGACGCCATGATTGAAGGAGGCCGACAGATTCATCACCTTGCGGCAGGTGAGCACCCCGCCCACCACCATCGGCCGCTCCGCCAGCTTGTTGGGCCCCAGAATGGCAACCTCCGGCGGGTTGATGATTGGGGTGGCGGCAATGCCGCCCAAGGCGCCAAGACTGGTCAACGTAATCGTGGAGCCGGTGAGCAGGTCGCGGCTGGCACTGCCGTCACGTGCGTGGGCGGTGACACGCGCCAGTTCGCTGGCCAGGTCCCACAGATCGCGAGTCTCGGCATGACGCACCACCGGTACCATCAAGCCGTTTGGCGTCTGGGTGGCGATGCCGATATGGACGGCGGAAAACCGCTTCAAAATCCCGGCTTGCGCATCGAAATGGGCATTGATGTTGGGAAATTCAGCTACCAGCCGGGCGACCGCGCGCATGAAGAAAGGCAATAGCGTGAGTTTCGGCCGCTCTTCGCTGCGGCCGGCATTGAGATCGGCGCGCAAGCTGTCCAGCTCGGTCAGGTCGAATTCCTCGACATAGCTGAAATGCGGAATGGTCCGCTTGGATTCCGCCATCCGCTCGGCGATCCGCCTGCGCAATCCCTGGATGGGGATTTCCTCGACCTTGTGTTGCGGCTGAGGGTGATGGGTCTTGTCGCGGCCCTCACGATAACGTTCCAGATCTTCGATGAGAACGCGCCCGCCTGGTCCGGTGCCGGTGACATGGCCGAGCTCAATCCCCCACTCCTGCGCCTGCCGCCGCGTCGCAGGGGAGGCGGTGGGTTCGAAATTGGGCACAGGCGGTTCGGGAGGCTGCGGGTCAGTGCGTGCAGCTTCGGCAGGCTTCTGGCCGGTTTCAGCCACATCCAGGTCCACCAGGACCGAGCCCACCGGCGCCTTGGAGCCAACCGCGCCATGGATGGCCGTAACCAGGCCTTCGACCGGCGAACTCATGTCCACCGTGGCTTTGTCAGTCATCACATCCAGAAGCGGCTGGTCTTCGCGCACCCGATCGCCCGGTTTCACATGCCAGGCAGTGATTTCCGCCTCAACTACGCCCTCCCCAATGTCCGGCAGCCGGAACTGATAATGACCCATCTAATCCTCCATCGCTTTTTCCAGCGCGGCACGGACCCGGGCCGGGCCTGGGAAATAGTCCCATTCAAAGGCATGCGGATAAGGCGTGTCCCAGCCCGCCACGCGCGCGACAGGGCTCTTGAGACGAAAGAAGCAGCGCTCCTGGATCAATGCCGACAACTCCGCCCCGAAGCCGGCAAAGCGGGAGGCTTCATGGACAATGACACAGCGCCCCGTCTTGGTGACCGATGCCGTGATAGCCTCGATGTCCAGCGGCACGATGGAGCGCAGATCGATCAGCTCTGCATCGATACCGCTTTCCTCGATGGCCGAGCGCGCCACATGGACCATTGTGCCATAGGCCAGCACGGTTACCTGGCGGCCGCTGAGGACGATCTGGGCCTTTCCCAGCGGCACGGTGTAATGGCCTTCGGGCACGTCTGCCGCGGGATGGCCGGCCCAGCTTTTGACCTGGCGCTCGTGATGGCCATCGAACGGACCGTTATAGATGCGCTTGGGCTCCAGGAAGATCACGGGATCGTTGCTTTCGATGCTGGCGATCAGAAGACCCTTGGCGTCATAGGGATTGGACGGGATGACAGTACAAAGACCGGTGACATGGGCAAACAGCGCCTCCGGACTCTGGCTGTGGGTCTGGCCGCCATAGATGCCGCCGCCATAAGGGGCTCGCACCGTGATCGGTGCCCAGAATTCGCCATTGGAGCGATAGCGCAGGCGGGCGGCTTCGGACACCAGCTGGTCAAAGGCGGGCAGGATATAGTCGGCAAACTGAATCTCCACCACCGGCCGCAAACCGTATGCGCCCATTCCGATGGCAGTGGCGATGATTCCACCCTCCGAAATCGGCGTGTCGAAGCAGCGCTGAAGGCCGTGCTTCTTCTGCAGCCCCTCGGTGACCCGGAACACACCGCCGAAGTAGCCCACATCCTCGCCAAAGGTCAGCACATCGGGATCGCGTTCCAGCATCACATCCAAGGCCGAGTTCAGCGCCTGGATCATCGACATGCCGGCCATGATCAGACTCCCAGCTCGGCGCGCTGTTCGCGCACACGCCAATCCGGGGTCTCGAACACGCCCTCGAACATTTCCGAAACCGGCGGCTTGGACTTGCCAAGGGTGCCGACCGCCTCGCCCTCGTTGATGGCGGCCCTGATGGCGTCCTCCAGTTCGGCTTCGAACTGGACATGGCGCTGTTCGTCCCATTGCCTGATGCGGATCAGATGCCGTTTCAACCGCTGGATGGGATCGCCCAGCGGCCAATGCTGCGCCTCATCCACAGGCCGGTAGCGGGTAGGATCGTCGCTGGTTGAATGGGCCGCGGCGCGATAGGTGAAGAGTTCGATCAGGGTGGCGCCCAAATTGGCATGGGCCCGCGCCATCGCCCATTGCGTCGCCGCCCACACCGCCAGGAAGTCGTTACCATCGACGCGAAGCCCCGGTAAGCCATAACCGATCGCCTTGGCGGCAAAGGTTGTCTCTTCGGCGCCCGCAATGCCGGCATAGCTGGAGATTGCCCATTGATTGTTGGTGACGCAGAGGATCGCCGGGGCGTGATAGACCGACGCAAAAGTGAGCGCCTCGTGGAAATCGCCCTCCGCCGTGGAGCCTTCGCCGATATAGGCGAGGGCGAGAGAGTTGTCGCCCTTGTAGGCCGACGCCATCGCCCAGCCCACGGCATGGCCGAAACGGCTGCCGAGATTGCCGGAGAGCGAATAAAAACCGTAATCGCGAGCCGAATAGAGTATGGGAAGCTGGCGGCCTCTCAAGGGATCGCGCTCATTCGAGAAGATTTGATTGACCAGATTGATCAAGGGGTAGTCGCGCGCCATCAGCCAGGAAAGCACGCGATAGGTGGGAAAGCACATGTCGCGTGGCCCCAAGGCCAGCGACTGGGCGGCGGCGAGCGCTTCCTCGCCCGTTGATTTCATGAAGAAGCTGGTTTTGCCCTGGCGATGGGCGCGGAACATACGGTCTTCGAAGAGCCGCGTCAGCACCATGGCGCGCAGTCCCTTGTGCAGCACGTCCGGCGGGACCTCCGGTGTCCAAGGGCCCACGGCATTGCCATCTTCGTCCAGCACGCGGATGAGACCATAGGGTAGATCGCGCATAGTCGCGGCGGACGCATCCTCCGCGGGACGCGGTGTCGTGCCGGCCGGTGGGACCTTGATGTGAGCGAAGCTGGCGGAGCCCCCGGGACGCGCCGTGGGGACGGGAATATGCAGGCTCAGCGGCGGTTCCTGCGCCATATCATTCTCCCTGAGAAGCGTTTGCTCGCGAACGCCTTAACCAAGAGCATGACACAAAGCCCGTGGGACGAATTCGCTATCTTTCGCTAAAATTTCGATCGTGGTAGGATAATTTTTCATCTTATTGCCACTATATAGGATATAATTCTATGGATGGCATAGACCGTAAAATTCTGCGAATCCTTCAGGACGATGCCGATATTGCCATGGCAGACTTGGCAAAGCGTGTGGGCCTGTCTCACACGCCCTGCTGGCGCCGGGTCAAGCAATTGGAAAAAAGCGGTGTGATCCGCGAGCGGGTAGTGATCCTGGACCCGCATCTCATGGGGTTGAGCGTCAACGTCCTCGCCAACATCCGCTTGAAAGCCCATGATGAGGATACCCTGATCGCCTTCGAGCGCGCGGCGCGGGAACGGCCGGAAATCGTCGAGTGTTTCATCATGGGGGGAGAAAGCGACTATGCCGTGCGCATCGTGGTCGGCAGCATTGAAGAATATGAAGCCTTGCTGAAGAAAGTGCTGCTGCATTTTCCCGGCGTCGCCTCGGTGAACTCCCATTTCGCGCTCAAATGCGTCAAGAACACCACCCGCCTGCCGCTGTGAGCAACGAGGTGACAGACAAGGTCGTCATCGCTGCCGCCGTCCGCACCCCGCTGGGAAGCCTCTTGGGGGTGCTGTCTCCTTTGGCTGCGCACCAGCTGGGCGCCCATGCTTTGCAGGCGGCATGGCGACGCGCCGAGTTGAAGCCTGAGACAATCGAGGAAGTGTTGATGGGCTGCGTCTTGCCGGCGGGACAGGGCCAGGCGCCGGCACGCCAGGCGGCCCGCGCCGCCGGATTGCCGGACCATGTCGGCGCCACCACGCTGAACAAGGTCTGCGGCTCGGGCATGAAAGCCATCATGCTGGGCCATGACATGGTGCTGGCCGGTTCATCGGAAATCGTTGCGGCGGGCGGCATGGAATCCATGTCGAACGCGCCGCATCTGCTGCGCCAGGGCCGGGCTGGCGCGCGCATGGGCGATACGCGTCTTCAGGATCACATGATGCTAGACGGTCTTGAGGATGCCTATGAGCCGGGGCGCCCGATGGGCGATTTCGGCGAGGTGGCCGCCCAGACCTATCAATTCACCCGGGCCGATCAGGATGCCTATGCAGCCGAAACCCTGCAGCGGGCACGCGCAGCCATCCTCCGTGGCGACTTTAAGGCCGAGATCGAACCGGTCACAGTGCCAACGAAAGGCGGGGAGAAGCGCGTCGCCGATGACGAGCATCCCTTCAAAGTATCGCCGGAAAAAATCCCGAACCTGAAGCCGGCGTTCCGCGCCGACGGCACCATCACGGCGGCCAGCGCTTCGGTGATTGCCGATGGCGCGGCCTGCCTTATCCTCACCCGCCGCTCCACCGCCGAGGCACGCGGCGTGCCCATTCTAGCGGAAATCGTGGCACACGCCACCCACGCGCAGCGGCCCGATCTCTATACCACCGCGCCGATACCCGCCATCCGCAAGGTTCTCGCCAAAGCCAATTGGAGGATTGAAGACGTCGACCTGTTCGAGGTCAACGAAGCCTTCGCCGTGGTGGCGATGGCGGCGGCCAAGGAGCTCGGTATCGCGCGCGACCGGCTGAATGTGGCGGGCGGTGCCTGCGCGCTGGGACATCCCATCGGCGCCAGCGGCGCGCGCATCGTGGTGACGCTTCTCTATGCGCTGAAGCGGTGCGGCAAAAAGCGCGGCGTCGCGTCCTTGTGCATTGGCGGCGGCGAAGCCACCGCACTGGCGATTCAACTTCCCTAATTGAGATCGCCTGCCGAAAGCTTGGTCAAAAGCTGATCCAGCATCTTCTGCTCGCTTGCCGTCAGCACCGACAAGAGGCGCCTTTCCAGGCCCAGCGCCAGAGGCACGACCTCTTCATAGATGGCGCGGCCCCTGGCCGAGAGCGACAGATGCGCCATCCTTCCATCTGAAGCATGGGCTTGCCTGGTCAAACGTTTGGCGGCCAGAAGAGAAGCGACAGCGCGGCTGACCTGCACCTTGTCCATGGCACTACGCTCCGCAACCTCCCGCGCCGACAGACCCGGGCTCTGCCCCAGTACTGCAATGACCCGCCATTCCGGAATGGAAAGATTGAAACGCTGGGAATAGTGCCGCGCGATCGCCGAGGAGACCCTGTTGGTCAGGACCGACAGGCGGTAGGGCATGAAGCGATCCAAGTCGAGCTCAGGCTTTTTCGGCATCGGGCTGGTTCTCTGGCCGCGCCTGGACAAAGGCGGGCATTTGATAGGCCGCCTCCTCAATACGCAGCAGCGTGGTATATTCCGCCAGATCCATCTGGATGCGGCGGGCATTGGCCATCTGCGGAATCAGGCAGATATCGGCCAAGGTCGGACTATCACCATGGCAGAAGCGGCCGGTGTCGCCGGAGTTTTTCAGGAAAGCTTCCAGAGCTACGAATCCGGTAACGATCCAATGATACTGCCAGTCATTGCGTGCCTGATCGTCCGCGCCCAGCGCGTGACGCAGGTAGCGCAGCACCCTGAGATTGTTCAGCGGATGAATGTCGCAGGCGATGGAGAGCGCAATCTGGCGCACCCGGGCACGGCCGCCCGCCTCCCGCGGCAGCAAGGGCGGATCGGGGTGGAGTTCGTCCAGATATTCGATGATGGCCAGGGATTGGCCAATTGCCTTGCCGTCATGGACCAGCGCCGGCACCAGCGCCTGTGGATTGATCGCTTTGTAAGCCTCGCTCAGCTGCTGGTCTTTGCGCAGATGGATAAAATGCGGCTCGGATTTGATGGATTTCAGATTGAGGGCAATGCGCACGCGAAAGGCTGCCGAGGAGCGGAAATAGCCATAGAGAGCGAAGTCACCGGTGTCGGACATGCTGTTCAATCGCTCCGAATATGCTGCGGCCTTCAGTATCGCGCATATCTATCCGTAGCCGGTCGCCGAATCTGAGGAAAGGGGTCTTGGGCGCGCCGGCCTCAAGCTGCTCCAGCATCCGCCGTTCGGCGATACAGGCCGAGCCCGCGGACCGGTCCCGATTGGAGATCGTGCCAGACCCGATGATTGTACCGGCGCAAAGGGCCCTGGTTCTGGCGGCATGGGCGATCAGTTGGGGAAAGGAGAAAACCATGTCCGTGCCGGCATCGGGCCGGCCGAAGACAACGCCGCTTATTTCCACGAGCAGCGGCAAATGGAGCTTGCCATCCCGCCAGGCTTCGCCCAACTCGTCCGGTGTTACCGCGACCGGCGAGAAAGCCGAAGCCGGCTTGGATTGGAAGAAGCCGAAGCCTTTGGCCAGTTCGGGCGGCATAAGATTGCGCAAAGAGACATCGTTGCACAGCATGACCAGGCGGATGTGCCGGCCTGCTTCCTCCGCGGAGCATCCGCAAGGCACGTCGCCTGTGATCACCGCCACCTCGCCTTCCAGGTCGATGCCCCAGGCTTCGTCGCTGACAAGGATGTCGTCCCTGGGCCCCAAGAAACCATCCGAGCCTCCCTGATAGATCAGCGGATCGGTCCAGAAATTGGCGGGCATCTCGGCGCCCCGTGCTTTTCGCACCAGTTCGACATGGGTGACATAGGCCGAGCCGTCGGCAAATTGATAGGCGCGCGGCAACGGACTAGCGCAGGCGGAAGGATCGAAAGCAAAGCTGCGAGGGATGCGGCCGGCTTCCAACCCTTCTGCCTGCTCCATCAACAGGGGGGAATGAACCTCCCAGTCGTCCAGCGCCGCCTGCAGGGTGGGGACGCTCGCTATGACCGCACGGCTCAAATCGCGGGAGACCAGGGCGAGATGCCCGTCGCGACCGGACTTCAGCGAGGCGAGTTTCATTTCATCTTCCAGCTGTCGGCATAGCCTGTGTCTTCCTGCGCAAGCGCCGCCTCGCCCATCTCCAGCGCGTCGCGGGCGTCGATCATGACCGCGACCTCGTCGGTCATGCTTCTCGCAGCCTTGGCCCCTGCCGCAAAGGCCTTGGGATGCGGACCGTGGGTCAAACCCGCCGGATGAAAGGTCATCATGCCAGGCTTGATATTGTCGCGGCTGAAAAAATCGCCGGCGTGATAGAAGATCACTTCATCGAAATCGTCATTGGAATGGAAGAAGGGTACCTTCAAGGCGCCGGGATCACTCTCGATGGGCCGCGGCACGAAAGTGCAGACCACGAAACGCTCGGCAATGAAGGTGGAATGGACGCTGGGCGGCAGGTGATAGCGGTGGCTTGCAACGGGGCGGATGTCGCGCCAGTTGAGCTTGATCACCGACAGATTGCCCTTCCAGCCCATCGCATCCAGCGGATTGTAGGGATAGGTGATGGTGGTGATCTGGCCTCGCCGCTTGACCTCGAGCTGCCATTCCCCGTCGCGCTGGGCCCGGAAGGCGGCATCCAGTTTCGGCGTTTCGAGCGCGGCGGGATCGAACACCGCGTGGGCGCCCAGCAGCCCGCGGTCGGGCAGACGGTAACTGCCGTTGGTGGCTTCGATCAACAGCATTGCAGTGGGCGCTTTGGCCTCTATCCGCCACATGGTGCCGCGCGGCAAGAGGATGTAATCGCC
>Ga0335085_10017478_pt1 | contig 10332 bp, 6 predicted proteins | sample Lox_Sample_45_FD_206712 | JGI IMG/M metagenome (GOLD analysis project Ga0335085, IMG submission 206712) | Soil microbial communities from Loxahatchee National Wildlife Refuge, Florida, United States - Lox_Sample_4.5 | ecosystem: Environmental > Terrestrial > Soil > Wetlands | place: USA: Florida...
TGCTGAAGGAGGGTGAACTTGTCGGCATGTTCAGCCTTTTTCGGAACGAGGCGCGCGCTTTTACCGACAAACAAATTGCACTGGTGCAAAATTTTGCCGCCCAGGCGGTCATTGCCATCGAGAATGCGCGGCTGCTCAACGAACTGCGCGAGTCGCTGGAGCAGCAGACTGCGACGGCCGACATCTTGAAGGTAATTGCTGGTTCACCGTCCGACGTACAGCCGGTGTTCAATGCCGTCGTGCTGACTGCCCGACGGCTGGCCCGCCGCGAAATGGCGGCCATCCTGCTTTGCGATGACAACGCCACGTTCCGGCCCCGCGCGATCGCAGGGCCGGAGGGCTTGATTACCGTCCTCAATCCCGACCCGATAAAGATCGATCCCGCGGCCAACTTCCCATCGCGTGCCATCGTCGCGAAAAAGAATCAGCATTTTCCGGACTGGTCGACGATCGATCTACCGGAAGAAGAGCGCAACATCCGGAACATGTACGGGCTGAATTCTTCGCTTTATCTGCCGATGGTGCGCGGCGGTGAATGCATTGGTGTGCTCTTTCTGGGCGGCGCTCAAGCAGGCATTTTCAGCGAGGCCGACATCGCCCTTGCGGAATCCTTCCGCGACCAGGCCGTGATCGCGATTGAGAACACGCGGCTGCTCGGCGAATTGCGTGAATCGCTGGAACAACAGACGGCGACCGCGGAAGTGCTGCGCGTCATATCGCGTTCGCCCGGCGATCTCGAGCCCGTCTTCGCATCGATGCTGGAAAACGCCGTCCGCATCTGCGGCGCCACATTCGGTACGATTTATCGTGCAGGTCCCGGCGGGCTGCAGGTCGTGGCGACACAGAATATGCCGGCTGCGCTCGCCGAACACAGGCATTCGGCCGGCTATAGTCCGGCCGCACCGGAAACGCCGCTTGGCGACGTCGTTGCGACCAGAGCCGTCGTCCATGTCGCCGACATGGCGGGACATCCGGGTTATACCGAGCGTCGCGTTCCGGCGCTGGTGACGGGCGTCGAAGTCGGCGGCGTGCGAACGTGGCTTGGCGTCCCCATGGTCAAAGATGACGAACTGATCGGAGCGTTCGTGCTGCACAGGCAGGAAATGCGCCCATTCAGCGACAAACAAATTGCACTGGTCACGAATTTTGCCAATCAAGCCGTCATCGCCATTGAGAATGCGCGACTGCTTACCGAGCTGCGGGGGCGCACGGACGAGCTCAGCCGTTCGGTGGGCGAACTGAGGGCGCTCGGCGAAATCTCGCAAGCGGTGAACTCGACGCTCGATCTCGAAAACGTGCTTGAAACCATCGTCGCCAAGGCGGCGCAGCTTTCCAACACCGACGCCGGCGCCATCTACGTGTTCGACGACGCCGACAGGCAATTGCATCTACGCGCGACCTACGGCATGAGCGACGAACTGATCGGCGCGCTCAGCCACGCTCAAATCCGCCTTGACGAACGCAATGTGGCGCAAATGATGACCGATCGCACGCTCGTGCAGGTGGCGGACTTAGAACAGGAGACGCGCTCCGAGGTCGACGAGATCGTGCTGCGCGCCGGTTATCGGGCGCGGCTGGTGGCGCCGCTATTCCGCGGTGACGACATTGTCGGCCTTTTGGTCGTGCGCCGTCGCACCCCGGGTGCCTTCGCGCCAAACGCCATCGATCTGATGAAGACCTTCGCCGCCCAATCGGCGGTGGCAATTCAGAACGCGCGACTCTACGCCAATGTCGAAACGCGCACACGGGAACTCGCGGCTTCGCTTGCCGACCTGCGTACCGCGCAGGATCGTCTGGTCCAGACCGAGAAGCTTGCCTCGCTCGGTCAGCTCACTGCCGGCATCGCCCACGAGATCAAGAATCCGCTCAATTTCGTCAATAATTTCTCGTCGCTCTCGGCCGAACTGATCGACGAGCTTACGGAGACGCTGGCGGCCGTTTCCGTCGACGACAAGACCAGGGCGGATATTGCCGAGCTGGCGGGCATGCTGCGCGGCAATCTCGAGAAGGTAGTGCAGCACGGCAAGCGGGCCGACTCGATCGTCAAGAACATGCTGCTGCATTCGCGCCAGGGCGCCGGCGAGCATCAACTCATCGACGTCAACGCGCTGGTCGAGGAAAGCCTCAACCTTGCCTATCACGGCGCACGCGCCGAGAGGCATGGCTTTAACATTACGCTCGAACGCTCGTTCGACCCGGACGCGGGCAAAGCGGATTTGTTCCCCCAGGAAATCACGCGCGTGCTGCTCAACCTTATATCGAACGGTTTTTATGCCGCGACCAAACGCAAGGCCGAGACGAATGGTGGCACCTACGAACCGGTCTTGTCCGCGGTGACCAAAAATCTCGGCGACCGCATTGAAATCAGAATTCGCGACAACGGCGCCGGCATTCCGCCCGGGGTCAGGGAGAAGATGTTCAACCCGTTCTTCACCACCAAGCCGGCTGGCGAAGGAACCGGGCTTGGGCTGTCACTGAGCCACGATATCATCGTCAAGCAGCACGCCGGGTCCATCGAAGTCGATTCGCGCCCCGGCGAATTCACCGAATTTCGGATCGTTCTGCCGCGCCGCGGAATGACCGCCTGAGCAGGAGGAAAGTGAGTGAGTCTTCTAATTCTCGTCGTCGATGATGAGCCGGACATCGAACAATTGTTTCGTCAGCAATTTCGGCGGGATTTGCGTTCTGGCCGCTTTGCCATGGAGTTTGCCCAATCGGCCGCGGCGGCGCTGGAAGGGATCGCAGCGGCGACCGATCGATCGCTGATCCTCGTCCTGTCCGACATCAACATGCCAGGCATGACTGGCCTCGAATTGCTGCCGCGAGCGAAGAGCCTGCGCCCGGACGTCCCAATTATCATGATCACCGCTTACGGTGACGCAGAAACCAAGCGCAAAGCGCTGGAACAGGGAGCTGAGTCGCTCCTCACCAAGCCGATCGACTTCGGCAGCCTGCGCAGTGAAATCGACCTTCGGGTTGGAAGCGCCGCATGACAGCGCAAATTCTTGTCGTCGATGATGAGCCGGACCTGGAGGCGTTGATCCTGCAGAAGTTCCGGCATCAGATTCGCGATGGGGCGGTGGCATTCTTGTTTGCCCGTGACGGTGTCGATGCCTTGTCGATGCTGAAGGGCAACGGCGCGATCGACATGGTGGTGACCGACATCAACATGCCGCGCATGGATGGGCTGTCGCTGCTGCAAAGACTGCAGGATGGGGAGGAAAAAGTTTCGACTATCGTCGTTTCGGCCTATGGCGACATGAGCAACATTCGTACAGCGATGAATCGCGGGGCCTTCGATTTTCTCACTAAGCCGATCGACTTCCCCGATCTGGAAGCGACCCTTGCCAAGACGCTTCGGCACATCCAGATCTTGCGCGAGGCGCGGGATCGGCAGGCAACAGCGGAGCGCGCGCATGCGTCGCTTTCGCGCTACTTCTCCCCCAATTTGGCTCAACGGCTTGTCAGCGACACCGAGGCGCTCGACTTGCGCGGACAACGTCGCGAAGTCGCGACACTGTTCACCGATATTGCCAGCTTCACGACGCTGGTCGAGACGATTGAACCCGATGTTCTCGGCCCTCTGCTTAATGAGTATCTCGTCGGCATGACCAATGTAGTGTTCGCTCACGACGGAACGCTGGCGAAGATCATCGGCGACGCCGTTCACGTCATGTTCGGCGCGCCGGGCGAACAGCCAGATCAGGCGGCGCGTGCGGTCGCATGCGCTTTGGCGCTCGATGAATTTGCGCAGAGCTTCCGCGAGCGTTGGCAACGGAAGGGGATCGCGCTCGGTGTCACGCGCATCGGTGCCCATGCCGGGTTGGCATTGGTCGGCAACTTCGGTGGCGACCGGTTCTTCGATTACACGGCGTACGGCGACACCATTAACGTCACGGCGAGGCTTGAGACTGCCAATAAACAACTCGGCACCCGCGTCTGCGTCAGTGCGACTTTGGCCGGGAAAGTGGCCGACTTCCGCGGCAGGCCGATGGGCGACCTCGTTTTACGCGGCAGGACCGAGGCGTTGCGCGCGTTCGAACCGGTCTCCGGTGAGGATTACAAAAATGATGCGATGAATGGCTATCGAGAAGCCTTTGCCAAGCTGGAGGCGAACGACCCTTCGGCACTTGCGGCATTCGCAGCGCACGTAGGCAAGAACCCCGACGATCAGCTCGCCGGCTTCCATCTCAAGCGGCTGCTGAACGGCGCCGCCGGGACTCGAATTGTTCTGGAATGAGGCCCAAGCCAGGGAGCATCTAATCGTGCGCCATCAACGTACTAGGCCCCGGTGTTCCCGCTAGCGCTTCGACGGCGGCCAGCATTCTCGGCCGCAAGCTGACAAGCGGCGTAAATTCGCTCCGGCTTTAGCGGCAGGGTGAACAACGGCAATTCATGGCCGATGCGGCTCGGATCGATCGCACGCGCCAGCGCGTTCGTGAGTGCCGCAGCCACCGGAATAATCCCGCCTTCGCCGACCGGGCGGACGCCGAGCGCATTGGTGCTCGACCGTGAATCGAGGTGCGCGACTCTGATGCGCGGAATCTCGGTCGCCGTCGCCACCAGATAGTCCGCCAGCGAACCGGTCAGCGGTTGCCCGTCTTCATCGTAGACCATCTCGGACAACATCGCCCCGCCGACGCCGTCTGCCACCCCGCCGATAATTTGTCCGTCGACGATCATCCGGTTCAGCGCGCGCCCGGCATCGTGAATGACGAGATAGTCGTCGATGCGAAACAGCCCGGTATGCGGATCAAGCCGGACCTTCGCGATATGAACCGAAAAGCCGCTGGTCAGTACCTGCTTTGCTTCATAGATGGTGCTTACTTCCAGCGCGGCGTCGCCGTCGAACAAAGCGCCGCCCGGCTGCACCGCTTGCGCAATCTGAGCGATCGTGAGGTCGGTGGCGCTGCCGTCACGGCGCCGTATTGCGCCATTCTCGATGTCGAGTTCGCCGGCGCGGCATTGCAGCAGCGTAGCGGCGCGCTCGAGCACTTTGGCGCGGAGGCTTTGCGTCGCGCTGAATACGGCGTTGGCGCCGATGACCGCGCCGCGCGCGGCGAATGCGCCGCGGCCGAACGGCATCAGGCCGGTGTCGCCGAGGCGAACCGAAACATTCTCCAGCGCTATGCCGAGCGTCTCGGCGCAGACTTGCGCGTAAGTGGTGAACTGGCCCTGGCCCTGGGACGACATTCCCGATTTAATCGCGACCGTACCATCGGGATTGATCCGCACCTGCGCGGATTCAAGATTGACCAGGCCGCCGGTTTCGACGCCGCAACCGATGCCACAGGCGATCCGGTCGCCATTTGCGGCGACCTCAACTTGCTCGGAATAACCGCTGGTCTCGATTGCGGTCGCGAGCGCCGTCGGGAAATCGGCGTTCTCCAGGACCATATCGTTACCGAGGAGGGTGGTGCCGACCCGATACGGCATATCGGCCGGACGCACGAGATTGTGCGCCCGCAAATCAGCGGCGTTCCAGCCGATCTCCTTGGCAAGCACGTCGAGCAGACACTCCATCGGAAATGTGACTTCCGGCTGCCCGGCGCCGCGATAGGTTCCGATCGGCGTTTTGTTGGTCCCGATACAGCGGACGATGATCGAGATATTGGGAAAGCGGTAGCCGTTGGCGACGTGCGCAGCGGCAACTTGCGCGGTCGCGATCCCGCTGGTGAAAACGTAGGCGCCGATATCGACCAGGATCTCCGCCTTCAGCGCCGCGAGCCTGCCGCCCGCATCGCAGGCGATCTCCAGATCGACCTCCATCGCCCGGGAATGTGTAGTGGCCTGCAAATTCTCAAAGCGATCTTCGATCCACTTCACCGGCCGGCCCAAGAGGCGGCTGGCATGGGCGACGATCATCTCTTCGGCATAGGGCCGCGACTTCGAGCCGAAGCCGCCGCCGACATCTTCGGCGTTGACGCGAACCTGGTCCTCGGCGAGCCCTAGAAGGCTGGCGAGGTTCTGCCGCACATTATAATGGGGCTGCGTCGACAGCCACGCGTTCAAAAACGGGCGTTCCGTATCGAAATCGGCAACGACACCTCTGGTCTCCAATGGAATAGGCGCTTGCCGAACGAAATTGAAGCGGCGCCGGACGCGATGTGCGCAATCGGACAAAGCGCGCGCGGCATCGCCGTGGTGATGTTTGAACGCCGCGGCAATGTTGCCGGTCCATTCGGCGTGGAGCGTCGCCGCGTCCCTGGCGGTCGCGTTATCGATGGTGGCGATGACCGGCAGCGATCGGTACTCGACGTCTACGAGCTCGGCCAAATCTTCGGCGCGGTAGCGATCTTCCGCCACGACGAAGGCAACCGGCTCGCCGACGAAGCGCACGCGGTCGGTCGCGAGAAATTTTGGCAACCCGTTGCGAATGCTCGGATGCCAATAACGCACAACCCACGGCTGATCGTTGAACGGCAGATCGCGTGCCGTCAGAACGGCGAACGCGCCGCCGGCGAGAGCGCGCGACGGGTCGATTGCGACAATGTCGGCGTGAGGCATTGGACTGCGCACGAACGCCCCATGCGCCATCCGATCGAGATGAACGTCGTCGACGAACCGGGCCGCCCCGCGCAGTAGTCGGCCGTCCTCCTTGCGGAGAGGGGGCCGCGCCTCAATGTTCATGAACGGATCTTATTTCATGGCGGAAAGCGGCGTCCGCTGTCTGCCGCTTTCATCAAAGTTCTCGGGCCGCAGCCATGCTTCAAATCTGGCCTTTCGCGCCGGCCATTCGTGATCGACCATGGCAAACCATGCAGTGTCGCGGTTGCGGCCCTTTTGGATCATGTGCTGGCGAAAAATGCCTTCAAACGAAAAGCCGAGGCGTAGCGCCGCGTTGCGGGACGGCGCGTTGAGCGCGTTACACTTCCATTCGTAGCGCCGGTAGTTGAGGTCCTCGAAGATGTGCCTAGCCATAAGAAACATGGCCTCGGTGGCGGCTGCGGAACGGGCAAGCGAGGCCGTATAGAAGATGTTGCCGACTTCGATCACGCGATGTTCCGGCGCCATGCGCATATAGGATGCATGTCCGACCGCCTGTCCGCTGGAATTGTCGATGATGGTGAAGGAGAGCGGGTCCTCTGACGTCGCGAGCTTGTCCAGATAAATTCGGAACGCCGCGCGGTCGGCGAAGGGCCCGGCACCCATGTAAAGCCACAGCTTCTCGCGATCCGGGCCGTGGGTGCCTTCAAAGAGTGTTTGTTCATGCGCCGCCGGGTCGAGCGGAGCCACGGTCGTTAGCCGGCCGCGTAGTGTTGTGCGTGCGGGCGGTTGCGCGGCGGATGCATCGATCTCCGCGCCGATCGGCAGGCCGGATTTCGGGTGGATTACGCTGTCAGCGGGCGTCATCTGCGTCACGTCAATCCGCGTTCGCCAGAGCAAACACCGCTTCAGCCAGCACGCGCGTTCCGTCGAGTGCGTCCTGTTGGCGAATGCTTTCGGCTTCGTTGTGGCTGATGCCGTCTTTGCAGGGGATGAAAATCATTGCGGTCGGGCAGATGTAATGAAGATAGCGGGAATCGTGGCCGGCGAAGGACAAAATATCCATCCACGGTACGCCGAGAGCGGTGGCGGCCGACCTGATGGTATCGCGGATCGGGATCGGGAATTCGAGCGGAGGATCGTGCAGCAGTTCTTTCACCGAAACGTCGCACCTGCCGCGCGCCTTCGCGCAGATCTCCGGGATGGCGTCGCCCAGTTTGCGCAACGTTGCTGCGTCCGGATGCCGAAGGTCGAGCGAAAAGATGACGCGGCCGGGGACAACGGACGGCGCATTCGGCGTGACCGTGAACATGCCGATGGTAAACCGCACGATATCCTCGGCATCCCACATCGCGTCCTGCAGTGCGCGCACGATGTCGACCGCGGCGACCAGCGCGTCGCGCCGCGCGCTTCGCGTTGAAGTTCCGGCGTGATTTTCCTCGCCGTCGACCTGAACCCGAAACGTCCGTTTGCCCTGCATGCCGGTGACGACGCCGATAGTCTTGCCCGCGGTCTCGACAACCATGCCCTGTTCGATGTGCATTTCCAGAAACGCCGCCGGTTTGCCGCCGAGCGGTCGCCGGGGCAAATGCGGTTCTGCGCCGAGGACCTTGTGAAGTTCGGTCTCGACGCTGATGCCGTTCTTGTCGCGAATGCCGAGAATGTCAGAAACCTTGCGCGCGCCCGCGTAAACCGCCGATCCCATCATACCGGGGGCAAAGCGCGAGCCTTCCTCGTTCATCCAGGAAACGACGTCGATGGAACGGCGCGGGCGTACGCCATTGGCAATGATCGCCTCAACGCTTTCCAGCCCGGCCAAGACCCCGAGCGGCCCGTCAAATTTTCCGCCGGTGGGCTGGCTGTCGATATGCGAGCCGACCATGACTGCGGGCAAGCTTGGATCGGTCCCGGGATAGCGCAGGAATAGATTGGCGACTTCGTCGGTGGAGGCCTCAAGCCCGATCTCGTTTCCCCACCGCACAAGTTGTGCCCGCGCCGGAATTTCCTCATCGCATAGCGCCTGCCGATTGACGCCGCCCTTTGCCAGCGCGCCGAATTGGGCAAGGGCCATGAGGCGATCCCACAAGCGGGTACTACTAATATGTCTGGCAACGTCGCCGACGATTTTGCCGCGCTCTAGCATTGGCCAACTGTATTACTCGGGAGCCCAGTTGTATACAATCGCCGGCGCAATATCGTTGAACGGGCGAAGGGGAGGGATGTTTGGATCTGCAATTGGCCGGGAAAACTGCGTTGATAACCGGCGCTTCGAAAGGCATTGGCCGCGCCACCGCGCTGACGTTTGCGCGCGAAGGATGCTCGGTCTTTCTCGCAGCGCGGTCAGGTGACGAGCTTGAAAAGCTGCGCAAGGAAATCCTCGCCGAGCATAAAGTCAAAGTCGGTCTGCATCCCGGCGATCTCTCCACGACGCAAAGCATGGCGGCGCTGGCCGATGCTGCGGGCGACGTCGACATTCTGGTCAACAACGCCGGCGATATCCCGGCGGGAACGGTCGAGGCGTTGACTGATGAAGATTGGCGGCGCGGTTTTGACCTGAAGGTCTTTGGCTACATCAACCTGACCCGCGCGATCTACAAGCAGATGAAAAACCGCGGCGCCGGCGTCATCATCAACGACATCGGCAATTCCGGGGAGAACTGGGATTACAATTATGTCGCCGGCAGCACCGGAAATGCCGCTTTGATGTCGTTCACCAGGGCGATCGGCGGCGTCAGCCTCGACTATGGTGTCCGCGTCGTCGGCGTCAATCCGGGACCGATTGCGACCGACCGCATGGTGCGGATGATGAAGCGGCGCGCGCGCGACAATTTTGGCGACGAGACGCTCTGGCAGACTTACCTGAGCGATTATCCGGCCGGGCGCATGGGCACGGCGGAGGAAGTGGCCGACGTGATCGCGTTCCTCGCCTCGCCACGCGCCGGCTATATCACCGGCACGATTGTCACCATCGACGGCGGCATCGCCGCCTACGGCTCGATCATCAAGCCGCGGCCAAAGCGGCAATGAGCAGCTTTGCCGAGCGCAACGCCCATTTCGATCGGCTCTTTGCGACCCCCGGCCTGTTCTGGCTCGGCCAGAACACCAATCACCTGCCGATGCACCCGGCGGTCCGCCAGGCGCTGATCGACGCCATCGATGCCGAGGAGTTTCACGCCTACGCACCGCCCGGAGGATTTACGGCGCTGCTCGATCGCATTGTTACTGACCTTGGCCTGCCGTGCGACACGACAACAGCGCTCGTGACCGACGGCGCCGTTGCGGCCCTGGCAACGGTTTGTCGTACGTACTGCCAGCCGCGCACCAATTTTGTGACGACCGATCCGGGCTGGAAATGGCCGATGCAATTCGCCCGGCAGGCTGGCGCCGAAATTCGCGAAATCCCGATTTACGGCCCGGCTGCCGGATACCGCTTGACGCCAGAGCAATTGAGCGAGGCCGTCGATGAGAATACCCGCATCGTTTATTTGGTCGATCCCAATAACCCGTTGGGTGTGTGTTACACGCGGCAGGAGATTGAGGCGTTCTGCGCAATCGCGCGCAAGGTGAATGCGTATTTCCTGCACGACTGCACCTATCGGGATTTCGCGGATACCCATACGCTTGCGGCCCGCTTCTATCCTGAACGCGCGATGACGATTTACAGTTTTTCCAAATGGCTCGGGCTTGCCGGCCTGCGCGTCGGCGCGGTCGTCGCTAATCGGCAGATCATCGAAGAACTGGCGGCCTATTCGACGGCGACGCTCGGCGCAAGCGTGCTGGCGCAACGCGCGGCGCTGGCCGGACTTGCGGTGAAAGCGGAATGGATGCCGGCAGTTCAGCGCACCC
>Ga0335085_10017479_pt1 | contig 10331 bp, 5 predicted proteins | sample Lox_Sample_45_FD_206712 | JGI IMG/M metagenome (GOLD analysis project Ga0335085, IMG submission 206712) | Soil microbial communities from Loxahatchee National Wildlife Refuge, Florida, United States - Lox_Sample_4.5 | ecosystem: Environmental > Terrestrial > Soil > Wetlands | place: USA: Florida...
CGAGCTCAGCCTGGTCTGGTCCGCGTTCCAGGCCAGGATGTCGAAGGCCGGCGGGTCCTGGCCGAGCAGGTAGTTGTTCACCCAGTAGTTCCACACCAGGTCGTTCGGGCGCAGCCAGGAGAACATCTGCCCCGTCTGCCAGCCCTCGATCACCCCGCGCGGCTTCGAGACCGCCTTGGCCAGCGCGAGCGTCGCCGGCGACGCGAACAGGAACATCCGCCCGTCGGAGTCGCAGTCGAGCATGGTGACGGTCATCGTCGCGGAGTTGATCCGGCGCTTTCCCAGCGCGGCCAGGTGCGCCTGCACCACCGCGGCCGTCATCCCGCCCAGGCAGCCGCCCATGACGTTCACGTCCGGCGAACCGGACACCTGGCTGATGACGTCGATCGCCTCGATCACCGCTTGCGCGTAGGTGTCGTAGTCCCAGTGCCGGTGCGCCCCGGTCGGGTTGCGCCAGCTGATGGTGAACACCTGGATGCCGTGCTGCAGCAGGTACTCGTACATGCTGCGGCCATGGGAGAGGTCCAGTGCGTAGTACTTGTTCACCTGCGGCGGTATCACCAGCAGCGGCCGGGCGTAGACGGTGTCCCGCTGCGGCGTGTACTGGATCAGCTCGAAGACCTCGGACCGGTGGATGACCGCTCCGGGCGAGATCGCGATGTTCTCGCCCAGCTTGAACGGCCTGCGGTTGACCATCGACGGCATGCCGTGGTTGCGCAGCGTGTCGCGGGTCAGGTTGACGGCCCCGCGCCAGACGCTGTGGCCGCCAGTGTCATAGCAGCGCTTGACGGCCGCGGGGTTGGTCCAGAAGTTGTTGGTGGGGGCCATGGCCTCCCGGACCAGCATCAGCGCGAAACGGACCCGCTCGGCGGCCATGCCATCCACGCCGAGGCTGTCGACCACGTCGTCGGCGCTCGCGCCGAGGTACAGGTACGCCTGCATCGCCCTCCGGAACGCGGGGTTCTGCTGCCACGCCTGGTCGGCGAACCGATGATCCCCCTTCCCCGGCTCGACGTGCGACTTGCCGAGCGCGATCCGCAGCATCTCGAGGCTGACCCCGGGTGTGAGCTGCATCATCGCCTGCGGCGGCCCCATCGCCAGCCGCCCGGCGAACCGCAGTGCCCCGGCGGCCCGGCCGAAGCGGTCACTCGGCTGCGGCGGGACCTTCGGTTCCGCCGCGGGTATGTCCTGCGGCTTGCGCGGTTCCGGCGCGCGCCGGGCCGGGTGGTGCCCGTTGTGCTTCGTGGTTTCGGCCGGCCGTGCCCGGTCGCGGCTCGCGGTCATGACAGCCGCTCCACGATCATGGCCATGCCCTGGCCGCCGCCGACGCACATGGTCTCGAGCCCGATGGCCTGATCCCTGGTGCGCAGGTCGTTCAGCAGCGTGGCCAGGATGCGGACCCCGGTCATGCCGAACGGGTGGCCGAGCGCGATGGCACCGCCGTGCGGGTTGAGCTTGTCGCTGAACGGGTCCACCCCCAGCCCGCGGGCTGACGGGATGACCTGCGCCGCGAACGCCTCGTTGATCTCGACCACGTCCACGTCGCCGATGGTCATCCCGGCCCGGGCCAGCGCCTGCCGGCTGGACTCGATCGGGCCCAGGCCCATCAGCTCAGGTTCCAGGGCGGTGACGCCGGTCGCCAGGATGCGGGCGATCGGGGTGATCCCGAGCTCGGCGGCGCGAGCTCCTGACATCACCACGGCGGCCGCCGCCCCGTCGTTCAGCGGGCAGGAGTTCCCCGCCGTGACCCGGCCGTTCTTGCGGAACACCGTCCGCAGTGTGGCCAGCTTTTCCAGCGTGGTGTCCGGCCTGGGCCCGTCGTCCTCGGTCATGGCGATCCCGGACGCCAGCGGCACCGGTATGATCTCCCGGGCGAAGATCCCGTCCTTGCTGGCCAGCACCGCGCGCATGTGGCTCTGCAGCGCGTACTCGTCCATCTCCTCACGGGTGATGCCGCACTTGTCGGCGACGTTCTCGGCTGTCACGCCCATCGCCATGTAGGCGTCGGGGAATCCCTCCCGGTTCCCGGAGAACAGCCGGGGGTTATGCGTTTCCAGCTGGTCCGCGAACACGCCGAGCGGCGAGCGGGTGCTCGACTCGACGCCCGCGCACACGAACGCCGAGCCCTCGCCCGCCTTGATGGCGTGAAACGCCATCCGGACGGCCTGCACCGACGACGCGCAGTAGCGGTTGACAGTGGTGCCGGGGGCGCCGATTCCGGCCAGGATGCTGATGATCCGGGCCAGGTTGTGCCCCTGCTCGCCACCGGGCAGGGCGCAGCCGCAGATCACGTCGTCGATCTGGGCGCGGTCGAGCTGCGGGATCTGCTTGAGCACCTCGTCGACGACGAAGGCGCCGAGGTCGTCGGGGCGCTGGTCGATGAGCGAGCCCTTGACGGCGCGGCCGATCGGAGTCCGGCCGATGGCGGCGATAACGACTTCTGACATGTCACACTCTCCAGATTGCTGGGGTTTACCTCGCTGAGGACCCGCCGGTGGTGATGACGGGCAGGCTGCCTTCGGCATTGCGCTCGCGCAGCAGCTTCTTGTCGTGCTTGCCCACAGTGGTGCGGGGTACCTCCTCCACGAACACCCACTGGTCGGGCACCCACCACCTGACCACCCGGCCGGCCAGGTGGGCGCGGAGTTCCTCCGGGGTCACCGATTGGCCGGGCACGAGGGTGACGCACGCCAGCGGCCGCTCGCCCCAGCGCTCGTCGGGCGCGGCGATGACGGCGACCTCGCGCACCGCTGGATGGGCGAGGATGGCGGATTCCAGCTCCAGCGTGGAGATCCATTCACCGCCCGACTTGACCACGTCTTTGGCCCGGTCGCTGATCGTGATGTAGCCGTGGGGGTCGATCCGGCCGACGTCGCCGGTGCGCAGCCATCCGTCGCGGAACTTGTCCGGCGCCGGATCCTTGTAATAGCCGGCTGTCACCCACGGTCCGCGCACCTCGATCTCGCCGGTGGCGTGCCCGTCGGCGGGCAGGACCTTGCCGTCGTCGTCCACTACGCGGGCTTCCACGCCGCCGAGCGGACGGCCGGCGGTGGCCCGGTACTCGATGGAGCGCTCCGCCCGGCCGTGTTTGGGCGGGAAGGACAGGGACGCCACCGGGCTGGTCTCGGTCAGCCCCCAGCCCTGCAGGACCCGGACGCCCAGGCGCTGCTCATAGGCCTCGATCAGGCTGCGCGGCACGGCTGCCCCGCCGCACAGGATCATGCGCAGCGAGGACAGGTCGGCGTCCGCTAGGGCGAGCACGTCGTACCACACCGTCGGCACGGCCGCGGCCAGCGTGGCCCGCTCCGCCGCGATGAAGGCGGCCAGCGGGGCGGCCTGCGCGAACCGGCTCGGCAGCAGCAGGTCGGCGCCGACCAGCCAGGCGGCGTAGGGCATCCCCCAGGCGTTGCCGTGGAACATAGGCACCACGGGCAGCAGGCGGTCGTACTGGCTGAGGCCGAGGGCCTCGCCGGAACACACGCCCAGCGTGTGCAGGAACGTGGACCGGTGGCTATATACCACGCCCTTCGGCAGGCCGGTGGTGCCGCTGGTGTAGCACATCGCGGCGGCCGACCTCTCGTCGGTCTCCGGCCAGGCGAACCCCGGCCGCTCCGCGGCCAGCAACTCCTCGTAATCGATGGCCCCGGGTAGCGCGGACCGGTCGCCGTCGCCGTACACGATCAGGTGGCGGAGCGTGGAGACCTCATCCCCGCCTTCGGCCAGGACCGGGCCGAGGACCGGCGCCAGGCTGGCGTCGGCGATGAGCACGGAGTCTTCGGCGTGGCCGATGATGTAGCGGATCTGCTCCGCCGACAGCCGGATGTTGATGGTGTGCATCACCGCGCCCATGCCGGGGATGGCGAAGTACGCCTCCTGGTGCTCGGAGTTGTTCCAGCCGAAGGTGGCGACCCGGTCACCGGGCTGGACGCCCAGGCGCCGCAGCGCGGCCGCCAGCTGGTCCGCGCGGTCCGCCAGTGCGCCGAACGTGATGCGGCGCCGGGCGCCGCCAGCTTCGCAGGTCACGACCTCGCTGTCGGCGTACAGGGTCCGGCCGTGCGCGAAGATGTGCCCGACCGTGAGCGGAAAGTCCATCATGGTGCTGTGCATCTGGCTAACCTCCTGAGACTTGTGCCTGCTGCCCGGCCCAGTGCGGCTCGCGCAGGTCCCGTTTGAGGATCTTGCCGGCCGCCGACTTGGGCAGCGGCTCGGCGCGCAACTCGATACACCTGGGCACCTTGAATCCGGCGATCCGCCGGCGGCAGTGCGCGACCAGCTCGTCCGCCGTCACCTGCTGCCTGGTGAACACCACCGCGTAGACCGCCTCGCCCCATCGCGGGTCGGGCACGCCGAACACGGCGACCTCCCGGACCGCGGGATGGCTGCCGAGCGCATCCTCCACCTCGGTGGAGTAGACGTTCTCGCCGCCGCTGACGATCATGTCCTTGGCCCGGTCGACCAGGTAGATGTAGGACCCCTCGTCCCGGTATCCGAGGTCCCCGGTCAGGTACCAGTCGCCGTGCATGACCTCGGCCGTCGCCTCCGGCTTGCGCCAGTAGCCGGCCATGACGCTGGGGCTGCGCACGGCCATCTGGCCGATCGCGCCCGGCGGCAGGTCCTCCATGGCGTCGTTGACGACCCGCATCTCCACGCCCATGGCCGGCTGGCCGCACGAGTGGACCAGCGGGCTGTCGAGGATGCGCTCCTCGTGCGGCAGCAGGGTGGTGATCGGGGTGGTCTCCGTGGTCCCGTAGACGTGCAGCAGCTCGGCGCTGGGGAAGGCCAGCCGGGTCCGCCGCAGCGTCTCGGCGGAGATCGGCGAGGCGCCGTGGCTCAGGTAGCGCAGCGAGCTGACGTCCCGCGGCCGGGCCAGCTGGGCGCCGGCCGCCGCGGCCAGCATGGTGGGCACGAGCAGCGTGTGCGTCACCGCCTCGCGCTCGATGAGGTCGACGGCCAGGTCGGGGTCGAAGCGGGGCATGATGACGTGGGTGCCGCCCGCCCAGATCGTAGCCAGCGTGGCGAGTATCCCGCCGGTGTGGAACATCGGGGAGGCCACCAGCCACCGCGTCTGGCGGTCGAAGGGCCAGGTGGCCATAAAGTGGAGCCCGCTGGAGACCAGGCTGCGGTGGGTGTGCATGGCCCCCTTGGCCGCGCCCGTGGTGCCCGAGGTGTAGAACAGTGCGGCCAGGTCGTTCTCGGTCACCCCCTCGCCGAGCGGTACCTCGTCGGCCGCGGCGATCAGGTCCTCGTAGTCACCGGGTATGGTCAGCACCTGGCCGACGTCGGCGGTCCCCGGGTACTCGGCGTCGGCGAAGACCACGCTGACCCCGGCGTCGTCCAGGATCGCCCGCATCTCCGCGGGCGCGAGCCGCGAGTTGACCGGGACCAGCACGTAACCCGCGGCCGGGAGCCCGAGGTAGAGCTCGAGGTAGCGGTCGGAGTTGAGGGCGACCACGCCGACCCGGTCCTGCGGCGCCAGCCCGAGCTTGCGCATCGCGCCGGCCAGCCGGCGGCATCGCGCGCCGAGCTCGGCGTAGGTACGGCGGCTGTCCTGGCAGACGACGGCACAGGAGTCGGCGGCGGTGCTGAGCGCCCGGGTAAGCGGCTGAGCAAATGTGTACATCAGGGATTGCCTCCCGGAATCCAGATCAGAGGCTCAGTCCTCGCCGACTGCGGCGGTCCGGTGCTGGACAGAAAGCTGTTATGACCAGGGACGCTAATGACCGCCCAGCAGCCGGAAAGGGGCCGAAGGTCCCGTGGCTGGCATGCAAAAGTCCATGCCATCGTCCATTCCGCATCAGCTCTACTCATTCATCTCAATTACCGACCGGCCGTCCGGTTTGTTACTGCACGGTAAGATGATGGTGTCGGCTGAGCACCCGCCTAGTGCAAGCCGGCTGGCCGCAAGAGCCGAGGAGGGTCTGATGACCGCAGCGACATTGGCCGGGCCGGCCAGGGACGTGCAGCTACGCATCAGGGGACTGCGGATCCACGCCCAGGTCCACGGGGAGGGCGAGCCGCTGCTGCTCTACTCCGGTATCTGGGGTGAAGTGCGCCTGTGGGACCGGCTGCTTCCGCATCTGGCCGGGTTCCAGACGATCGCGTTCGACCCGCCGGGCATCGGCCGGTCGCAGCGACCCCCGTATCCGCTGAGCATGTGGTCACTGGCCCAGATGGGCACAGCGGTACTCGACGCATTCGGCATAGAGTCCGCGCACGTGCTCGGCGCCTCGTTCGGCGGCGCGGTCGCCCAGCAGATGGCGTTCTCGCACCCCAGGCGGGTGCGTCGGCTCGTGCTGGTGTCGACCTCCTTCGGCGGCGGGGCCATGCCCGGCAACCTGCGGTCGGCCTGGCACTTCATCCATCCCCGCAGCTACCATCCGGAGCGGCTGGAACGGGTGGCAGGACATATGTTCGGCGGGCGGCTGCGCACCGAACCGGAGATCGTCCGCTCGATGCATATCAAGCGCCCGACGGACACCCGGGCCGCTCTGTACCGGATGGCCGGGCTCTTTGGCTGGACAAGCCTGCCCTGGATGTGGGCCATCGGCCAGCCCACCCTGATCCTCGCCGGCGATGACGACCCGGTCACGCCGCTGATCAACCACCGGGTCATGGCGGCGCTGATCCCGCGGGCCAGGCTGCATGTCGTCGCGGGTGGCGGGCACCTGGTCCTGATCGACAGCGCTGACCAGATCGGGGCTGTGATCACCGACTTCCTCCGGCAAGACCGCACGGCTGACGAAGCGGCCTGACTAGCCCTGATCTACGGATCTCCGTGGCTGACCCAGCTCCTCCGCACCTCGCGAACGGCATGATGGACTCATGGCAGGAGGCCGCAGGAGACGGAGGTGACCGGTTGACCGGGCTTGCGGCGTCCAGAGGGCCCGGGCGCTCTTATGCGCTGCTGGCCGACGGGACCACCTTGACCATACGGCCGCCCGGCCCGGAGGATTACGAGGCGGTCAAGCGGCTGCATGAGGCGATGTCGACGGAGAACCTGTACTTCCGTTTCTTCAGCGCGAGCCGGGTGTCGGCCGAGCGTGAGGCTCGGCGGGTGTGCCTTGACGACCGTCCCGGCATGGTGGCACTGCTCGGCCTGCTGGGCGGCGAACTGGCGGGGGTGGCCAGTTACGAGCTGGACCCGGGCGGGGTGACCGCGGAGGTCGCGCTGGCCGCTGCCGACGGCATGCACCGGCGCGGTGTCGCCACGTTGCTGCTCGAGCACCTGGTGTCCCTGGCCCGGGCCCGCGGCGTCCAGACCTTCACCGCTGAGGTGCTGGCGGACAATTATGCCGTGCTGCGCCTGCTCGGCGACTCGGGGCTGGTGCTGCGGCGCAGGATCAGCAACGGCGTGGTGGATTTGTCCATTCCGATCCCGCGCCTTGCGGCCCTCGGGGAGGCCAGCGCCTATCTGGACGCGGTGGCCGACCGGGACCTGCATGCGGATGTGGCCAGCCTGGAGCCGCTGCTGGCGCCCCGGTCGGTCGCGGTGATCGGCGCGGGCCGCCGTCCCGGCTCAGCCGGCCGGACCATCCTGGCGAACATCCGTGATGCTGGTTTCGCTGGCCGGGTGTACGCGGTCAGCCCGCACGGCACCGCGATCGACGGCATCCGGTGCGTCCCGTCGGTGACCGAACTGCCGGAGGCGCCGGACCTGGCGGTGGTGACCGTGCCGGCGGCCCGGGTGGTGCAGGTGGCCGAGGAGTGCGGGGACCGCGGCGTCAAGGCGCTGGCGGTCATCACCGCGGGACTCACCCCGGCGCAGGAAGTCCGGCTGCTGGCGGCCGTTCGCCGCGGCGGCATGCGGCTGGCGGGCCCGGCCTCGGCCGGGATCGCGGTGCCGGGGATCGGGCTGGCGGCCACCCCGGCCGCGCACCACCCGGCCCCCGGTCACGTCAGCCTGGCCGTCCAGTCGGGCGGGGTGGGCGCGGCGCTGCTCGAGCAGTTCTGGCGGCTGGGCATCGGGATCTCCTGCTTCGCCGCGCTCGGCGGCAAGCTGGACGTCTCAGGCACCGACATGCTGCTGCGGTGCGAGGCCGATGGCACTACCGAACTGGCGGTGCTGCACCTGGAATCGTTCGGCAACCCGCGCCGGTTCGCCCGGGTCGCACGCCGGGTCGGCGCCCGGATCCCCATCTTGACGGTTCACGCCGGGCGTTCGGCTCCGGATCAGCGGGCCGCCGTCTCGCACACCGCGGCGGCCGCCGTCCCGCTGATCACCCGGCAGGCCCTGTTCGAGCAGGCGGGCATCATCGCCACTACCAGCTTCGGCGAACTGCTCGACGCGGCCGTGCTGATGTCCTCCCAGCCGGTTCCGGCGGGCACCACTGTCGCCATCGTGTCCAACGGAGGCGGCGCGGGCACGCTCGCCGCCGACGCCTGCGCCGACGCCGGCCTGGCCGTGGCGGCGACCAGCGGGCCGACCCGAGGCCGCCTGCGCGAGATACTGCCGGCCGCGGCATCGGTGGACGGCCCGGTGGACACCACCGCCGCGGTCAGCCCGCAGGCCTTCGCCGAGACGCTGCGCATCACCGCCGCCGAGGAGGGCATCGCCGCGCTGATCGCCGTGCTCGTGCAGAGCGCTTCGGCCGGCCTGCTCCCGGTGCTGTCCGCCGCTCGGCTGCCGGTCCCGGTGACGGCGGTGGTGCTGGATCAGCCCGAGGCCGTCCGGCTGCTGCCGGGCGACGGGGCCGCCCCGCCCGTACCCGCCTACGCCTACCCCGAAGCGGCCGCCCGGGCGCTGGCCCGGGCCGCCCGCTACGGCACCTGGCGGTCCCGGCCGCCCGGCACGGTCCCGGTATTTGCCGACGTCCGGGCCGAGCAGGCCCGTTCGGTCGTCGCCTCGTTCCTGGCCCGGATGCCAGGCGGCGGCTGGCTGTCCGCGGAGGAGGCCGACGGCGTGCTGCGCTGCTACGGCCTGCCCATGGTGGAGTTCCGCCGGGCCGCCGACGCCGACGCGGCCGCGGCGGCGGCGGCCGGACTGGGCGGTCACGTGGTGCTCAAGGCTGACGTGCCCGGCCTGCTGCACAAGACCGCGGCCGGCGCCGTCGAACTGGACCTGCGCGGCACCGATGAGGTGCGCGCCGCGATGGACCGCCTGCAAGCCCGGTTCGGCGGGCGAATGTCCGGGGTGCTGGTCGAGCCCATGATCGCCGGCGGGATCGAAACACTGATCGGGGTCGTGCAGGAGCCGGTATTCGGCCCGGTGGTGGTGTTCGGGCTCGGCGGCATCAACTCCGGCGTGCTCGCCGATCATGCGGCCCGCCTCGCGCCGCTCACCGGCGCCGACGCCGAGGACCTGATCCGTGCCATCCGCGCGGCGCCGGCCCTGCTGGAGCAGGCACCCGGCACCGGGGCGCTGCGTTACACCCTCCTTCGTACCTCCCGGCTCGCCGACGATCTGCCCCAGGTCGCCGAGCTTGACCTCAATCCGGTGATCGTCCGCCCGGACGGCGTCATCGCGGTGGACGCCCGCATCCGGGTGACCAGCGAGCATCTCGCCGACCCGTTCCTGCGCCGCCTCCCCCAGTGACCGGCGGCCGGCGAGCGAGTTCAGGTCCCGCCCGTATTAACTGCAGCGAACCGGAAGAAGGCCGGGACCTATGACCGGGCTGGCGGTGACATTAGGCCCTGCGCCGGCGCAGCCGTCCTGGGGTCGACTAGAACCTGGCACGAGCTGATCGGTATTAGCCGGAAGCGGGCGCGGCCCGTGGGATCGACTTCCCCGCGCGTGAGCAGTGTTCGACTCACTGCCGTGCCACCAGGGTGTGGCTAGCCCGGGCTGGCTCAGCGCGAGGCCGGCAGCACAAGGGCGACCAGGACGGGCGGCCCGGAACAGGAGCAGATGATGGCAACGTTCGACGTGGTGGATCTGTCAGCCCTGGAGGTCCTCGACTCCCGCGGGCGGCCCACCCTGGCGGTCACGACGCTGCTGGCGGACGGCACGGCGGCCCGGGCCGGGGTCCCGTCCGGGGCCTCAACCGGCTCCCGGGAAGCGGTGGAACGCCGCGATGGCGACCCGGACAGGTACGAGGGCAAAGGGGTTCTCGGAGCGGTGTCCGCGGTCAACACCGAGATCCGCGATCTCCTGCGCGGCCGGTCCTGGACCTCGCTGGCCCAGGCGGACCAGGCCATGATCGACCTCGACGGCACCGAGAACAAGAGCCGGCTGGGCGCCAACGCCACCGTGGGCACCTCGATGGCACTGGCCCGGGCGCTCGCCGCCTCGGCCGGGATACCGCTGTGGCAGTGGATCACGCCCGACGGCGTCACGCCCTCGCTGCCGGTCCCGCACTTCAACGTGCTCAACGGCGGCGTGCACGCGCCCAACT
>Ga0335085_10017480_pt1 | contig 10331 bp, 8 predicted proteins | sample Lox_Sample_45_FD_206712 | JGI IMG/M metagenome (GOLD analysis project Ga0335085, IMG submission 206712) | Soil microbial communities from Loxahatchee National Wildlife Refuge, Florida, United States - Lox_Sample_4.5 | ecosystem: Environmental > Terrestrial > Soil > Wetlands | place: USA: Florida...
TCCGGGTCACGGCCCAACATCGATTGATAGAGGAGCCGCACCTCGCGCAGGACGATCGGCTCCGTATCGGCGGCTTCACTCACGGGCACCAGAACGCTAGCGCCCGTGGAGGACCGAACTGCGATGGATCCTGTTCGCGTGGAACTGCCGGTATTCGTCAAAACCGTGTAGGTAACTGCGCCTGCGTTGAACGTCGCGGTCAGCCAGGGAACGCCGGCAAAACTGCCTGCGCTTCCACACTGGGGTGCGGCGTTGGAGTCGATCTGGGCCGCGGCAGTCAGGGTCCCGCAGTCCCCGGTTGCGGTGATCGTAATGCTCTGGGGTATCTCGGGCACGAATCCGCCCGCTGACGCCGTACCGATGGCAGTCAGACTAACCGAACCAGGGTTGGGTGTCAGGGTGCAGGATGATTGCGCATGCGCGTTGCGGACCGTCAGACTCAGCAGTAAGATCAAAGCCGGCGCAAGTGCCGCGAAGGGCCATGTCGCCGGACGGCGCATCGGGTTTCTGGGGAAGGCAGTCATAGAACTCCTGCGGAAGTTAGAGTAGCACCGGCTAAGTGGAGAGGGAAGCTGGCAAATACTAAACTAGTCGGGATTATGCATCGCCGAAGCTTTCTCAGCGCCTGCGCCACAGTGGCAATCGGCTGTGCCGGCGACCGGCCCGGAGTGTTACTGGTGCAAGGCGCGGTCGATAACGAATTGCAGCCCCTCCTGAACGCGCTCGAGGGCCGCCGGTCGAAGCAGATTTCCGCCTGGACGTTTTGGGAAGGGAGTATCGGCGGGAAGCGCGTGGTCGTTTCGCGGACCGAGGTGGGACCGATCAACGCCGTGGCCGCCACCGTCCTCGGCATCGAGCACTACCAGCCTGGCCTGATTCTCAATCAGGGCACCGCCGGCGCACACAATCCGGCATTACAAGTGGGCGACATCGTGGTCGGCGAGAAGACCGTGGACTATAGCTCCTACACCGCGGAGCATGCGGATGCCGGATCGGGCATCAACCCCACTGGATGGAAGCCTGCCCCGCACCGCCTGCGACTCGATGGCCGCGACCGGACGACCTTCTACACATTCAGCGGAGACCCACGCGCAATGGAAGCCGCCATGGCGATGAAGAACCCACGCGGGCGCGTACTCCGCGGCACGATCGGCTCCGCGGCTCAGTATAACCGCGAGATCGACATGATTGCCGGCATTCGCGCCCGCTACGGCACCGATTCGGAAGATATGGAGAGCGCCTTTGCCCACGGCGCGGCGACCGGGCTGCGTACCCGTTTTCTGGCGCTCCGCATGATCTCCGACTCCGAGTACAACCATTCCAACTTCGAGCATCTTACCGGACAGTATTGCAGCGAGTTCGTCCTGGAACTCATTCGCAAGCTCCCGCAGAGATTCTGAACGGTTCGAAGCGCGGGCTGCTATGCCCACTGAAAGGCAGTAGTCGAGCGCCGGCTGGCCCAGCTGGGCTGACGCGGCTACTGACCGGCCATGCTGTATGGTGTCCGGCCGCTCGATCCCGTGGGACTCGGCAGCGTGGCGCTCCTGCTGGCCCTGGTGGCGATCATCGCCACCTATCTGCCGGCGCGACGGGCCGCCCGCATCGACCCCATCGCCGCGCTGTGCTGCGAATGGTCGCTCGCCTTATTCCCATCGCAGCGCCGACGCTGGGTCCACCCGCAGCGCCCGCCTGGCCGGCGCCACCGATGCCGCGAGCGCCACCGCCCCGAACAGCGCCAGCCCCGCGCCGAAGCTCCACACATCGAACGGCATAAACCCGAACACGATCCGCCGGATCACCGCCGCCGAGGCGCCCGCCAGCGCCATCCCGCAGAGACTGCCGGCGCCGAACGGGACGGCGTACTGCCCCAGCACGATGCCCAGAATGTCTCGCCCGCGCGCGCCCAGCGCCATCCGCACGCCGATCTCCCGTGTCCGCTGCACCACCGTGAACGCCAGCAGTCCGAAAATCCCCAATAGCGCCAGCAAACTCGCCACGCCCGCCAAGGACCCCACTACTCGCAGCATCTTCCGCACCGCGGTGAAGCGCTGCTCGATCAGTCCGCGGAACGTATATACGACAACATTTGCCCCAACGATGGTTGCCGCCGGCCGCAGCGCTCCCGCCATCTGCGCCGCATCCCGCGCCGTTCGCACCACCAGGGTGGCATTGGCGGCGTGCTGGTCGCTCACCGGCAGATACACCTCCACCGCCTCCGGCGTCCAAGCCTGGCTCAACCCGCTGTCCTTCACCACGCCCGCTACCGTGTGGCTGCGCTGCTCGATCGTCAGCCTCTTGCCCAACGGCGATTCATTCGGCCACAACTGCCGCGCGGCCGATTCGCCAATCACCACCGCGTCCGGTTCGTCCGGCCCAAAGATATGCCCCGCTAGCAGGGCCATCCGCATCGTGGCGAAGTAGGTGCCGTCCACTTCGTCGATCGCCAACTGCCGGCCGCCCAGGTGCACCACGTGCCCCCGCATCTCGGGCGGATTCGTGCTCAGTGAGGCGCCTTCCACGCCCGGTGTCCCGCGCAGCCGTGCCGCGATTTCCAGTGCCTCCTCCCGCGCGCTCGCCGGCGATTCCTGGTGCAGATACAGCATCGGATCCACCAGGGCCATGCGCGAGTAGTCAAACGCCACCACGCCCAGGAAACTTCTCTCCATGGCGCGCGTGAAGAAGCTGCTCAGGATCAGCAAGGCGCAACTGGCCGCCACTTGGACCGACACCAGGATCTTGCGCGCCCGCGTGGCTTTCGGACCGCCGCGCACACTTTGCATCGCCGGAGCCAGGCCGAATGCCAGCATCGCCATCACGCCCAGCGCCACGCCCGCCAGTACCACGCGCCAGTCGGTCGTCAAGATCAGGTCCGAGGGCGCCCCCACCATCCGCAGCAGCAGCCCCGCCGAGGCCCTTCCCACGATCAGTGCGGCCAAAGTCCCCAGCGCGGCCAGCAGCAGGTTCTCGGTCATCAACTGGCGCATCACCCGCAGTCCGGATGCGCCCACCGCCAGCCGCACTTCGATCTCGTGCCGCCGCGCCAGTCCGCGCGCCAGCAGCATGTTCCCCAGGTTGGCGCAGGCCGAAAACAGCACCATCAACACCAGCAGAATGAAGGTGCTCAGCAGCAGCACTTCGGCAGGATGCAAGATGCGCCGTGCTTGCGCCGGCTCCACTTTCAGCCACTCGGACCGGTCTACATACAGCGGCTGCTGCTTGCTCAGCTCCGCGGTCAATACGCGGAAGTGCTCCTGCGCGGCTTCCCGCGAAACGCCCGGTTTCAAGCGGCCATACATAGACGATGCGCGCACACTAAAGTCGTTGGGCTGTAGCGCGTGGCCCGTCAGATACTCCTGCTGGAGATCCGCCACCCACACTTCGGGATGCCAATCCAGCCCGCCGAACTGCGGCGGCACGATCCCCACCACCGCCACCGGTTTGCCGTTGATCCTCACACCGGTGCGCATCACCGACGCGTCTCCGCCGAAGCGGCTCTGCCAGTAGTCGTACGCCAGCACCGCCGTTGGCGCCGCGCCCGGCCGGTCGTCCTGCTCGTCGAGCAAGCGGCCGTAGAGCGGCGCCACGCCCAGTTCGCCGAAGTAATTGCCGCTCACCAGGCTGCACTTCAGCCGCGCGGTGTCCTCCGCCATATACAACGGGCTGGATAGGTTGGTCTCTGCGATCAGCGCCGAAAGCACAGTGTTGTTGCGCCGGTAAAAATCGATCTCCGGCAGCGAAACGCGTGACGCTACATCGCGCGGATCGAAACGGTAGAAGTGGCACAGCGAATCCAAATCGCGCACGTGCAGCCGGTGCAGTAGCGCCTCGAACAGATGCGCCTCCGCCAGGTTCACCCCGATGCCCAGCGCCAGCACTCCGATGGCGGTTGCGGTGAATCCCGGGGAGCGCCGAAGCTGGCGGAGACCGTACGCGAGGTCCTGGCGCAGGTGGTCGAGCCACGTCCAGCCCCAATGGTCGGCGGCTTCTTCGCGCAAGCGCAGATCGCTGCCAAAGTAGCGCCGCCGCTCGGCTGGCATCATCTCGCGATGCGCGGCCATGTCCTCCTCCAGTTGCCGCTCCAGGCTGCCACGATGCAGCAGCGCCCACGCCCGCCTCAGGAAGCGGCCCATCAGGCGGTCCTCAGGATCGCCTGGATGGCGGCGGTAGCCTGCTCGTATTCGGCAATCTCGCGTTCCAGTTGCCGCGCGCCGGCGGCCGTCAGCGTGTAGAAGCGGACTTGCCGCCCGCTCTCCGAAACGCCCGCTTTCGCCTTCACCCAACCCTCCACCAGCATCCGCTGCAGGGTCGGATAGAGCGAGCCCTCTTCCGCCTCCAGCACCGAATCCGAAAGCGCGCGGATGCGTTGCGCGATGGCGTATCCGTGCAGGGGTCCGCTGCGCAGCACTCGCAGGACCAGCATGGCCAGGGCGCCCTGAGGCATTGGTATCCTAGGCATAGGATATTTATATATCAACCGCCCGCGCCCGTCAACCCGCGGCGCGTGGGAATGTGGTCGGTGTCGCACTTCACGGGACCGTGTGCCGCCCGCAACCGCCTGCTAGTCGCCACTGGCGAAGCACCGAATTTTCGCTGGGTCAGGGCGCTTGCAATTTCGCGCCGGCGCGCTCGACCTTCACGGCATCCACCCCCTTCAGAGCCAACCACAGGGCAAGAGACAACTCGCCGATGAAAGCCGGCGCAAGAATCGCAGGGAAGATCCGGCCAGCGAATTCTGGCGCTAGAACCATTGCGAAGCTGTTCGTCAGGTAGCACAACCCGGCAATCTGCAGCAAAAGGCCGAGCGTCTTCGGAAGATACCCGGATCGAAAGATCAGGTAACCCATTACGAGACAATAGCCGGCAAAGAAGATCAGGCTGAAGCCGAAGCCATATCCGTACAACCTGGCCGACAACTGCGCCATGACGGACCGTTGCTCCGGCGTGAATGCCTTCAGGTACGAAGGTTTTCCCAGCGGGAGCAGGGCGGCAATGAAACTCAGTTGGATCACCGCCTCCAACGCCATCGCCACAAGATTAAAGAACACCGCCAACAGGGCTAGATCTTTGTTGACCGGCCGTAACAGAACGTAGAAGATCCATGTCAAAGACACCGCAGATAACAGCAGAAGGAGCTCGGCTGCGATTCCGAAACGCCACAGTGGTTCCATCGACGAGATGTTGGAAGCGGTGGCCGTGGGATCGCCCGATACGATGAGCCTTTCCCGTATCAATATCTCACCGGCCAAGCCCAGGGCAATGATGATGAGGTACAGTCCACCGCCGATTCTGGCGAACCGTTTGGCGGACATCTGGAAGGGCAGATCGGTCATTGCGGGATCCTGCTCTCACGGGTACACCGCGAAAGCCAATTCTGTTCGCTCCGAGCGTATCAATCTTCGGGGCGCCTGTCACTTCACTGAACTTCTTCCGAAGTCCACCATGGCGCGCCTTGAGTGCCGTCGATAGGCAGCCGGATTTGGAGCGGGCCCTTGGGCAAGAAAATCGACGAGATCATCCACTCCCAAGAACTCGTGCTTTCATCATCCGCGGGAGGAGCGTGCTGACTTAGCGGGTGCTTTTGGTACAATTCAGTGCGGATAGGAGGTTGCACTTGTCGACCGATACCAGCCGACGGATTTTTCTGGGCGTGGTTAGCGCAGCGGCAACCGCGACGGCGCAGGGCGCCGAAATGGAAAAGGTGACTGGCATTGGAGGTCTCTTCTTCCGCGCGAAGGAACCCAAAGTGCTCGCCAGGTGGTATTCCGATCATCTGGGAGTAGATCTTGTCCCCTCGAAAGTCGGCGATTCACCCTGGCGCCAGGAAGCCGGAACCTGTGCGTTTCAACCGTTCTCCGAGACGACCACCTACTTCGGCGACAGCACCAAGCGCTGGATGGTGAATTTTCGTGTTCGAAGCATGGATAAAATGGCGGCGCAGTTACGTGCTGCCGGGATCGCCGTTGAGGTTGATCCGAAAGTCTATCCAAACGGCCGATTCGCGCGCCTGAGTGATCCCGAAGGCAATCCTATCGAGCTCTGGGAACCGCAAGAACGCGACGCACATTGAATTAGCGCAGTGGGTTTCTGCGTTGCCGTGGCCGCCGTTGGTACTTGCCGGGACGGCGTTCGGCTTCCCTCCAATGGTGTCCGGAATCCCCGCTCGCCGATAACTCCCCGCTACTTCCGCTCGTACGAGCCGTCCCTGACCCGCTCCTGGCTCTGCGGAGCAGGTGATGGCAGATGCAGGATCGGCGGCTTCCCGTCCGGCTGGATCACCTCCGGCTTGCCGGCGACGCGACCAAGCGTCCGGCTATTTACGCCAGTTGAGGTCAGACCGTAGCCTGTGTCGGCAGCGGCAACGCACGCCATAGCGTCGCATCCGGCGCCCATGAGCACCCCCATTGTCCTGCGGCGCGAGGTTTGCAATTCTTAACTTGACCCGCGTGCTCTCGCCGCCGTAAGCTAAGAATTCTTGGCATGGGACGCAAAGCGCAAAAGAACGATTCGTTGCCCGGTTCGCTGGACATGTTGATTCTGCGAACGCTGTCGCGACGCAACCTCCACGGTTACGGCATCGTCCAGTTCATTCAGCAATCGTCCAACAACGAGCTCCTCGTCGAGGAGGGATCCCTGTACCCCGCTCTCCAGCGGCTGGAGATGAACGGCTGGATCGACGGCGTCTGGGGCCTGACGTCGAATAATCGGCGGGCGAGGATCTATAAGATCACGGCGGCTGGCCGCAAACAGCTCGCGGTTGAAACGCGAAAATACGCCAAACTCACGTTGGCGATCGCCCGCGTGATGGGAGCGGAGTGACATGTGGACACGACGGCTGAGGTACTGGATGGAGAGCGCCAGGCGCAGCGAGGCGCTGCGCGAGGAAATCGAACTCCACCTTGCGGAAAAAGCCGCGGAACTCGAAGCCGAGGGCATGACGCCGGAGTGCGCCAGGGCTGAATCGCGCCGCCGATTTGGCAACCTCGGGCTGAAGCAGGAAGAGTCACGGGAGATTTGGATGACCAGGTTTCTGTCGGAGCTTGGCCAGGATGTCCGCTATGGCTGTCGCACCATGACCGCCAACAAGACATTCAGCACCCTTGCCGTCCTGTCGCTGGCGCTCGGCATCGGCGCCAATACGGCGATCTACAGTTTGATGGACTCGATTCTGTTGCGCTCGCTGCCGGTGGCCGCTCCCGAGTCGCTGGTGGTCTTCAATTGGCATAGCCGGCCGCCCCAGAACGCCAACAAGGAGTCGGTCCACGTCATGCACGGGTTACAAGGTCTGGCGTGGCCGGGCGATAAAGGCGACATGGTCCTGGGCATCTTCCCGTACGGCGCGTTCGAGACGCTTCACCAGGAGAATCCCGTCTTCTCCACGCTTTTCGGATACTTCAACGGGCATAACAAGACCCTGGCCATCCGGGGGCAGGCTACGAGCGCCGGCACCGAGTACGTCACCGGCGAGTATTTTCGCGGCCTCGCCGTCTCCCCCGCCGCGGGACGTCTGATCGGCTCCGCAGACGACCTTCCAGGCGCAGCGCCGGTCGCCGTAATCAGTTTTGCGGCCAGCCAAAATCGCTTCGGAGGACCGTCGAGCGCGATTGGACAACCGGTTCTCGTCGATAATGTGCCCTTCACGGTGATCGGCGTGGCGCCCCCGGAATTCTTCGGAGTCGATCCTGCGGCGGCGCCGGACCTCTACCTTCCGTTACACACGAATGTGCTCGTGGACGGTGCCCGGGCGGCTCGCATGTATCCCGACCCAAACTTCTATTGGATCGAAATGATGGGCCGTCTGCGTCCCGGCGTGAGCATGGCCCAGGCGCAGGCAGCCCTGGCTCCCCGCTTCCATCAATGGGTTGCCGCCACCGCGACCACCGACGGCGAGCGCGCCAAACTGCCCGCGCTGGTGCTGAATCCCGGCGCCGCCGGTCTGGGCAGTTTGCGCCGCCAGTATTCCAAGCCTCTGTACGTGCTCCTGACCATGGTGGGATTGCTCCTGGCGATCGCGTGCGCGAACATCGCCAACCTGCTGCTGGCACGGGCCGCCGCGCGACGCCGCGAAATGGCTGTCCGGCTCAGCCTGGGAGCGGGACGGTTCCGCGTCGTGCGGCAGCTGCTGACCGAGAGTGTGATGCTGGCGTCGCTCGGCGGAGCGTTCGGGGTCCTGTTTGCAATCTGGGGAGTGCGGTCGCTGACGCTTCTGCTCTCCAACGGTCAGCAGAACTTTACCCTGCACGCGGAATTGAACTGGAACGTGCTGGGCGTGACGGCGGCCCTCTCCGTGGTTTGCGGCCTGCTATTCGGCCTCGCTCCAGCGATTCAGTCGACGCGTCCGGACGTCATGCCGGCGCTGAAGAATGGCCGTGGCGCCGGACCGCGCCGCCGCCCGCAGCACGTTCTGGTGGTCGCCCAAATCGCGACCTCGTTTCTCATCCTGGTCGCCGCGGGCCTGTTTGTCCGGACACTCGACAAGCTGCACTCCGTCCAACTGGGATACGCCCGCGAGAATATCCTTCTGTTCTCGCTGAATGCGCGCCAGGCGGGGCATCGCGACCCGGAGATCGCCACCTTTTATGCGAACCTGCGCAAGCGCTTCGAATCGATCCCCGGCGTGAGCAGCGCGACGCTTTCGCAATCCTCGATCATCAACGCCGCCCGCACCGGGCAGGCCATCAAGGGGCCCATGCTGATCGGCGCTGATGAACTCGAAGATGCGCGTTCCATGGCCGCCGGAGCGCGTTTCCTCACGACGATGCAGATTCCGATCCTGGCCGGACGTGAGATTGACGACCGCGACCAACCGGGCTCCCGGCCGGTTGCAGTCATCAGCGAGGAGTTGGCGCGAACTTACTTCGGGAACCAGAACCCGGTGGGCCGGCGCATCACCCTCCCGGACGAGAAGCGCGACCTCGAAATCGTAGGCGTGTCGGGTAACCTGCGCTACGGCGGCCTGAAAAATGAAGAGGAAAATGCCATGACCGTGTTCGTAGCGGTCAGCCAGTTTTCTACCGACCGGGTGACCTACGCGTTGCGCACCGCGGGTGATCCCCTGCGGTTTGTTCCGAGTGTGCATGAGATCGTGCGGGAAGCCGATTCCCGTATACCCGTCACCAACGTAGTCACACAGGCTGCCGAAATCGATCACACGATCACCCGGGAACTCACGTTCGCGAAGCTATGCACGGGCTTCGCGGTTCTCGCTCTCCTCATGGCGTGCGTGGGACTCTACGGGACAATGTCCTACAGCGTCGCGCGGCAGGTCGGCGAGATTGGAATCCGTATGGCTCTGGGCGCGCCACGCGGCGCCGTGGTGTGGATGGTTCTGCGCCGCGTTGTACTACTGGCGGCGGTGGGACTGGCGATCAGCGTGCCTGCCGCCTTGGGCGCGTCCCGGCTGGTCAAATCGTTTCTGTTCGAGACCCAGCCCAATGATCCGGGAACCCTGGTGCTGGCCGCTGTCGTCCTTCTCAGCGCCGCGATTCTCGCCGGCTATGCGCCGGCAAGGCGAGCGTCCCGAATTGATCCGCTGGCGGCTCTGCGCAACGAATAGGACATCTGGTGTCTACCCGCCAAGTAGGTTGGACGGGAGTGGGACAGGTTATCGAATATCAAATCAATTCTCGATTGGAATGGGTTCGGTCACAACCATAGCGCCGAGCCGGGATGTTGAAAAACCGGTTTCGGGTTGTCCCAATAAGCTGCACTCCGTCCAACTGGGATACGCCCGCGAGAATATCCTTCAGTTCTCGCTGAATCGCTCCCGGCCAACTCCCCACCGAGATAAACTCAAATGGTTTCGACGAATTCCATGGATCAATCGAGTAGCGGTATCGGCAACGTGATTTCGAATGCAGATCTCGTGCAGATGGCCATGTCCTATACGCGCAGCCGTGTGCTCTGCGCGGCGGCGCGTCTCGGCGTGGCCGATGCACTCGGAGACGAGGTGCGCAGCGTCGATGACCTGGCCCAGATTTGTCAGGCGGATGTCGATGCTCTGTATCGACTGTTGCGTGCGCTGGCCAGCATCGGTGTTACGGAGGAAACCACACCCAGGCATTTTCGGCTTACCTCGTTTGGAAAACCGCTGCGGAAGGATGTGGCCCGCTCGGCATGGGCATCGGTCGTCTTCTGGGCCGATCTGCTTGCCGACGACTGGTCCTTGCTCACCGATTGCATCCGAACGGGCAAACCTGCCTCACGGGTGCGTGATCCGAATGTACCTTCACGGTGGTCGCGGGAGCCTGGAGGTTACGCCATCTTTCGTGCCGTTATGGGCACGGCTCCCGCGGAGGATTACGCGCCGATCGCCCGTGCGTGGGACTTTTCCC
>Ga0335085_10017482_pt1 | contig 10330 bp, 8 predicted proteins | sample Lox_Sample_45_FD_206712 | JGI IMG/M metagenome (GOLD analysis project Ga0335085, IMG submission 206712) | Soil microbial communities from Loxahatchee National Wildlife Refuge, Florida, United States - Lox_Sample_4.5 | ecosystem: Environmental > Terrestrial > Soil > Wetlands | place: USA: Florida...
GCGCACAGTCCTGGTGCTGCTCACCGCGCCGCTGGGGACCGTCGGCGTGACCATCTCGCTGCTCGCCTTCCATATGCCATTCGGATTCGTCACGATGCTGGGGGTCATCTCGCTCACCGGCATGATCATGCGCAACTCGCTGATCCTCGTGGACCAGATCGACCAGGACGTGAAAGGCGGCAGCGGGTACTGGGATGCCATCAGCAACTCCGCCGTGCGGCGGCTGCGTCCCATCATATTGACGGCTCTGGCCGCGATCCTGGCCATGATCCCGCTGTCGCGCAGCGTGTTCTGGGGCCCGATGGCGGTCGCGATCATGGGTGGGCTGCTCGTCGCCACCCTGCTGACGCTGTTTTTCGAGCCCGCGCTGTACTCGCTGCTGTACAAGGTGAAGCGGCCGGAGTCGGCATCCCAACCGGAAGCGGCGCCGGAGCTGGCGCTTGCCGCGCCTGCGGTTGGCTAGCCTGAACGAACGTGACTGACCCGCGGCCGAGCCGCACGTCCGGCGCGCCTAGCCGGCAGGCGTAGGCGGACGCTGACTTTGCCAAGCGGTTGAAGGCTTGGCGAGGCTGCAACCGTCACGCGGCAACGCGGGCGCCGCGTCTGGAGCTTCCTGCTGTATCCGGCGTCCGGGTGGGGCGAACACCTGGGCAACCCGCGCGGCAACGGCACAGCTCTCCTCCCCTTTCAAGGGGGACGTTGGGAGGGGGATGGGGAACGTACATCGCATCCGTCATCTCGGCTCCCGCCCTCGGGTTGAAGGGGAGGGAATTCGGGTTATCGGCACGCGGGATCCAACCGGGAGTTTGAAGCCCGGCTTTAATTAGCGAGCTGCTTATTAAAGGATTTGGGCATATCCTTTAATGGCAGCTCTGCCAACGCTTGGCGACGAGGAGCGCGACGGCTCGAATCAAAGCATGCAGTGAGTCAGGTGCGGGAAGCCGGCAGATCGCCCGGTTCAGCTCATGTGGCCAACTCACGGCTGGCGCGAACGATCTGTCGTGCTACACAGTTGAGCTGCACTAGACGCTGAACATCTGCTGCCTCCAGCTCCTCGAGACGATCGATGAGATCCGCGGCCTGCATGGCGTTTGTCCTTCCGATCACCGGCGCAGCCAGAGTGCAGTATTTGTCTCGGGCGAGACTGCGCAAGGTGCTCTGATCGGCGGACCCGGCGAACCCGCGCGGGATCGTCACTGTCTCTTCGAATGCCTGCCCGCGAGTAGTACGGATGCGCACCGTGGCGCTGAGCTGCTTGGTGGCTCGGGAGAAGTCCCTTCCCTGTTCGGTCCCGGCCGCTTTTCGCAAGGCGCGCAGCAGGCGCAGGGTTCCGATCGGATCCGAGAGCAAGAGCTTCCCCGCTAGGCCGGCGCCCCCGACGCCAAGTAGAAGACGCAATGTCCCCAGGCGCGGCGCGCGCTTGATCGCTGCGCCGATCGGGATGTCCGCTAGCACCGAACCGATCGTGTGGTTCATGTCGTGTACGACTCTGACTTTTCCCGCCAGCTCCCAGACTCGTGGATCTGCGATCCGATCGCGCGTCAGGTGCTCCGGGGACAGGCTTCGATCCAGGAGCGCGCACGCCACGGTGTAAGGCACCGAGAAAGTCAACGTCGAGATCAGGGATCGCGCACCGTTGAGATACGGCGACGAACGAGCGTCCATCCCGACGGTGAAGATCGACGCGCGCACCTGGACGGATTCCACCTCGCTCGCAGCGATGTCGTGCGTGCGAACCAGGGACAGGGTTGCGTCGAGCGCCGCGTTCAAGTAGCCGCAAGCGGGGTACAGCTTGATGCTGTTGGTGGCCGTATGCCAGCGCTCGCCGAATCCATCCAGGAACTCCCGCACCGAGACTCGCGCGAACGTGTCGATGAAGCCGCGTGGTTGCTCCAGGATTGCGGCGTTGCCGCGCAGGCCGGCCTGCACCGCATCGACCGAGTCCAGCCCCATCCTGACCGGCCACGCCGCGCAGAGCGCCTTCGCGTCGGAGCCCAAGAACCCGGGATACATCGCCCGCGGAGGCTGGGACAGCGCAAAGCCCAACGACTCCGCGAACTGCTCGACGTCGAGCTTCTCCAGTCGCGCCCGCGCCGCCGCTGCGCCGAGCAAGTGCACATGCGCGGCCATCTGCCCGCGCGCAGGCCCCAGCGCAACCGTCATATTCACGCGCGCGGTGATCTCGTTTGCAGTGATCTGTGCCAGCAGTAGATCTATGCCGCTCGCCGACTTCGGTTGCGCATAAGCGAACGGCACCAATACCGTGGAGTGGCCCGTGTGCCCTCCGAGCATGATGTCGTCGAAGTCCAGCACGACGCCCCAGGCCGCCATGAGAAACGCCGCATGGCTCGGCGAGGTAGCGATACCGGCCGGCATGGCATGAGCGCCGCTGCCGGCGCTGCCGCCGAACGCCGTCTGGATCGGTCCTCCGAGATCGCTACGATAGCCGGCGTGCACCGAGCCCAGAGTCGAGAACACCTGGCTCTTCGCCGCCTCGACGACGGGCTCGGGAACGTCGGAGAAGCGCAGCTCGGATGCCCATCGCGCGAGGCGACGCAGCGAATCGCTCATCGGAGTCCCGCACTCCGCTCAGGCGCTCGACGAGAGCAGCCGCTTGGCCAACGGCTCCACCGGGTTCATCACGCGGCCAGTTGCGCATCCGAGCCGTATTCCTGCAGGCGTTCGCAGTACTGCTTGAGATCGGTGGCGGGCTGCACGCTCAACGAGCGCGCCAGACGGGCCAGGCGGTCGCGCGCCGAATCCGACAGCGGATAGCGGAACGGACCGAACCCGCGTGCGGCCAGCATGGTTCCGACGTACAGGTACGCACGCGAGCAGACGGTCGAAGGCCAGAGGCTGTCTCTCGCCCACAAGTTTTCTTTGGCTGCCGTCCGGTAAGCGCCGACCAGAGCCTCGGTGAACTCGATGCACGACTCCATCAGTCCCGGCTGCTCCATCGCGGGAATCACGGCCACCGCGAGCAGCGTGGCCACATCGAGCGCCGGGTCTCCGATCGAGGCGCCCTCGAAGTCGACGATCGCGGGGATCGCACGATCGCTGACCAGCAGATTCTTCGCCCACAGATCGCCATGGATGAGGCACTCGCGATTCCCGCTCATCTGCGCCGCAATTGCAGGCCAGTGGTCTTCGAACAAGGCCTTGGCGCCGGGCGCGAGCAGCCAGTCGACGACCACCGCCTGCAGCATGCGCTCAAACTGCTGCGGACGGAACGCGGTGTTGCCTCTCGAGCGCGAATGGACCCGGCCCAGTGCCGATCCGAGCGGCACGGCTTGCATGGCGAGCAGCGGATATTGCTCGTCGATCACTTCGAGCAGGACTCTTCGGCCCTGGCCCACGTCGCTCATCCCCATCGCGTAGACGTCCCGATCGACGAAGAGCACTTCCGGAACCGATACCGTGGGCCCGCACAGTGCGCGAAACCTACGGATGGCCTCCGCCTCGAAGAAAATGCGCTCGCGCGGAAGCTCGATCTTCAGCAGCTTGGGTGTTTGCGTGACGAGCTTCAGGTAGGCCGAGTGGCCATCTGCCGTGATGCGGAACACGTAGTTCAGGTTCGCCCAGCGCGTCACCTCGGTGAGCAAGATGTCTGCCGAAGGCGGCAGCCTCAGTCCCCTTCGCACCACTTCCGCGAGCTCGGCCGAGGAGAGCGAGAGAGCATTGTTGTCCATGAGCAACCTCCAATCGGTGAGGCGAGGCGGAGAGGGATTTCAGGCCCGCTGGGTATCGAGCACGTCCCTGCGGAACGGATCGGCTTCCAGGTCGGCGAGCCGCGGACTCGGATACTGGTAGCGGCTGCCGACGTAACGCAGCGGCGCGAGAATGCCGGTGGCAATGGGCGAGCCCCATTGCTCGTAACAGCCTCGCTCGCGCAGGTACGCGTGTACTTTGGCCAGGTTGTAGCACGGCACCTTCGGATAGAGATGATGCTCGAGGTGCATGTTGTTGCCGTGCATGAGAAACGTGTAGAACGGGGACACATAGCTGCGCGTGTCGCGGAACACGCCGGCGCCCGTCCCGTTGTGCTCGAGGTAGATGCGAAGACCCGTCAACGGGATGCTGGCCATTAGCGGCAGGATCGCGCCGAGCGCACCGGAAACCGGGTCCATGTACGTGATCGCAGCGTAGATCCCGCACCACAGCCCCATGTTGGCGAGCGTCAAAGCCGCAAAGATGCGTTGCTCGATGTCCGTGAAGGGCAGGCGGTAGCCTTTGTCGAGGCGCAGCCCCAGCACCAGAGCGAAGCTGTTCCGGACATAGCCGCGGTTTGCCGTGAGGCGGGCGAGAAAGAAGCGGCTCCAGAATGTCCGGTGCCTGGGGTAGATCTTGGTGTCGGGGTCGGATTCCTGGTTGGTGTAGCGGTGATGGTTCCAGTGCGTGATCCCGTACCCCATGGCCGGAAACAGCGAGATGCCGGAGACGAGGATGCCGACCACCATGCTCACATACTTGTTCTTGGCCAAGCTCAGGTGGATGCCCTCATGTGCGAACCACCCGACCATGTGGAACCCTTGGCTCGCCAGCACGACCAGCGGCGCGCACAGGGCGACCTTCAGCCACAGCGCCCAATCGGACTTGGCGATCAGGACCGCCGCGGTCCCGGGGATGAGAATCAGAGCGGCCGTGAACATGAAGAACACCGCTCCCTGCCGGAGTGTCGGCTCGTAGTACTCGCGCGGAATGGCAGGCCTCTGCATGAGGGACGCATCCATCCTGTTTCCTTTCTCGTGGTTGATCCGAGCCGACCGAGGCGACGCGCATGCGTCATAGGCACACAGCCCGCTCGAGCGTGGTGCAGCAGAACCGAGGGCGAATCCTATGGCCGGGGCGTACGACGGGATAGGGAGCAGGTCACGCGCGGAATGTGAACTGTGCACGTTGGCCGCTTGTGGGCGGCGCGCGGCGACGAACGCTCCGGCCACGCGCCAGATTTCCAGCTCCTACGCGCGGAGGGAGGTGGGCCGTGAGGCGCCGATCGAGCTCTAGTCCGCCGCTCGCGCACAGCGTGCAACGACCCTGGCCACAACGGCACCCCGCGACCCGGATTACGCGTTGAGTTCGTTCTTGGAAGCGAAGTTCGGAAGGCGCAGCAATGCAGTCGACGCTCGCGCGCTCACGGCAGCCTCGAGCCGTGCTGGTCCACGATCTGCCAGCGTCCGCCGACCTTCGCCCAGACCGCGCTCAAGCGCAATGCGTACGTGCTGCTCTACGTTAAGGGCGCAGATCGTTCCCAGCGAGCCGCTCAACGCCAATCGGGCTTCCGATCACCACGCCCAGAGCCCGCTCCCCTCGGCGCCCGCGCGCATCCGCCGGGCCTGCATGCTCAAACGGGTATTCGATCTCGAGATCGAACACGGCCCACGCTGTGGCGCGCGCTTGAAGATCATCGCCGCCATCGTTGATCCCCAGGTGATTGTCAAGATCCTCACCCACCTGGGCTTGCCCGCCCGAGCCCCGCCGCGCTCACCGGCGCGGCCCTTGCCGCTGTTCCAGGCCGCCTAACCGGTCGACTCAGACCGGATTCACAACTGAGCCCCCGCTCACCGCTCGTGCTGCGCTCGTATGAGCGCCCAAATGCGCCTCGACATCGGCGAGCTTGGCTCGCGAATCCGCCAAGCAGGGGCAGAAAACGGCAGGTCTTCAGCAGTTTTCACCCGATTGATCATCCACTGGTCCCCCGATACAGTATCCTTCGATCAAGAGCAGCGGTTCAATTTCCTATCCGCTAATGACGCACATCGCCATCCAGGAACACGTCGATGGCAAGACCGTCGACTGGCTCGAAAAGGTAAGCGACGCGCAATACGGTGCAGCGCCGGTCGCGGGCGCTTCCGCACCGACGCAGGCTTCACGCGCCCAGAAGCTGTTCGGCGACATCGACCCCAAGCTCGCCGAGTTCACCGACAGCGTGCTCTTCGGCGACGTGTGGGCGCGGCCGGGGCTGTCGCGCAGGGATCGCAGCCTGGCGACGGTGAGCGCGCTGATCGCCATGAATCGCCCCGATCAGCTTCGGTCGCACCTCGCCCTGGCGCGGGAAAACGGCGTGACAAAGGCGGAGTTGGTCGAAGCGATCACCCATCTGGCGTTCTACTCCGGATGCCCGAACGCGATCAACGCCGCATTGGTCGCGAAGGAAGTACTCCAGTGACCGAGCGCGGACTACTATACGCACTCTTGCTGTTCGGGGCCGCCATGATTGCTCCCGCATCTGCAACAGCCCCTGGAAACGACAAGCCCGGGCCGCTGGTCATCCAGGAACAAGGCAGTTTCGCGGTCGGCGGAACGGTGATCACCGACAAGGAAGGCCGGACCTTCCATGGCGATCATGCATACGTGTTCTACCAGGTGCCGGCGAATGCGCGGAAGCTGCCTCTCGTTCTCTGGCATGGCGCAGGCCAGTGCTCGAAGACGTGGGAGACCACACCGGACGGCCGTGAGGGTTTTCAGACGATCTTTCTGCGTGGCGGCTACGCGGTGTACGTGGTGGACCAACCGCGGCGCGGCGACGCGGGACGCAGCACGCAACCGGTCAGCATCACGCCTACGCCGGATGAGCAGGTCTGGTTCAACCAGTTTCGCCTCGGTGTCTGGCCGAACTATTTCCCCGGTGTGCAGTTCTCGCGCGATCCGGAGGCGTTGAATCAGTATTTCCGGCAGATGACGCCGAACACCGGTCCCTTCGACATGGAGGTCATCTCCGATGCCGGTGCGGCGCTCTTCGACAGGATCGGGCCGGGAATTCTCATCACCCATTCACAGGGTGGCGGCCCCGGGTGGCTCACCGCGATCAAAAGCCGGAACGTGCGCGCTGTGGTCGCCTATGAGCCGGGCAGCAACTTCATGTTCCCTGAAGGCGAAGTGCCGCCGCCGGTGCGAAGCGCCGGGGACACGCTGGAGGCGGCGAGCGTTCCCATGCCGCAATTCATGCAGCTTACAAAGATTCCCATCGTCGTCTATTACGGGGACAACATTCCTGAGCAGCCTATCGCCGCCCCAAACCAGGACTCTTGGCGTACGCGTCTCGCGATGGCGAGGCTGTGGGCGGACGCCGTGAACCGCCGTGGTGGCGACGTTACCGTCGCGCACCTGCCCGAAATGGGCATCCGCGGCAATACGCACTTTGCATTCTCGGACCTGAACAATCTCGAGATCGCGCGCCTGCTGTCCGAATTTCTCCAGAAGAAGGGCTTGGATTGAAGCCATGATCACAGGCATGAAGAATGTCGTCGTCGTCATCGGTGCCGGATCGATCGGTCAGGCGATCGCCCGGCGTGTCAGTGCCGGCAAGCGCGTCCTTCTGGCCGATCTTCGTCAGCCAAACGTCGATGCGGCCGCGAAGGTGATGAGCGACGCCGGCTTCGAGGCGGGCACTGCAATCGTTGATGTCTCATCACGCAAGTCGGTCCACGAGCTGGTGGAGACAGCCACCAGGCTCGGTGCGGTGACCGGCGTCATCCATGCTGCCGGCGTATCGCCCTCACAGGCATCGCCCGCCACCATCTTCAACGTCGATCTGTACGGCACGGCGCTCGTCCTGGAAGAGTTCGGCAACGTCATTGCGCCCGGCGGAGCGGCCGTTGTGATCGCGTCGCAATCAGGGCACCGGCTGCCCGCGCTCACGGCGGAGCAAGACAAGGCGTTGGCGACTACGCCGGCAGACGAGCTGCTCGGTGTGCCGGTGCTTCAGCTCCACAAAGTCACCGACCCGCTCCAGGCCTATCAAATCTCTAAGCGCGGGAATTCCTTGCGGGTGATGGCGGAGGCGGTGCGGTGGGGAAAACGTGGAGCGCGGGTCAATACGATCAGCCCGGGAATCATCATGACCCCTCTCGCTAATGACGAGCTCACCGGTCCGCGCGGGGAGGGCTACCGCCGCATGATCAGCCTGTCGCCGGCCGGGCGCGCCGGCACGCCGGATGAGGTCGGCAACATCGGCGCTCTTCTGATGGGACCGGACGGCGCGTTCATCACGGGCAGCGACTTTCTGATGGACGGCGGCGTTACCGCTTCCTACTGGTATGGCGATCTCGCTCCCAAGCGATAGAAGGAGATAGAAGCGTGCGCGCCCCCATCATGTACGCGGCCGGAGACGTCCGCGTCGAAACGTACCCGACGCAAAGATCGTTCATCCGACCGATGCCGTGATCCGCATCGCGCGGGCCTGCATTTGCGGCAGCGATCTATGGCCGCACAAGGAACTGCCAGCGACCCCGGGCGGGCGGCCGATGGGTCATGACGCGATCGGCGTGGTCGAGGCGGTCGGCAAGGATCTCGCCAAGATCAAGGTCGGCGACTTTGTCGTCATGCCGTTTGCTTACCCCGATCGCACCTGCGCGTTCTGCCATGAAGGCGTGCAGACGTCGTGTGTCCACGGCGGATTCTTCGGTGTTGGAGATGTCGGCGACGCCCAGGCCGAACCCCTGGAGGTGCCCCAGGCCGACGGGACGTTGTTTCCGCTTCCGGTTCGGGAGACCCATGCACTCGTGGCATCGCTTCTCACCCTGTCGGACGTGATGGGCACGGGCCACCACGCTGCGCTCGCGGCCAGGGTGAGGCACGGCAAGAGCGCGGCAATCATTCGGGACGGCGCAGTGGGTCTGTGCGGCGTGATCGCTGCCAAGCGCCTTGGCGCGGAGAGGATCATCGTGATGGCGGTCTTCAGCGGTTTTCACCCGATTGATCATCCACCGGTCCCCCGATACAGGATCCTTCGATCAAAAGTAGCGTTTCAATTTCCTATGCGCTTACTCATCGGATCGAAGTCCCCAGCGCAGCCGTGGGTATGGCCTTGAGGCAGGGACATCGCGTTTGAGGTTCGTGGCCTTTCCCGTTATCTCGCGTTTGTGTGGGCGATTCAGTGAAGGATCTCGAGCGGCACCCACGGCCACGGACCAGCCCACCGCCGCCGATCCCTCAGTGCTAAGGGCCTCCCCATGGCCAAGGCAACCCGAAAGAAGCCGAAGCGCTCTAGCGAGCAAGGCGCTGCGGCGAAGCGACGGAAGGTTGCCAACGGCGCTGCAGCCCGACAGCGGGCGCCCAAACTCGCAAAGGCCGCCGCCAGCCGGGGTCCCGTCCCTGCCCCGAGCGTGCAACTGTCAGCCGGTGCGCGCGCGGATAAGCCAACTCCGGTCATTGGGATGGTCGCCTAGGCCGGCGGGCTGGAGGCGTTCAAGCGGTTCTTCCAGGCCGTGCCGATCGACAGCGGTATGGTCTACATGCTGGTTCCGCACCTCGACCCGCGCCATGAAAGCCTGATGGTCGGGCTGCTGGCCAAGTACACCACCATGCCGGTGAGCGAGGCGGTCGAGGGCGCACGCGTCGAGCGCGATCACGTCTATGTGATCCCGCCGAACCGCTATCTCGCGATCTCGGACGGGGTCCTGCGTCTTACCGGTCCGGTCGAGCGCGGGGCAGGACAGACCGCGATCGATTCCTTCCTGCGATCGCTGGCCGAGGACCAGCAGGAGAAGGCGATCTGCATCGTCCTCTCCGGCACCGGCTCGCACGGCACGCTCGGGTTGAAGGCCATCAAGGACAACGGCGGCATGGCGATGGTTCAGGACCCCACCACCGCGGAATACGACCAGATGCCGCGCAGCGCGATCGACACGGGCCTGGCCGACTACGTCCTGCCGCCTGAGGATATGCCCGAGGCGCTGCTCAGGTACACGGGGCATTTCTTCGGGGGCACGGTCGCCTTGCCCGAGCCCCCGGCCGTCCCGGACGGCATGACGCGACTGCTGGCCCTGCTGCGCGCTCGCCACAAGCTCGACTTTCGCCCGTATCGCAAGCGCATGCTGCTGAGGCGCATCCAGCGCCGCATGGGTTTGCGCCACGTCGACCGGCTCGCCGACTACCTCACCATGCTGCGGGCGGAGGAGGACGAGCTCGCGCGGCTGGCCAAGGATCTGCTGATCAGCGTCACCAGCTTCTTCCGTGACCCGGAGATGTTCGAGGTCCTACAGACGCAGGTCATCCCCGAGTTGCTCCGCGACCGGCCCGCGGACAGCCCGATCCGGGTGTGGGTGCCCGGCTGTGCGACGGGGGAGGAGGCCTATTCCATCGGCATGCTCCTCATCGAGCATCTCGCGGCCGCGCACAAGAGCTGCCCGCTGCAGATCTTCGCCACCGATCTCGATACCGAGGCTCTCGAGGTCGCGCGGCGCGGCGTCTACCCGACAAACATCCAGGAGGACGTCAGCTCCGATCGGCTGGCACGCTTCTTCGCGAAGGTCGACGAGCGCAGCTACCAGGTGACCAAGCAGTTGCGCGAGCCGATCCTCTTCGCCCAGCAGAACGTGCTGAGCGATGC
>Ga0335085_10017483_pt1 | contig 10329 bp, 7 predicted proteins | sample Lox_Sample_45_FD_206712 | JGI IMG/M metagenome (GOLD analysis project Ga0335085, IMG submission 206712) | Soil microbial communities from Loxahatchee National Wildlife Refuge, Florida, United States - Lox_Sample_4.5 | ecosystem: Environmental > Terrestrial > Soil > Wetlands | place: USA: Florida...
GTGAACGTAGTCGCGGCGAATGGTTCAAGCCCGATCAGCTACAACCGCGCCATGAATAGCTGCACGCTGACCTGCCACGGCCATCCCCATGCCTCCTCCATGGGACAGATGAAGCCGGCGGGACACTGAGCGCTGCGGCACGGAAAGTTAATGGGTTTGGTGGGGATGATAGATCCGGAGCCCATTCAGCTTCAGGGTTAATTCTCGTTGCTTCGCTTCAGCCAGGTTGGCCGCGGGATTGGCATAGTCGAGATCAAGACCTATATTGCATTCGCGCTCGGCATCCTGAAAGCGCCCGGATAGCCCGTAAACATCGCACAGGAAGTAGTGGCTGCGGGCATTTTGCGGGTCCGATGCGGCGATTTCTTCCACCTCGGCAATCACCGCATAAGGACTCTTGCCCCACCCCTCCATCGCTGTTTGAAATCGCTGTTCGGTCACGATGGGTTTGAGATCGAAGGTCCCTTCATAAACTAAAAGAGCCCCGTCGCCCAATTGAGCAACAGGCTTGCGTTGCTGGAAGATACGGGCGGCCCTCGCGCCTCCGGTGTAGTTTGCTATGCCGGCACGCACATTTGAGCTCACGATGAGAGTTCCGGTAAAGTTCTGCGGCGGTATGTCATGCTGTAGCTCAGAAATTCCGCCGCATGGAATCCCATAGTCGTCATTGAAGTCGTTGAACGTGCGGATGAAAAAGCAGTTGGCTGGACGCTTGGAAAGCACATAATCGCGGGCCATCTTCTGCGCCTGTCCCCAGTCAACATTGGAATCGGCCAAGTATTTGTAAGCGTTTGGCGGGCCGCCAAAGAGCTCATTCGCGTAGCTGATGTAATTGGGGTAAGCGTGCAGAGAGTTCACAGCGTGCCACAGCAATAGTACGCCCAGGCAGATCTCCGCCCATCTCCGGCGCTGCATGATGCTCCAACTTCCCGCAGCTCCAAAGACCGCAGCCAGCGGGACAACTGCAAATACATGCCGGAATCCAATGTTCAGGCCGCTGATCATGGCTGAGCCGAAGACCACAATCGCGGGCCAGACCAGGAAGGTGAGCTCTCTGAGATGCTCCTTCCAAAATGACCATGCCAATATCGACAGCAGGCAAAGCATCAACGTCGGAACTGTCAGCTTGATCAGGGCGGCAGCCGGGAAGTAAACCGCTTTGCCGCCCCAATAGAGTTGGCCGTTCAAGAAGGCGGGGCGTCCATACTCGGATTCAACCAAGATGTCTTGTAGTCCTGCCAGATATGCTTCCGGAAGAAGCTTCATCCGTCGGAGCTCCGGGATCATGACCGTAGCCACTTCGCCTTGTGCTTTCGAAGCCCGGATCGATGTCCATTCCTTTGCATTGCCCGGCCTTGCTGCGTAGCGGAATCCATAGGACGCCCAAAGCACGGTTAGCCCGATTGCGCCAATAACTGCAAGGGCCCCGACTGCGCGCAGCCCATCACGTGACCGGTTCGCTCCGGAGCGCAGCAACGCATCCGCAAAGAGCAGCGCTGGGAGAATAAAGACAAGAACAACGGTCGAGTGCTTCAGGCAAAACGCGAACCCTGTTGCGAGGCCCAGGGCAACGAGCCTGCCAAAACTTGGTTCTACCGCGTAGCAGTACAAGGCATACACGGCCAGCAAGATGCCCATCGCCGCGGGCACATCGGTTGCCACCAGCGCTCCATGACCAACCAGGCTTGGCTCGAACGCGACCAAGACAGCCGCAATCGTAGCCACCTGCAGGCCGAACATCTTTCGAGCGAAGAACCATGTGGTGATCAGCAGCAGCAGTGCAAAGACAGAGACGGCCATGCGCGTCCGCATCAACATCGATTCCGGATTGGAGAAGATAAAGTCGTGACCCACTCGAAAATCTATAACTTTGTTGTTGAACAAGCCGCAAGCGTTCGGCACCGGGTCGTTGATGTGCATGAACAACAATGGAATGGCTGCGACTTCTTTCACCAGCGGAGGGTGCTCCGGGTTCCAGCCATAGTCATTGCATTGCAAGTAGCGATAGCCGGCGTGGACGTGGTCCATCTCGTCCGACGTAATCGATAACTGGCGGATGCTGGTCCACATCTGCGCGGCCATAGCGATGACGAGCAGGGCGAGGATGACGTAGTACCGCCGCTCGCTCTTTGCCGGTTCGGGCGGGGCCGAGCTCTTGCGCGCCTCTGTGTCATGCGCTTGCAGTTGCTCCGTGCTCTGTTCCGTCTCCATGGATCGTTCCTGCTCTACTGCGGGCCGGTTGCGGCCAAAGATTCGGCGCGCTGCTGTGCTTGCTGCGCGTCGGCGGTGCGGCCTTGCGCAGCGTAGAGGTTCGCCAAATGCTTCCAGAGTTCAGCGTCATTGGGGGAAAGGCGCGTCGCCTGCTCCTGGTAGGCAATGGCGCGCGCTGGATCTCCCATGGCATTGCAGGCGGCGGCTTTTCCTTCAGCAACATTCGCGAGATAAAGGTTGCGAACGCCCATCGCTGGAGGCGCTTGCCGTTCCGCCTCGTCGAGAATGCGCAGCGCATCGGCCGGACGGCGGGCTCCCATGTAAAGCGAGGCCAGTTCGAGCAGCGCATTGTACGGTGTCTTGCTGACTTCGACTGCGTGGTTAAGAGCGTCGATGGCCTTGCCCGCTTGCCCCTGGCTGCGATAGAGACGGGCCAACTGCATCCATGTAACGTCGGTAGGCTCCGCGCTCACCGATATCAGATAGTCCTGCTCGGCTTGGGGCACGTATCCCATGGCGGCCAGAAGGTTCCCGCGCATGAAGCGAACGATGGCGGATTCGGGATAGATCGCGAGCGCATTGTTGGCAGCGGCGAGAGCCTCATTGTTGCGGCCCAAAGCGCTGAGCACCGCTAGCGCATTGGCCCACTGGTTGAATCGTGAGGCGCGGCCGGCGTTCTCCGACGGCCCAGGCAATAGAACAGTCGCACAGTTTACCTGCAACCTCTGGATCAGAGGTTCCGTTGCAGGAGTGCGGCGGACGAACACTGCAGAGACTTCGTCCAGATACACCGGCGCCCATTGCTGGCTGTTGCAGAAATCCGGCAGATAGGGGAAGAACTGAATTCCGTCATAGCGTCCGAGGGTAGCCAGGATGATGTTGATCGCGTTGCCGGGACTGCCGGGCTGCCACATGGGAGACGACGGCGGCGAATTCAGAAATGCCTGCTGGCGGTCAAACACGCCCGGACCAAAGGGAATGGCGCGGCCATCGATAAAGTCGCGATACTTTGGCCCCAGCGCCCAGGCCACAAACCCGCCGGAGTTGTAAGTGTTGAAAACTTCCGAAGGCAGCGACTCGCTCAGGATGAAGCGGGCCGCGCGCTCGGGATACCACCAACTTAAGCCCGCGCCAAAATTTCCAGTTTCGGTGCTGCCGAAATAACGGCGATTGCTGACAAGGTCGGCCGAGCGAACAACCGCCAACAAAATGAGAAGAGCTGCACACCCGGAGGCGCAGATGGCGCGCAAACGAGCATCCGGGAGGAGCGTTTCAAGGCGGGGCAGGGCGCGGGAAAGAACCGCTCCCCCGATAACTACCACCACGCAAGCGAACAGAGCATGCATGCGAGCGTGCTGTATGCCAACGTAAGCCGCAGCCAGCAATAACAGGGCCGCGCCGATTTGTTTCTGCACAATCGCGAAGGCCAGCGCTGCAGCGGCAATGAGCAGGAGGATGTAGAACGATGACTGCCAGCTTCGAACATCGGCCAGGTAACGCAGTGACTGGGCATTGAGTGTGGTTGCGCCCCATTCGGTGATCCACTCCGAGTGCAGGCGCATCGCACTTTCCTGGCGATAGAGCGCAACGTACAGGTTCCAGCCCCAGGGATTGAGCAGGGTCGCAACAAGCGTTGCCAGCGCCCACGCCCATGCGCGACGGAGATGAGCCAGCGCAACCGCCCGCTCGCTTCCCAATAGGCGCAGGGCCTCCATGCCCAGATAGGCGGCAACAAGCCCAAGGCCTGCGACAAATCCAAGATGAAGGTTCACCCAAGCCGCCATCAACACCGGCAGCAACCACAGGCGAGCTTGCCCAGTCTGATATTGCTCCCAAAGTAGCGACAGGAACGCCGCGAACAGCAGCACGGTGAACATGTCAGCTCGCGGGGTGGTGCGGGCCGCAATCGGCGCGACTGCGAAGATGGCAATCGCGGCGGAGAGCGCGGTTCCCCTGCGCAGCAGTATCGCAACGGTTCCGACACACGCCAGTGCTCCCAGCCACGAGAGCAGGACATAGCCACGGAGCAGAAATGTGCCGTAAAAAATAAGGCCGGAACCTACAGGATAGATCCAGGGCTGGCCTGCCGCGGTGTACGAGAAGACGTCCACTGACGGAACTGCGTGATGCTGGGCGATCCACCGCCCGGTCGCCATCTGCCAAAAAAGGTCATAGTCGGTAAGGGTGCGCAGCCCTGCCAGGAACGCATAGGCCAAGGCGATCGCGCCAAGCAGTAGGAAAAGGCGTCGTTGGAATGGGGCATCCGGGGAGGGCGCGGCGGCGACAGTCGCCAGGTCTTCCGGGGAAACTGCTGTGACCATACTCAAGGGTTTTCCAGGCAAGCCGCTTGCCATCGGGAGAACGCCTGTAAATGGCTGTGTCATTGAAGTTAAACCCGATGATCGCACGACTGAACAGCCCGCCACGGGTGAAAAGGCGCTGGTTGCTGGGGAGATTGACCCCGCCCTCAAACCCGCGCTGCCGTCGCAGCATGGGCCTTCAGCTAACCCACTGAAATCAAAGCTACATTAGTACGCCGTCTGTCGCCCTGTTTGGCATTCGAAATGCTTTTCACTAATTGGCCATCTGCTCGAAATGCTGTCACAGGCAGTCGATGGTAGGCAAGGAGCAAACCAACGATGTCGAATCTATCCAGCGAACCCGAAGTCCCGAAAAACATCTGGCGACCGGCTCAGACGTTTACCATGGCTGCCATTTGTCTAGTTGTTGGTCTGCTTGTTGGATACCTTCTGCGCGGTTCAGCATCATCCGCACCCGCGGTTGCTTCCGCGGCGAGCGTCGCCCCCAGTATCCCGGCGCCGGCGGCTGAGCCTGCGGGGATGAGTGCAGGCCAGCAGCGCATGCCCACGCTGGAAGAAATGAAGCAAATGGCAGACAAGCAAGTCGAGCCGCTCTTAGCCAAGCTCAAGTCAGACCCAAACAATGCCCAACTGCTGATCCAGATTGGCGACATTTACAAGATGACGCACCAGTTCAAGTCTGCCGCAGAGTATTACAGCAAGTCCCTTGACGTTGACCCCAAGAACGTCGGGGTGCGGACGGACATGGCATCCTGCCTCTACTACCTCGGAGATGTAGACGGGGCACTGGCGCAGTTGAACAAGTCTCTCAGCTACGATCCCAAACATGCCGGCACCTTGCTGAACATTGGTGTGATTCGCTGGAAAGGCAAGGGCGACGTGGATGGGGCGATCGCCTCCTGGAAGAAACTGCTGGAGTACTACCCCAACTATGAGCGTAAGGATGTCGTCCAGCATCTCATCACGGAAGCTACCAAGAGCAAGTTGCAGCCGCCTGGCCAGAAGAGCTAAACGCTAAACATCGCGTTGCCGCTGCGGAGTGCCTGACCCGCGCGCTTGAGTCCGCAAGGTTGTGGCACCTCCGCCACACGCCATTTCGTCTGTCGATCTCACTCCACCCTGTGACCCCCGTCTTCGCCTCACGTGATAGCCCTCACTGCGTCTTGGCCCACCCCAGGCTCACTATCGAAGCGAGGAGAAAAGTGTCCCCACATCATGGGTCTAATGACGCTTTGACGCACTATGAGACGAGTTCTCATTCTTGGTGCTGCAGGCAGAGATTTTCATAACTTCAACCTCGTCTTTCGCAACAAGCCTGAGTTCGACGTAGTCGCCTTTACCGCAAATCAAATTCCCGACATCGCAGGACGTCACTATCCGCCGGAGCTAGCGGGCAGCCTTTATCCAGAAGGCATTCCGATTGTTGAAGAAAGCCTCATGGAGGAAGCCATCCGCAAGCAGCGGGTCGACATTGTTGTCTTCTCTTACAGCGATGTGAAACACGAAACAGTCATGCACCTTGCCTCTCGCGCCGTGGCTGCCGGGGCTGACTTCTGGCTTCTGAGCGCAGAGCACACCCAACTGCAGGCCTCGCTGCCGGTCATCTCGGTGTGCGCGGTCCGCACCGGATGCGGCAAGAGTCCGGTGTCGCGGAAGATTGCAGCCGAACTGCGAAGCCAGGGATGGAGCCCTGTGGTGGTGCGGCATCCCATGCCTTACGGGGACCTTGTCGCGCAACGCTGCCAGCGCTTTGCCACCATGGCCGACCTCGACCGCTATGAATGCACCATCGAGGAGCGCGAGGAATACGAGCCGCATATCGCAGAAGGAACGACGGTGTATGCGGGCGTCGACTACTACGACATCCTGCGCTCGGCTGAAGAGGATGGCGATATCATCCTGTGGGACGGCGGCAACAACGATACCTCCTTCTATCGGCCCGACCTCGATATCGTCGTACTCGACCCGCATCGCCCCGGGCACGAACTCGCCTACTATCCCGGCGAGGTCAACTTTCGCACAGCGCACGTGCTCATCATCAACAAGGTGGATACGGCCAACCAGGATGCCATCGAAATTGTTCGCCGCAACATCGCACAACACAATCCATCAGCGCTGGTGATCGAGACTGCCTGCCGGGTGGGCGTTGCTGATCCCGAACGCATTGCCGGAAAGCGCGTGCTGGTGGTGGAAGACGGACCCACCCTCACGCACGGCGAAATGCCGTACGGCGCGGGCGTCGTCGCAGCCAATCGCTATGGGGCTGCCAAGCTGGTTGATCCGCGGCCATATGCCGTTGGTTCTATTAAGGCCACCTTCGAGAAGTTTCCTCATCTTGGCAAGGTGCTGCCTGCCATGGGATACAGCGAGAACCAGCGTCACGAGCTGCAGGAAACCATTCGGCGGGTTCCCTGCGACCTGGTGTTGGTGGCGACGCCGATTGACCTTACTCGCACCATTCATTTCGACAAGCCCAGCATGCGTGTTCGCTACGAGGTGGAAGCGATCGGCGAGCCGGCTATCACCCGTCTCATTGAAAACTTCAGTCGGCAGTACGAGCGCAATCTGGCCGTCGCCGGGAGGTAGCCATGCACGGAAAGGATTTCGTATCGCTTCGTGATTTCACGTCCGGTGAGATAAGGCACTTTATCCACATGGCGTGTCAGGTAAAGGCGAACCCTCAAGCCTATTCGGAGGCGCTGAAGGGCAAATGCCTGGCGATGATCTTCGAAAAACCATCGCTGCGCACGCGCGTGACCTTCGACGTCGGCATCGAGGAGCTTGGCGGGCATCCCATTTACCTCTCGCCGGCGGAGATCAGCCTTGGCAAGCGCGAGTCGATTCACGATGTCGCCAAGAACCTCGAGCGCATGGTGCACGGCATCATGATTCGCACGTTTGCGCACGAGGTTGTCGAGCAGATGGCGCAGCACGCAAGCGTGCCGGTCATCAACGGCCTCAGCGATTTCAGCCACCCCTGCCAGGCGATGGGGGACTACCTGACCATGCTGGAGATCAAGGGCCGCATCGCCGGGCTGAAGGTGGCGTACATCGGCGATGGCAACAATGTGGCGCATTCGCTGATGTTCGCCGGGGCGCAGTTGGGAGCAAATGTCTGGGTTGCGACGCCACCGCGCTTCGAGCCAAATCTGGACGCGACCTCCTGGACGCGTCTGCGGTGTGGCGAAAACCACGGCAGCATCACCCTGACGCACGATCCTGAACTCGCCATCTTCGGAGCGGACGTGGTCTACACCGACGTTTGGGCCAGCATGGGCAAAGAAGGCGAGGCGGAGGCGCGCGCCAATGTCTTCCGGCCTTATCAGGTGAATGCCGCCTTGTTCGGCTGCGCCAAGAATGATGCCATCTTCTTACACTGCCTGCCGGCGCATCGGGGCGAAGAAGTTACCGATGACGTGATCGACTCGCCGCGCTCCTTCGTTTTCCAGCAGGCGGAGAACCGGCTGCACGCGCAGAAGGCCATCATGCTGGAGCTAATGTCAGACGCGGCGATCGAAGCCCGGCATCATGCTGCGTCCGAACATGTGCTGGAAATGGCGGGATAGGACGCGAATCGGAGTCCGGTGAGCGGGTGCCACGCGCCATCTGCTTGCCGCGACCGAGAGAGGTTTCCATGTCGAAGACCGCGCTGGTTGCGATCGGCGGAAATTCGCTCATACGGGCGGGCGAGAAGGGCACCATCGCCGAACAGTTAGCGAATACTCGTCGCACAGCAGCCGCGCTTCGCGACCTTTTTGAGCTCGGATTCCATCTGGTGATCACCCACGGCAACGGGCCACAGGTAGGAGCGCAGTTGCTGCGCTCCGAGCGCGCCTCCGACGTGGCGTACAGCCAGACGCTTGACGTGTGCGGCGCGGCCAGCCAGGGCGAGATCGGATACCTGCTGGCGCAGTCGCTGCACAATGAGCTGGCGATGCACCGCTTGAGAGTGCCGGTCGTATGTCTCGTCACGCAGACGGTCGTATCGCCCGACGATCCGGCCATGCAGCATCCCACCAAGCCGATTGGGCCGTTCTATTCGCGTTCCGACGCAGAAGAGAAGAAGCGCACGTTGGGCTGGCACATCGTGGAAGATGCTGCACGCGGCTATCGCCGCGTCGTGCCCTCGCCGGAGCCGCTGGAGATCGTCGAGCTTGACCTCATTCGCGAACTGGTTGAGAGCGGAGCGCTCGTAGTCTCCACCGGTGGCGGCGGGATTCCTGTGGTCCACGAAAATGGCGGCTTGCGCGGGATCGAGGCGGTGATCGACAAAGATCGCGCCTCCGCGGTGCTGGCCTCGCAGCTCGGCGTCGACCTGTTCGCCATCTCAACCGATACTGACTACGTTTACCTGAACTACAAGAGGCCCAATCAGGCGCCGATCCTTCAGGCAACCGCATCGGAGTTGGCGATACATCTTCGCAACGGACATTTCCCGCCGGGCAACATGGGGCCGAAGGTCGAGTCGGTGTTGAGCTTTCTGAGGCACGGCGGAAAAGAGGCGGTGATCACATCGTACGAGCATCTGGCCGACGCTGTGCGAGGGAAGGCCGGCACGCATATCGTGTCCGATCCGGTGACGGTTGAAACCTACGAAGAAGCTGAGGTATTGACATGCCGATAGAAGCGCTTGCATCGCGGCCCGCGCAGCAGAACAACAACAACCATGATCGGCCTATCGTCCCGCTGCGGCATGTGGTCGAGTCGCAGCAGTTCACGGTGCCGCTGCTGATGGAGCTGTTCGACCGCGCCCGGCTGATGGAGCGCATCGTCGCACGCGGCGGGACGCTTGACTACCAGGGGCGCATCCTGGCCAGCCTGTTCTATGAGCCCTCAACCCGCACCCGCCTGTGCTTTGAAGCAGCGATGCTGCGCCTGGGAGGTCGCGTTCTTTCGACCGAGCATGCGCGCGCGTTCTCGTCGGAAGTTGAGGGCGAGCAGGTGGAAGACACCATTCGCATCGTCGGCAGCTATTGCGACCTGATTGTCATCCGCCATCATGAGACAGGCGGCGCTACCCGCGCTGCGAGCGTCTCGCCAGTGCCGGTGATCAACGCCGGTGATGGCGACGGCGGACAGCACCCTACGCAGGCGCTTCTCGATCTGTACACCATCTACCGCGAGCGCCCTCTGGATGGCTTGAGCATCGCCTTCATCGGCGAGCTCGATCGCGGCCGCACGGTGCGTTCGCTCGCCTACCTGCTGGCGAAGTTCGACAGAGTGAAAATCTTCTTCGTAAGCCCCCAGGAATTGCAGATGAAACCCGACATCCTGCAATACCTCGAACGTCACGGCGTGCGTTACGAGCTGGAAACTGAGATCGATCGCGTGGTTGGGCAGGTCGACGTGGTTTATCAGACTCGCATCCGGCCGCAGCGAGCCGCAGGCATTGTCGGCAGTCTGCGTTATGCAATCGATTCATCGGTGCTGCGGCAGATGCGCTCCGACGCGATGATCCTGCACCCGCTGCCGCGCACGGTCGAGTTAGACAAGACCGTGGACGAAGATCCGCGTGCAATGTATTTTCGGCAGGCGGCAAACGGACTTTATGTGCGCATGGCGCTGCTGACGATGTTGCTGGACAGGTAAGTCGGCGTAGGGCCCTTGTTCAGGTTTGCAGCAACTTCGACTCCGGAGGATGCTTACTTTCCCCCAGCTCCGCCGCCGCTTTGCGCGACGACCTCATCCGGATTCTGCAGCAGTTGCAACGCCTGCGCAGTCGTCAGGTTCGAGGGTACGGGCCGGAAGTTCGTCATCGTCTCGGTCGACCAAATTGTCAGGCTCTTGAAGATCAGGA
>Ga0335085_10017484_pt1 | contig 10329 bp, 6 predicted proteins | sample Lox_Sample_45_FD_206712 | JGI IMG/M metagenome (GOLD analysis project Ga0335085, IMG submission 206712) | Soil microbial communities from Loxahatchee National Wildlife Refuge, Florida, United States - Lox_Sample_4.5 | ecosystem: Environmental > Terrestrial > Soil > Wetlands | place: USA: Florida...
AGAACGCGTGCAGCTTCTGCGCAACGAAGTGAAATTCGTACCGTGCATAGTCCTGCATGACGGCCGCCTGGACCTCGTGAGCGATGGTCAGGGCGTAGCGGTCGAGCTCCACCCACCGCTCCACCGGGAGCAGGTCCTTGTTGGCGTCGAAGTCGGAGACGTTGGCCAGCAGAAATCGCAGCGTGTTCCTGATCCTTCGATACATCTCGACCACGCGTTTGAGGATCTCCGGCGACAACGAAAGCTCGCCCGAGTAGTCGGTGCTGGCGACCCAGAGGCGCAGGATGTCGGCACCGAGGCTTCCGGACACTTCCTGGGGTTCGATCCCGTTTCCAAGCGACTTGCTCATCTTGCGTCCCTGGCCGTCGACCACGAACCCGTGCGTGAGCAGCTGGCGGAACGGTGCGCGCCCATCCATCGCGCAGCCCGTGAGCAGCGACGACTGAAACCAGCCGCGGTGCTGGTCGGAACCCTCCAGGTACAAATCGGCTGGCTTGACGAGGCCGGTCCGACGCGCGAGCACGCTGGCGTGCGTGGTGCCGGAGTCGAACCAAACATCCAGAGTGTCGGGCACCTTGCGGTAGATCTCTGCTTCGTCGCCCAACACTTCACGGGCATCGAGGTCGAACCAGCCATCGATGCCCCGCTCACCGATGCGCTGCGCCACGGTCTCGATCAGCTCCGGGGTCCGGGGATGCAGCTCGCCCGACTCGCGATGCACGAACAGCGCCATCGGCACGCCCCAGTTGCGCTGGCGCGAGACGCACCAGTCCGGACGCGTGCGGATCATGGCCTCGAGCCTTGCTCGCCCCCAGTCCGGAAAGAACTCCGTGTGCTCGACGGCCGTCTTCGCCAGCTCGCGAAGCAGCGGCCCGCCTCCCGCGTAGCGATTCGAATCCATGCCGATGAACCACTGCCGAGTGGCGCGGAAGATGATCGGCGTCTTGTGGCGCCAGCAATGCGGGTAGCTGTGAACGATGGTCTCGTGATGCAACAGACGGCCCTCTCGAGCCAGCGTCTCGATCACCACCTTGTTGGCGTCCCACACGCTGAGCCCGCCTACCAGCGGCACGTTGTCCAGAAAGCGCCCGTCGTCGCCCACCGGGTTGTCGACCGGCAGGTTGTAGCGGCTGCCAATGACGTAGTCGTCGAGCCCGTGAGCCGGCGCTGTATGCACCAGGCCCGTACCGGCCTCCAGCGTCACGTGCGAGCCCACTACGATCGGCACTTTGCGATCGAGGAAAGGGTGGGCCAGCTCCAGAAGCTCGAGCGTTTGGCCCGCCGCGGTGCCCACCACTTCTCCCCGTAGCCCGTAGCGCTGCAGGCAGGCCTCACGCAATCCTTCGGCAAGCAGCAGCAAACCTTTGGGTGTACGCACGAGGTTGTAATGCAGCTCGGGATGCACGGCGACGGCTTGGTTGGCGGGAAGGGTCCACGGCGTGGTCGTCCAGATGACGGCAAAGGCCGGCTCGTACAGATGAGTGAAGCCGAAGGGGCGCGCCAGCTTGCGCAGATCGGTGAACGCGAAGGCCACGTCGATTGCGGGCGAGCTGCGGTCTTCGTACTCGACCTCCGCCTCCGCCAGCGCCGAGCCGCAATCAATGCACCAGTGCACCGGCTTGGCGCCCTGATACAGGAAACCGCGCTCGTGGATGCGCCCGAGCGAGCGCACGATATCGGCCTCGGTCTCAAAGTTCATCGTGAGATAGGGCGCGTCCCAGTCGCCCAGCACCCCGAGGCGGATGAAGTCGCGCCGCTGGCGCTGGATCTGCGCCGTCGCGTATTCGCGGCACAGGCGACGGAACTCGCCTGCGGGGATGTCCTTGCCGTGCAGCTTCTCGACCTGGTGCTCGATCGGCAGCCCGTGACAATCCCAACCCGGCACATACGGCGCATCGAAGCCGGCGAGCGTCTTGCTCTTCACCACGATGTCCTTGAGGATCTTGTTCACGGCGTGGCCCATATGGATGTCGCCGTTGGCGTACGGTGGCCCATCGTGGAGCACGAACTTCGGTCGCCCGGCACAGGCCTCGCGAATGCGCGCATACACGCCGCGCCGCTGCCACTGCGCGATCCAATCGGGCTCGCGCTTGGCCAGATCCCCTTTCATCGGGAACGTGGTGTCCGGGAGATTCAGCGTGTTCTTGTAGTCAGCCATCGATCCTCAAGTACTCCATCGATCTCATTCACGGATGAGTGCAAGCCCGCTTCGATGAGCGGGCGGCTACTTCGCGGCTAGCGCGCGTTCAGGATCCGCGCGGCGGTTGCGGCACGAAAATAAGCGCGGGCGGCGGCTGCGTCGCGCGCGATCTGCGCCTTCAGCAGATCGAGATTGGCATACTTCTCCTCGTCCCGCAGCTTGTGCAGAAAGCGCACCTGAAGATGGCGGCCGTAGAGGTCGCCGGCGAAATCCAGCAGGTGGACCTCGAGCACCGGCGCGCCGCCGGCGACCACCGTCGGTCGCAAGCCCAGGCTCGCCACCGCCTCTCGGGGCTGCTCGTCGATGCCGAGGACCTGCGCGACGAAGATCCCGGCGAGCGGGGGCCGATTGTGCTTCATCTGCACGTTGGCGGTGGGAAATCCGAGCTGGCTCCCCAACCGTGCTCCCACGACGACGCGCCCGCTGATGCTATAGGGACGCCCCAACAGGCGCGCCGCCGCAACCAGCTCGCCCCCGGCCAGTCGCTCGCGCACGGCAGTGCTCGAGACACGAACGCCCTGCACGCAAACGCTCTCCATGCGAACGACCTCGAAGCCGTGGCGTAGCCCCGCTGTGCGTAGTTGGTCGAAGTCGCCCTGGCGTCGGGCGCCATAGCGGAAGTCATCGCCCACGAGGATCCAGCGCGTGCCCAGCTGCTGCACCAGCACCCGGTCAACGAAGTCCTCGGCCGTGACGCGCGCGAAGTCGTAGTCGAACCGGCGCACGTGGACCTGCTCCACGCCCAGGCCGGCCAGCAGCTCGAGCTTCTCGCGCAGCGAGGTGAGTCGCGTGGGTGCCTGGTCCGGCGAGAAGAACTCGCGCGGATGCGGCTCGAAGGTCATCACGCAGGAGCGCAGCCCGCGTGCTTGCGCTTCGGAGCACAAGGTTGCAAGCATTGCGCGGTGCCCGAGATGTACGCCATCGAAGTTGCCGACGGTGAGCGCGACAGGCACGGCGCCGCGCGCCGGGAGGTGACGCAGGGTCAGCATGGCCTACCTGGCAACCAGCCAGAGTGTGGGTAGACGCGTCAGGGTCCAGACCAGGACGGCCGCCGGGGCGATCCGCGATCCCCGCCTCTCGGCTCAGCCGATCGACGACACAAAGACGACATTCTAGGGTCCGATGGTCGCCTGGTCCATAGTGCGGTCCGTGCCTCCGCCGGGACACCGACTCGCACGACGACGACCCAGCTATGCCACGCGCTTGACGAACTGGGAAACCCGCATTCCCACGGCCCACAGCGTCCCGAAATAGACGGCGGCCCCGGCCAGGACGATCCAGATCAGCCGCACCACGCGCGCCCACGTCGACGCCGCGAGCCAGCTTTCCTGGCTCCCGCTCGCAAACCACAAGACCACCGCCATCGCGGCCAACCCGGCACCAAGCTGCAACAGGAACCCTCGCCAGCCCGGCCGCGGCAAGAACACTTCGTGCCGCCGCAGCTGGTGGTACAGCATACCTGCGTTCGCGCAGGCGCCTAGACCGATCGCCAGCGCGAGACCCGTATGACGCAGCGGATAGATGAACACCAGGTTCATGAGCTGCGTGGCTACCAGCGCGAGAACGCCGATCTTCACTGGTGTGCGGATGTTCTGGCGTGCATAGAAGCCCGGCGCGAGCACCTTGACCACGATCAGACCGACCAGCCCGAGGCTGTAGGCTTCGAGTGCATGGGAGGTCATGGCGACGTCGTTGCGCCCGAATGCACCGTGGTGGAACAGCGTGGACACGAGCGGCACGGCCAGGATCGCCAGGGCTACCGCTGATGGCAATGCCAGCAGCAACGTCAAGCGCAAACCCCAGTCCAGCAGCTTCGAATACTCCTCGACCGAGTTCTCCGCGTAGCTGCGGGATAGGCTGGGCAACAGAATGGTCCCCAGCGCCACACCGAGGACTCCGGTGGGAAACTCCATCAGCCGGTCGGCGTAATACAGCCACGACACGCTGCCGGTGACCAGGAACGATGCGAAGATCGTGTTGATGAGCAAGCTGATTTGCCCGATGGACACGCCGAAGATCGCGGGCCCCATCAGCTTGATGACGCGCCATACGCCGGGGTCCTTGAAGGTCAGGTGCAGCCGCGGGAGCATGCGCATTCGGAGCAGGAAGGGCGCCTGGAACCCGAGCTGGAGCAGGCCGCCCGCCACCACCGCCCACGCCAGCGCCAGCACCGGGGGGTCGAACCACGGCGCCGCCCACAGGGCGAAAGCGATGAAGGAGAGATTGAGCAGCGTGGGCGTGAACGCAGGGATGGCGAACCGCCCGTACGTGTTGAGAATTCCGCCCGCAAGCGAGGTGAGCGAGATGAACAGGATGTACGGGAAGGTGATGCGCAGGAGCCGGACCGTGAGCTCGAACTTGTCGGGCACGGCCGCGAACCCGGGCGCGCTCACATAGATGATGACGGGAGCGGCGAGGATCCCGAGCGCGGTCACGGCGAACAGCACCAGCGCCAGGATCGAGGTGATGTGGTCCACCAGCGCTCGGGCCTGGGCTTCGCCCCGTTGGGTCTTGTACTCCGCGAGGATGGGAACGAACGCCTGCGAGAAGGCGCCCTCGGCGAAGATGCGGCGCAGAAGATTGGGCAGGCGAAAGGCGACGAAGAAAGCATCGGTGACCAGGCCCGCACCGAACACGCGCGCCACCACGGCGTCGCGCACGAAGCCGAACACGCGCGAGATCAGAGTCATTCCGCTGACGGTGACTAGCGCCTTGAGCAGGTTCATCGAGGCCGTAGGAGTTGGAAGCGATCGATCGGCGCGGCTGGTGTCCGCGGGATGGAAACCACCCCAGCCCAATCGACTCGGTCCGGGCAGCAAGCGGCGTGCGCGGATTCTACAGGACCGGGCGTCTCCGCCGGACCACGTCGATCGTTCGCGGACGGATCGCCAATCGCCACCGCGCCCGACGTCACCCGAGCCCGACAGGACCCGCGCGTCAAACCTGCCGGACGAGCCCGAAATCCGAGCCCGAAGGTCCGGGCACCGCCCGGAAGACCGCGATCGGATCCGGGGCGGACCTCCATCGCGCCCGCGGCGCGAGAGGCTCGCACTCGCGCTTGCAATTGGTCGGGGCAGCGATTATGCTTACGCGCTTTTTCAAGGCCTTAAGAGGTCAAGGAGCGACTCATGGCGAACACGGCCCAGGCCCGTAAGCGAGCGCATCAGTCGGAAGTGCGCCGGCAGCACAATGCGGCCCAGCGGTCCGAGTTGAGGACTGCCATCGGCAAGGTGCGCAAAGCGATCGCAGCGGGAAACAGGGCGTCCGCGGAGGCGCAGTTTCGCCTATCGCAGAGCGTCATCGACTCGATCACGGACAAGAAGGTGTTTCACAAGAATGCAGCCGCCCGCTACAAGAGCCGGCTCGCTGCAGCCATCAAGGCGATGGGGTGAGCCGCAGCGCGAAACCTCTGGCCCTGTCGATACCTTTCCAACGCGGTTGCTGCCGGGCGAGGCTGTGTGGGCCATCCGGCGCCCCTGGGAAGGCTTTAGTCTAGCGGCAGGCCCTGCTTGCTGAGCGCCGCCCTGCCCCGTTGGGCGCCGCCGGCGCACAGCCTCTCCGCGCGCTCCTCCTGCCCCATCGCGCGCTCTAACCCTACGTACCAACGACCGCCAGGATTTCCGCGCGGCGGGCTCCCGCAGATCGGGTGCTCGCGCGGACGTTCGGACTCGGTGCGGGGTGGCTCGCATTCCAGGAATGGGGCACTGGTACCGTACCGTCAGACCCGCGCCCGGCTGCGCGTTAACGGCCTTGCCTGAGGAGCCTCTCGCGTGCGCAACCCGCTGAGTCGCATCCTGGTCATCAACGATGAGCACCTGGTGCTGCGGGAGTTCGTCAAGGGCCTGAACGCGGCCGCCAAGAGCCTCGATAACCCGTTGGGGATCACCTTCACCGGCATCACGACCGCGCGCGATGCCCTCAAGGCCATCGAGGAGGACGGCGACATCCAAGCCGTGATCGTCGATGACACGCTCTACACCCTCAAGAACGACGGCGGCGGCTCGCGCGCCCTGCAGATGTCCGCTCTCGAGCTGGTGCAGAAGATCACGCGCTTTCGCCCCGAGCTGGATGTCTATATCCTCATCGCGCAGGAACAGGAGGACGAAGTGGTGGATGCCCTGTTCTCGGAAGCGGTGGACGGCTATTTCTATCGGGAGGAGCGGGACTATCGCGGGATCTATCGCATCCTCAACGCACAAGTGCAAGAAAAGGCCGATACCCCGTTCTACGACGCTCTGAAGAGCTACGTGCTGATGGCGAAGGACGCCTGGCATACGCCCGGGCATTCCTCCGGCGACAGCTTGCGCGACAGCCCGTGGGTCAGCGATTTCTACGAGTTCATGGGCGAGCACGTGTTCGACGCCGACCTCTCCGTGTCGGTGCCGATGCTCGATTCGCTGATGGAGCCTACCGGGGTGATCGCGGAGGCGCAGAAGATCGCCGCCAAGGCCTTCGGCGCGCGCCGCACGTTTTTCGCCACCAACGGCACCTCGACGGGCAACAAGGTGATCTTCCAAACCTTGATCGCCCCGGGCGAGAAGCTGCTGCTGGACCGCAACTGCCACAAGTCGGTCCATCATGGGGTGGTGCTCTCCGGCGCGCGCCCGGTCTACCTCGACTCCTCGGTCAATCGCAGATACGGCATCTTCGGGCCGATCCCCAAGAAATCCATCCTGCGCGCGATCGAGGAGCACGCCGACGCCGAGGCGCTGGTGCTCACCTCGTGTACCTACGATGGCTTGCGCTACGATCTGCAGCCGATCATCGAGGCCGCCCATGCCAAAGGGATCAAAGTGGTCGTGGACGAGGCCTGGTACGGGTTCGCGCGCTTTCACCCAGCGTTTCGGCCCACGGCTCTGGAGGCGGGCGCGGATTACGCCACGCAAAGCACGCACAAGGTGCTTTCGGCCTTTTCCCAGGCCGCGATGATCCACGTCAACGACCCGGCCTTCAACGAGCACATCTTCCGCGAAAACTTCAACATGCACACGTCCACCAGCCCGCAATACAGCATGATCGCGAGCCTGGACGTGGCCCGGAAGCAGGCCGTGATGGAGGGTTACAAGCTGTTGTCGCGCACGCTGTCGCTGTCGATCGAGCTGCGCCAGCAGATCAACTCCACCGGCGTGTTCCGGGTGCTCGAGCTGGAGGATCTGCTGCCCGAGGAGGTACGCAACGACAACATCCAGGTCGATCCGACCAAAGTCACGGTCGACATCTCCCAATGCGGCTACACCGTGGAAGAGTTGCAGCACGAGCTGTTCGAGCGCTACAACATCCAAGTCGAGAAGTCGACGTTCAACACGCTGTCGCTTCTGCTCACGATCGGCACCACCCGCAGCAAGGTCTCCCGTCTCTACGACGCGCTGATGCGCATCGCGCGCGAGGGCCGTCCGGCGCGCCGGCTGTACCGCACGCCCGACATTCCAGGCTTTACGCACCTCAAGTACCTGCCACGCGATGCCTTCTATTGCGCCGGACAAGCGCTGCCAATCCTGGACGATCAGGACCGCGTGAACCCGGGCCTCAACGGCCGAGTCGCGGCCGACCAGATCACGCCCTACCCTCCGGGCATCCCGGTGCTGGTCCCGGGCCAGGTCATCACGGCGGAGATCCTGCAATATCTCGCCGGCTTGCTGCGCAGTCACAAGCGGGTTGAGCTGCACGGCATCGTCTACGACGGCTACATGCCCTGCGTCCGCGTACTCACCGGGAGCGACGAGAAGGGCCTCAAGAGGCTGAAACACTGAGCGTTCCGGCGAGGCCACGCTTGCGCCATAGGAGCGATTCGGTTAAAAGTACTCTCAGCCTACAGTCGGGGGGCAAAGACGGCGGCCGCGGCCGCCGTTTCGATTTCAGAGGGCAGCATGGGCTGCCGCCTGGACCTCTTGGCCGCCGGTGCACTGCCGCCCGGCTTGTGCCGCGATCGTCGCAATCTGCGGGACCGGAACGTTATGAGCGCGCATCTGATGAACACCTACGGCCGCCTGCCCGTGGCGTTCGCGCGAGGAGAAGGCGTTTGGCTCTGGGACACCGAGGGCAAACGCTACCTCGACGGACTCAGCGGGATCGCGGTGACCGGCCTGGGCCATGCGCACCCGAGGCTCACGCGCGCGCTCACCGAGCAGGCCGGGCGCATTCTGCACGCTTCCAACCTGTATCGCATCCCGGAACAGGAACGGCTGGCGGACCTCCTGTGCGAGCTCTCCGGCATGGACAATGCATTCTTCTGCAACTCGGGGTGCGAAGCGAACGAAGCGGCCATTAAGCTGGCTCGCCTCTACGGACATCAGAAGGGGATCGAGCAGCCTACAGTGGTGGTGATGGAGAAGGCCTTTCACGGCCGCACCATCGCCACTCTGTCCGCCACCGGCAGCCGGAAGGTGCAGGCAGGGTTCGAGCCGCTGCTGTCGGGCTTCGCTCGGGTACCCTACAACGACCCGCAGGCAGTAGACCTGGTCGCAGCGAATAACAAGAACGTCGTGGCGGTCCTCGTAGAGCCCATCCAGGGCGAGGGCGGCGTGAACGTCCCCGACGATGGGTACCTGTCCTATCTGCGCCAACTCTGCGACCGTCAGGGATGGCTGCTCATGGTGGACGAGGTCCAGACCGGTATCGGTCGGACCGGCCGTTGGTTCGCACATCAGCTCCTCCATATCCAGCCCGATGTCATGACCCTGGCCAAGGGACTGGGCAACGGGGTGCCGATCGGGGCTTGTCTGGCGCGCGGCCCCGCGGCCCGGGTGTTTCAGCCGGGAAACCATGGCTCGACGTTCGGCGGCAACCCGCTCGCCTGCACGGCGGCTTACACGGCTTTGCAGATCATCGCCGACGACGACCTGCTGGAGAACGCGGTGCGCATGGGTAAGCTGATCCGAGCGTTGCTGCACGAGGATCTCGGCGAGCTCCCGGGGCTCAGGCAGATCCGAGGCCGGGGGCTGATGGTGGGCATCGACCTGGACCGGCCATGCAATGACGTGGTCACCGCCGGGTTGGAGCGTGGCTTGCTGATCAACGTGACCGCGGACACTGTGGTGCGGCTGCTGCCCCCGCTGATCCTGCAACCGGCGCAGGCGCGCCAGCTCGCGCAGGGTGTTGCCGGGGTCATTCGCGCATTCCTGGCCGAGCCAGCCAGCGCAGCCTTGAATCACTGAAAGACCCGGGGTCGCCACGTCATGCCCGCCGTGAAGCATCTCCTGCAGCTCAAGGACTTCAGCCGAGCGGAACTCGACTACCTGTTCGCGCGGGCGCGCACCCTGAAGGCCCGGCATCGCAGCGGGACGCTATTCCAGCCGCTCCGCGGCAAGACCCTTGCCATGATCTTCGAAAAGAACTCCACGCGCACACGCGTGTCGTTCGAAGCCGGAATGGCGCAGCTGGGGGGCACGGCGCTGTATCTGAGCGCGCGTGATACGCAGCTCGGGCGCGGCGAGCCCATCGAGGACGTCGCCGAGGTGATCTCCCGGATGGTCGATATCGTCATGATCCGCACCTACGAGCAGCGTATCATCGAGCGGTTCGCCGCACACTCGCGCGTGCCGGTCATCAACGGGCTGACCGACGAATTCCACCCGTGTCAGATCCTGGCTGATATCTTCACGTTCATCGAGCAGTGCGGGCCGATGCGCGGGAAGACACTCGCCTGGGTGGGCGACTCCAACAACGTCTGCAACACCTGGGTGCAGGCGGCGCCGATCTTCGAGTTCCAGCTCAACCTCGCCTCCCCTCCCGGTTACGAGCTGGAAGCCGAGCGTGGGTCCGCAGATGGCGGCCGGTATGTGAAGTGCTTCCAGGATCCGCGGCAGGCTGTCAAAGATGCGGACGTCGTCACCACCGACGTCTGGACGAGCATGGGCTTCGAAGACGAGGCCGAGGAGCGCAAGAAGCGGTTCGCAGCGTATCAGGTGAATCAGGAGATGATGCGGCTGGCCAAGCCGGATGCCCTTTTCATGCACTGCCTGCCCGCGCACCGTGGCGAGGAGGTCGAACCCGCCGTGATCGACGGGCCCCGGAGCGTCGTCTGGGAGGAGGCCGAGAACCGGCTCCACACGCAGAAGGCGCTCCTCGAGTATCTGCTGCTCGGTCGGGTCGAGGCTTGAACGTGACCGGAAGAAAGGCTTCTGCGCAGG
>Ga0335085_10017485_pt1 | contig 10329 bp, 6 predicted proteins | sample Lox_Sample_45_FD_206712 | JGI IMG/M metagenome (GOLD analysis project Ga0335085, IMG submission 206712) | Soil microbial communities from Loxahatchee National Wildlife Refuge, Florida, United States - Lox_Sample_4.5 | ecosystem: Environmental > Terrestrial > Soil > Wetlands | place: USA: Florida...
TCCGGCGGGTTCAGCGACTTCGGAGGCTTCGCGGTTCGGTTACGTCTCGGTTTCCTTGACCGGTGTATGCCCGTCCAGTAGTCTGATACCGGATTCTATTCGCGTCGCGCCAAAATGAAAAGCGGCCAACAATCCGGCCAGCCCGTCGCCGGCAAAGTCTACCTCGTCGGTGCAGGCCCCGGCGATCCCGACCTGCTCACGGTGAAAGCCCAGCGCCTGATTTCCGGCGCCGCCATCATTCTGCATGACGACCTCGTTCCGCCCTCGATCCTTGCCCTGGCCCCCCCGAGCGCCCAGGTCATCAGCGTCGGAAAGCGCTACGGCGCCAAAGGAACCACGCAATCGGAAGTGAACGAGCGCATGATCGCCGCCGTCCAACAGGGACTTGATGTCGTCCGCCTCAAAGGAGGCGACCCCGGGATTTTCGGCCGCCTCGCCGAAGAAATCGACGCCCTCGATGCCGCAGGCGTCGCCTTCGAGGTCGTCCCCGGCGTCACCGCGGGCATTGCCGCCGCCGCGTCGCTCGGCATCTCGCTCACGGACCGCCGCAAAGCCGCTCGCGTGATCGTCATGACCAATCATCAGGCGCCAGGCGACGCCAATGCCGACGCCGCCGATTGGCGCGGCCTGATTCGCGACGATTCCACTCTCGTCATCTACATGCCCGGCCACGATTTTGCCAACCTCAGCGCCCAGCTTCTCGCCGCCGGCTGCTCCGCCGACATGCCCGCCGCGATCGTCTCCCGCGCCACCGTGCCCGATGAACGCTATCGCTTTTCGACCGTCGGCGCGCTCGACAAGCTCCCGCTCATGAACTCCCCAACGATCCTTCTCGTCGGCCGCTCCCTCGATAGCGCCCAGTTTCGCGCCAATTCCACCGCCGCCCGCGCGTTCAACGAAGCCGAGCTTCTCCTGTCCTCGCTCGAAGCATAGTTTGGCTCCCCGCCGCCCCTCAAATTCGCATCCCGCCCTCGTGCTTCATGCTAGATTCTTCTCGCCATGATCGACCGCAAGCGAGCCGCCGTCGATTGGATCGACGTCGTTTGGCTGCTCTTCATCGCCGGCCTCGCATTTCTCCCACCGGTCGACGAAATCCACAAGCAGCTCATCCTCATCGGCTTCGCCGTCTTCCAATTCCTCGAAGGCAAACTCGTCGCCCGCCTGCCGCGCGAAGGCCCCACCATCGCCGTCGGCGTGAAAATTCTGCTCGGCACACTGCTGCTGGACCACACCGGCGACGTCGGCATCAACAGCGAGTATTACCCGATCTACTTCCTGCCCGTCATCACCGCTGCGATTTACTACGGCCCGATCGGCACGCTGTTCTGGTGCGCTCTCGCCTCACTCGCCTACTGTTCTTTCCTCATTCCCGCGCTCGTGCTCTACGAAATCCCGCCGGAAGGCTACGGCCTGCTCGCTCTGCGCATTCTTTTCTTCTTCCTCGTCGGTATCCTCGTGAACCGCTTCGTGGTCGAAAGTCGCAAGCACTTGCAGCGTTACCAGGTGCTCTCGGAGACTCTCGAAGAAACCAATCGCCAGCTCCGGCGCGCCGAGGCCGACGCCCGCCGTTCCGAGCGCCTCGCCGCCCTCGGCCAGATGTCCGCCGGCCTCGCCCATGAAATCCGCAACCCGCTCGGTGTCATTAAAGGCTCGGCCGAAATGCTCGTGCAAAAACTGAAAGACTCCGAGCCGCTCTCCAGCGAACTCGCCGGCTACATTTTCTCCGAAGTCAACCGCCTCAACGCGCTCGTCGCCCGCTTCCTCGATTTCGCGCGCCCCTCCCACCTCGAACTCCGTCCCGTCCAGATCACCGGGCTCCTCGATCGAGCGGTCGACTCCGTTCAATCGCACATGCCCGACGCCAACATCACCATCGAGCGACAGTACAATCCCGCCCCGGACATTCAAGTCGACGAGCAGCTCTGCGAACGCGTCTTCGTGAATCTCATCCAGAATGCGTTTCAAGCCATGCAGGGCGATACCGATGCCTCCAGCCGCGTCTTGCGCCTGCGCGTCACGCCGGCCCTCGGCGGCATCGACGTCATCGTCGAAGACACCGGCCCCGGCGTTCCGCCCGAATTGCGCGACCAGGTTTTCAATCCGTTCTATACCTCAAAAAAAGACGGCGTCGGTCTCGGCCTCGCCATCGTCGCCAAATTCGTCGACGCTCATCGCGGCCGCATCACCCTCGAAGCAAATTCGCCTCACGGCGCCCGCTTCCGCATCTTCCTCCCCAACTCGCCCTCGTGATGCATTGGTTTTCTCTGCGCCCTGTGCGGCTCTGCGGTGAGGGCTTGGATTTTTTGCTTTGGGTCGGCGCAGTCTTCCACCTTGCAATCAACCCACCCGCTTCATATAGACTGCTACTCTCGCGCCCATGAAATCCGACAAGCCATCGATCCTGATCGTCGAAGACGAGCCGAAAATGCGGCGCCTTCTCGAGCTTCAGCTGGCCGAGGAGGGCTTCAACGCCCGTATCGCACCCGACGCGGAAGCCGGCCTCGCGCTTCTCGGCAAAGAACTCTTCGACGTCGTCGTCACCGACCTCAAACTGCCCGGAATGAGCGGCCTCGACTTCCTCCACGCCGTCAAACGCGTCGACGCGGAAATCCCCGTCGTTATCATGACCGCTTTTGGCACCGTCGAATCCGCCGTCGACGCCATGAAATCCGGCGCCAGCGACTACGTTCTCAAGCCCTTTTCTCTCGCCGAACTGGTGATGGTCATCCGCAAGGAACTCGCCACGCATCAGCTGCGCCAGGAAAATCGCGACCTGCGCGAAGCTCTGGGAAAACGCTACGAGTACAAGAACATCGTCGCCAAAAGCGACAAGATGCAAGCCGTCCTCGCGCTTGTCGAGCGTGTCGCACCCACCAATTCCACCGTCCTCATCGGCGGCGAAAGCGGCGTTGGCAAGGATCTCGTCGCCCGCGCCATCCACGAGCATTCCCAGCGCGCCAATGGCCCCTTCGTGAAAATCAACAGCACCGCCATTCCGGAAACGCTTCTCGAAAGCGAACTCTTCGGTTACGAAAAGGGCGCCTTCTCCGGCGCTACCGCCAGCAAGCCCGGAAAATTCGAAATGGCCAACAACGGCACGCTCTTCCTCGACGAAATCGGCGACGTGCCCGCCGCCATCCAGGTAAAGCTCCTGCGCGTCCTGCAAGACCGCGAATTCGAGCGCCTCGGCGGCACGCGCACCCTCAAAGTCGACGTCCGCCTGGTCGCGGCCACCAATCGCGACCTCCGCGCCGCGCTCGAGGAAGGCACCTTCCGCGAGGATCTCTACTACCGCCTCAACGTCGTCGCCATCGACATTCCGCCTCTGCGCGAACACAAGGAAGACATTCCCGCCCTCGCCGAATTCTTCCTGGACAAAATTGCCCGCGAATCCCAGAAGCCGGTTCGCCACATCACGCCGCAGGCTCTCAAGATGCTCATGGATCATCACTGGCCCGGCAACGTCCGCGAATTTCAAAACGTCATCGAGCGCGCCGTCACGCTTTCATCCAATCCCACGCTCGACGTCGCCGACATCCACATCGACGCCCCGCGCCGCGCCCATGTCGAATCCGGCTCCGCGGTGCTGCCCGACGGCATGAGCATGGAGCAGTGGGAAGAAGAAATGCTCCGCGAAGCCCTCAAGCGCGCCAATGGCAACAAGAGCCAGGCCGCCCGCGCCCTCGGCCTTTCCCGCAACGCCCTCCGCTACCGCCTCACAAAAATGGGCGTCCCCGACCCACCCGACAAAGAGTAGCGCCGGCACGACGCCGAAGTGGTCGGCCGAACCGGTGGTTGAAATCCACCACCCGCGCCTAAAATCCACCAGATATTGCTGCCTTTGTCGCCCCCTTTCGCCCGGTCCCTACTATTGCAACTGACTCATTTAACACCGCTTACAATCCACACGGCGAAACCCAGGACTTTGGCCCCCTCCCTGCATTACTACACCCCGAAGCACCAGATTTTCGGGCCTGTTAAGCAGGGGGCAAGATGAAAAAGTACCTCTCAATTCTTACCATCATAACTTTCATAACGCTGGCCGTGATGCCAGCGCTGGCGGCTGCCCAGGCCCCCCCGCCACCCAACGGCGCCTCGGACGATCAATCCGATCCGTACGCGCCGCAGAGTTCTCAGCAGAGCGCCGATCCCAACGCGCAAACGCAAGCCGACGCCAATGCACCCGGCGTCGCCCGCGTCAGCTATCTGAAGGGCGATGTCTCCACGCAACGCGGCGACACCGGTGACTGGGTCGCGTTGACCCAGAACTCCCCCGTTTCTCAAGGCGACAAAGTCGCCACCGGCCAAACCGGGCGAGCGGAATTGCAGCTCGACTTCGCCGACGTTCTTCGCCTCTCGAACAACGCCACCGCCAACATCACCAACCTGTCGCGTGGCTCCGTTCAAGTTCAAATCGGCCAGGGTCTCGTCACCTATTCGCTGCTGAAGGGCGGCGAAGCCGCGGCGGAAATCGATACGCCCAACACGGCCATCCGTCCGTCCGGTCAGGGCGACTATCGCATCCAGGTCAATTCCGATTCCGAAACCGTGATCACCATCCGCCGCGGCTCGGCAGACGTTTCCACGCCCGATGGCAGCACGCATGTCGAACAGGGCCAGACCATCACCGTTGAAGGCACCGACAGCCCGCAGTACAAAACGGAATCGGCCATCGCGCGCGACGAGTGGGACTCGTTCAATGACGACCGCGATCGCCACATTGCCGGCGCTTCCAGCTGGGGTCGCACCAATCGCTATTACACGGGTTCGGAAGATCTCGATCAGCATGGCACGTGGTCGGAAGTCCCCGACTATGGCCAAGTCTGGACGCCGAACGAAACCGGCCCCGACTGGGCTCCGTATCGCGACGGCCGCTGGGTCTACGAGCCGTATTACGGCTGGACCTGGGTTTCCTATGAGCCCTGGGGCTGGGCGCCGTATCACTACGGCCGGTGGTTCGTCTACGGTGGCAACTGGGTTTGGTGGCCGGGTCCGGTGGGCGTCTATCCGGGCTACTACCCGGTCTGGTCGCCTGCCTACGTCTCCTTCTTCGGATTCGGCGGCGGCGTTGGCTTCGGAGTCGGCTTCGGATTTGGTTTTGGCCACTTCGGCTGGCTGCCCTGCGGGCCGGGTGACTGGTATCACCCGTGGTTCGGCCGCTGGGGCGGGCGAGTGACCAACGTCAACATCACCAACATCAACAATTTTCACAACGGCTTCGCGCCGCTCGGCGGCAACCGCGTCCGTCAGTTCTCGAATTTCAATGGCGCGCTGCACAACGACCGCATTCGCAACGGCATCTCGTCCCAGGCCGGCAACGAATTCGGTCGCAACGCAGTCTCGCGCAATCAGGAGCACATCAGCGCCGCGTCGTTCCGCTCCGGTCAGATGATGGGCGGAAAAATGCCCGTCACCCCGTCGCGCGAAAGCTTCAGCCCTTCGGGTCGCGGCGCCGGCGCTTCTTCGATTCGCGCCGGAAACGCCGGATCGCAGCGCTTCTTCAATAGCGGCGGGCATTTTAACGGCCCCAATAACTCGTCCGTCGCCCGTTCGATGAACGGCACCGGCTCACGCGCGGCCGGCACTCGCGGCGGAGGCTTCAATTCCGGTGCGCGCGGTGAATCGGGATTTGGCGGCAATCGCAACTCTTTGAATTCGTCCTCATCGGCTCAATCCAATCGGGGTGGCTGGCAGAAATTCTCGCCGCCCTCCGGTTCGAATGGCCGGTCAGGCTCGGGCTTCGGTGCGGACAACCGATCGATGCCGAACAACTCCGGCCGGGGATCGTTCGGCTCTTCGGGGTCCGCATCGGGGAATGAATCCGTGAATCGGGGAGGGTGGCAACACTACTCCCCGCCCACGTCGTCGTCGCGATCGGGCTCCTCAAACTCATACAATTCATACTCGCGTCCTTCTCTTAATATGAGGCAGCCCATCGTGACGCCGCGTGGCGGATACAATTCCAACAACTCTCGCGGCTATGGTTCGAGCGGCACGGGTATGTACGGCCCATTCGGTTCGCGCGGGCAGTCGAACGAATCTCGCGGCAATGTCGGCAACCAGAACCGCGGCGGATCGTACGGCGGCAACAACGGCGGATACGGAAACTCCAGCCGCGGCGGCTTCGGCAATCAGAGCCGCAGCGGCTCGTTCGGCGGTTCGCGCGGCAACAGCGGCAGCAGCGCACCGCACAGCAGCGGTGGCAGCAGCGGCGGCCATTCTTCCGGCGGAGGCCACTCCGGCGGTGGCGGCCACGGCGGCCATCACTAGAAATTCTCAGAGGCTTCACCCACCGCGGCCCCGAGCAATCGGGGCCGTGGCGTGTAAGGACGTAAATCGCACTCATAAATGCAGCGAATCTTGGAAAGAAGAAGGACAACGATGAGCGGATTCTGTGAACTGCGGCACGAAGGCGGCAAGAACCAAATTCGCGCCATGGTGTTCTACGAGCAGGAGGGCAACATGTCGAATCTTCGCGTCTTCATATGGCTTACCTGGCTGATGGGATGTAAACTCGCGGCAGAGCTGTTTGCCCCTGCATCCCGTCAACGCCGTACGACAGGAGAAATCGCATGATCGCACCCACAACCTCGAAATATTTCTGCCGCTTCGCGATCGCCCTGTTCGCAGTCCTTTGCACGATCGCTCTTCCCAACGTGACGCTCGCTCAGGATCAGCCGCAGGACGATCCACCCGGCCGCGTCGGCCGGCTGAATTTCATTCAAGGCTCGGTCTCCTATCAGGTGCAGGGCGATACCGACTGGGTGCAAGCCGATCCCAATCGCCCGCTGACCACCGGCGACAATCTCTGGGTCGATGAAGACTCGCGCGGCGAAGTTCACATTGGCAGCACTGCGATCCGCATGTCGAGCCAGACCGGAATTTCATTTCTCACTCTCGACGACCGCACCGCGCAGATTCAGCTCGCGCAGGGCGTAATCGAAGTCCATGTTCGGCGCCTTTTTCCCGGCGACGCGTTCGAAATCGATACGCCGAATCTCGCGTTCACGCTCGCGCGCAGCGGCGAATACCGCATCTCCACCGATCCCGACGGCGGCTCGACCGTCATCACCGTTCGCGAAGGCGAGGGCGAAGTGACCGGCGGCGGCCAGACCTGGGATCTCGTCTCCGGCCAGATGTACACCTTCAACGGCACCGACGATATTTCGTACGATGCGAACGATGCGCCGGGCTACGACGATTTCGAAAACTGGTGCCAGTCGCGCGACCAGCGCGAAAACGATTCGCTGTCGGCGAAGTATGTCTCCCGCGACGTCGACGGTTACTACGACCTCGACGACTACGGCGACTGGCGCAACGATCCCGACTACGGCGCCATCTGGGTTCCGCGCGGCGTCGCCGCCGGCTGGGCGCCCTATCAAGTCGGCCACTGGGTTTACGTGGCGCCCTGGGGCTGGACCTGGGTTGACGCCGAGCCTTGGGGCTTCGCGCCGTTCCACTACGGCCGGTGGGCTTTCGTCGGCGGATACTGGGGTTGGGTACCCGGGCCGGTTGTCGTGCGGCCGGTGTACGCGCCGGCGCTCGTCGGCTTTGTCGGCGGAGGTGGCTTCGGAGTGAGCGTAGCGTTCGGCGGCGTCGCCGGAGTCGCGTGGTTTCCGCTCGGTCCGCGCGACGTGTTCGTGCCGGCCTATCGCGCCAGCCCGCGCTACTTCACCAACATCAACATCACCAACACGCGCGTCGTGAAAGTCACCGAAGTCACCAACGTGTACACCAACGTCTACGTGAATCACGTCACGGTGGCGAACAACTACACCTACGCCCGCAATCAGGTCGCCGTCACCGCGGTCTCGCGAGACACGTTCGTGAACGCGCGGCCGGTGGTGAGCGCACGCGTCAACATCTCGGCTGAGCAGATTCAGAACGCTCGCGCCGTCGATACGCGGCCGATCGCGCCCACGCGCACCAGCTACGTTTCATCGACCGCGCGCGTGTCAAACGCTCGTCCGAAAGTGGCCTTCGAGCAGCGGCCGGTCGTTGCGCGGCTCACGCCCGCGGTTTCGCGTCCCGCTCCGCAACAGCCGAATCGCCCTGGCTTCCAGAATTTCGGCAACTCGAGCCGCGTCAACCGTCCGCCTGCCGGAATGGCAGCGAACGGCACGAACAACGCGCCTGCCAGCAACCCGAATGTCAGTCACGTCAACACTCCGCAGAACGGATCGAACGCCGATCGCGGCGGCAACCCGCCGGACGGCGCGGTCAACAACGGCCAGCAGAACCCGTCGAATTCGCGTGACGGATTCCGTTCGTTCACGCCGCCCAACGGACAAAACGGCGCGGCGAACAACGGCAACGCTTCGGGTGGCAACAACGCGACTCGCGGCAACACCAATACCGCGAACCCGAATCAGCCGAATCGCACCGACCAGACCACGCAGAGCGACCAGCGCAACTCCATGCGCTACGCTCCTCCGGCAAAGGCACGCGATCAGGATTACGATGTGCATCCGCCGCTGAACCAGAACCAGCAGCAAACGCGCCCACAGCAGAAGCAGGACCAAAAGCAGGAGCGCCAGCAGCAAAAAGAAGAAAAGAAAGACGACAAAGATAAAGACAAGAAGTAGCGCCGATGGATCGCGAATCGTCGGCAAAAACTTGGCGGCTTCGAAACGGGAGCCGCCATTTTCATTTCGCGCACCCTTCGCGCAGAGTCACTGCGTCACCGGCTTCGCCGGCGCGGCCGAGTCGGGAGTTGTAGCAGGAGCTGCGGGCGCTTGTTCGAGCGCGAGGTAGGCGCGGCCGAAGGCGGATTGCTGGGTGCCGGCGGCGATGGCGACGGCTTGCACGGTGTAGTGGCCGGAGGGCAATTTCGCGAGCGGCAGGCTGATGCGGTAGGTAGCGGTGCGAGTCTTCGGATCGACAGCCGTGGGCGCGAGCAGAGGCGTGGCGTTCAGTTGCACGCCGCCACGGAAGAACACCAGCCCGGCGCGCAGCGTCGCGGGATCGAGCGGCTCGGATTTGTCGCTCTTTTCCGGGTAGTAGGCCTGGAAGAAAACGTACAGTGTCTGGCCCTGGTTGAAAAACCGCGTCACGCTGGGAACGATTTTCTGACCTTCCATCTCGAGCGGCGAGCTCACGTCCTTGGCGCGGCTTCCCTGCCCGCGCGTCTGCACGTCGGCGGATTTCGCCACGACCGGCACGAGCTGGCTCGAGAGCAGCACGGAGCTGAGCGACATGCGCTCCGCCGGACGCTGCGGAACCGTCAGCGTTTGCTCAAACGTGCCGATTTTTCCGGACTCATTTTCGCGCGCGAGGAATTTCAGCCGGTAACGCCCGGGCGCGAGAACCACTCCGCCCTGATAAACCAGATTGCTGCGGCTCACCTGCTGGAATTTCTCGTCATCCAGGTGAACGGTGATCGTGTCGCGCAACTGCGCCACGCTTTGACCCGTTGGCCCCAGAACCTCCGCCGCAAAATCGAACGCGGCCTCATGCCGGTCGTGTTTTTTGGCCCAGTCGAGCGCGCTCGAAGAGAGCTTCGCGGAAATCGGCACGTAGACCTGCTGGTCGCTCAGGCGGAACATCGCCGTTTCGACGGCGATCGGCAGATCGACTTCCGGACTTTCCGAACGCATCGCGTCGGCTAGCTGCTGGTCGCGGTCTTCTTTTTCCAGATGCTGGAAATCACGGGGAGCGTAGTAGCCGTTGCGGTAGCGGACGTGCGCGCCGGGCGCGTTGACCTTCACGCGGATGGCGTGCCAGCGGCCGTCGCGCTTCACATCCGGCGGCAGGTCGTAGCCGATCAGGTAGTAGCCGCTGTAATCCTTCTGAATCGCGGGAAACGCATCGGACAAATCGCCGAGATCGAAGAACGCCTTGCCGCCGGTGTCGGTCGAAAGCGTGGCGAGAGTGTCGCGGGAATCCTCGCGCTGGTCGGTCTGGTGGTAGACGGCGGCGCCGCTGAACATGGAAGTGCCGGTGGCGGCGTTCGCGGTGACGTCGCCGCCCGGCGGCGTGGCAAACATGCCGCGGGCGTCGATGGAGTAAATCGAGACATCGGCGCGGTTCGCGGCATCGGTTGCCGAACGAAGCTCGGCGCGATTCTCTTCTCCCGTCTGCGTGATGCCTCCGGTGAATTCGACCACCGCCTTGCGGCCGGGAATCGTGGACAGGACGTTCACCAGTCCTTCGACGGCTTCGAGTTTCTGGTCGGTATTGAAGACGTTGAATTCGGTTTCGTCGGGCGTGTAGGCGTCGCCGTTGTATTGCTGCACGTCATATTCGCCGTTCTGCGCGGCGGCGTAGAGCGGATTGGAGATCTGCGATGCCGCTCCGGGAAGGATCGCGCCGACGGCTTTGTCGAGCACG
>Ga0335085_10017486_pt1 | contig 10329 bp, 10 predicted proteins | sample Lox_Sample_45_FD_206712 | JGI IMG/M metagenome (GOLD analysis project Ga0335085, IMG submission 206712) | Soil microbial communities from Loxahatchee National Wildlife Refuge, Florida, United States - Lox_Sample_4.5 | ecosystem: Environmental > Terrestrial > Soil > Wetlands | place: USA...
CCTCGGGACGGTTGCGTCTGTCGTCGCTTTTGTTGAACGAGGTGACCAACCACTGGGTTACATTTCCGCTCAGATGGAGGATGAGGTTGCCGGCACTGTTGGATGCTTCATTCGGCCGCCACCAGACCTGCTCGACTGTCATGGGTTCGACGCAGGTCTTAAGGCGGGGCCAGTACTTGTTAAGCAGTTGATCGCGGGAGAATTCGAGGAAGATCGTTGCCAGTTCGGAATCAGGATTGGACATGATTGACCTCCTATTTGAGTATCTTAGCCTCGCCTGTTTTGATGTTCAGCTGCCACGGCTGGGGAGGCGGCAGATGCATCTTTCCGTTCTCTATTTCGAGCGGCATCCACAGGTAGCGCGAGTCCCAAAGTTCCCTGGGCTTCCAGATGTCGCCCATGAAGATGACGACCTTTTTCTTTGAGCCGGCGACGTGAACCAGCATGGTGGATTGCGCGTCGTAGGTGTTGGCCTCAGGCGGCGCCAGATTAGTGAACTCGGTCCAGGGTCCGGCGAGCGATGGCGCAGTTGCGAACACGTCCGGATTAGGGCGCCAGCCGGTCATGTGCGAACCGATGACGTAATAGAGATCGCCGAAATGAACGAGCGCGCCACCTTCAAGCGGAGCTGATATGAAGGCGGTTTTCTCGACGTCCATGTAATCGCCCGTGAGTTTGGCGATGAAGAAGCCTTTCGTCGGACGCGCTTCGAATATGAGATAAGCCGATCCGTCGTTGTCGACAAACTGGCCAATGTCTCGGCTCTCCTGGTCGAGAGGGCGAAAGCTCTTTACGAAGCGATAATCGCCGTCGATGCGATCGCTAACGGCAACCATGACGCGAGCGAGCTTATAGTGGGCGTCGTCGAGATGGGCATACAACACGAATTTGTGACTGCGAAGATTGACGAAAACCTTGGGCCGTTCAAGTACCCAGCGCGGGCCGAGATCCTCTGGGTCAGAGAATGCGATCTGGCGGCGGAACTTCCAGTGCGCGAGGTCGCGTGAGGAGTAACATGCCACATAACGCTTTTCAGGATCATTGGTCTGGGTGCGGTCTTCGCCAAACCAGTAATAGACGCCCTTCCAATAGGTGATGCCGCCGCCGTGCGCCTGGATCTGCTGGCCACGATCGTCGAGCCAGACTTCGCCGGGCCTGATGACGCCCGAAGCCGCAATGGAAGGGATTGCGGCTGCAAGCGTGCAAAGAAACAGTGCGGCCGAATGGAGAACGACTTTCTTCATAATGCTTGTCTCAGGCGGCCAGTGACTGCGGGGATACAGACCGGGTCGGTGGTTTTAGATCAGTTCGTAGCCAGCAAACCAGTAGCCGATTTCGAAGGCTGCAGTCTCTTCGGCGTCGGAACCATGGATGGCGTTTTCCTGGATGGACTCGGCGAAGCGCTTGCGGATAGTGCCTTCAGCGGCATTGGCTGGATTTGTGGCGCCCATCAGGTTTCGCAGATCGGCGATGGCGTTTTCTTTTTCAAGCACCATCAATACGAGCGGGCCGGACGACATGTAGTCGGTGAGATCGTTGAAGAAGCCTTTGCTCTTGTGTACGGCGTAGAAGCCCTCGGCCTCAGCCTTGGAGATGGTCTGCTTCTTGATGGCAACAATCTGGAATCCGGCGTTATCAATGGCGGCAAGAATGGCGCCGGTGTAGCCCTTGCGGACTGCGTCGGGCTTTAGGATGCTGAAGGTGCGTTGCGGCACTGCACTTACTCCTCAAAGGAATTATTCGTCTCTATCAATTGTAAAGGGCTGGGAGGCGACAAATTGGAAGCCCCGGACGGGCAAATTCTGGTAGAGTGTCGCCATGTTCAGGACGCATAATCTTTCGAATTGCCTCCGCTGTTGCTTGCTGGCCCTGTCGGTCGCTGTGCCAGCCTTGAGTCAGAATGAGTTGCCTCCCACGGCGCCTGCAGGTGGTACCGAGTTGCGCGTGTTCGATCCAACCCTTATCGATAAGACGGTCGATCCGTGCGATAACTTCTATCGCTACAGCTGCAACGGCTGGCTCAAAAAGAATCCACTGCCGCCGGACCAGGCGAGTTATGGACGATTTACCGAATTGTTTGAGCTGAACCGCCTGCACCTGAAACAGATCCTGGAGGATGCCTCGGATCCAAAACCGACCCGAACGGCGAACGAGCAGAAGATTGGTGATGAATATGCAAGTTGCATGGACACGGCGGCGGTGAACAAGAAAGGCATTGCGCCACTGAAGCCGGAGTTCGACAGGATAGCTTCGTTGAAGTCAAGCGCGGAATTGCCTGCGCTGCTCGGACATCTGCACACCATCGGAGTGGATGCGTTTTTCGGCATGACGTCAAACCAGGACTTCGCCGATGCAAATGCAGTGATCAGCTACTACTACGCGAGTGGATTGGGGTTGCCGGAACGCGATTACTACATTCGCACTGACGACAAGACCGTAGAGCAGAGAAAGCAATACTCGGATCACGTGCACAAGATGTTTGTGCTGGCGGGAGAGCCCGAAGCGCAGGCCACTAGCGATGCAGATGTAGTGATGGCGATTGAGACGCGGCTTGCGAGAGCGTCGCTCACCATTACCGAAAGGCGCGAGCCGAAGAATCTCGACCATCCGACCGATGTGGCGAGTTTCGGCAAGGAGCTCACCAATTTTTCAGTTGCCGACTACGCGGTGGAAGCACATGCGCCCGCGGCGGGAAAGATGAATGACGCCGAGCCAAAGTTCATGGCTGAGTTCAACGCGCTGGTGGCTGATACTCCACTGGACCAGGTGAAAGCGTATCTGCGCTGGCATTTGATTCACTCATTCGCGAATACAAGCATGCCGGAGAATATTGAAGAAGAGTCGTGGCGCTTCTACTCGCATGTGCTGAATGGCGCGGAAAAGCAGCAGGAGCGCTGGAAGCGGTGCACGAGCAGAGTGGACCGCGAGATGGGCGAGGCGCTGGGCCAGGTGTATGTGGCCAAGTACTTTCCGCCGGATGCGAAACAGCGCGCGCTGGATATGACGGCGGCGATCGAAAACGCAATGGGCAAGGATATCGACTCACTGGACTGGATGAGTGCCGAGACGAAGGTGAAGGCAAAGGCAAAACTGCACACGGTAATGAACAAAGTGGGCTATCCAGACAAGTGGCGCGACTACTCGAAGCTGAACATTGTGCGAGGCGATTCGCTGGGAAATATGCAGCGCGTGCGGCAGTTCAATTTCACGCGCGAAATTGACAAGATTGGCAAGCCGGTTGATAAAACCGAGTGGTACATGTCGCCGCCGACCGTGAACGCGTATTACGATCCGCAGCAGAACAACGTGAATTTTCCCGCCGGATACTTTCAACCGCCGTTCTTCAGCAAGAATGAAGACGATGCCGCCAACTATGGCGACATGGGCTCGACCGTTGGGCACGAGCTGACGCATGGCTTTGACGATCAAGGGAGGCAATTCGACGAGGGCGGCAATTTGAAGGATTGGTGGACCAAGGAAGATGAGCAGAAGTTCAATGAAAAAGCCGAGTGCATGGTGAAGCAGTACGATGCAATCGAAGCAGTGCCCGGCGTTCACCTGAACGGAAAGCTGACGCTGGGTGAGAACCTGGCGGACCTTGGCGGCCTTTGGCTGGCGTGGCTGGCCTGGCTTGAAAAGGCCGAAGCGGCGCACGTGGACATGGCCTCGATGATGAACGGCAATACGCCCGACCAGAGATTCTGGATCGCGTACGCGCAGCAATGGTGCACGCAGACGCGGCCGGAGCGTCTAAGGACACAGGCGCAAACCGACCCGCATGCGCCCGATGAGTACCGGACGAACTCTGTGTTGCAAAATCTGCCGGAGTTCAGCAAGAGTTTCAGTTGCAGGCCGAAGGACAAAATGGTTAGTGCTAAGCCTTGCAGGGTGTGGTGAAGCAGCTTCTAGCCGCTAGCTTCTAGTTCCTAGCTTTGGAACTGCTAACCGGGCCTTGAAGGGTAATAATGCCGATCGGATGTTTGCCAATCGTCGGGATGGCTTCTTGCCCATTCGATAGATCTCTCCAAGTCCTCCGGAATTTCGTCGTACTCCGAGACTGGATGACAATACTCAATGTCGAGGACCGACATGTCTTCCTTTTGAAGATGTTGCGAAATCCTTGCCGCATAATCTTTGGCAGATTCCGCCCAAAAGATCACCTTGGTGAAGCACCTTGTGTCACCTAACTCCGATGGTGGCGTGAGAAGTTCAACAAGGCCGATCCACGGTTCCTTCATCGCGACCATTAAAACACGAAGGCCCGCCAATTCGGCGGGCCTTCGTATTCAAAGCTAAAAGCTAGTAGCTAGAAGCTAAAAGCTGCTTTTCACCCCGATTACTTTGGCCAGCGTCTCGCCTATTTCCGCGGGCGAGACTACTACGTGAATGCCTGCCGCGGTCATTGCTTTCATCTTGTCGGCGGCGGTGCCTTGTCCGCCGCTGATGATGGCTCCTGCATGGCCCATGCGGCGGCCTGGAGGCGCGGTCTGTCCGGCGATGAAGCCTACGACCGGCTTCTTCACGTGCTGCTTCACGAACTCGGCGGCGGCTTCTTCGGCGGTTCCGCCGATTTCGCCGATCATAATGATGGCCGATGTTTCGGGGTCGTCGTTGAGCAGGCGAAGCGCGTCAATGTGCGTAGTGCCGATAATGGGGTCGCCGCCGATGCCGATGGCCGTCGACTGGCCGATGCCGCGCTGGGTGAGCTGATGAACCGCCTCGTAAGTGAGTGTTCCGGAGCGGGAGACGATGCCGACGGATCCTTCCTTGTGGATGCGCCCCGGCATAATGCCGATTTTGGCTTTGCCCGGTGAAATAACGCCCGGGCAGTTGGGACCGACGAGACGCGACTTTGAAGTCTTGATCTTTGCCCAGACCTTCACCATGTCGAGCGTTGGAATGCCCTCGGTGATGCAGACGATCAGCGGAATGCCTGCGTCTTCGGCTTCCAGAATGGCGTCGGCCGCGAACGGCGGCGGCACAAAGATCATGGTTGCATTGGCGCCGGTTTCTTTAACGGCGTCGGCAACCGTATTGAAGACGGGCCAGCCTTCATGAATGGTTCCACCCTTGCCTGGCGTAACTCCGCCCACAACTTTGGTGCCGTATTCTGCGCAACCCTTGGCGTGAAACGTGCCTTCTTTGCCGGTGAGGCCTTGAACGATCAAGCGAGTTTCTTTGTCAACCAGTACAGCCATCTCTATGCTCCCGCCTTTGCCGCTGCGACGACCAGCTCCGCGGCTTCTTTCATGGTTGCGCCGACCTGGAAGTTGAGGCCGGATTCCTTGAGGATTTTGCGGCCCTCCTCGACGTTGGTGCCTTCAAGGCGCAGAACGATGGGAACCTTCACGTTGAGGTTGCGCGCCGCAGCCACAACGCCGGTGGCGAGGCGATCGACCCGCAGAATTCCGCCGAAGATATTGATGAAGATGGCCTTCACATTCAAGTCGGAGAGCAGAATTTCAAATGCGTGCTCGATCTGTTCCTGGGTTGCGCCGCCGCCTACGTCAAGGAAGTTTGCCGGGCTGCCGCCAGCGTACTGGATGATGTCCATGGTCGCCATGGCCAGGCCAGCTCCGTTGACCATGCAGGCGATTGAGCCATCGAGCTTGATGTAGTTAAGCGAGTACTTGCTGGCTTCCACTTCAAGCGGATCTTCTTCATCCACGTCGCGGAGCGCCTTGATATCAGCGTGACGAAACAGCGCGTTGTCGTCGAAATTGATCTTGGCATCGAGCGCAACGAGCTTGTCGTCCTTGGTGGTGATGAAGGGATTGATTTCAACCAACGAAGCGTCAGTATCGACGAATGCCTTGTAGAGGCTCTGGAAAAAGCCGACGGCCTGGTTGATCTGCGTAGACTTGAGCCCGAGAGCGAAGGCGAGTTTGCGGGCCTGCCAAGCTCCAAAGCCGACCGCCGGGTCGATGGTTTCTTTGTAAATGGCATCGGGAGTATTGGCGGCGACTTCTTCAATCTCCATGCCACCTGCCTGCGAGGCCATAAACACCAGCTTGCCTGTGGCCCGATCGAGCACGATGCCGAGGTACAGTTCGCGGTCGATGGCGGCGGTTTCTTCGATCAGCAGGCGCTGCACCTTCTGGCCCTGCGGGCCTGTCTGGTGGGTAATGAGTTGCATGCCGAGAATGCTCTTCACGTGCGATTCGGCTTCATCGCGGGTTCGAGCAACCTTCACGCCGCCGCCTTTGCCGCGGCCTCCGGCGTGAATCTGCGCCTTTACAACGACGCCCGAAGCGCCTTCAGCAAACAGTTTGCGGGCCACCGCGGAGGCTTCCTCCGGCGTATTGGCCACCTCGCCCCTGGGAACCGGAACACCGTATTTCGCCAGGATTTCCTTTGCTTGGTACTCATGAATTTTCATGTGATATTTTTCAGAACCGCCAAGTCCGCTGTAGTCGGGAGATTCGGAACCAGGTCTGGAAAATTCCGGACCGGCGAGACCGTGCCCGCGGTAAGGAAATCTTATCTTGCTGCACGTTGGAGCGGCAAACCGGGAAGGCAGGGCACAAAGGGACAAGGTTACGAGGGTACAAGGGGACGAGATGGCCGAGTAAAAGTGAGGCCTGTGGTCGGCGGCCATTACCATGGAGAGTATGGGCGTGTTGAGGGAGTTGCTGAAGCCGATGGCCGAGGATGGCGCGGCGCTTACTCGAGAGCAGGCTGCCGCTGTGCTTGAGGAGATCCTTACCGGCGAGGTCCCGGATGCACTGGTTGCATCGCTGCTGGCGGTGATGGCGACACGCGGCGAACAGGTGCCCGAACTTGCCGGCTTCGTTGACGTGATGCGAGCGAGAGTGATGCCGGTTCCTCTGACAGATGAAGAGCGAGCCAGCCTGGTTGACGTTGTGGGTACCGGGGGCGGCGGACCGCTGACGTTCAATATCTCTTCTGGCGCGGCGCTGGTGGCCGCTGCCGCAGGGGCTAAGGTAGCAAAGCACGGGAATCGCGCTGTAACGTCGCGCTGCGGAGCGGCCGATGTTCTTGAAGCGTTAGGCGTGCCGATCTCGCTTGGTCCTGAGCAGGCGGCAGATTGCCTGCGAGAGACGGGATTCATGTTTCTCTTCGCGCCGCTCTATCACCCGGCGATGAAAACTGTCGGTCCATTGCGGCGGATGCTGGGTTACCGGACCATCTTCAACCTGGTGGGTCCGTTGACAAATCCTGCGGGAGCACGGACGCAGGTAGTGGGCGTTCTGGCCCCGAGCAAGGTGTTGCTTGTAGGGCGGACTCTGGCCAAGCTGGGCGCAAAGCGCGCGTTTGTGGTGCACGGGTCCGATGGGATCGACGAACTGACGACAACCGGCGAATCCGTAGTAGCGCGGGTTGAAGAATCGGAGAAGGGTGAATCAACACTAAAGGCCGCGCGCGTAACGCCGGAGATGGCGGGGTTGCCGCGGACCACGCTTGAGAACTTTATCGGCGGTGATGTGGCTACCAATGCATCGCTTCTTTTTGACGTGCTGACAGGGATTCCCGGCGCGAGGCGCGACATCGTGCTGTTGAACGCTGCCGCGGGGCTGGTGGCGGCCGGGATGGCCAACGATCTGAAGCAGGGTGTGGAGATGGGGGCCGAAGCGATCGACTCGGGGCAGGCCGCGGCGACGCTACAAAAGCTGCGGCAGTTTGGAAAAAAGCACTCCACAGTGCAATAGCAGCGGCTCGGGTCCGCTGTAAGAATTTCTGCATGTTCTCCATCAATTTGGGTCTAAAGGAATGAAGGAGAGACAGAGCGATGTTCGTTCGAACTGGATTTGCAGCGGTTGTAATGCTCATGGGGAGCGGAGCGTCGATGGCGCAACAGCCCGCCCAACCCCAACTAAAGATTGATTCGGCAAATCGTACCCTGACGGTGAGCGCCGAGAATACCGTGACAGTAGAGCCTGAGGTGGCGATTCTGCATGTGGGATTCGAAACGCAACCGAGCGACGCAAAGGCTGCGTATGAAGCGGGAACGACTACTTCAAACGCGATCATCGGTGCTCTGAAGCAAGCGGGCGTGCCTGCAACCGCGATTCGCAGCGAGTGGCAACATCTGAACAGCGTCTACGGCAAGCCACATAAGTTTACGCTGCAGCAGCAATGGACGGTCCGAGTGAAACCGGAACAGGCAGCCGAGATGCTGGATGTAGCCGTTACTGCGGGAGCTACGGACAGCGGCCAGATCGATTGGGCCGTGGAAGACGACAAGGCGCTGCAGGACAAAGCACTCGAAGGCGCGGCTGCCCGGGCGCGTGCGCAGGCCGCTGTGTTAGCCAAAGGTATGGGTGTCAAGCTGGGTGCGTTGGTGTACGTGAGCAACCAGGTGTCGTCGCCGGTGATGCCGATCCGTGCCTTTGCAATGAAGGCCACGCCTGCGGCAGAAGCGGCGCAGCCGTTGTCGATTGAGCCGCACAAGGTTTCCAGTTCTGCGAGCGTGTTTGCAGTGTTTGCAATCGAGTAGGGGCAGGGGACAAGGGGACAAGGGGACGAGTTTACGAGTTTACAAGTTTCCGAGTTGACTAGTTGATGCCTAGTAGCTCAAGGGTTAGCTGATCTAACTTGCCGGCGAAGTATTTGTCCAACGCCTGTGTGAACACGTTGGAATCGGGCACGGCGCGTGAAAAGAGCGTCATTGAGGAGCGGAACTTCAGGTCGTCGGGGTAGCCGAGAATCTGCTCGATGGTCCGCCTCTGCACCTGATTGACGAGAATCGTGCATTCTTCCAGGCGAGGGCCAAGAATGGGGTGGTGCGCGTAGGCGATGGCCTCCTCAAGTGAGCCAATGCCGTAGAAATGCGAATGAGAACTCTGGCCGAGGCCCTTCATTTGCGGAAAGATGAACCAGATCCAATGGCTTCTCTTTTGCCCGGCGCTCAGTTCAGACAGGACCTGCGGATAGACGCCGGCCTGTGCGCTCAGGAAGCGATTCAGATCGAATCGGTCGGTCATGATTTCCTTTCGGCATGATGATTCCCCGCCCGAAAGCTGCTATCCACCGTAATCAGGACTGGCCTGAGAGTCGGCGCGAGAGTTTCCAGGAAACCAGCGAAACGGCCAATGCGAGCGCAACCCAAGCGGCCTGTTCAAGCGGATGAGTTACGGAAGCTGGCAGGTGAGAGTCGGCGAGGGTGAGGTTGCGAAGCGACGGAATGCCGTCGCGGATGAATTCAAAGGTTGCCCAACCAAACAGGCCAGTGGCAAGCACAAAACCGGGGATGGCGCGCTTCCACGGGAACGGGATTGGAGCCGGAACGCGGGATTCATCCTGGACGCGCTCCATGACGGAGGTCAGGAAGCCGGACGTGGGAAAAATGGGCTCCTCAGATGCGAGGATGCGATGGATCGGTTCGGGTTCGATCACGTTCTTTGTATGTTCGTCATTTAACCGGTTCGTCATTGAGCCTCCTTTCCTGCACCCGCTGGTGCAAATTCACTTGCGGTGTTTAGACGACTTAGATGCGGGAAGCGTTTTTTGAGCAGATCGCGTGCCCGCGAGAGCCGAGCCTTGACGGTGCCATCGGGCAGGCCCATGGTGCGGGCCGCCTCGCCCACGTCCATTTCATGAAAGTAGAACAGAATGACCGGCTCGCGATAGCGCTGGGGCAAAGCCAGCACTGCTCGCCGAACTTCATCGTGGCTTGTCTTTGCGGCGAATTCATCGTGCTGTGAGGCGGCACCGGATGGCTCGGCCACCTCTTCGATGGAAATGTTCACAGTCGGAAAGCGCTTGAGTTCGGAGCGAAAGACGTTAGCGGCGAGCGCGAAGAGCCAGGTGGAGAAGCTCGATTCGCGACGCCACTGGCCGAGTCCGCGCCATGCGCGCAGGAAAGCCTCCTGCGCCATTTCTTCAGCGCGGCTGCGATCGCGGCAGTAGCGCCACGCCATGTTCACCAGCGGCCCCTGCCAGCGCCGGACGATGCCTGCGAAAGCCTGAACGTCACCGCCGAGAACGCGCAGAACATCGGCAACATCCGGGTCTACCGGTTCCGTGGTCGCGCTGGACAATTCCACGTTCAATTCAGGCGTTCTCCGTGAGGTAGGACAGTCGCGCTTGAAAGCTGGTTGCAATTTCTTCCTCATTACTCGAGCAAAAGAAAATGCAACCGGCTTCCGGGATTTCTGGTCGTACCGGATGCAACGGAAGACTTCCGGCAACGGGATCAGGAGGATTGTATGACGAATCTGGCGATGAATTTGCTTGGGGTAACTGATTCAAGCGGATTTGGACTATGGATGTTTTTGTCGGTAGGCGCGGTGGCGTTGTTTGTAGTCTTTATTCCCTTGACTACGTGGATTGAGAGCCAGCGCAAGGAGCGCGAAGCCTTCTACCGGG
>Ga0335085_10017487_pt1 | contig 10329 bp, 9 predicted proteins | sample Lox_Sample_45_FD_206712 | JGI IMG/M metagenome (GOLD analysis project Ga0335085, IMG submission 206712) | Soil microbial communities from Loxahatchee National Wildlife Refuge, Florida, United States - Lox_Sample_4.5 | ecosystem: Environmental > Terrestrial > Soil > Wetlands | place: USA: Florida...
TCGTGCTGAACGCACGCGATCCCGAGAAACTCGAGCGCGCGCGCCGCAGCCTCGGTGAGTCGGAGCGCGTCGTCGCCGTCGCGGGTCACGTCGGCGCGCCGGAGACGGCCCGCGCGATCGCGGCCACCGCCCGCGAGCGCTTCGGCGGCGTCGACGTGCTGGTGAACAACGCGGGCATCTTCGCGCCGAAGCCCTTTCTCGAGAGCAGCGTGGAAGACCTCGACCGCTTCCTCGACACGAATCTGCGCGGCACGTTCCTCGTCACGCGCGCGATGGTGCCGCTGATGATCGAGGGCGGCGGCGGCTCCATCATCAACGTCGGCACGGTGCTCGTGCAGCAGGCGCTGACGGGGCTGCCCGTGTCGGCGGCGATGGCCAGCAAGGGCGGCGTGCACGCGCTCACGGTGTCCCTCGCGGCGGAGCTCGCGCGCTACGACATCCGGGTGAACACGCTGGCGCCGGGCATCATCCGCACGCCGCTGATCGGCGACGGCGCGGACGCGATGGCCGCGTGGCACCCGCTGCAGCGCATCGGCGACGTGTGCGACACGACCGACGCCGCGCTCTTCCTCGCGACGGCGGACTTCGTCAGCGGCGCGACGCTCGACGTCGACGGCGGCTACTCGCACGGGCGCGTCGACCTGCGCGCGGCGGAGCCGCGGCCCGCGCTACGCGCGGCGTCCTAGGCGTCGGGCGGCGGAGGCGGCGGCGGACCCGCCGGCGGCGGAGGCGGCGGCGGGAGATCGCGCGACGTCGGCGGCGGCGGTCGATGAGCGCGTGGCGCCGCATACGGCGTCGGAGCAGGCTGCGGGAGCATGCTGCGCGCCATCGGGACCTGATTGCCCTTCGCGTACATGCACTGCAGGTAGGCGTTGTCGTAGCGCCGCTGCAAGGTCGCGCCCGAAGCGTCGGCGCGTCCCACTCCGGCGGCGGAGCCGAACAGCAGTCCGCTGCCGGCGCCGATCGCGGCTCCGGTCGCCGGCGCACCCGCCGCCGCGCCGATCGCAGCGCCCGCCGCGGCGCCGACCGCGGTCCCCACGACCGCGGAGCCAACGCCGGCCTCTTGCGAAGCCTGCTTCGCGGAGGTTCCGATCGACGCCGTGGCGAAGCCGCGGCACACCGAGTCGTCCTGCTGGAACTGCTCGAAGCTCGTGCTGCTCCCCGGCAGCACCAGGACGTCGGGGCCCGACGGCACCGACGCGCAGCCGGCCAGAACGAGGGCCACGCCGAGTGCACAGATTCGTGTCGGGGTGAGCGATTCCATGTCCTCACTCCGGTCGCGGCGCGACCTTGCGCCAGGGCTCCGGGCAGCTCTGGACGTCCGGGTAGTAGGCGCCGGCGCTCTCGCAGTAGTACCACCAGTCGGGCGGGGCCGTGGCATCCTGCGGAGCCCTCGACGGAGCCGGAGCCGGACTCCGCTCTACGTAGACCGGAGGCTCCTGCGGCGCGGGCGGCGAGTACACCGGCGCGGGATACGCCGGATACGCCGGATAGGGATACGGATAAGGATACGGGTATGCGTAGTACGGATACGGATATCCGTAGTAGGCGGAGCCGTAGTAGTAGCCGGGCCAGCCCCAGTACGGGCCGACGCCGAAGCTGAACACGTAGTTCGAGTGGCCGCCGTCGTGATGGTTGTCTCCGTGCCAGCCTCCACCGCCGTGCCAGCCCCCACCGCCGCCACCGCCGTGCCAGCCGCCCCCGCCACCTCCGCCGCCGCCATGCCAGCCGCCCCCGCCACCTCCGCCGTGCCCGCCGGCTTGCGCAAATCCCGCGCCGGGCAGGCCCAGCGCGAGCGCGACCCCGAGAGTCGCTGCGAACGCCGTGAACCTGCTGCGGGTGCTCATCGAAACCTCCTCCCTCTCGCCCGACGGTTTGGACGCGCGGGCTCGCGCGGTGATTCATCCCCGCGGCTTTCTCCGCGTCCCAGCGTCGAAAAACGGATTCCCACCGCTACGGGAGGTAGCTGAGCGGATCCTGCGGGACGCGGTCGCGGCGCACCTCGAAATGGCAGTGCGGCCCGCTGGCGTTGCCCGTCGCGCCGACCTCGGCCAGCACGTCGCCGCGTTCGACGAAGTCGCCCTCGTCGACCAGGTTGCGCTGATTGTGGGCATAGACGGTCGACCACGTGCCGACGTGCTTCACGATCACGACGCGGCCGTAGTCTCCGAGCCAGCCGCTGTAGATCACGCGACCCGCCTCGGCCGCGTGCACGGGCGTACCCTTGCGCGCGGAGATGTCGATGCCTTCATGGTGGGAGAGGCCGCGCCAGCCGTAGCGCGAGCTGAGCGTCCCGTGCACGGGCCAGTCGAAATCGAGACCCGCGGCACGCGCATCGTATGCATGCGACACCGACGGCTCGTACGCGGCGAGCGACGTCGAAGGAGCGCCCTTCCCGGCCTGCGGGATCACGAGCCGCGTGCCGACAGGAATTTCGGTCACGTCCGCGATGTGGTTGGCCGTGCGGATGTCCTCGACCGACACACCGTAGTAGCGCGAGAGCCGGTAGAGATTCTCGCCGGGCCGGAGCACGTGCACGACGCTCGTCTCGGGCGGCCCACTCGCGCACGCCGCGAGCCAGAGCGCGAGGAGCGTCGCGAGCGCGACGGCTCGCCGACTCATCCGCTCCACCCGTGGCTGCCGACGAGATCGACGAAGCGACAGCTGCCGAGCCGCTCCTCCGACCACGTGTGCGGACCGTCGCGGCGGACCCGCAGCAGGCTCTGCTCCGCGCGGCTGCCGAAGGGGCCGACCAGGCAGCCGCCCACCGCGAGCTGTTCGAGCAGCGGCGCCGGCACCTGCGGGCCTCCCGCCGTCACGACGATGCGGTCGAAGGGCGCGTCGCTCGGACGCCCGCGCGTGCCGTCGCCCCAGTAGACGAGCACGTTGTGGATGCCGAGACGGTCGAGCGCGCGGCGCGCGGTGGCCGCGAGCCGCTGCACGCGCTCGACCGACACCACGCGCGCGGCGAGCTGCGACAGGATCGCGGCCTGGTAGCCCGAGCCCGTGCCGATCTCGAGCACGCTCTCGTCGCCCCGTAGCTCGAGCGCCTCCGACATCGCGGCCACCGTACCGGGAGCCGAGATCGTCTGGCCGTCACCGATCGGGAGCGCGGCGTCGCGGTAGGCCTGCGATTGGAGCGCCTCTGGCACCAGGCGATGTCGTGGCACCGCGCCGAGCACGGCGAGCACGCGCCGGTCGCGGATGCCGCCGGCGGCCAGACGCTCGACCATGCGCCGCCGCGGCACCGTCCATTCGGCGCGCCCGGGGGATCGGCGCGCGCCTCGGACGCCGTCGTCCATCTCACCCCCGTGTTCGTGAGACCTTAGGCGCGAACCCCCGGAAATCGCAAGCGATCAGCGGCGGGCGCCTCGCGGCGCCATCAGCGCGGTGCCACGCGGCGCGATCAACGCGGTGCCTCGCGGCGCCATCAACGCGGTGCCTCGCGCGCCACCGCCTCTCGAACCTCGGGCTCGCAGACCAGCTCGAGGACCGTCAGTGCGAGCGCGCGCGCGGCCTCGAGCATCCCCGCCTCGCCACTCGGACGCGTCGTCGCCTCCGCGAATTCACGCGTGTGGAGCTTGAGGTCTCTTCCGATCGGAAAGTTCGGATGGATGGTCGGCACGACGCGCGAGACGTGCGTGATGTCGCTCGAGCCGATCGATTCGTCCGGCGCGTGCGCGGTCTCCTCGAGTCCGAGGCGCTCGAGCTGCCGGCGATAGCAGTCGACCAGCGGCAGGTTCGGGCGCATCGGCGGCGACGACCCCGCCTCGACCCGCACCTCGAGGCGCGTGCCGCTCGCAGCCGCCGCACCCTCCGCGCACGCGAGCACGCGCGCGCAGGCGTCCTCGAGCACCGGCTCCTCGAGCGCGCGCACCCAGACCCGCGCGGCCGCGCGCTCGGGGATGATGTTCGGCGCCTTGCCGCCGTCGCTCACGATCCCGTGCACGCGAACGCCGGACGACAGCTGCTGCCGCAGCAGGCCGATGCTGACGAAGAGCGCGATGACGCCGTCGAGCGCGTTGCGCCCGTGCTCCGGGGCAACGGCCGCATGGGCGGCGCGTCCGTGATAGATCAGCTCGAGCTTGCGGTTTCCGAGGAAGAGCCGGTGCGCGCGCCGCATGTCCGACGCATGCGCCATCATCGCCGCGTCCACATGCTCGAACACACCCTGCTCCACCAGGCGCCGCTTGCCGGTGCCGATCTCCTCGGCCGGACAGCCGACCACGAGCAGCGAGAGGTCCGATTCGGGCAGCACGGCCCGCAGCGCGTGCGCGGCGAGCAGGCTCGCCGGTCCCGACAGATTGTGACCGCAGGCGTGTCCGATCTCCGGCAGCGCGTCCATCTCCGCGAGCAGCGCGACGCAGAGCGGCGCCGACGCCGAGCCCGCGCGCGCGACGAAGGCGGTCTCGAGGCCCGCCGCACCGCGCAGGACCTCGAAGCGACGCGCATCGAGGTAGGCCGCGTAGCGGGCCGAGGTTTCGCGCTCCTCGAGCGAGAGCTCCGGGTGTCGCGACATCCAGCGCGCGAGCGAGAGCACCTCCTCCGCACCGGCATCGATTGCGCGCAGCAGCGCCTCGCGCTCTCGCGAGGCGTCGCGACTCATGGCGTCTGGAGGCGCGCGATCTCGACCGGGATGCGCGGCGTGCCCTCGCCGAGCAGTCCGACCAGATGCGCGGCGGTCGCGCTGGCGGCGCCGACGAGCGCGCGCTCGAGCGCCGCGTCGAGCTCGCGTCGGAGCCAGCTGCCGGCCGGGCTCTCGAGGAACGCGAGGGCGTCCTCGAGCGACTCGGAGGGAATGCCCGCGTAGCGCTGTCGCAGATCGGCGGGATCGATGCGTCCCGTGGCGAGGCGCGCGCGGAGCGTTCGCGCCATCCAGTCCATCTCCGCATCGCTGTAGCGCTGGAACGGCGGGAGCAGAGGGTTCGCGGCGCGCAGCATCGCGGCGAAGACGAGCGCTGCGTGTCGCTCGGCGCGCGCGCTGTGTCCGCTCTCGCGCTCGAAGCGGAGGAGCAGCGCGTCGCGCGCGACGGTGTCGGTGTCGCGGTCGGGAGCTGCGCCGGCCGCTTCCCCGAGCCCGCTCGTCTCGGGACCCACGACGCGCTGGAGCAGGCTCTGCGTCTCCGGACGCTCGAGCCAGCCGAGCACGGCCGGCGCGTAGTCGGGGTCGAGATGAGCCGCGAAGGTGTCGAGCGCGAGCGTGTCGAGGCGCTCGGGATCGAAGCACGTCGCGACGGTCGCTCGCAGCAGCAGCGCGTCCGCGGGCGGAAGCTGATTGGCGGGCTCCGAGACGCTCGTCGAGGCTTCGGCGGCGATCTCCTCGAGCTCGCGGCCGACGCGGAGGGCGTCGAAGATGGCGCGCGCGGGACCCTGAGCCGGGTCGGCGACGCCGCCGCGGGGGGCGAGTCCGAGCGCGCCGAGACACGCGCACGCGAGCGCGCGCCGCGCGATCAGCCTTCGCCCCTGCCCCGCCACGAAATGCAGCCTAGCGCCCACCTCCGGGCCCGGCGACCGCGGAGACCCGCGTCCATTCAGATCTTCGCCTTGCGCCGGGCCGCGCCGAGCTCGACGAGCCGCTGATAGCTCTCCGGCAGCAGCCGCTGGAGCAGCGAGAGGGCGTGCGCGTCCGGACCGACAAGTACCCGGCGCTTGCCGCGGCGCACGCCCGCGACGATCACCTCCGCGGCGCGCTCCGCCGAAGTGCGCGCGATGCGCTCGAAGCCCTCCGCGATCTCCTCGCGCGTCTGATCGCTCGGCTCGTACACTCCGATGCGCGCGTTGCGGGCGATCGCGGTCCGGATCCCACCCGGGTGGACACACGTGACGCCGATCGGCGACTTCTCGATCGCGAGCTCCATCGCGAGGCACTCGCTGAAGCCCCGCACCGCGAACTTCGCGGCGTTGTAGGCGCCCTGCCCGGGGAATCCGATCAAGCCGAACAGGCTCGAGATGTTCACGATGTGGCCGGCGCCGGCGCGTGTCAGGTGCGGCAGGAAGGCCTTCGTGCCATGCACCACGCCGCGAAAGTTGATGCCCATCAGCCAGTCGAGCTCGTCGAGCGTCATGTTGCGGATCGTGGCGCCGAACGCGACGCCGGCGTTGTTCGCGATCAGGTTCACGCGTCCGTGCTGCGTCGCGACCTCGTCCGCCCACTCGAAGACCGCGCCGCGGTCGGCGACGTCGACGCGCGCCGCGCTCACCTTCGTCCCGGCGGCGGAGAGCGCCGCGCGCGTCTGCTCGAGGCCAGCGGTGTCGACGTCGGAGAGCGCGAGCTCGCAGCCCTGCCGCGCGAGCTCGTGGGCGAGCGCGCGGCCGATGCCAGACGCGGCGCCCGTAACGGCCGCCACCCACCCCCTCAGCTCGCGCATGGCCCATTCGGTAGCGCGCCGCGTGCACGCGCGTCAGAGCCGCACGCCGTCGGCGCTTCGGCGTATGCTACGGCTGCGCGTCGCCGCCACGGAGGTCTCCATGATCGACCTGCACTACTGGCCTACGCCGAACGGCAAGAAGGTCACGATCCAGCTCGAGGAGTGCGGTCTCCCCTACCGCATCGTGCCGTGCCGCATCGGCCAGGGCGATCAGTTCAGCGACAGCTTCCTCCAGATCAGCCCCAACAACCGCATGCCCGCGATGGTCGACCACGCGCCCGCCGACCGCGGCAAGCCGATCGCGATCTTCGAGTCGGGCGCGATCATGCTCTACCTCGGAGAGAAGAGCGGGAAGTTCTATCCGCAGGAGCTGCGAAAGCGCCACGAGGTGAACCAGTGGGTGATCTGGCAGATGGCGAACCAGGGGCCGAAGACCGGCGAGTGCGGCCACTTCCGCCGGCTGAAGGACTCGCAGGGCGATCAGTCGTACGCGGTGCGCCGCTTCACCGATGAAGTGAACCGGCTCTACGGCGTGCTGAACAATCGCCTCTACGACCGCCGCTACATCGCGGGCGACGAGTACACGATCGCCGACATGATCTGTTACCCGTGGACCGTCGGCTGGGAGAGCCAGGGTCAGAGCCTCGACGACTTCCCCTACTTCAAGCGCTGGTTCGACGAGCTCTCCGCGCGCCCCGGCGTGCAGCGCGGCATGGCGGTCGGCTCGGACCTCGTGCAGGACTTCTCGCAGCTCAAGCCCGAGGAGATGGAGCGCGTGCGCAAGCTGCTCTACAACCAGCGCGCGCGGCCGGCGCCGCCCGGCGGCCTGCTCTAGCAGGCGAGCGCGCGAGGACGGGGCTCGCCGCCAGAGCGAGCGAAAGCGCGAGTGCGCCGAGCGCGGCGGGTCCGAGCGCGGGCACCGCCGTATATGCCAGCTCGACGTGATACTCGCCCGTCGACGCGAGGTCGATGAAGTCGTTGGCGAAGAAGAACGGAGACGCGTCGCCCGACGTCGAGGCCTCGAGCACGTAGGAGTCCGGCGCGAGCACGCGCGTGGAGTCCAACGGAAACGGGCCCACGGTGGCGCAGCTCGAGTCCATGCAATCCGGGTCGGTCGCGGCCACCACCTCTGCGACGGTCACTCCGCCCGCGGTCCGCAGCCGGATGCGCGAGGTCGAGTTGGCGCTGAGCCCGCCCGTCGCGCCGACGCTGCCCGTCAGGTGGATCGACGTCGGCGTGGCGACGTCGAAGCTCACTTCGAAGTGGCTGTCCGAAGATCCGCTCGACGTGGTGTAGAGGTTCGGCGGCGCGCTGAGGCCGCCGCTGCCGGTGTGGAGTCCGCTTCCGTGCGCGTGGAGCGACCCCGGCGATACACTGGAGCTCTCGCTCGCCGAGTACCCGTTGATGGGCGACACGCTGGCCGTGGCGCTGAAGGGCGAGAAGTCCGGCGCGCTGTGACTGTCGGAGTACTGAGTGGGACTGCCGACCACGGTGCAGCCCGTCGGCGGCGGGAAGCACTGGAGCGTGGTGCCGGTGATCGCGACGTCGACGTGGCGGTCCTGCGCGGTCGGCGCGAAGCCTTGCGCGTGCGCCGCGGCCGCACTCGCCACGAGCGCGGTCGCGACAAGGAGCGCATGACGAGGCCGCATTGGCCCAGCGTCTGCCGGCCGCGCGATCGCTGTCAAGCGCGCGGAGCAGAGCGCCACGCAGCGAGGCGGACGATCGCTGCTGGAACGCGCATCTACGCGACGGAGACAAGGCGCCGCGGCCGAGGCAGCGCGCCGAGCCGCGCCTTCGCCGCGATCATCCCCGCTCGTGGTTCACGAAGATCGGCGACGCCACGCGCGCTCCTCGGTCTGCGATAGACACTTAAAAGTGTCTTGTCGGCCGAAGCATGGGTCCACCTGCGTGGCAGCGCCCCTGCTCGTCGTAGCGACAGCCGAGCGGGTTCGCGTCGACGGCCGGGCTCGGCGCCTCGATCGCACGCACGTAGTCGCACATGGTGGGGAGCTATTCCGCCGACCCGATCACCCAGTTCCAGCATTCGCGGGGAGCGGTCGGTCACCCCGGCAGCGGGGACGTAGGGCGACTTCTCGGGCGCAGCGAGAATCCAGCCTTTTCTCCCCTATGGCCGATCGCCGCGGACGGGCTGGAGTTCCCGTACGGCGAGTGAGGATGTTCACAGCGGGCCAACGACCTGACGTTCAGCTGCGGATGTCCGCCCGAGCGAAGCGAGGACGGATCCGTGCGAGCAGGATTAGCGATGCGATCCCGGCGAACAGCATCCACTGCCCGTTCGGCTCCGGAATCATCAAGACGTCGACGTCGGCGACGCCGTCCGGCAGATCGATCACGAGGTCCTTGCCCGCGGCCGTGCTCGAGAGGAGTCCCTTCGCGTGAGAGATCACCACGGAGAAGTCGCCGGCGTTCGGGACGGTGAGGCGGAGCGGACCCGTGTCCTCGAAGGTCCAGTTGAGGGCCACGAGCGCGATACCGTGCTCGGAGTCGAGGCGGTCGACCTCGACCTCGGGCGCTGGGCCGGAGCTGCCGACCGCTTGGACGACGACCGGCTTCTCCGCCCCGACCATGTCAGCAGGGGCCGTCACGAGCGAGCGGACTCCGCGATCCCAGTGACAGATCGGCCCTGAGTAGTAGTCCACTGTGTCGGGGCAACTGGCGACACCTGGTCTGCAGTTCATGGAATCCGGCGTGATCCAGTATTCGAATCCCGGGAAGAACGCATACGCGATGGCGTGCCCACAAGGCGTCCCTGCCGCGCAGTAGTCCTTGAGGGTGATCCCGGCGCCCTCCACCGAGACATCGCAGCCCGTGCCGTCCGCAGCCGCCGCGAGCGTCCCCCCAGGCAGAAGCGGAGCCGATCGGCTCACCGTCGCGATCGTCGTCGGGCCGAGGGACCCCGGCTGCGCGTGCAAGGGAACGATCGGCCCACGAAGGGCGTATTCCGCATTCGCAGGGAAGGCTGGGATCCCGTGGTTCCCGAAGGAAAGGAGCGCTCGGACTTCGAGCCTCGGCTCGCCCGGCGGCGAGCACGAATGGGGCGGTGGCGGCGTAGCGACGTTCGGCGGCTTCCTGCAATACCCGGGAATCGTTCCGGTCAGCACTGCGTTGCAGATGGGCGTCGAAGTCTCGGCAATCGTGGTACGAACGGCACAGCGCCCTTCAAGTCCGAGGAGGGAGTCGATCTCTGAAACGTGGTCTTCCGGACTCGAAGGGGTGCAGCCCGAAGTGTCGCCTGTGCAGGTATCGAACTGGTCCGCCGTGAGGGCGCCGGGCATCGCGACGAGCGTGCCTCCCTCGCTGCGCACCCAGCTGGCGATCCGTTGCTGCACCGGCCACGGAACGTTGGGCTCCGTCACGTAGAGCGCACGGTAACGGGCGAGGGCGTCGCGCTCGAGGATGTCGGTAGCGTCAACGAAATCGACGACGTAGCCCGCGTGGGTCAGCGCGAAATGAAGGCCGTGCAGTTCCTGCACGTAGTGCGGAGAGGAACCATCGAGCGGCGGATTGGGATCCCAGAGTCGGCTCGCTCCGATCGTCAGGATCGCGACGCTTCCGCGCGCCGGCTGACCCGGGTAGAGGAGGCGTTCGCCCCAACCGATCTGCTGTGTCGCCTCGACCACCGGCTCGTAGAGCCCGAACCTATCCATCCACGGCTCGGATCCCGAGCCACCGCCCCAGTTGTAGACGCTGACCGCCTTGGCGCCCTTGCCCACCAGGGACAAGAGCTTGTAGCTCACGCCCGCGCGAGGTTGTCGGAGGAAGTCGTTGATGCACCGTGGGTCCGGATCGTCGCCCAGGCACAACCCGATCACATAACCGCCGAAGGGCACAGCCGCAGTCGACTCACCCGAGCGCATGGCGTCGGCGTAGAGAGACCACTTCTGCGCGTCCAGGTCAGACGTCCAGTCCTCGGTCCAGAGCGTCAGCGACGAGCTCCGCC
>Ga0335085_10017488_pt1 | contig 10328 bp, 6 predicted proteins | sample Lox_Sample_45_FD_206712 | JGI IMG/M metagenome (GOLD analysis project Ga0335085, IMG submission 206712) | Soil microbial communities from Loxahatchee National Wildlife Refuge, Florida, United States - Lox_Sample_4.5 | ecosystem: Environmental > Terrestrial > Soil > Wetlands | place: USA: Florida...
GCTTCTCGATCTCGATGACGGGACCGGGCGAGGGGGGCTTCGACGCGTCCACGAACATGTCGTTGGGGTCGACGATCGTGGACCAGATCTCCCGGAACGCGTTCCGGGAGTCGCGCTTCTTCACGACGATCTGCACCGGAGCGGCCGGCGCCGGGAAGCGCAGCGACTCCGAAAAAGTCCGGTAGCGCTCCTTGGCCTCTCCGGTCGTCTCCCACTCCCCGAAGATGGAAGAGTAGCCTCGGGAGTAGAGAACGCGGTTCGACTTGCGGTCGATCACCTCGAAGTAGTACTTGCCGAGGTTCGTGTCGTCGAGCGGCCGGGCCGGGTTACCCGGCCATTCCAGAGGTTCCAACACCACGCGGTCGAGGGCGAAACGCTCCTCGGTGGCGTTTCCCGTGTGGTCGTAGTCCACCCGCATCGTGCGCGGGGCGGCGGCCAGGGCGGTCGTCATGAGCAGGCTTAGAAAAATGAAAGGGAGCTCTTTCCTCATCTGAATCGCATATCCTACGCTCTCCCGGCGGGGACCCATGAGGGTGTCATTGAGCCATCGTCGCGACCGCAATCGACGCGCCCAGAATGCCGCCCGATCCTTCGGCGCGCAGGGGCGATGTTGGCTCCCCGTGCAGCCCACTCGATAGCGAGCGCGCCGCCCGGCGCGGGATGACCCGGGCCCGCCGGCGCTCTCTGTAATCCAAGCGAAAGGACCGAAAGAATGATTTACGAAAACATCCTCGGCACCATCGGCAATACTCCGGTCGTCAAGATCAATCACCTCGCTCCCGCCGGCGTCTCGCTGTACGTCAAGTGCGAGGCCTTCAATCCCCTCTCTTCGGTCAAGGACCGCCTCGCGATCGGCATCATCGAAGACGCCGAGCGGCGCGGAACGTTGAAGCCCGGACAGACGGTCATCGAGGCGACCTCCGGCAATACGGGAATCGCGCTCGCCATGGTCTGTGCGGTGAAGGGCTATCCCTTCGTGGCGATCATGTCCGACAGCTTCTCGGTCGAGCGCCGGAAGCTGATGCGGATTCTGGGCGCCAAGGTGATTCTCTGGCCCGCGGCCGAGCGCGGGACCGGCATGGTCAAGAGGGCGGAGGAGCTGGCCAAGAAGAACGGCTGGTTTCTCGCCCGTCAATTCGAGAACGAGGCGAACCCCGAGTATCACCGGAATACGACGGGCCCCGAGATCATCCGCGACTTCGTCGGGCGGCGGCTCGACTGGTGGGTGACGGGCTACGGGACCGGCGGAACGCTCACGGGTGCCGGCGACATGATCCGGAAGGCGCGCCCCGAAACCAAGATCGCCGTCGTCGAGCCGGAGGGCGCCGCGCTGCTCAAGGGGCAGGAATGGAAGCCCCACAAGATCCAGGGCTGGACGCCGGACTTCATTCCGGCGGTGTTGAACCGCAAGGGTTTCGACGAAATCATCACCGTGACCGACATCGAGGCGCGCGACGCGGCGCGCGAGCTCGCCTCGAAGGAAGGCATCTTCTGCGGCATCTCCTCCGGCGGCACTTTCGCCGGAGCCCTCAAGGTCGCCGCGAAGGCAGGCAAGGGAGCCTCGATCCTCGCCATGCTGCCGGACACGGGCGAGCGGTATCTCTCGACGATCCTCTTCGAAGGGATCAACGAAGGGACCGACGAGGTGCCGGGAACGGCGTAGGGGCCGCTCTCGCCGGGGCCTACTCGAAGTATCCGGTCACGTCGACGATGACGTCCGCGGTGCCCGACGGCTGGACGCAGCGGACCTGGAACACGCGGCCGGGCGCGAGCGGCACGATCACGTTGTTGGCCCGCGTCTGGCCCGCGCGGTAGTTCAGCGTCGAGGTCGGGGGCACGGCCGGGCCCGGGTAGACCGTCAGGTGACCCCCGGAGGAGGGGCCGGCGACCGTGACGTTGACCGCGAGGGCCATGGCCGACGCCGGAATGCCGCAAAGAGGATTGACGGCGAAGGCGCGTGGGACTCCGGCTGACAGCGAGGGGCCTCCATACGGGCCAAGGACCTGGCGCGTGTCGGCCAGCCGGCAGGGAGCAATCGTGTTCAGGTTCGTCGCCACGGGCAGACAGGCGGAGAATTCGGACGTGTTTCCCGCGGCATCGGTTGCCGTCGCGGTGAGGCTTGCGGGCAGGAACACGTCGGCGTTGATCTCGAAGGCAGCGTCACCGTTGCCGTCCGTCATCACTTGCGCCGAGCCGAGAAAGAACTCGCCCTCGCCGTTGCCGGAAGGATCGCAATCGGACGAGCTGTAAAGGTCGATCCGAAACGGGGAGCCGGGGGCGGACTGGAGCGTTCCGGCCACCGTTCGCGGCCCGCTGGCCGGCACCTGGGAAACGAGCACCGGGAAGTTCTGAAGCCCGTTCGGGCCGGAGTCGGCGTCGCCGGCGTCGTTGTCCGTCACTCCCGCCGGCGCGAGATCGATTCCCAGGCCCCCGTTGCCGAAGATTCGGCTCACGATCTCGTTGCCCGTCCCGCTCTCGACGAAGACACCGCTGCCCAGGTTGTGGGCGATGAGGTTGGGCTCGCCGACGCCGACGCCACCGATCGCGTTACCGCTCGCCCCGGCCTCGATCGAGACACCGTGCCCGCCGTTTCCCGCGATCGTTCCCGCTTCGCCGACGCCAATCGAGTTTCCAAAGAGGTGGTTGCCCGTCGTCGTGGCGTCCGCGATCCGCACGCCGTTGCCCGCGTTTCCGCCGATGAAGTTGGGCATGAAGGGAAACGTTCCGCCCACATCGTTGCTCGTGGCGCCGTCGTTGAGCTGGACTCCGTCTTTCTGGTTTGCGAGCGGGCTTCCGGTCGAGTCGATGCCGACCCAGTTCCCGTAGACCCGGTTGCCGGACGCCCCGCTGCGCAGGCGAATCCCGTTGGCGCCGTTGCCCGCGACCACGTTGCGATCCCACGGGTTGCCCGAGATGCCTCCCTGGCTGCCGATCGTGTTGTTGTTTGCGCCGGAGACCAGAATGCCGTCGAGCATGTTTCCGATCGGAGCTATCCCCGAAGCGCTGACCCCGACGAGGTTCGATCGCACCAGGCTCGCGGCCGCGCCATTGACGAGAAGGATTCCGTTTCCCGCATTTCCGGAGACTAGGTTCCAGTCGATCTGGGTCCCCGACGCCCCGTTGACCTCGATCCCGTCCCCGCCATTCGGGAGAGGCTGCAGACCATCGGTTCCGATGCGGTTCGCGAAGATTCTCGTCGAGACCGCTCCTCCCGACACGAGAACGCCGTTGCCCAGGTTCTCGGTGATCAGGTTGTACGGAGTGGGTGCACCCTCAACAGTAGGGCCTCCGCCAATGAAGTTACCGGTGCCGCTTTCGACGACGATCCCGTTGCCGAGATTCGCCCAGACTCTGTTTCCCCAAACATTGTTCGCGCTGGATCCCATGCCGCTAATCAGGATTCCGACGCTGTTTCCAGCAATACGATTCCCCCGGACGCTGTTTCCAACCGCTCCGGTTATCCAGACCCCAGCAGAGGCGTTTCCCTGCAGCGGCCACCCAGAAGGGCTCGCCCCGATGACGTTGCCCGCTATCTCGACGCCGCTGACCGACTGGAGCACGATGCCGTTGCCGCCCCTTCCCAGAAAATCCGACCGAAAGCGGCTGATTGCGAGTCCGCCGACGCCGGAGGAATCCGAGCCGGCCCAGAACCGCAGACCGTCGACACCCGTCCCGGCCTGGGCGCCGCTGATCTCGATCACCGGAGTACCAGAGTAGCCAGGCTGGCTGAATCCGTCGATAGACACCAAATCGGTGACTGGCGGAAGTGGCAGGAGCGGTGAAATCGTGTGGACGTCGGAGCCCGGGATGTTGAACCGGATGTCGTCGAATCCGGGGCTTCCATTGGCATCGAGAAGCGCCTGACGCAGGGACCCGAAACCGGAGTCATTCGTGTTGGTGACCGTGAAAGTCGCCGCCCGAGCCGGACTACCTGCGAGCGCGAGCGCCAGGATGCCTGAGAAGAGAGCCCGGCGCCGCGGCACAGCCCGATACTCCGTGGCGCGGTACCTCAGACCGTCGCCAGTTCCTTCTCTTCCGAAACGGCCGCTGAGGCAGTGAAGCGCTCCAGCGCCTCGGCCGGGACGAGGCCCGACTCGAGCCACTGGTGCTCGCCGTCCAGGATCCGGCGGGCCGTCGCGTACTTCGCCACGTCGTCGTTCGAGCGCATCGCCCGGAAGAGCTCCGCGATGCGGCGGCGGGTCATGCGGCAGAAGATGTCGGCGAGCTCCACCGCGCGGCCCCCCTCGGGCTTGCTCGCCTTCCGGACCTGCTGGGCGCGGCTGACCGCGGCGGACATCGCGAAAAGATCCGCCCCGATGTCCACCGCCCGGAAGAGGAGCGCCTGCCGCTTCTCGAGCTTCGGTCCATGGCGCGCCATCATGTGGAAGAGGGCTCGGGCGAGGTGCCGGGTCGTCCGCTCGAGGTACCGGACGTGGGCGGCGAGCGGGCCGAACTCGGCAAAGCGCGGGGCGCGGCCCCAGCCGAGCCAGCGCGTCGGGTACCACTTCGCGTAGAAGCCGACGAAGCGCGGCAGGGCCTTGCCGAGCTTCTGTGACGTCGGAATCTTCGGATTGAACAGGTCGCCCGCGACCGCCAGGTGCCGGTCGAGCGCCTCGCGGGCGATGAAGAGCCGCATGATCTCGGAGGAGCCCTCGAAGATCAGGTTGATGCGGAAGTCGCGCATCATGCGCTCGACGGGGATCCCCTTCTCCCCGCGGGCCCGCAGAGAATCGGCCGTCTCGTAGCCCCGGCCGCCTCGGATCTGCATCGTCCGGTCGATGAGCTTCCAGCCTTCCTCGGTATTCCACATCTTGGCGACCGCCGCCTCGAGCCGGATGTCGCGGTCTCCCATGTCGGCCATGGAGGAAGAAAGGTCGGACACGGCATCCATCGCGAAGGTCGTCGCGGCCATCTCGGCCAGCAGCTGCGCGATCGCGTCATGCTTCCCGATCGGCTGGCCCCACTGGACCCGCTCGTTGGACCAGACGCGGCAGACCTCCAGACAACGCTTCGCGAACGCGGCGCACGTGGCGGGCAGCGTCAGCCGCCCGGTGTTCAAGGTGACGAGGGCGAGCTTCAGTCCCCGCCCCTCGGCCAGGAGCAGGTTCTCCTTCGGCACCCGGACGTTGGTGAAGCGGATCACGCCGTTCTCGATGGCTTTCAGTCCCATGAAGTGGCAGCGAACGACGACCTCGACACCCGGCCACTCCTTCTCCACGATGAATGCCGAGATCTTCTTCGTGTCCGGATGACGCGCCATGACGACGAAGAGCTCGGCGAGCGTCCCGTTGGTGCACCAGAGTTTCTCGCCGTTCAAGACGTAGTCCCCTTCGGGGGTGCGTGTCGCGGTCGTCGAGAGGTTGGCGGGATCGGAGCCGACGTGCGGCTCGGTCAACGCGAAGGCGGAGATCGCCCCCTTGGCCAGCCGCGGGAAGTACTTCTTCTTCTGCTCCTTCGTTCCGAAAAGCTTCAGGGGCTGCGGCACGCCGATCGACTGATGCGCCGAAAGCAGAGCGATGAGGTTCCCGTCCCAGCTCGAGATGAGCTTCATGATTTCGCCGTACTCGCGCTGGGTGAAGCCGAGGCCGCCGTACTCCTTCGGGACTTTCATGCCGAAGGCGCCGAGCTCGGCCAGCCGCTTCACGACCTCCGGCGGGACCTTCCCCTCGCGGTCGATTCGGTCCGCATCGACCTCTTCCGCCAGGAACTTCGCCATGGCGTCGTAGAACGACCGAAACTCCGGCCGCTCCGCCGGCGTCTCGGGGAAGGGGTGAACGAGGTCGAGGCGATAGTTGCCGAGGAAGAGCTCCTTGAGGAAACTCGGGGCCTTCCACTCGGTCTCGCGGGCCTCCTCGGCGACGCGCCGGGCCTCGGCTTCACTGACAGGTTTCTTCGGATCCTCGCCCATGCAGAAATGAAAACTTTACAACATCGGGGGGCATTTTGGTGCCGTCGGGCGGCCGCTACGGCTTCTCGTATCGGTCCTTGTAGAAGGCGTCGATCTTCGCGCGTTCCTCCGGCGACAAGCCCTTCAACCAGCCGTGCGGCGGCGCCGCGAGCGCGCCTCGGATCACGGCGAGCACGGCTTCGTCGCCATGCGCCGCTTCGCGCGCCTGCGGAATGAACCGCGTGTAGAAGTTCTCGGCGACCTCGAAGAAGCCGTGCCATTGAACGAAGTCCGGGCCCTGCATCGAGGCGCCCATGCGCGCCCGCCGGCCCTCGTGGTGCCAGAGTCGATAGAAGGTCCACTCGATCTCGTCGTCGAAGGGGGTGGGCGACACCTTTCCGGCCTTCTTCAACGCCTCCATGATCTTCTGCGCCGGCTCCGCGAATTTCGTGTTCCAGAGGTCGACCGTGTCGTCGAAGTTTCGGTAGAAGGCGTTGACGAAATCCCCGCCGTGGCAGTGCGAGCAGACTTCCTTCATCGCCGCGCGCTTCTCCTCCCAGTGCTCGAGCTTCTTGGACACGACCGGCCGCAGGGTCCAGGAGATCCTAGCGCCCACGTCGTGCGTCGACTTCTGGCCCCGCGTGGCCGACATGTGGCAGGTCGAGCACGTGGGCGCGGCCGTGTAGTCGACACCGAGCACCCAGGACGGGGAGTCCAGGTGCATCAAGTTGATCTGGGTCTGGTAAGCGATACCGTGCTTGCTCTCGGCGTAGATCTCGGCCTGCGGGTGGTCGGGCCCCAGGTGGCACTTTCCGCAGACTTCGGGCTGCCGCGCCATGGCCTTCGAGAAGGCGTGGCGGCTGTGGCAGGCCGTGCAGGCGCCGCGCGTGCCGTCTAAATTGATCCGGCCGATTCCGGTGTTCGGCCACGTATTGGGGTCGATGGCCGGCGCCCCGGAGGCGGTCTTCCGGATCGAGCCGTCGGCGTTTCGCAGCAGCGTCACGGTCGAGCCGTGGCACTGCCAGCAGCCATTGACCGCGGCCAAACGCCCCTCGACGATCTCGCCCAGGATGTTGTCGAGCGATCCGATGAATTTCGCGGCCTCGGCATGGTGGCTGTGCTGGAACTCGGCGGCGATGTCCCCGTGGCAGTTCGCGCAGTTGCCGGGTGTGACGACGGTGACGATGGTCACCCCCTCGTGCAGGAAGGCGCCCGGATCCTTTGCGTCGGCCCCGTGACAGTCCTGGCAGGTGACGCCCTGGCGCGCATGGCCGCTGCCGCGCCACTGCGCGACGATCCCGGGTGTCGCCCGCTCGTGACAGGTAATGCAGGTCTGCTTCTCGGCGCTCGCCGACGCGGCGGCAGGCGCCCGGGCCAGGGCGCGACTCGGAGCGGCCGCGGCCAGGGTGAGCACCACGACGGCAGCAACGAAGATCAGGCGCGATGGATGACGCGGCATGGGCGCCTCCCGTCAGACACAAAATCCGGCCCGATTCTAGCTCCAGCGCCGTACCGGGGCGCCGCATTCGGCATTACGCTTGCCCTTTGTGCCAAACAAGTACCTCTCCTACGACGAAGAACGTGCGCCCCGCGTGCGCGAGATGTTCTCTCGCATCGCCGGCCGCTACGACCTCGTCAACGACGTGATGAGCCTCGGCCTGCACCGAAAGTGGAAGCGGGAGACGGTCGGGCTGGCTCTTCGTGGGATTCCGCGGGCCCGCCGGACGCTCGACCTCTGTTGCGGCAGCGGCGACATGTCGTTCCTCGCCGAGGAGCACGGGGCCGCGGCGGTCACGGGAGCGGATTTCACCCTTCCGATGCTCGCCGTCGCCCGCCGGCGCAAGATCTCCGAAGGGCGCAAGAGCGCCTTCGTCCAGGCGGACGCCCTCGAGCTGCCGTTCCCGGACAGGACCTTCGACGCGATCACCGTCGGCTACGGCCTGCGAAACATCGCGGACCTGCGGGCGGCGCTCTCCGAGATGCGCCGCGTGCTCGCTCCCGGGGGACGAGTCGCGATCCTCGACTTCGGGAAACCCGCCAACCCGGTCGTGCGGGCGCTCTACTCCGTCTATCTCCGAGCCGCCATGCCGATCATCGGCTGGCTCTTCCACGGCGACCCGGACACCTACCGCTACATCCCCGAGTCCCTCGAGCGCTTCCCGGCGCAGCGCGGTGTCGAGCCGATGATGCGGGATGCGGGATTCGATAACGCCCGGCACGAGAACCGTTTGCTCGGTGCGATGGGGATCAACCTCGGGGAGGCGCCCGCTTCGCGATAGACTCCGCCGTTCCGATGGCGCACCAGTTCATCTACACGATGGTCAAGCTGCGGAAGGTCGTGCCTCCGCAGCGCGAGATCCTGAAGGGGATCTCCCTCTCCTTTCTTCCGGGCGCGAAGATCGGTGTGCTGGGCTTGAACGGCGCGGGCAAGTCCACGGTCCTGCGCATCATGGCCGGGGTCGACAAGGACTTCGCCGGCGAGGCCTTCCCCGCCGACGGCATCCGGGTGGGCTTCCTACCGCAGGATCCGAAGTTGAATTCCTCGAAGACCGTCCTCGGCAACGTCGAAGAGGCCGTCGCGCCCACCCGGGCGCTCTTGAAGCGATTCGACGAGCTGAACGAGAAGATGGCCGGCGAGATGTCGGAGGCCGAGAGCGACAAGCTCATGGCCGAATACCAGAAGGTGCAGGACGCGATCGAGGCCTCGAATGCCTGGGAGCTCGACCACCAGCTCGAGATCGCGATGGACGCCCTGCGGTGCCCGCCCCCGGACGCCGACGTCACGAAAATCTCCGGCGGCGAGCGGCGGCGCGTGGCGCTCTGCAAGGTCCTGCTCGAGCGGCCGGACCTGCTGCTGCTCGACGAGCCGACCAATCACCTCGACGCCGAATCGGTGGCCTGGCTCGAGCGGCACCTGAAGGAATACCCCGGCACGGTCGTCGCCGTGACGCACGACCGCTATTTCCTGGACAACGTCGCCGGCTGGATCCTCGAGCTCGACCGCGGCTTCGGCATTCCCTGGGAGGGCAACTACTCGAGCTGGCTCGAGCAGAAGGAGAAGCGGCTCGAGCTCGAGGAGAAGGCCGAGTCGGCCAAGCGCAAGACGCTGCAGCGCGAGCTCGAGTGGGTCCGCATGTCGCCCCGCGCGCGTCACGCCAAGAGCAAGGCGCGCCTGGAGCACTACGAGGCGCTGCTCGCGGACAGGGGTCCGGAAGAGCGCGGCGAGACGCAGGAGCTCTTCATCCCGGCGGGGCCTCGCCTGGGGGACGTCGTCGTGCGCGCCGAGGGAGTGCGCAAGGCCTACGGCGACAGGCTGCTGATGGAGGACCTGTCCTTCGACCTGCCGCGCGGCGGGATCGTCGGAGTCATCGGACCCAACGGCGCCGGCAAGACCACGCTCTTCAAGATGATCATGGGTCTCGAGAAGCCGGACGCGGGCAAACTCACGGTCGGCGAAACCGTCGTCGCCTCCTATGTCGATCAGGACCGCGAGCGCCCCGACCCGGGAAAGACCGTCCACGACGAGATCGCCGGCGGGCAGGACAAGATCGTGCTCGGCAAGCGCGAGATCCCCTCCCGGGCCTACTGCGCGATGTTCAACTTCAAGGGGCAGGACCAGCAGAAACGGGTCGCGGATCTCTCGGGCGGGGAGATGAACCGCCTCCACCTGGCCCGGACCCTGAAGAAGGGCGGCAACCTGCTCCTGCTCGACGAGCCCACTAACGACCTCGACGTGGATACGCTCCGCTCGCTCGAGAACGCGCTGCTCGACTTCGGCGGCTGTGCGGTCGTCATCAGCCACGACCGCTGGTTCCTCGACCGCATCGCCACACACATCCTGGCCTTCGAAGGCGACAGCCGCGCCGTCTGGTTCGAGGGCAACTATCAGGAGTACGAGGCCGACCGGAAACGCCGCCTCGGCATCGAGGCCGACCAGCCTCACCGCATCAAGTACAAGAAGTTAGCGCTCGGGTAAGCACGGGCCGTAGGCCCCGCTTCGAGCCGGTTGGGGTCAGTCGGCTAGCCCACCTCCGGACGAATTGGCGCAAAATCGGACAAACGTCTCCGTGCGCCGCTCGAGGGCCGTTGGCCGCTGCGGCGCTCCGGAGCGACAAGGAGGAGTCATGCGCTCGATTCTTCGCTTCGCCGCCCTTGGACTTTTTCTCGCCGTGATGCCGGCGGCTCCTGTCTTGGCTCAGGAGGAGCCGGAGGTGATTCTCAACTGGGGGGCGCCTCTGCTCTGGAGCCCGGCGGCCGTCAACGCTCCAGCTCGCGAGGCCCGGGAGCCTGGCCCGATCGCGGATCGACCCGAAGCGGCCCACGCCCTGGCGGCCGTCGCCCCCGCGTCTGTCCCGACCGCCCCACTGCCCCTGATCGGCATCCCGCCCTGCCGCATCGCCAACACAACGGGTAACGGCGGCTTCTCCGGCGCCTACGGCCC
>Ga0335085_10017490_pt1 | contig 10327 bp, 6 predicted proteins | sample Lox_Sample_45_FD_206712 | JGI IMG/M metagenome (GOLD analysis project Ga0335085, IMG submission 206712) | Soil microbial communities from Loxahatchee National Wildlife Refuge, Florida, United States - Lox_Sample_4.5 | ecosystem: Environmental > Terrestrial > Soil > Wetlands | place: USA: Florida...
GCGCATGACTCGGGGTCAGGGTGGATCGCTACTCCTTTCCTGTGAGGCTCTTTCATCCTCAACTCCAGGTCGGTTTATCCCGGCGCTTTCTTTAGGTTCGTTTTAGGTTCGTTTTTTGGCACTTTTGATGATTCTAAACAACTTCTCGGGTTCGTTTTTGCATTTAGGGCATACCCCCCGGGGGGGTGCCCTGAAAAAGGGGCGATTTTGGAGCCAGGCCCTGCCCTACCCTTGCGTGGCAAATTTGGGTTTGCTCTTTGCCCGACCGTGGCCAATTGTTCCGAATTGGGTGTAAAGGACCTGACGAGAGCCACAGGAACGCTCCCGGCGACTAACTCAGTCACGGCCCCACCTCCAAGGGCAGTCTGAAGGCGCCCAGGTCACGATCGATTTATCAGTATAACGCTGATTACTATACGGTAATCGAGTTCAGGCTGTGACTTCCGGGTGTCGTTCGTGACGCAGAACCGTGTGAAGTACCAGGTGTGCGCCACCCGCAGCGGGCGATCGCGTGGTTGGTAGTCCCCAAAATTTCCGGCCCACAGGCGCAAGTTCGATTATCCCTCACCGGCCTTTGACGCCGGATTGTACGTGGGCGACCTCATCCAATCCCTCAACGGCACGCCGATGGCAGACATCGACCGCGCCCAGTTTCAAGGAATTCTGTCACCGAGGCAGCCCTCTCCGGTTACCATCCAAGTGGCGCGTCTCGGAAAAACGCTAAGCTTCAAGTTGACGCCTGTCACGTATGCGGCCGCGCAGGCTAGCATCGGCCGCGTAATGACCAAGTCGGGCCCGCCGCCTGGCGACTGTGCAACGGCTTCCGAGAAGCCGGCGGCTCCGCAAGTTCGTTAGCCGTTTAAGGGGGCAATCAATGTCCCGGCGGTTGTTGCTGCGCCTTCAGCGCGGCTAGCACAAGCTCGCGATCGTGAAGGGCTTCCGGGTAACCCGGCTGCCAAAACAAGGCTTGATCAATGCACTGCAGGGCCACTTGAGGATTGCCGCGCAGCATGGCGATGGTGCCCAGGCCGTTCCACACCGAGGCGTCGTTTGGTTTCTGCTGATGAACGGCCTCGAACATTTTCCCCGCTTCATCGAGACTCCAATCGGCATCCGTCGCGCGCCCCATGTCGCGCATGATCATGCCGTAGTTCTTAAGCATATAAGCGCGGAACGTCTGCAAGTCATAGTCATCCGGGAAGGCCGGAATCAGAGGCTCTAGCACATTCAGAGCGAGGTTCACGGTTTCAAGGGACTGCGGGAGATCGTTCGCCACCATATACTGCTGATAGAACTGATTCTGAAGCGCCGCGAACTGATCCTTAACTCGCTGCAGTTCCGCTGGGTCTGCTTTGGACCAGGCAATGGGAGGGGCACTGCGCCGTTCACGGTCGCGAACAATACTCTGCCGATAAGCGGTGGCCTTGTCGGCGCAAGTCACCTGCACGGAACGAAAGCCGGTGCCGTCGCCGAGTGCCGCCGTGGCCACAATTTCGTAGGACCCTTCGCCCGGAAACTCCGCCGAGTCAAACCGCCAGGCTCCGTATGCCGTGGAAATGGTTGCCGAGCCGTTTTGAGGGATCTTCTCCCGGCCAGGCAATCGCCGCACTTCAATCTGAACGTCGTGCTTCACATCCTGATCCGCGGCGATCACGGGAAACTTTCCGGCCACCATCCAGCGGCCCGTCTCTCCGAGCGGAATCACGGTATTGGCGCCCGGATCGTCAAGGCTGAAGTGCTCCAGAGTGCCAGCCTCGGCGCTCTTCTGTTTCGTAATGAGATAGGACACCGATACAACGGCGATGGTAATGAAATTGAGGATGATGAGCGCGTAGATCCAGTAGCGAAGCCAAACCGGAGCGGTCTCAAGAAACGGAAGGAGCTGATCGAGGAACTTGATGAGCTTGCCGAGTGCGTCGCCCATGAGCTACCTCGCTGCCGGGGTCAATGCCCGAATGAGCGCTTACAATAACCCAATGAGCCGCCGCCGAGCAAGCGGAGCGCTCTCCCCACTTTCTCCAGCTTTCTCTGTTCCGAAAATAGGCGCTAAGTGCTTTGTTTTCGAACGAGCGTCTCTTCGCCTCGATAGCGCCATTTTCGTGCCTTGGGGGTGTCGCGAAGCGACATGACGACTCACCAGGTTCGAAATGGGCGGGGCTTCAGCCGGCTTCCCCGCCGAATCCGGCGAAATCGCGGTCTTTGTGTTCCGCTAGCATGAAGAGACTAGCTTGCGAGTTTAGATTGATTAGAGCGGCTCCCGGGCCCCAATTTGGATTAACATGAACGCCTTGGCCCGGAAGACGAATACGCCCTTCGCGACGCCTGGATTGACACTGATCGATGAGGCGCGTTGTCCTTTGTCGTCCAGGCCGTAGCCGGAATTGGCCTCAGAGCTTGCCGTGAACGATGATCGTCCCTCCAGCTCGTCTTTTCCCTTAGGAAGATGGCTGATTGTTTTGGGCCTTCTTCTGGCGGCGAATAGCGCCTACGTCGCCGCTTTCAGCAGCCCCAACATATTCTCCGTGGCGAACGACTTAGCGCACCCCTTCCTGGGCCTTCTGGTGGGAGTCCTGCTGATCGCCTTTGTAGTACGTCACCGGGCCTATTTCGCCACCAAGACTGCGGCGGTTGCACTCACTTTGCTCGCCATCGCCGCTGGATTCGGGGTGTATCTGGCTATCGCAGGCATGACGCGCCCGCACAGCTTGGAACTGTACATCCACGTCGGGTGCGCGATGGGTGGATTGTTCTTCCTGCTCGTACACCTCACGCTGCGGGTGGCGCAAGCCTGGAACCGCGAACAGGAAGCCGAAATTTCGGGAGCCTCGGAAACAGAGGGCGCATCGGCGGCCGGAATGGCGGGCTTGACACCCGCAGCCGCGCTCGAGCCGCCTGGCCTGGCACCCGCAACTAAGGTCGAGCCGGGCACCGCATCGGCAGCTCCCACAGCGGCTGCGGCCATGGGAGTCGAACCGGGAGCCGCGAGTGTGACGCCGGCTTCTGATCCTGCGCGAGCATTTGTCAGGCCTGGGGACGGAAATCCGGAATTCGAAATTCGAGATTCCAAATTCGCTTCGAGATCAGCCTCGATCCAAGACTCAATACCCAACGCCGAAGGGATACCCCACGCCAAAGCGGCATCAAGCGCCGGGGCGACACCCAACGCCGAAACGGCATCGAGCTTTGGAGCGACGGGCGCTGGCGGAGGCCGCTCGAAGTTCGAGTTGGAGATTTCCAAGGCGGAGGCGCGGCTGGCGAAAGCGGACTTCGAGATCGCAGAATCAGAAGCGCAGTTCGCTGGAAGGCAGAGAAGGCACGCGAACGAAGGGCCGCCGGAGTTGGAAGCTGGGACCTGGCAATTACAAACTCGCGCGTGGAAATGGTGCGCGGCTGTTATGTTCGGGTCGCTGACATTCTACCTGGCGGCTGCGGGCTACCAGCATTATTTCCCCAATTCCGAGTACATCATCGGCAACCCGTCCACTCCGCCGCTTACCATGGATCAGGAAGGCGGCGGCGCCTCAAGCCTGATGTTTCCGAGCTCGGCCCAAACTTCCGATGACCGGCCGATACTCTCCACGTTCTTCATGAATTCGGAGTCTTGCCGCCGCTGCCACCAGGACATCTACGACCAGTGGCAAAGCTCCATGCACCACTTCGCGTCGTTCAACAACCAGTGGTACCGCAAGGCTGTCGAGTACATGCAGGACACCATCGGCATCAAGCCGTCGCTGTGGTGCGGCGGCTGCCATGACCACGCCCTCTCGATCGCCGGCAAGATGCAGAGGTTTCCCATCCGTGAAATCGAAAACACACCCGCTGGCCAAAACGGCCTGGGCTGCATGTCGTGCCACGCCATCGTTCACGTGGACAGCACGATGGGCCAGGGCGGCATCACCTTCGAGTACCCGAAGCTGGCCGAGCTGGCCGAAAGCAAGAACCCGTTCCTGCGCTTCCTCCACGATTACGACGTGAGGCTTGACCCCAAGCCGCACCGTGAGGCATTTCTGAAGCCGTTCCACAAGGATCGCGGCCAGACGCCGAAGTTCTGTTCGGCTTGCCACAAAGTGCACCTCGATGTTCCGGTGAACCACTACCGCTGGATTCGCGGCTTCGACGACTACGACAACTGGCAGGCCAGCGGTGTTTCCGGCCTGGGCGCTCGGTCCTTCTACTACCCGCCCAAGCCTGAGGAGTGCGAAGACTGCCACATGCCGCTGGTACCCTCGAAGGACTTCGGCAACATCAACGGCTACGTGCACTCGCATCGATTTGCGGCGGCGAATACTGCCGTTCCCACCTCGCACGGCGACGAGGCGCAGGTAGCGGACGTGGAGAAGTTCCTCAAAGACGCGGTCACTGTGGACATTTTTGGCCTGGCGCAGGAGCCGGCTGAGACGTCGAGAGCGATCCCCAGCGCCGCCAGCGCGGGTCCGCAGCTCGCCAGCACCTTTGCGGTGGGTGAGGAGTCGGCGGAGGGTCTCACGTCGCCCCTCGCCATCAGCGCGCCGCCGGCGCGCCTTGAGGCGCCGCTGGGACGGGCCGATGCCGCTTTGCATCCGGGCGAGACGGCGCGCGTGGAAGTGGTTGTGCGCACGCGAAAGGTGGGCCACTTCTTTCCGGGCGGCACCGTGGACGCTTTTGATTGCTGGGTGGAGTTGCAAGCGCGCGACAGCAAGGGCCGCATTATTTTCTGGAGCGGCGAAGTCGCCGACAACGGCAAGGGACCGGTTGATCCCGGCGCGCACTTCTACAAATCGCTTCAGCTTGACGAGCACGGCAACGTCATCAACAAGCGTAACGCCTGGTCAACCCACGCGGTGGTATATGCCCACCTGATTCCCCCGGGCGCGGCCGACACCATTCACTATCGCTTGAAGGTGCCGCGCGACGTGGGCGACCACATTACTTTCATCGCCAAGCTGAACTACCGCAAATTCAGTTGGTGGAACACGCAGTGGGCGTTTGCCGGCGTGCGCGACCCCTCCAACCCGTACCCGAACGTGACCAAGGACTATGACGACGGCCAGTGGGTATTTACGGGATCCACGGCTGGGGACTCGGAAAGCATCAAGGGCATACCGAACGTGCCGATTGTGGTGATGTCGGAGGACACCAAGACCGTACCGGTGGCGCCAGCGTCCAAGCGCGAACCGGAGTTTCAGGAAGCCGTCACGTTGAACCCCCACGACTGGGAGCGCTGGAACGATTACGGCATCGGCTTGCTGCTGCAGGGCGACCTAAAAGGCGCCGAACGCGCTTTCAAGATCGTGACCCAGGAACGGCCGGGTTACGCCGACGGCTGGGTGAATGTGGCGAGGGCTCTCATTCAGGAGGGCAACATCGAAGCGGCAAAACCGATGTTGGCCAAAGCGATGGAAGTGAACCCCAGCCTGGCGAGCGCCCATTACTTTGACGGACTGGCGCTGAAAACGGACGGCGATTACCCTGATGCGTATCATCAATTCTCGCTGGCCGCTGCCCGCTACCCGAGCGATCGTGTGAACCGCAATCAGATGGGCCGCATGCTGTTTCTGCAGCGCAAATACAGCCAGGCGGTGGCCGAGTATGATCGCACCTTGAGCATTGACCCCGAGGATCTGGAGGCCCATTACAACCTCATGCTCTGTTACCGCGGCCTCAATGAGGACGCGCTGGCCTCCCGCGAAGAGAAGCTGTACCTGCGCTTCAAGGCGAACGAAAGTGCCCAGGCGATTACCGGGCCCTTCAAGCTCGATCACCCCGATGATAACAATGAGGCGCAGCCCATCCACGAACACGTTTCGGTGGCGCTGAACCAACGGGCAGGCCGTAAGCAGTATGCAGAAAGCAGAAGACCCAGGCCGGCGGTACACGTGAACACGGCAGCGGCAAAGGGCTTAGGCTCATCGGCTGGCCGGCACGGACCGCACGTTTCTGAAACCGCCTGCGTTGCTGGAGGACCGGCGTCCAAGTGATCCTCCAGCGCCCAAGCCTTGTTCCGCGTCTCATCCGGCTAATCCCGATTTCTAGCTTGGCCGTCGTGATTGCCTTCTTAGCTGTGCCCACCCGCTTTGGAGGGCGCACTGGCTCTGTCGTCGCCGATTCTTCTGTTCACTTTGTAGATATCACGCAAAAATCGGGCATTAACTTTGTGCACTATACGGGGGCCTTCGGGAAGCACTACCTGCCGGAGACCATGGGAGCGGGCTGCGCCTTTATCGATTACGATAACGACGGCAACCCGGACATCCTTCTCGTGCAAGGCAGCGATTTTCCGGATCATCACTCCGGCCAATATCGAACCCTGAAGCTTTATCACAACAACGGCAACGGCACTTTCACGGACGTCACCGCCAGGGCCGGTCTGGCGGTCGAGATGTACGGAATGGGTGTCGCGATCGGCGACTACGATAACGACGGCTGGGATGACATCTACATCACCGGCCTCGGCCAGTCGCGTCTATTTCATAATCAGGGCAATGGGACCTTCAAGGACGTCACGCGGGAAGCAGGTGTGAACAACTCGGGTTTCGGAGCCAGCGCGGCTTGGCTTGATTACGACCGCGACGGTAAACTCGATTTATTTGTTACCAATTACGTGCAGTGGACGCCGAAGACGGACATCTACTGTTCGCTCGACGGCCACACCAAGTCCTATTGCACGCCGGAAGCGTATCACGGCGACACCTGCCGCCTGTTTCACAATCTTGGAAACGGGCACTTCGAGGACGTTACGGGCAAAGCCGGCATTGCCGATACAACCGGCAAGTCACTGGGCGTGGCCATCATTGATTACGACCGCGACGGCTGGCCGGATATTGCGGTTTCCAATGACACGCAACCGAACAAGCTCTATCACAACAACCACAACGGCACTTTCACCGAACAGGCCGTGCAGGCGGGCATCGCCTTCAGCGAGGACGGAATCGCGCGCGGCGCGATGGGCATCGATGCGCGGGATTTCGATGATTCCGGCTACCCAAGTTTGGCCATCGGCAACTTCTCAAACCAGATGCTCGGCCTCTACCACAACGAGAAGAACCGGTTTTTTATCGACATCGCGCCCGCTTCATCCATCGGCCGGTCAAGCCTGCTTTCGCTCTCCTTCGGCCTCTTCTTCTTTGATTACGACCTCGACGGCTTGCCTGATCTGTTTGTGGCCAATGGCCACATCGAGCCGGACATCAATCGCATTCAACCTCAAGTCGCCTACACCGAATTGCCGTTGGCCTTCCACAACGAGGGCCGCGACAACAAGGGAAATGCCCGCTTCAACGAAGTTGGGAAGCAGTTGGGATTCACCAAGTCGCTCGTTGCCCGCGGCGCCGCCTACGCCGATATCGACGATGATGGCGCGCCGGACATTCTGCTGTCGACGAACGGTGGACCGGCGTATCTGTTCCACAACGTAGGCGGCAGCCAGAACAATGCCATTCGTATTCATACCGTCGGCGTGCGGTCGAATCGGGATGGCATCGGCGCTGTCGTCCATGTGCGCCCATCCGGGCGCTCCGAGGACGAGGGCTACCAGACGGTGCACTCCGGTTCCAGCTACTGTTCGCAGAGCGAATTGACACTGACGTTTGGGCTCGCCAAGGCCTCAGACGCAGACGTCGAGATTGACTGGCCCAGCGGCCAGAAGGACATGCTCAAGAACCTGCGCGCCAACTCCACGTATACGATTCAGGAAGGCGGCAAGGTTCTGGGCCAGCGGCCGTTCAAGCGCTGACCGGCATGACAGCGGATCACCAGGGCCGGGCGTTCCCGCGAAACGGAACCGTCTTGAGTCTCTCTGCGTTCGGCGCCCTTAATCGCCGACCGTGACCTTGACGGGGGCAGTGAGCGCCAAGTGTCCCCACGCCACTTTAAGGGTGGCGTTGTGAATGTCGTTCTCGGGATGCGTCAGGGTGATGGTGAGCTTCTCGACGGCTTCAGAACTGGCGGGCTCAATGCTCATCGGTGTCGTGAATTCCACCTTGGCTTTCCGGATGTCAAATGCGTCGATGCGCTCTTTTCGAACCTTGAGCGGATCGATGAAGGCGAGGTTCCAGGAAGAGCCATCGGCCGATCGCTGAAGGCCCATGAAATACAAACCCGGAGCTACGGCGGTTCCTGCAATTGTGAGCGGAACATCCGTATAGAGATTCGACCAGTAGTTGCTTCCCATCCGCCAGACCTTGCCCTTGGTGATGGAATCAAACTTGGCAGGGTCATCATACTCCTTGTGCCACACAGGTCGGCCATAATTGATCGCGAACTGTCCGGCGGCTGCATTCGTCTGACCGTTCCAGTAGAGCAGTCGCGCCGAACCGCGGTCATCGACGTCGCCACCCTCAACTCCGATCTTCTGGTTTTGCCGCGCGTGCAGGGAAGTTACCGCGAGTAATACCATCGCACCGGCCAGGATCCTCGTTTTCATTTCTCGCCTCCTCGTCTTGGTGTGATCGTCCATCTGCGGCCGCGCGCCGCAGATGGAAGTCACTGGGTCGCAAATCCTAGCATTGGACGCTCGCCCCGGCTAAAAGGTCGAGCCGAATTCGCTCGGGGGTCGCCAGGCTACTCGACGCGAGTAACACCCTCGGCGATCCAAAATTTACCGGGTTCGAGGCCCGCGCGGGTGGCGATGTCATGGGCCAAGAGCTGCATGTAGAGCGTGTCAACCAGGGTTCCGAGGCCCAGCTTGAGGGGCTCGACCTTCAGGATTCGCACATTCGTCGTGTCCGGAAAGGGCAGGTCGGTGAACAAAAGGACTTTGCCGCCGTGAGACTGGATGTCTTTGGCGAGGCGCAGCAGCAGACGACCGGTATTCGTGGCCCGTTTTGCCGCGGGGTCCGGCTGCCGCTGCCGGGCAAAAATCACATAGCGGTGGTTGGGATTTACAATCTCGATAGGGCCGTGGCGAAACTGGGCAGCGCTGATGGGCTCGGCGCCCATCCGGACCACTTCTTTCAACATCAGCGCGCCTTGGTACGCAGAAGCAAGATCGGGACCGCGCGACATCAAGGCAACATACGGCGGATGGTCAAAAAACTCCACGGTAGGAGCCATGACCAGGTGACGTCGGTCCAGGATCCGTTCCTGCGCGTGAATCGCCTTGAGCAAAACCTGAGTGAGATGACGATGGGATTCGTTGGTGATGGCGAAGGCCAAGTACATCAACACGGCCACGCTGCAAACGTAGGTCTTGGTACTTACATTGGCTTGCCGGCCCGCCATCATGGGAAGCAGGACGCGCCCGCGGCGCGCAAGCGTGCTGCGCTCGACATTGACCACCGCTGCGACGGCGACCTTGGCGGGCAGTTGCTCGAGCAGCCGTGTGATTTCCACGGTCTCGCCGGATTGCGACACGGCCACCAACAAGGTGTCGGATCGCAGAACGCCAAGGTGATGATGGAGGAGTTCAGCCGCTTCCCATACCACTGCGCGGATGCCTCGGGAAGCGAGATAGGCTTGGGCAGGATATGCTGCGAACAACGACGAACCCATTCCTGTGAAGATTACAGTGGGCGGCCAGTGCGCCGCCAAGCTTCGGACGGCCTTGCGAGGAATCGCGCCTGGACTCTCGTAGTATTTACGCAGGTCGGCGAGCGCTGCGGGTTGCTGGACAATCTCCTCCAACATCACGTCCATTGAAGCAATCCTCGACTCGCGCTGGCGGCCACCGCTCGCCCTCCAAGTGTAAAGCCGAACTCCGGGCCAGGCGATGCCAGCAGAATGCCGACATCCGGGAAACTCCACACTACGGTTGGGAATGTTAGCGGCGGTGACTTGGAAATGAATCAAATACTGAAGCGCAGGGAGCCGGACGATGAGTCCGGCTCCCTAAGGACTAGACCTGAACCACGTTTGCGGCCTGAAAGCCTTTGGGACCCTTGACCACTTCGAACTCGACTGACGCACCCTCTTGGAGGTTGCGATAGCCGTCGCCCTGAATGGCTGAGTAATGGACAAAGACGTCTTCACCCTCGCTGCGCTGGATGAAGCCGTATCCCTTGGCAGAATTGAACCACTTGACAGTTCCACGCTCCCTGTTGCTACTCACTTTTACTTCTACTCCTTCAAGTTTGATACTGTCTGTTCTCCCGGCCTTCAGGCTGAAAATAAAACGGCTGCAAGCGCTACCTTGCAGCCCTTCACTTCGAACGCAAAAGGTCCTACAAGAGCAACAAACGCACGAGGATAATACCACAGCCCGGAACCGGCGTCTAGCACTTTTCGCCGGGGTGCGCGACATAGACGTGGGCTTTTTGGCGTTTCTTTTTTTTGTGGCCTTTATCTGTGCGTAGTGTATACTTGCAGATAGAGGAGGTGGCTATGCCTCAAACCCTGCCTGCCCTGGAAGGCG
>Ga0335085_10017491_pt1 | contig 10326 bp, 10 predicted proteins | sample Lox_Sample_45_FD_206712 | JGI IMG/M metagenome (GOLD analysis project Ga0335085, IMG submission 206712) | Soil microbial communities from Loxahatchee National Wildlife Refuge, Florida, United States - Lox_Sample_4.5 | ecosystem: Environmental > Terrestrial > Soil > Wetlands | place: USA...
CGAACTGGAAGACTCCGAAGCTGCGGGCGAAGATGAAGACAAGCAGATTCTGCTGACCGCGATGAAAGAGCGAATTGCTGAGCCAGGGCTGGCCGGTGATCTCGCCGCCGGAATGAAGTCTCGCCAGCTGCGTCCGATAGAGAAAATCAAACAGGGCGATCACCAGCACCTGTCCGGCGGCCCATGCGGTTTTCAGCCTGGCGGGATATTTGCCTTCCATCCAACGATAGAACGAATCAATGCCCAGTGCGACGGCGAAGAGCAAAGCGGAGTAGTGCGTCAGCATTGCGAGAAGCACGCAGACATATGCCAACAGCATGTCAGCAGGCGACTGCTCACGGAAGGCGCGCTCCAGCAGGAGCAAGGCTCCCATCATGAACATTAGAAGCCAAGGGTACTGTCGCAATTCGGCCGAGAGCGCGACGAGAGGAGGAAGAAACGCGGCGAAGATGAGAGCGATCCAGCCGGCCATGCGGCCAAAGAGCAGAGATATCCAGCGGAACAGGAGCCAGCAGAAGATGGTGCCTGCAAGGACTTCAGGAAGGCGGAGAAGGAATTCCGAGCATCCTAATGCGCGCCAGAAGTGCAGCACGAAGATCAGCAAAGGGGGGTGGGCGGTGGTCAGGCTGGCGCGGTAGGCCAGCGACCACGAGGGCTGGTTGGCGATCTGAAAATGGAGCGCTTCGTCAGGATTCAGGAAGGTGCCGTGAGCGGTCCACAGGCGGAGGGCGAAGGCGGCGAAGATGACGGTTCCGATGGCAAGGTTCTCAGGCCGCTTCAGCCGTTCCGCGAATGCGCTCATGTGAATCCGGAGAATACACCATATTTAAGGACTGGCCGAGATTGACAATCGTTGCCGCATGAACCGGATGCGCAGATCCCTGGCTTCGCAGAAGAGGCTTGCTCGGGATGACAAGCGGCCGGGCCCGCTATCTGTGATCCACCTTACTTGACGAAGTTCGATCCCGCCGTGTAACATCGCAATCCAAGTTTGCTCTTCAACGAGCAGACCCCGAAATTCATGCAGAGTGGCTGAGGGACGAGCCCTGTGAAGCCACGACAACCGGATCGGGATCATCTATCCCGGTCGCCCGGTGTCAACTCTCGCCCGGTAACGGGGGACATGAACTTCGAGGTGCCGCAGTATTTCTGCATCTCGTTTTTTCTATTTCCCTCCATATTTTTTCCCCGGGCTGAACAGACTCGTCCTTCACGCCACTTGCGAAAAGCGAGTGGAAGATGGCTTACCAACTGCGGTGCCGTGAATGTCAGAAGAGCTGGGGCAACGTGCCGCGCTCGATTTGTGAGGATTGTTTCTCTCCCCTGGAAGTCAGCTACGAGTATGAGGCGGTGGGCATTACGCGTGAGCAGATTGCGCAGCGTCCGGCGAACATGTGGCGCTATGCGGAGTTGCTGCCGCTGCCCGAGAATTACCATCCGCATTTGCCGGTGGGATTCACGCCGCTGCTGAGCGCACCGCAACTCGCCAAGAAACTGGGCGCGAAGCGGCTCTGCATTAAAAACGACGCGGTTTGTCTGCCGACGCTCAGCTTCAAAGACCGCGTAGTGGCTGTGGCGCTGGCCAATGCGCGCAGCTTCGGCTTCGATACAGTGGCGTGCTCCTCGACGGGGAACCTTGCCAACTCCGTGGCCGCGCAGGCCGCGCGCGAAGGCCTGAAGGCGGTTATTTTCGTCCCTGCCGATCTCGAGCCGGCGAAGATTCTGGGAACCCAGGTTTTCGGCGCGAAGTTGGTCAGGATCGCGGGCAGTTATGACCAGGTGAACCGGCTGTGCTCCCAGATTGCGGACGAGCGCTACTGGGGATTCGTCAACGTCAACCTGCGTCCTTACTACGCCGAAGGTTCGAAGACGGTGGGCTACGAAATCGCCGAGCAACTGGGCTGGCGCTTGCCCGACAACGTGGTGGTGCCGATGGCGGGCGGATCACTGATCACCAAGATCAAAAAGGCTTTCGATGAGTTGATCAAGCTGGGATTGGTGGACGCCAAGCCCGTGAAGTTCTTCGGTGCGCAGGCGACGGGATGCTCGCCGATTTCGACCGCGGTGAAGGCCGGCCACGCGGAGATCGAACCGCAGAAGCCTGCGACCATCGCGCGCTCGCTGGCCATCGGCAATCCCGCCGACGGGCATTATGCCATCAAGGCGATCACGCAGACGGGAGGGTACTCGGAAGATGTTTCCGACGCGGAAGTGGTCGAGTCGATCCAGCTGCTGGCGAAGACCGAGGGCATCTTCACCGAAACCGCCGGTGGCGTCACGGTGGGTGTCGCCCGCAAGCTCTACGAGCAGGGGAGGATCGCTCCCGAAGAAACCACCGTGCTGTGCATCACCGGCAACGGTTTAAAAACTACCGACGCGCTGGCGGGCAAGTATGCCGCCGAGCCTGCCATTGCCCCGAAGATTTCAAAGTTTGATGAATATATGCAGTCGCTGGAAGAAATTTCCATCCCCGTGGAGGCATGAAAGATGACGGTTACAGTGCAAATTCCCACAGCCCTTCGCCGGCTGACAGCAGGCACGGCGCGAATTACCTGCGCGGCCTCGACCCTGGGCGAACTGTTTTCGGCGCTCGACACCCAGTTCCCCGAATTGAAGCCGCACCTGCGCGATGAGAGCGGTGAAGTGCGCCGCTTCCTGAATGTGTATGTAAACGAAGAGGACATCCGCTTCCTCGGGGGCAATGGGTATGCCTTCCAGGACGGAGACGAGGTCCTGCTGGTGCCTTCAATTGCCGGGGGAGCTCCAGACGACGATGAAGGATCACGACGATGGCAACTCGGAAGCTGAAAATCGGATTGCTGGGCTGCGGCACGGTGGGCGGCGGCCTGGTCGAATTGGTCCACAAGAACAGCTCACTCATTCGCCAGCGCGCCGGGGTAGAGCTGAGCATCTCGAAGATCCTGGTGCGCGATGCTCGCAAAGAGAGAGTGGATGCGGTCGACCGCGGCCTGCTCACGACTCAGGCCGACAAAGTCATCAACAACGGGTGCGACCTGGTGGTGGAACTGATGGGCGGCATTGAGCCCGCCCGGGGATTTATCCAGCGCTCGCTGGCGCGTGGCAAGCACGTAGTGACGGCAAACAAAACGCTGCTGGCGCTCGACGGCTTCAGCCTGATGAAGGCCGCCGAGATTCAGAAGGTCCGGCTCGGATTCGAAGCCAGCGTCTGCGGCGGCATCCCGATCATTCGCGCGCTGCGCAATGGCCTGGTGGGCAACCGGATTCAACGGCTCACGGGAATTCTCAACGGCACCTCGAACTACATCCTCACGCGGATGACCGAGGAGCGTTTGGATTTTGACGCCGCGCTCGCCGAGGCACAGGCAAAGGGCTTTGCCGAGGCGGATCCGACACTAGATGTGGAGGGCCATGACGCGGCGCAGAAACTGAAGATCCTGGCGGAGTTGGCATTTAACACTCGCCTTGCCGCCGAGGCGGTGGAAACTCGAGGGATTCGGAATATTACGGGAGACGATGTTCACGCGGCGCACGAATTGGGTTGTGTCATTAAACATGTCGCGACGGCGGAGACGCGCGGCGATGGAATCGCGCTTAACGTTGAGCCCGTGCTGTTGCCGGGTCATCATCCGCTGGCTGGGGTGCGCTGCGAGAACAATGCCGTGCTGGTGACCGGCGACGCGGTGGGCGAAATGCTGTTCTCGGGGAAAGGCGCGGGATCGCTGCCGAGCGCGAGCGCCGTACTCAGCGATATCGTCGATATCGCTTGCCACCAGGGAGGGTTCGCGGCTGATCCCGCAGGCGCGCTGCCGGCGGTGTCGCTGGACCCGGAGGGCAAATACTACCTGCGCTTCCCGGTGGATGACCCGAGCGCGATTGCAGTGATTACCAGCATCCTGGAACGTAACGGCGTAGGCATTGATCGTGCCGCGGCAGTGTGGGCGAAGCAGCCTGGAGCACAGAGCCATGTGAGGGTGCTGACCCATGCTTGCACTGACAAGAAGGTGCGAACAGGCGTAGACGAAGTGACCGCCCGAGGGTTGGTGACCCCAAGGAGTCTGATGCTCCGCTTGGCGAATTAGGACGCGAGCAGCGGCGCGGCCTCAGTGGTCCTTCACTACCAGCACCGCGCAGCGCGCCAGGCGGACCACTTTTTCTGCGACAGAACCGAAGACGAAATGGCGCAAACCAGTCGTGCCATGGGTGGCGATGACAATCAAGTCAGGTTTTTCCTTGTCTGCGATGAGGACAATTTCGTCTGCCGCCTGTCCGTGACCGATCACCAGGCGCGCGCTCAGGCCTGCAGGGACAACTTCATCGCGCAGCTGGTTCAGCTTCTGCACGGCGTCCTGGTGGAGGATCTTCTCGTATTCGGGCAGTTCAAAATCGTACACCGGATCGGAACTGGGCAGGGGAATGGTGGGCACGACGTACGCCAGAATGATCTGGGCATGGAAATGGGTTGCCAGTTCGATACCGGCTTTGACCGCAGCCAATGCCGGAGGGCTAAAGTCGGTAGGGCAAAGGATGGTCTTGACGGGCAGCATGGTGTTTCCTCTAAAGCGCTGAATTATAAGCCATAAAGGTGATTGTGCGACGGGGGCTGCTGCTCTATAATCTAACTAACCGGTTAATTAAGAAATGGCAGCGCATCCCAAGCCGCGTCTGGGAACCCGGGGACGGCCGGAACAGAGCCGTGCCGCGATCCTGCGCGCCGCCATCCGCGAGTTCGCGCAGGAAGGCATGGCCGGAGCCCGCACCGACGCCATTGCTCGCGCCGCGCGTGTCAATAAGGCCCTGCTCTACTACTACTTTCGAGATAAAGAGACGCTGTACGGCGAGGCCATTGACTATGCTTTTGGCCAGCTCTCCCAGCACATGATGCAGGTGCTCGATCAGGACCTGCCGCCGCGGGAAAAAGTGCTGCTCTACGTCGGAACCTACTTCGACTTCATCGCCGAGAACTACGCCTACCGCAATCTCATTCAGATGGAAACCATGCGCGCCGGCCATGGTTCCCCGCACCTGCAGCGCGTGGCCAAGCGTTATTTCCAGCCATTGTTCACGCGGCTGAGCCGGTTGATTCGGGAAGGCATCGGGCGCGGCGAATTCCGTCCGGTCGAGCCCTTGCATTTCGTGCCTTCGATGGTGGCGCTGGTGGTGTTTTATTTCATCAGTGCTCCCGTTATGAAGAGTGTTGTCGGATTCGACCCACTCTCCCCCGAAAAACTTGCCGAACGGCGCAATGCCGTTCTGGACTTTATTTCTGCGGCCCTGTTCGTGCGTTCTGAACCCAGGCGCAAAGGAGACTCCAGGTGAGCGCGCGCAATAAATTTCTCATTCTGCTTTCGATCATCTGCGTGATCGCGCTGGGCTATTACTATTTTTCCACTCCCAGCAATCGTGATCTCGTTCTGATTGGTACGGTCGACTCGAACCAGGTCATCGTCAGCCCGCAAGTGGAAGGGCTCATTGCAAAGCTGCTGGTGGACGAAGGCACACCGGTCAAGCAAGGCGACCTGATCGCGCTGCTTGATCCTTCGGAGCTCGAAGCGCAGGCCCGCGCAGCGGCCGCGACCATCACCAGCCTGCAACACAAAGTCTCGGAGATGAAATCGACCGAGCAAGCCACCGCGGGATCGACTTCCAGCAGCGTGCTCAACGCGCAGGCCAAGCTGCAATCGTCACGGGCGCAGCTGGCACAGGCCGAAGCCACGCTGGTTCGGACGGAGAGCGACAGCCGGCGCACGATCGAACTGGCGAAGCAGGGCGTAGCGTCAGATCAGGACCGGGTGCAGGCGGAGAGCAACCTCAAAGCCCAACAGGCGACCGTGCAATCGCTGAAAGATCAGGTAAGTGCCGCGCAGGCCGATCTCGATATGGCGCTGGCGAATACCCATCAGGCAAACGCCGCCAAGAGCACCGTGCAATCCACTCGCGCCGATCTGGAGAACGCGATCGAGCAACTGAAGCAAGCCGAGGTTCGCCTGGGATATACGAAGATCTACGCTCCCATCACCGGAGTTGTCTCGGTTCGCGCGGCGCGCGAGGGAGAGGTGGTGAACGTCGGGCAGGCGATTGTCACGATTGTAGACCTCACGGATACCTGGGTGCGTGCCGCCGTCCCCGAAACCCAATCGGACCACATTGGACTGGGAGACACGCTACGCATCCGCTTGCCCGGCGGCACGATCACTCAAGGCAAGGTCTTCTTCAAGTCAGCCGAAGCGGATTTCGCCACCCAGCGCGACGTCAACCGCAAGAAGCGGGACATCCGCACCATTATTCTGAAAGTCCGGCTCGACAATCCCAAGGGAGCGTTTGTGCCCGGCATGACGGCGGAAGTGCTGGTTTCACCAGAGCAATTGAATGGCACAGCACAGAGCGCCTCAGCGGAGCCGCGCCCATGAGCGGAAATGGCTTTGCGGGGAACGCCATTGAGGTCGAGCACATCGTCAAACAGTACGGTGACTTCACGGCCGTGGACGATATTTCCTTCGCGGTAAAAGAAGGAGAGATCTTTGGTCTGCTGGGGCCGAACGGCGCCGGCAAGTCAACGCTCATCCGCATGATGACCACGCTGATTCCGATCACGGCGGGGCACGCCTACATTGGCGGGCACGATGTGGCGAAAGAGCCCGACTCGGCGCGGCGGACCATCGGCGTGATTCCGCAGGCGCTGACCAGCGATCTCGACCTGACGGTCGAAGAGAACATGAACATCTATGCCAAGCTCTACGATGTTCCGGCAAAGCAACGGAAGGAAGCGATCGAAGAACTGTTGCAATTAGTGGATTTGATGAAGTGGCGTGATGCGCAGACGAAGACTCTTTCCGGAGGCATGCGGCGCCGGCTGGAAATCGCCCGCGGGCTGGTGCACAGTCCGCGCATTTTCTTTCTTGATGAGCCCACGACGGGACTCGATCCGGTTTCGCGCGTGGCGGTTTGGGAGATGCTCACCAACATCAAAGCGCAGCGCCAGCTCACGATCCTGATCACGACGCACTACATGGACGAAGCCGACCGTCTGTGCGATCGCATCGCCATCGTGGATCACGGAAAACTTGTTGCCCTTGATACGCCGCCGAATCTGAAGGCCAGCGTGCCCGGCTCGAACGTCATTGAGGCGCAGTTTGAGCACGTTCCCGATGACTGGGAAGAGCGCCTCCACAAGTTAAATGACGTCACCTCGGTACAGCATGAAGGCGCCGGCATGTACCGCATCCTCACCGGCGACGGTTCGAGGACCACGACAGAACTTGTCGAGATGGCGGTGCGAACCAAAGCCACAGTGAAATCCCTCTCGGTGCAAAACACCACGCTGGACGACGTTTTCGTTCATTACACCGGACGGCAACTGCGCGACGAGTTGGTGAAAGCGCACGCGTTCGTCATGCCTCCCCGACCAGGATTGCAGCCATGAATCACATTCTCGCGATCGTCGAACGTGAAATGCGCAAGTTCTTCCGCTCCCCGGCGCTGATGATGGCGTCGATGATCTTTCCCCTGGTGCAGTTGATCGTGCTGGGGAACGCTTTCGGCGGCAAGATCAAAGACGCGAAGCTCGGGGTGGTGGACGAAGACGGCGGCACCCAAGCCCTCAGGATCCGCGAGGCCTTCGACTCGGTACGCGCCAACATGCGCACCTTCGTTCCGGTTTACTATGACAACGAAAAGCAGGCGACGCAGGACGTAAGGAACGGCAAGATCCAGGGTGCGGTGGTGATTCCTCCGCAGTATTCACGCCGGGTGTACGAAGACAATCATCCGCAGATCGCACTGATTGTCGATAACAGCGACAACTTCATGAGTTCCACGCTTGAGCAGGAACTTACCGACCTGGTCAATGCGCTCAATCAGCCGGTGATTCAACCGCGCCTGGTGCAGCAGAGCGTGCTATCGATCGTCGAACTCTATCCCTATATCGAATACATGAAATACCTGCTGCCCGGTTCGATCACGCTGGCGATGTTTGTTTCGGTGATGATCGGCGGGGGCATGCTGTATATCGACGACAAGGCGCGCGGCGTTCACGAAGGGTATCTGGTGACGCCGATTACGAAGACCGAACTGGTCTTCGGGCTGAACGCCGCGGGCGCGATCAAAGCGGTGCTGACCGGGGTGATCATCACCATCATCGGGTCGCTGCTGGCGGGCGTGGGATCGATCTTCGACGTGGGTACCATCGTGGGATTGGCGGTGATGATCCTGCTGACCTCGGTGGCATTCAATACCATGATGTTTTTGCTGATGGTGCGGGTGGACGATCCGCTGGTGCCGCGCGCGATTTTCGGCATTCTCAACACCCTGCTGTTTTTCCCGAGCGGTTCCATCTATCCGGTGCAGGCCTTTCCCGGGTGGCTGCAGGCGATCGCCAAAGCCGATCCTTTCACCTATGCGGTGCACGGATTCAAATCGCTGTTGCTGAAAGAGACGGGATTGTCACCGATCTGGCCGGACATGCTCTATCTGACGATCTTCGGAGTGGTGACGCTCACAATCGCGACGCCGCTGTTCAAGCGGACGCTGTAGAGGGCACGTCATTGAAAATTGGCCGTCCATGCTTCTCCGAATCCATTATTCTTATAGAAGCATGACCTTAATGGACGCCGCCCAATACGATGCCGCGCGCGACCGCCGCCGCCGCATCCTGATCATTGTGCTTGTGCTGGTGGTGCTTTTCGGCGCGTGGGTGGCCTACCACATGCGCAATTATTCCGAACGCGCCGCCGTCGATAAATTCTTTGCCGCCCTGCAACAGCAGAAATACGAAGATGCTTACGGCATCTGGTTCCACGATCCCGATTGGCGGCAGCACACGCAGAAGTATTCCGCATACGCCTACAACGATTTTTACCGCGACTGGGGGCCGGGCGGGGAATGGGGCCTGGTCAAGAGTCATGCGGTGGACTGCTCGGTGTCGACCGACAGCGGAGTGATTGTGCAGACCACGGTCAACGAGCGCGCCGAGCACGCCTATCTCTATGTCACGAAATCTGACAAGACACTGTCGTTCTCCCCGAACGAAGTGCAGTGCGGCAACTGGTTCGGCTGGCTGATCGAATAAAGCGAAAGCCGGAGTGGTTTAGTCGTGTGCGCGCTGGCGGAGCGAGCCCTCAGCGGTGATCCGGCTGGCCTTGGAGATTTCTTCCCCCACCGTGGCCAGGGCCTGGGTCGAGTCCTGCGCATTGTCCGCGGACAACACCGAGCTGGCAGCCAAGGTAAACCGCAGCGCGTCCTCTTCCTTGTCGAAGTACACCACCACCTGATTCGCCGCCATACTCACAACCTCCCCCGCCTGGGTCTGGGCAAATCATAGGACGGATTGCCGCCGGGGGAGCGGTACTTTCTTGATGCCCTTAGACTCGGAAGGGCAGGTTTGCCGGCCTGGTGTCCTGTGACCCGGCTCACAACCGGGTGTGCGGCGGAAATGCTACATTGGAAGTTCATGGCCGCACCCGAGTCCCGCTTCGTCAAGGCCTGCAAGGGCCAACCCGTCGACCGCACGCCCGTCTGGTTCATGCGCCAGGCCGGACGCTACATGGCCGAATACCGCGCCGTGCGCAAGCAGTACTCGCTGATTGAGATCTGCAAGAAGCCCGAAGTGGCGGCCGAGGTTACCATCACCGCCGCCGAGGCGCTGGGAGTCGATGCGGCCATCATTTTTGCCGACCTGCTCTTGCCGCTCGAGGTGATGGGGCTGCCTTTCCATTTTTCAGCGGGCGAGGGGCCGGTGATCGAGAAACCGGTGCGCGACAAAGCCAGTGTTCATACGCTTCGCACCGATCGCGCGGCCGATCTGGGGTATGTCTCGGAGGCGGTGAAGCGGGTCGCGAAGCATTTTGGCACTTCGCTTCCGGTAATTGGTTTCTGCGGCGCACCGTTCACCCTGGCCAGCTACATGATCGAGGGAGGCGGCTCGCGCAACTATGTTCACGCCAAGAAAATGATGTACAGCTCGCCCCAGGCCTGGGACGAGCTGCTGGAAAAACTGGTTGCCGTGACCAGCGAGTACGCCGTCGAACAGGTGCGCGCCGGGGCCGATGCCATCCAGATTTTCGACAGCTGGGTAGGCTGCTTGAGCGTGGAAGATTACCGCCGCTATGTGATGCCGCGCACCACCGAGCTGGTTAAGAAGGTGCAGACAGCCGGAGTGCCTGTGATCTACTTTGGCACGGATAGTGCCACGCTGCTGCCTTCCATGAGCGAGACCGGGGCGGAAGTCATGGGTCTGGACTGGCGCATCCCGCTCGATGAGGGCTGGAAGGCGGTGGGTGTGAAACACGCGGTGCAGGGAAATCTCGATCCCGTGCTGCTGTTCGCCGGGTGGGAAGAATTGAAGGCGCG